>Ga0247840_10000199_pt1 | contig 121663 bp, 103 predicted proteins | sample LaCruzMarch2015__FD_192404 | JGI IMG/M metagenome (GOLD analysis project Ga0247840, IMG submission 192404) | Freshwater microbial communities from meromictic Lake La Cruz, Castile-La Mancha, Spain - LaCruzMarch2015_17m | ecosystem: Environmental > Aquatic > Freshwater > Lake | place: Spain... | reverse complement strand
GCGCCATTGCGCATGAGTCCCAACCGGTTTGCATTGTCCTCACCGCCTTCGGCAGTATTGAGTCGGCGGTTGAAGCAATGAAAGCCGGCGCTTACGACTTTCTGACCAAGCCCCTCAACCTGGATCAGCTTGAAATCGTGATTCAACGCGCCTTGCGCTCGCGCCGGCTTGAAGATGAAAACCGGAGTCTGCGCACCCAGCTTGACCGGAGGTTCGGCCTGGAAGCGATCATCGGACGAACTCCTCCAATGGAAGAGTTGTTTGAATTAATCAGGCAGATTGCGCCGTCGCGGGCAACAGCGCTCATTCAGGGTGAAAGCGGAACCGGCAAGGAACTGGTGGCGCATGCCATTCACGGCCTGAGTCCGCGCGCGCACAGTCCATTCATCGCGGTTCATTGCGCCGCATTGTCGCAAAATCTGCTTGAAAGCGAACTCTTCGGCCATGAAAAAGGGTCCTTTACCGGCGCAGTGGAACGCCGCCGGGGACGATTTGAGCTGGCGGAAGGCGGAACGTTATTCCTTGATGAAATTTCAGAAATTGAGCCAGCGCTTCAAGTCAAACTTCTCCGCGTGCTGGAAGAAAGAAAATTTGAAAGGGTTGGCGGCCAGGAAACGCTTGAGGCCGATATCCGGCTGGTTACGGCCACGAACAATGATCTCGCCAAACTTGTGCAGGAGGGAAAATTCAGAAAAGACCTGTTTTACCGGATTAATGTCCTGACAATAACCCTTCCGCCCCTGCGCGAAAGGCGGGATGATATTCCCTTGCTCGTCCGCCATTTTATTGATGATTTTGCGCGCGAAAACAACCGGAAAATTGAGGATATCAGCTCTGAAGCCATGGCGGCTCTTGTATCGTGCAATTGGCCCGGGAATGTCCGCGAATTGAAAAATGTAATTGAACGCATGGTGGTCCTCAGTCATGGAGCCAAACTTACCCATCGCGATCTTCCCGCCTCTTTGCGCGTGAACGAGAAGACGTCCGCCAAATCCGGCGGAATGGCATCTGCTTTTTCCATCAAAGAGGCAAACCGGCACATGATAATCTCGGCGCTTGAAACCAACGGCGGCAACCGCACGCTTGCCGCAAAACAGCTCGGCATCAGCCGCCGCACATTGCACCGCAAACTGCGCGAGTTCGGCATCAAGGAAAAACAGACCAATGCCGAAATGGGTTAGTTAAAGAGAGAAGATTACGGGCTTCTATTCTGTCATTCCCACAAAAGCGGGAATCCAGTATTGATTTTTTCTAGATTCCCGACCCAGGCTGCGCCGGAGGCTTCACCGAGGCGAGTCAGGTCGGGAATGACAAGCAGAATCAAACCCTTAAATCCCATTTTTTTAATTCCGGCATCACGGCATAATTCGTAAGATCAAAACTTATCGGCGTTACTGACACAAATCCGTCCTTTACCGCCTGAATATCGGTTATCGAGTCGGCGAAGCGGGCAGAGACTGCGGCAACTTGTCCATAGCTCTCTGCCCGCCCTCCATAGTTCTTTGAACGACGGAGGGAGCGCCGGCGGAAGCCTGGGCCGTTGACGTCCTCAAGCGGTTCAAGATCGCCGTCCATCCAGTAATAATCGCCGCCACGCGGCATGGTCCGGCGATGAAACACTTCGGCAAAACGTGAATGACCCACGCGCGTTACGGCCATTCCCCTTAATTTTTTCAAAGGAAGATTCGGAATATTGACATTGAGCATGGTGGCCGGCGAAAGGCCATGCCGCAAGATTTCGCCGGCAAGCCGGCGGGCAATATGAACCGCCGTGTCCCAGCAGGGATTAACAAATGTATCCAGCGAAACGGCCATGCTGGGAACGCCAAGAATTGCCCCCTCGGCCGCCGCGGCAACCGTGCCGGAATAAATTACGCTGATGCCGACGTTTGGCCCGAGATTAATGCCGCTGACGACCATCTGCGGCAAACGATCAAGCAAAACGCCGGACGCAATTTTGACGCAATCCGCGGGAGTCCCATTGACCATGTATCCTTCGCAATGCCCGTCAAATTTCTGCTTTTTAACCTTAAGCGGATTAGCCACCGTGATTGCGTGCCCCGTGCCGCTCTGCTCCGTGGCGGGTGCCACAATGATTGTCGTTCCAAGACCGGCAACCGCCTTGCGCAAAGCCATGATTCCGGGCGCATGAAAGCCATCGTCATTGCTGACTAAAATTATTTTTTTCATCTATTGAATTATATTATATCGCTTTGTTCCATTGATCAATGAAATAGAAAAAAATATACAAATTGAAGATGCTATCTTTCTTGATTCAAGAAGGAAATATCGGCACAATTGCCGCCGTATTTAATTTTGCATAAAACAGTATTGAAAATTATCCGGAATGCACATGATGGAAACAGCGGCAGTCAATGGCAAGATTCCAACTCATGTCGCCATCATTATGGACGGCAACGGGCGCTGGGCACAAAAGCATGGACTGCCGCGAATTGAAGGCCACCGCGCAGGAGCAAAGGCGGTTCAGGCCGTCATGCGCGCCTGTCGGGAATCGGGCGTGCGCTATTTGACCCTCTACGCCTTCAGCACCGAAAACTGGTCGCGGCCCAGACAGGAAATCATGGGCCTTATGGATCTTCTCGTTCAGTTTATGAACGAAAACGAGCCGGAATTGCACAAAAACCAGATACGCCTGAGAATCATCGGGCGCATGGCCGATCTTCCGGCGCCGGTCCAGTTTGTTCTACAGCGCGTTTCAAAGGCAACCCAAAATTACGACCGCCATCATCTGGTCCTGGCCTTGAGTTACGGCGCGCGTGATGAAATCACCCGGGCGATGCGCGCCATCGCCCAAAAGGTCAAAAGTGGCGAGCTTGACTCAGAAACCATTGACGAATCAACTATTTCCAGGCATCTTTTCACGGAAGGCATCCCGGACCCGGATTTGCTGATCCGCACCAGCGGCGAGATGCGCCTGAGCAATTTTCTGCTCTGGCAGGTTTCATACACTGAACTGTATGTGACGGAAACACTTTGGCCGGATTTTAACGAAAATGATTTTTCCGCGGCTTTGGCCGCCTATGCCCTGAGACAGCGCCGTTTCGGCGGAGCGGAAAAAAAGAAAGAAGTCAGGAGCTAGCCCGCCTGCAGCGCTATGCACAGTCCGCCGCGGCGGACGGGCAGGTAGTCAGAATATGTATAATATTAACAACGGTAATTTTGTCTTTATTCTGAATTCTGAATTCGAGTTTAATAATAATGCAAAGTCTTAATAAACGGATCTACAGCGGGATGCTTCTGGCCGGCGTGCTCGGCCTGGCCATTGTGAAGGCGCCGGTGTTTCTTATCTGCGCCATGCTGCTCCTGATTGTCGCCATTGCCATGCTTGAATTCTACGCCATCATCCGCCAAACCGGCATACCGGTCTACAAATACCTTGGGATCGCCTGCGGCGTCACTTTAATCGGAATCTCATTTTGCGTCTATACTTTCAACGGAGGGGCAAATGCGGCCGAATACGAGTTGGCCGTTCTGTTTGTCTGCATAATGCTCGTCTGCATCCGCCAGTTCCCCCAACGGCTCAACGCCCAACCCATGACCACCATCGCCTGCACAATTCTTGGAATATTGTATATTCCGTTCCTTTTCAATTTTTTCACAAAACTCGGTTTGTCATGGGACCAGACTGATTTCTTTCACGGTGCGGGCGTGTCCGGAAGACTGCTGAGTTTTTACCTTATCGCCGTCGTTAAAAGCGCCGATATCGGTGCTTTCCTGGTCGGAAGCCGTTTTGGAAAACATAAGTTGTTTCCCCGGCTTTCACCCAGTAAAACCTGGGAAGGTTTTTTCGGCGGCCTGCTCTTGGGACTGGTCGTCAGCCTTCTGCTGTTTCTGGCATGTAATGGCCATTTCGGCCATAAACTGATGACGATCACTGATGCTCTGATTCTCGGGATTTTGCTTCCCCTGCTGGGCATGGTAGGAGACTTGGTTGAGTCCCTGCTGAAAAGGGCCGGCGGCGCCAAGGATACCGGCGCCATTATTCCCGGAATGGGAGGTTTGCTGGACGTGCTTGACAGCCTCCTGACGGCTGTTCCGTTCTTTTATTTCTATGTACTTTGGTTTTTACCGACAATATGATTAATTTTTATGAAATCGGCGATTAACATTAAAGCCTCTCCTCCACGCAAAAAAATAGTCGTTCTCGGAAGCACCGGTTCCATCGGAGAAAACGTTCTTCGTGTAGTGGAACGATTTCCTGACCGTTTTCAAATTATCGGTCTGGCCGCCCAGCGTCAGGCAGAACGTCTTTTTCAACAGGCAAATAAATTTGAAGTCAAACATATCGCAATCGCCGAGCCTGAGACGGCGCAAAAACATGCAAGTTTAGCGCCCGCGGGAGTAACCGTCCTGGGGGGAATGGGAGGCCTTGAAGAACTGGCTTCCCTCGCCGAGGCGGATATCGTGGTTGCCGCCGTGGTCGGCATGGCAGGACTCAAACCGGTGCTGGCGGCGCTCCGGCAGGGCACAAATGTCGCCCTGGCCACCAAGGAAGTTTTGGCGGTCGCCGGCCCCCACGTTCTTCAAGCGTGCGAAAAAAGCGGCGCTTCAATTCTGCCGGTTGACAGCGAACACAGCGCCATTTTCCAATGCCTGGAGGGCCGGGCTTCCGTTCACGTGCGCCGGATTATTCTTACCGCTTCGGGCGGCCCTTTCGCCGGCCGATCCACGGTTGATTTTGACAAAGTAACCATTGAAGAAGCCCTTAAACATCCCCGCTGGAACATGGGAAAAAAAATCACGGTTGATTCGGCCACAATGATGAACAAGGGGCTTGAAATAATGGAAGCCCGCTGGCTTTTTAATACCGATCTCAAACAGATTGACGTCCTTATTCATCCTGAAAGCATCGTACATTCGCTTGTGGAATTCATTGACGGCACGATCCTTGCACAGATCAGCGTTTCGGACATGCGCTTTGCCATCCAATACGCCCTGACCTATCCCGACCGCGTTGACGGCAAACTGCCGACGCTAAATCTTTCCGAACTGGGCGTTTTGCACTTTGCGCCGCCGGATGAGAAACGTTTTCCCTGTCTTGCGCTGGCCCGCCAGGCGGCCTATGAAGGCGGCACCTTGCCCGCCGTTTTAAACGCGGCCAACGAGGTGGCCGTTCATGAATTTCTTCAGGGCAAAATCAGATTTTCCGGAATTTGGCGGATGGTGGAAAACGTCATGGGCAAACATTGTAATAATAAAAATCCTGCGCTTGAAGAAATCATGCTGGCCGATCAATGGGCGCGGGATGAAGCAAAAAATATCATTAACCCACATATTTCATGAGCGGGTTACAACTCATGAAATATGTGGTGGATTGCTCAAGATTAACAATTACAGACTTTCGCCAATTGTTTCAAGTAGTAACAGTAGTTGGTAAACGATATATCGGGCGGACAGGAGTGGTCCGTATGGGGAATGTAACCGCCCTCGCTGATCAACGATTTCAAGCGAAAGAGTTCGACGTTAATCGCGGCAGGCCCTTTGGCCAGCGCCCGCTTGTCCACCCCACCCCATATGCGTAATTCCCTGCCATATTTCTTACGCACCTTCAGGACGTCCATGCCCGACTGCACCTCGAAGGGATACAGGAAATTCAAGCCTGCATCCATCCATATCGGAATGAGCGAGTCAATTTGACCGTCGCTATCCAAGCCGATGTATTTGACGCCCCGCTTGCGCAAAAATTCAACCACCTTGCGATACCGCGGAAGCATGTAGCGCCGGACCATCTCCGGCGAGATGAGCGGCGCATGGTTATACGCCATGTCTTCCCAGAAACCGAAAGCGTCAATCTCAATCACGTCCAGAATCTGGGACATGATGGCAATGATGAAATCCGCATTGGTTTCCATCATTTCTTCAACAAACGCCGGATCATCATGGAAAAGCAGGCAAAGATTTTCCACACCCACCAGGTTGCGCAGGGGGCCGAAAAACCCGCCCCAGCGATCCGAAATAATAATCAAGGGCAGTGGCTGGGCGCGCCATTCCTGCAGTTTTTGCTTCCAGTCCGGACCAATGCGTTTTGCCAGATCCGGCTGCATACGTTCTTTCCAGAACGCGCGGAACTCCTGACGGTTATCAACGGGGAATTTCAGGAACTGCGGCATGGAACTCGAGGCATGGCCTTTCATTTCCCTCATCAGAATGCCTTCGTGGTTCACGTACACCACATTGTCGGCATTGTCCTCGACGACCTTACGTTCAAAGGGCGGATTTGGAAAAAACCAGCCGCCGAACCAAAGGCGCTTGTCACAGATATCCGCCGGTTCGTTTCGTTTCGGATCGTAGCCTTCCTTCTGCCACCGTTCAATGGTCTCAGCCCATCCACCCCAGTTCCAAAAGGGGGTGTGATCCATCGGTTGATATGCCATGCAGGCGTGAAATCGTTCTAAGTTGTTCATTTGCGAGCTCCTTGTGTTTCCAGCACGATGACCCAATCCTGAAAAATTGGCAGAAGCCGGTAAGCGCCCTTTTGAAGCGGCAGTAACCAGTCACCATTGGTATCCGGAATTACAGCGCCGAGATCGGTTTCCGCACCGTCAACCGGGTTAAACAAGTATGCCCGGTAACGACTGCCCGTCTCCACTTTTTTCATTGTGGGTGATCCCCAGAACAGCGGCGCGTAGATCATGCGCACTTCGCCGGGTATCCCGGCCGCGACTGGACCAGAATAGTTTTCCTTTGGCTCAACCCATTCGGAATGGGGTTCAAATTTCCACCACGCATAGCGCTCCATAAGCCGCTTGCATAATCCCAATTGGCCGGAACCGGGCAACCGGTACGCGTCTTCCCAAGGAGTGTTTCCCCAGGCCATCCCGTGCGGCGACGGCCCGTACGGCTTGGCCCGGGTGTTCACCTGCCATATGCCGTTTGCGCCATAGGTAAATCCCGCCGCGCCGTTCAGGATGCAGGCCCAGAACATCAATCGCTGGACTTCCTGTCGGCAACACTCGCCGATACCCTCGTAACAAACCTCACCCTCAACAACGGGCATAACCGGCGTCGTCCGATATCCTTCGCTTACGCGTTTGACCGTATTGGGCAACGAACCGCGGTCGCCGTGGCCGGTTTGAAGCATATCAAAATCCAGAACCGAAGGGTCTTCCACGCAAAGCCGGGCGCTGGCGCTGGGATGAATGGTGATCGGATGACGATAAGGATCAATCCGCCGGATATATGCGCCCAGCTCCGTCCACCCCTTTTTCTGGAATTTGGCATCCGCTTCCTTGTTTGGCGAAAGATAATAAGGCATAGTTCCCTCACCGGCCAGGCACCAAATCACCGGATACGAGCCGTACCGGGCCACCAGGTTCCGCCAGTGTTTTTTCATCTTCTCGATGCCCATCCATGGCAGAAAATATCCCCAGCAGGCAACGATGCACGGCGCGAGCCCTGATTCCACCAAATGCCGGATACGGCGATCGGCCATGTCGAAATAGGCGGGATTGATCCGTTTATAATCCTTGTCCCAAGGGAACCCTGCTTCGTTCGCCCCGCGCTTGTCAAAGGCCGGCATATCGGGATATAAACCGGCCACGATCTGGACGACGGAAAAACCTTTCTTCACCCGATCCCTTGTCAGTGTTTGAAATCCTTTCGGCCAAGTCAGCCGTTTGGTCAATCCCATCCACCACGTGTCGCCCAGCCAGAAGAATGGGGTGCCGTCCGCGTGTTCGAAATGGCGTTTGTCCGCGGCGACGCGGATCGGACCGTGGCGATACAAGGGATTCGAGCCGGTGTAGCGTTTTACCTTGAAATCGCTTTCCTGATCATGCAGTCCGGAATCGGATGGATCTGAACAAATGGTTTGAAAATGATAACTGCCTATCTTGGGCGATGCAAACCGCACCCGCCAGTTTTTGCCGCCCGCCCAGAAGGCCGGCACGAGCTGTTCCTCACCGTTCTCGAGGATGAAGCGCACGGATAGTTCCACTTCGTTAAAAGGGTCGTTGTGCGCCTTACTCGATGTAAACGACCATTCCGCATTCTGATTTTGTTGGATTGATTTCATAAGAATACTTTTCTAACTAATCCAGACTTATTTGGAGACATCAGTTTTTCTTATCTTCCGCCAGCACCATGCTGAGGGGCGGCAGGGTGACGGACATGACACCTCGTCGGCAATTCACGCGCTTCACTATCGCGCGTTTGGCGACCGTGTACTGCATCATCTCCTTGCCGAACCGGCGATCCCGCACCGTCACCCGCTGAGACCGGTTGGTCCAATTGGCAAGCGTCACGCCCAAGCGGCCATCGGGCGCCTGCCAGGCGGCATGGAATACCGCTGGAACCCGATACGATTTACCGTTGTGCTGCCATTTCACGATCCTGATCTTTTGAATATCGATAGGTGCCATCATCCGTCCAAACACCAGAAAGTCGCGACCGACCGTCCGACGCATTGCGGTCACCACGTGAATCATCTCCAGAGCCTGATCATCCGATCCAACCTTGGGCTCCCAATTGGCCCAGTTACCGGTATCCTTGGCCAGAAGCGTTCCGTCTCCAGTCATCACCCCACCCGCGATCTCCCCCATCACGCCATTGTAGGCGTTCCGGATTTGGAGGTGGTAAGGCTCCGGCGCCCAGCCCATACCGCCTTGCATGACAATGCATTCGTGAAACAGAAACTGGTAAAGCGGGATATGGTCGCCATGACCGGGCGGCATCAGGCGCGAATCCGACTCCTGAAACAACGGCAGGCAATACTCGTTGCAACACATCTCGACCGAATGGATTACCTGTTTCTTACCCGCCTTCTGCGCGGCTCCCCGGAATACCTCGACCAGCTCCTCCATCTTCTTCGCCATCCATTTTCCGGGCACCGGGAGATGCTCATGGTCTTTCGCAAAGCACGGAAAGGTCGCTGCGCCGCAATTCTGATCGAAAAACTGGATCGATTCGAATCCCCAGCCGAGCAGGTGTTTAACAAAATCCGCCGCAATCCTGCGCGTCATCTTGGAGCCTGAACAACACGCATAACTCGGCCGCCAGGACCAGTCCCAGGTTTCCGTCCAGGCATGGCCATCCGGAAGCCGACAGACGCTCCGATCCCCACCGTGTTGCTCGTAATACGGACGCCCGTTGTACCCATTCCAGTTGTGGCCGACGACCCAGCGCGTTCCATTGCAGAACGAGCCGACGCGCCAGCCCCGTCTGCGGGCCAGCGTCGTAAACCGCTTCATGGACGCATCGCCGCCCACCGGCGGAAAGCAGTCGGGATAGACCCATGATCCGGCGCGCTCCCAGCCCATCATCACGGCGACTAGGGGTGCCTTAACCCGCCGGGCAATCCTGGCCAACAGCGGGATGCATTTTTCGTAGGGCAAAAATTCCTTGATGGGAAACACCGGCCCGACATCAAGGATGCCCTGGGGACGGATGGTAATGTAGGGTGGCGACTCCAGGAGCCAGGCAGGAACGTCGGTCCGCTGGTGCAACGGCTTGCCCCACTTCTGCTTCAGGCTCCAGTCGCGGTACTGTCCGGCCACTGCGTACCAATCACCGGTGAAACTGCCCAGCACTGTGTCGTACTCCAGTGTCCGCGCGCCATGCTTCGGCCAATCACCGATATGCGCCACGCCGAGGCGCATGCCCGGCTCACGGTGCACGGTGCAGAAACGCTTCACATTTCCATTGGGGTCTTCGCAGGCCAAATACAGGCCGGCGCGATTGTTGTAATAGGCGAGGAACTGGGCAAACTGGCCGCCCGGATAGTGGTTGAAGGACCCATTTTCGCGCACTAACTGCCAGGCCGTGGGACAGTCGGGGCCCAGCTGCTCCATCGTGGGCGCCGGGATCAACTTGCCAAAGCCGTGTGGCAGGAGCAGGTGTTCGGTTCCCGGTTTCCCGCCGAGATTGTACGCGCACACCACGAAAGGGTACTGAACATCCACAAGTTCAATTCCGGCGCCGTTGCGGATTGTGATGTTCCAGCGGCTCAAAGGATCCGCCACACTCAGCCGCACCCGGGTGATTACCTCCAGATCCAAACCGGCAATCTTGTGGAAAACCGCGGTCAGGATCGTGCCATCGCCATCGGCTTCGATACGAGTTGTTGTGGAATCCGCTTGATGGGAAGTCAATTGCCGATACTGGCGTTGCTTGTCCAGGTATTGGATCGCAAAGACCGGATGTTCCGATGTGGAGGCAAGAAATTCCTGCCGCGGAACCGCCAGCGGATGCAAAGACAACAAACGATGCCTCCGACGATCAAAAACCAATTGATCCCGCTGTGTCTTGCAAACAACCGGCTTAGTCGCCATTGCGGACGGGCTTTTAATTTTTGGGTACATTCAAGTCATCTCCCCATCAGTTTGAGTTTAAGCTCCATGTAATACATAAAGTCGCGATAGGAGATATCCGGGGGAATCGCATGGTCCAGGAACGGAATGTAGCCGCCCTGTTCCATGAGCGGCGGAATTTTTGCGTAAAGTTCCTTTTCGATGGCTTGTTTGCCCTTGGCGATTTCCATCTTGTCAATGCCGCCGGCCAGGATCAGGTCGCGGCCAAATTTTGCGCGCACTTTGCGCGGGTCCATGCCGGAGGCCTGTTCCAGCGGCCAGAGACAGTTGACGCCCACCTCCATCCACAGCGGAACCAGCGGCATCGGGTCGCCATCGCAGTCCAGCCAGATGGATTTTACACCGCCTTTGCGCAGGGTATCAATAATCCGCCGATACGGCTTGCGGAAGAACCGGTTGAATAGTTCAGGTCCATAAAGCGGTCCGCCTTTGCCGGCACAATCCTCGAAAAAGTTGAAATAATCAAACTCCACGTCCGGCAATGCCCGTCCCACAAGCTGGATGAGAAAATCCGTGTTAAATTCGACCATTTCCTCCACCAGCGCGGGATCGTCGTAAAACAGATAGGAGATATTTTCGGTTCCCACCCATGATCGCAGTTGGGAATACAATCCGAAACTTCCATTGCCGAGCAGGCAGACCGGATAATCCCGCTTTTTCCATGTCCGTGCCAGTTCATCCCAGAGGAGCGGGTAGCGAACAGGTGCATTCGGGTTATAGCGTCGCTTGACATCCTGCCAGCTGGCGCGGTCGGTCACAGGATGGGCAATGTATTGATCCATGCTCATCCGCGTGCCCCGGACCGTTCCATCCTTTAACGCTTTTGTAATAATTCCGTTCGCATGACGTGCCGTGATTTCGTGCTCGGTCTCCTCAATCACCTGATACTCAAACGACGGAATCATGCCAACGTTAATCTGAGCATAATCGTGGCGGTCAATCTTAAAGAACGGTTCGCCCTGCCAGAAGTTCCAATAGACTTGGTCGCTCGGAATACCCTCATCCAGCCACCGTTGAACAGTTTGGCCCCAGCATCCCAACTCGTAATTCGGGGTCCAATCGGTCGGCTTGCCATGCATGATCTTGTGAAAGTATTTCCGGTGAGTCATTGATTTTCATCTCCTCCTATGTTCTGCCGTTTCTTCAGGATGGGCAGTTTGCATTTCACGACAAGGTCGGCCAGCCGTTCCGCGTTGCGATCAATTTTATCAGCCATAACCATGCCTCCATCATGGGCAATGATTGTTTGTTATTTACGCAGAGAAATTGATTTGATAATAAAAATAGACTTGTAATAAGATAAATGCGAGAATATATATGTTTATAAAATGAGCATTTATGTTGAATAAATGAGAAAATCACTGCCCATCTCCCCGGATCCCATGGCTGTTCCAGTCCTGCAGCATGGATTTAATGTCTATCCGCCCGGGCAGGTAACAGGGACATGGCAAACGGGGGAAGGAATCTGGAATATTGGCTACACGATTTCGGGCACCGTGCGGGAGATACTGGCACAGGGCGAGACCTGGGAACAGCCACATGATTTCATGGTTCTCAAACCGGGCGGCAGCCATGCCTGGGAGGTACCGCGCGCTGCGCGCGAACCCTGGCGGGTGGTTTGGTTTGTGTTTGTGCCCAAGCCGGAATGGATCCCATTGCTCGACCTTCCGGAGGAATTTCCCCGATTCAGCCGAATTGCCCTGGCAGGCCGGAAATATGACGAAAAGATCCGTCGCTCGCTCTTACAAGCGCACCGGTTTGCGATCAATCCGGCCGGTGGGCATGCGCTTGCCATGAATGCCCTGGAGCGGGCGCTGTTGTGGCTGCAGGCGGAACTGAAAATCGCCGACGGGCGGATTGACAGAAGGGTTCAAGCAACCATAGAGCTTTTTTTTAAGCGGCTTGCAAATCCTCCGTCAATCCCTGAAGCGGCTGCGGCGTGCGGGCTATCACCGTCACGCCTGGGGGGACTCTTTCGTGAATACATTGGACAGGCACCCCAACTATGGTTTGAACAGACCCGTCTCAACCACGCCCGTGATCTGCTTTTGACCACGGGGTTGCCCGTCAAGCTGGTCTCTGCCGCCTGTGGTTACAATGACCAGCGGCATTTCGCAACACGATTCCGGAGATTCTTCGGATTGACGCCAACCCAATGCCGCCAACACGTCCGAAAGAAACCACGCGGTCGCCGGTAGTAATTATTTTTTCCGTTTTTGAAAAAACTCTTGTTTAATGCGCTTCTTTCATATAATCCTGTCTTTGTTCGCGCAAAGTTTCAGGCATTAACCAGCGGCATTAAAACGGATAAAACTTATGCTTATTACAATTGTCTATGTTACGCTCGCAGTCATTGTCCTCTTCGGCCTCTGCATCTTCATCCACGAACTCGGCCATTTTGTCGCCGCCAAGGCGCTCGGCATGGTGATTGACACTTTTTCAATCGGGTTTGGACCGGCCATTTGGAAAAAGAAGATTGGCGGCGTGCTCTTTAAAATCGGGATATTCCCGATCGGCGGATACGTGGCCCTGCCCCAGATGGATCCGACCGGCGGCGGCGACCGGCCGCCCGGCGAAGCTTCACCCCATTCTCCCAACGAGGGGTCAAAAACAACGGAGCCGGTGAAAATTGTCCCTCCGGTCGGCCCATGGAAAAGAATTATTGTCGCCGTGGCGGGCGCATTGGGTAACATGTTTCTGGCGTATCTCATTGCCTGGATTGTCTTTATCGCCGGCAAACCCTCGGCGCCCGCTGAAAGGGCAGCCATAATTGGTTATGTTGAAACTAATTCAACCGCCTATGCAAAAGGAATGCGGACCGGCGATGAAATTCTGTCCATCAACGGCCGCGCGGTCGGCAGCTGGCAGGATGTTATCCAGGAAAACGCCCGGTTTGAGGAAGTCGCGCTGCTCCTGAAAACCGCGCAGGGCGACAATGCCGTCTCCATCCAGACTGAAAAAAACCAGCTGGGCTTCAGGATGATCCCCGGAATTCATGAAATAATGCTGTGCAAAGTATTGAGTGTTGAACCGGATTCAGGCGCCGCCTCCGCCGGAATCCAAGGCGGCGACCTGATCAGAAAAATTGACGATATTGAGGTGTTAAGCATTGATCATCTGATCGCCCTTATTTCCGAACGCGTTGAACAAAGCATGGCCGTCGCCATTGAGCGCTCCGGAAGAGCGCTGACCGTGAAAGTTACGCCCCGTTTTGACCCGGCCCTGAACAGGGCAAGAATCGGCATCCGCTTTGACCCGTATGCGGTGGATTCCGACCGCGTCGTCCATATCGCTCCCGGCGCCCAGATAAAAAGCCATGCCTCCGTTATTTTTCGCGTGCTCCGCTCGCTGATGACGCCCAAGGAGGCCAAGGCCACTTCGCAGGCCCTGGGCGGACCACTGATGATTATCTTCATGCTTCAGGACATGGTGCGGAAGGGAATCATCATCGCCCTCTGGTTCACCTGCCTGTTGAATGTGAATTTGGCCATCCTTAATCTTCTGCCGCTTCCGGTGCTGGATGGCGGCCACGTCGTCTTCGCCCTGCTGGAAATCATCACCCGGCGCCCCGTGCCGCCGAAAGTTGCACTCATCCTGGACCAGATTTTCTTCGGCCTGCTTATCCTGGCGATCATCCTGATAACCGGCCGCGATCTGAAACGACTTTATCAAATTCGTCTCATGTTCAAGCCTCCGATCGAACGGCAGACGATAACCAACGCGATCCCCGCGCCGGAAGCGGTAACGAATAACCATGAATAATTAGGCCTTTAGGTAGTGCCGCACGTTGGATAGACAATTCTGGATTTGATCAGATCAGTGAATCGAGCAAAATAACGTTCACTTCTTTGACACGCTGCAGGGCTTTATCGTTGGAAATCAGCGCGGTACTGTTTATTTCCATGGCCGTTGCTGCCTGAATCATATCCGGTAGTGGCAGGTTGTATTTTGCCCTGAGAGCGCCAGCCATAAAGCCAGCCTCCGGAGAAATATCCACCAACCGAATATTCGGCAAGCTTCGCAACGCATCTCGATAATGGTCGGCCAATGCGGTTCGTTTTGATTGAAGCGGCTTAACCAACAATTCGGCCGCCGTCACCGGCGTAATTACTCCGGTAAAAACTCCCTCCGCCGCTTGCTGAAGCAGCCATTCGCAAGGACGTCCGTATTTCTGATCGTCCTCGAAAAGATAGATAAAGATCATCGTATCCAGAACGATGTCATGGCCGCCATGTAAAAGAGAAGGCAATTTCATGCGCGACGGCTCCATTCGGACCGCAAGGAACGGACGTAATCAGCAGCGTCCTTGCCGTTGGCCAATGCTTTCCCTATACCGCGCCAACGCGCCACGTTGACCGGATAAACCACCAGGCAATGATCACGGACCTCGATATTAACCTTGCTGTGTGGCCGCAGGGGGATCAGTTTGCGCGCCTCGCGCGGAATCACCACCTGATATCTCGAACCTACCGTTGCTGTACTCATACAAATACCTCCTTTATCATACAAACTTAAAAATATCATATCATCCGGCCCAAGATTGTCAACTATCCGACGACATAAAAATCAGCGTCCGCGCCGAAGACCGACCTGACCGGCAAAACATTTGACCCCTATTTTCCTTGGCTTCGCCGGATAATCTTTGCGAAAGACGCCTTTTGACAGCATCATCTCGATATGATAGATATTTCGGCACGATGAAGACCGGTAGCAAGCAAAGAAGAAGTCAGAAGTCCCTGGCCGAGCTCGGGCAGGCAGTAATCAGTAGTCAGATCAAAACATTCCTGATCAAACGCTGTCTAACGCGAAAAATCGCGGTCGGCGCTGTCAAAATCGGCGGTGGCGCCCCGATATCAGTCCAGACCATGACCAAAACCCCGACCGGCAATATCAAGGCCACGGTCAATCAAATCCGCGAACTGGAACAAATCGGATGTGATATCATCCGGGTCGCTGTTCCCGACATGGAATCAGCGCGCGCCCTGAGAGCCATCCGCCGGTCAATTCATATCCCCTTGATAGCCGACATTCATTTTGACCACCGCCTGGCGTTGGCCGCCATCGCCGGCGGCGCAGATGGGCTCCGGCTTAACCCCGGAAATATCGGCTCGAAATTAAAAATCAATGAAGTCGTAAAGGCGGCCACGGAAAATAACCTGCCCATCAGGATCGGCGTCAATTCCGGCTCGCTGGAAAAAGACATCCTTGCCAGATACGGCTCGCCGACAGCGTCAGCTTTGGTTGAAAGCGCCTTGCGTCATGTCCGAGTGCTGGAAGATCTGGGACAGAGCGCGATTAAAATATCAGTTAAGGCTTCCGATGTTCCACGCACCATTGAGGCCTACCGTCTTCTTTCAAAAGCAACCAGGCATCCCCTCCATCTGGGGGTAACCGAAGCCGGCACATTTCTTTGTGGAACGATCCGCTCCAGCGTTGCCCTCGGAATTCTGCTCTCGGAAGGCATCGGCGACACAATCCGCGTATCGCTGGCGGATACCCCCGCCAACGAAGTGCGCGCCGGCCGGGAAATTCTGCGCAGTCTCAGCCTCCAACCGGGCGGATTGCGGGTAATTGTCTGCCCCACGTGCGGCCGCGCGCAAATGAACGTGATCAAACTCGCCAGCGCCGTTGAAGAAGAACTTGAAAAATTGGAGATAAAATATCATCAAATAAAAAAATGGCCATTAGTGGCGGTGATGGGTTGTGTGGTTAACGGTCCCGGCGAAGCGCGCGAGGCGGATATCGCCCTCGTCTGCGGAAAAAACAAAGTGTTTTTATATATTGCCGGAGAAAAAACCGCCGCCCTTGACGCTAAATCGGCTCCGGCCGTTGTCGCTGAAAAGACGCTTGAATTTTGCGCGCGTAAAGCCGGCATTTGACCTGAAACAGCATTGTGTGAAATTTAGGTAGCAAAGGATGTTCAATGGATGATGCGCGAAAAGAGGCCGAACATTTTATCCGGGATGAGCGTGAATTTCATCTCGGTGCCCTGCCCACGGAACAATCCCATCCGAAGACCGCAAAGCTGTCTGAAATAATCCCGGCGGATACTTCCCGCGGGATCAAAATGTTACAGACGGTGGATGAAGATATTCTTCCGATGGCCAGGCGGATTTTTAAAAGCAGGGAATATCATAAGCTGGCGGAAACTCTGCTTGCGGCGTTAATCAACGGGAAGAAAATTTGCCTCAGCGGCTGCGGCGCAACCGGACGCCTCAGTATTCTGCTTGAAACGGCTTGGCGTATGTTCTGGCAAAACTTATTTAAATCGCATCCCGGTCTTGGCAAAGAGGCCGGGAGGGCCCAAAACGCGGTCATCAGCATTATGACCGGGGGAGATTATGCGCTCGTTTCCTCGGTCGAATCGTTTGAGGATTATCAGAGCTTCGGACGCCAACAAGCGCTTGAAGCCGGATTAGGCACTGATGATGTTCTCGTCGCCATCACCGAGGGTGGAGAGACTTCATCCGTAATCGGCACTGTCTGGCATGCCCTGGAAAAAGGCGCCAAAGTTTTTTTTATCTGCAACAATCCACTGGACATATTGTCCTCCAATATAGAAAGGTCGCGGCAAATCATCCAGGAGCCGCGGATTATCAAGCTGGATATTTCAACCGGGCCGATGGCTATCGCCGGCTCAACCCGCATGCAGGCAACCACTTCCGAACTGCTGATCGTCGGCGCCGCCCTGGAAACGGCATTGGCCCGTTATCTTCAGAAAATGTTTCCAAAAGAATACCGGAAACTATGCGGCAGGAAAGAATCCAGCGACAAGGAATACGAAAAACGATTCGGCCGGTTGCTGGCGGATTTGGCGGATTCGCCGGCGGTTTCAGCGCTCGCCGAATGGGTGGAAACGGAGGAAGAACTTTACCGTTCAAGAAACGCCATCACCTATTTTGCCGATTCTTATCTGCTGGATATTTTTACGGATACGACCGAGCGTTCGCCCACCTTCATGCTGCCGCCATTTCGTAAATCCGGCGACGTTCTTGTTCCGCGGTCATGGGCGTTTGTGAAGAACCCTCTTTATCCAACTCCTGACACATGGCGCCATATGCTGGGCCGCTTGCCGCGCTGCCTGGCCTGGAACAGCGCGCTCTACCGGAAACTGGGGGCCGCGGAAAAACTGCGGCGGAATTCCCCGAAGCTTGACGAGAAAGAGTTGTTCTTGTTTTTAATCGGCAACGAAGATGACGTTTCCCGTTATTCTTCGGCAGGCGACTGCGCCGCCCTTGTAATGTCATGCGCCGAATATGAGCGTGATTTGGAAAATAAGTCGCCTGTCCGGAAGGCGTTTAATATCTGCACCGTAAATTTTACCCGCCGGGTCATCGGTCTGGTGGGAGGAGGCAAAACGCGAGAAGAAAAAGAAGAAAACATAAAATGTTTCCATATTCCCTGCCGGTTGCCTGCCTCGCCGCTTTGTTTATGGGATCATTTGGCCGTCAAACTGACATTAAATACGTTGTCAACGGCCACGATGGCGCGCTTAGGAAGGGTTGCCGGCAACTGGATGGTTCACGTTGATATAACCAACAAGAAGCTGATTGACCGCGGCACGCGGCTGGTGGCCGAACAGTGCGGTTTGAGTTACGAAGAAGCCTGTTATGAACTCCATAAAACCCGTGCTGAATTCAGCCATCGGAAGATATTACCCGGGATGGAAAAACGTTCTTCCGTGTCCAGGACAATTGAACGTCTAAAAGGCCGTAAAGTTTCAACTCATCGGTCCGCGTTTTGACGGTGGACGGGGGCCGACGGTGGAAACATCAATCGCCTTGAATCCCAGCTTGAAAGCCGGCGAATCCTTGGCCAGGGTTAAATCCCGTTTTGCCAGATTTTTAAATTTAGGATCCGCAACGATCGAATGCTGATCACGACCCAGAGCCTGCCATTGCTTGAAGGAATACTTCTTCCCGCCCATTAGAAAATGCGGTTTGCCGGCGGTGTTGAAATAAAGATTACACTCCGCCAGGATCCGGTGCGCTTCCGCTTCCGGCGCGAAAACCGATTTAAAAATCGGCTCGCCTTTGCTGACCATAATGTTTCGCAGCCAGATCAATCCATGATGGGGCTCATTCCGGCTGTAAATTCCCACTCCCTCGCCGCCGAACACCCAGATATTATTGCACACGATATTTTCCCGCCCATAGTGCTGATGAAAAGGCTGGCGGTCGGCATCATGACAGATATTGTTTTCAATCACCAGGTGACTGGACCCTTCATCCGGATAAATGCACCACCCGCCATAATGCGCCGAGGTCACGTTGTAGATGAGATTATTATTGAGCACTGTCCCCGGCTGGACGCCCAGCGTGTAAATGCCGCCCATGTCGGACAGCACTCTTTGGCCCAGGTCGTGAATATGGTTGAAGGCAATCCGGTTATCGCGGCTGATATTATCCTGGTAACCCCACTCCCAACCGCAGGAAATGCCTGAATAAAAGAAGTCAAAGATATGGTTATGACAAATTGCGACCGAGAAGGCATTCATCGATAAAACCCCGATGGCGCTGTGGAAGACGCGCCCGCCATGACTGATTGTGTTATCGGTGATGCGGTGATGACCGGTTCGCCGCACTTGCACCTGCGGATCACGTGCCGCCGCCCCGTTGATCTTGACGCCGCCGGCGCCCAGATAACGGATGGTGTTGCCGACCACCCGGATACCGTGGCAGGCATCGCCGATCTCCACCCCATACCAGCCGACGTGTTCGAGAGTGCAGTTTTCAAGGGTACAATGGCGCGCGCCTTCGAAATAAACGACCCCGGGCACATCGCAGGCCGCCTGCCCCACCGCGGCAAAACGACCGCGACCATGCCGGCGACTGTGGTTTTTTTGATCCATGGCACTGCCCAGAATCACCGCGCCATCTGATACATCCGGATGCCGCCAATCGGTATGGGCAAAGGTGATTCCTTCAAAACGGATATGTTCCACGAACCTATTCTCTTCCGGATTGCCGATAACGCCCACCAATTGCAGACAACGGGGCGCATAAATTTCGGCGGTTTTCATGGCTTCGCCGGGACGCGGGAGGTAATAAAGTTTGCCGGCGGACCGATCAAGATACCATTGTCCCGGATCCAGAAGGGCTTCCATCACATTATCGAGGTAATAATCGGCCAACTGTGACCCAAAGCTGCCCACCGGGGTTGTATAACTCGGCCGTTCCATGGAAACCAGGTTGGTCTTGGAATCGAAGTCCGTAATCTTGGAGCGCTCTTCAATCCAGAAATGAACGTACACCACTTCAACATCTTTAAGGTTCTTGAAACTGCGGACATTCCCCGGATTGCAGACAAATCGCTCGAAATGTCCGTTATCCCATCCCGTGGGCAGTACGGCGCCCGGCACCTCTTTCATCCGGTAATAGCCTTGACTGGGAAGACGCGGCCGTTCCGCGCGGCGGCCGTTGACGAAGAGATCGCGGAACTCCCATTTCCCTTCGGCCACCTCGGGCAGATCGGCAACCCAGGCGACTTTTCCATTGACCGATCCCCGGCACCATTCCGTGACGCGCCGGGCCCCGCTGATGACCGGTTTTTCATGGAGATAGGCTTTAAACGTTACCGGCCAGGAATGTTCCGGACCAAAAACCAATGGTTTTTCAAGAGCATAGACACCCCCGCGCAGATACACCGTGATGGGACCCGCGGGCGTTTCACCCACAGGAAACGGTCCTGGCAAATAGGTCCTGCCATGAGTTAAGCATGCCAGTCGCTCCAGGGCGGCATTCAAAGTCGCCAGGGGTCCATCGGATTTATCGGTATTGGGATTCGGGAAACGGCCGGACCAACTATCATTGCCCTTCGGTGACACATATATATTCATACACCTTCTCCTGATTCCGCGACAGATTTTCCTGCCCCGCTGCGCCAGCCGTCATCGCGCCGCCCGAGCTTCATCCGCCTGCGACGAGACTTCGCCGAGGCAAGTAGCGGCGTTTTGCCGAGCCGCAGCGGCGAGTCACATTGTTCCGCCGCAGGCAGACAAGTTTTGCGATGACTGCAACATTTTGCGATCAATTTTTAAGCGAGCGACCAAATCTCAATGTCGCCTGAGAACGTATCCACCCCCTTCCGGCGTGTCAACGCTATTTTCAACCGTTTCGGGCAGCAATCCGAGAATCGTGGTAATCTTTTCTTGCCTTGGGTGGGGCGGATGAGTAGAAAATGGGGTTACTATAAATTAAACTTGAAAGAATAGAGATCGGCGTCCCTCATGATTATTTCCATTTTAACCGGCTTGCCGGAAAGCGACGAAATATTGCCGTTTTCAAATACCACATTTCTATCAAGACTATCGCCGAATATTTCCACGGAGTCAAACGTCTTGCCGTCGCCAATGAGCTTGAATTTAACATAACCAACCGCGGAAGTCGCGAAGTTTATTGAGAGATTATTTCCTTCAAATACAAACGGCTTCGTGATGATTTTACAGGGTTTATATGGGGCATTATAGGATACAAAGCCGTCTATTCTGATTGTATAGCGGCGAAGTTTGGATGGAATCCTGGCCCAATGATTGTCAAATGTGTACATTGAAAGCTCATTTGGAGCGTGCGGTAGGTCGCTTGTCGTCTCAATCATGCCGAGCGCCGGGTAACAGTCGCCATAGACCCAATTATATTCACGCTCCGGTCCCGGTGTCAAAAAAGCTTCGTCCCAACGTTTCCATGTTTTGCCGTCACGTGAAGACATAAAAACGCAGTCGGTAACGGCCAGACCGAAACGCGGATCGGCTTTCATGCGCTCTTTGCGCCTGTCCGCCCCAGCCAACTGTTCAAAGTTGGCTGTCCATTCCTTTTTTTCCACATAGCGCGACGGAAAACCAACATAGATATGATCCGCGCGGTAATAGGGCTGAACGACGTTGGTATAAAGAGGGTAATCATCGGCATCGCCAAAATCGAGCAAGACGGGAACAGTCCAGTCTTTAAAGTCTTTTGACACCATCCAGCGAATATCCCTGATGCCGGCATTCAAGTCTTTGCCAGGTACATTGTGAAAATCACGGATATAGCATATATACTGGTTTGTATATTTGTCCCAGAAAGCGATATTAAGGGTATCAAACTTACCCTGATTGGTCATGCGCCACGCCTTTTTAAAATTGATCCCATCCGCGCTTGTAAAACACCACAGATTGAAGAGGTCATTACCGTCAAGGCCAACGCCTTTATAAAGCTCCTCTTTCGGGCAATCCGGATTCGTGTCTTTAAACACCGAGAAATTGTCAAATTTATTGGTGTTATGATCAAGGATGATATTGTTTTCCTTTGAACCTTCAAACTCGCAGATACCCAGCTTAGGCTTTACCCAATTTTTGCCGTCCGCGCTCTCGGCGTAGCATACGACGATCGGACCATGCCGTGTTGCCCCAGGATCCCTCATCTCCCAGCCGAGGTAATAGAGGCGGTAGAACCCATCTTCCTTGAGAATGCAATGGAAATCACAACCGTCCCCCTCCCACGGCTCATTGTGATCAATGACCACTTCCCTGGCCTGAAGAGTGTGCAGTTTCAGCGTGGCCGTGGTTTCAGCAGTGTTAATCAGGTATTCATCCCAGAACAATTCACGCCGACTTCCAACATTAATAACCTTTGACATATATTTTTACGCCTGATTCTGTGACAGGATTTCCTGTCATTCGTTTGTTATCCGATTTTTTTAATTTTCCATAACTGTCGTCGAATCCCGCTTTGAGCGGGACAAGTTTTTCGCCTGCCCGAGCATCGGCCAGGGACGGTTACTTGCCTGCTCGCTATCACCTGAGTCAGGAACTGTCCCTGCGACCAGCGAGAATCTCCCTCAAAAATTCCTCGCCTTTCCGATAGTAACCCCCATCAAAACCTTCGGCGCCATATTCTTCTCGCCACGATAGATGCGTTCCCCCGGCTTACCTGCCCCCGCCGGCAGCACCAAGTAAGTCCGCCCTGTCCGGGTCTCAAAGGAAAGCGTGTCTCCCGTAACCTTTTTGGAGATCAGCATGTCTCCCTCCCACACATCCGCCTCACTCCACGGACTCTGCAATACGCAGTGCTCGCCCCATCGGCTCTTGATCTCGATAAACTCCGGCGGCTGCTGGGCATCCTTGCGGCTGGTGATGGCGAAACCGCCCTCCGCCTGCAGGATGAACGCCCCCTCCCAATCGTCGGGGGTGGCTGGAAAGACCCGGATGATCCCCTCGTGGCTCTGCAGAAGCATCTCCTGTAGCCCTGCCGCGGTGAGTCCGAGCGGCTCCATCAGCATCTGTAGGAACGGGTAATTCGGCTGTATGGCGATGTGTGCCTCGACGCGGTCCGGCGGGTAAGCCCGCACTTTCACCTTTGCCAACGAGTTCGACCGGTTGTCCGTAATATTGCTGAAGAAGAGTCGAATGTGCTTCAACGCGTAGTTGTGCACCCGCTGCCGGGCTTCATCCGCCAGTCCCAGGCGCGCGGCGATCGACACGGTCGGCGTAATCCCCTCGGCATGGAAGGTCTTCAGCGAGTTGCACGCCGCCTCGAATAGCCGGGTCCCCTTGTCCTTCAGGCCGATGTCGCCCGCCGGCATGATCGGGCACATGATGGGGCCGTGATTGTGATTCTCATTTGGCGGCAGCGTCTTGCCGTCGAGCAGGCCGCTTCCCAGCACCATGCCGCGCTGTGCGTCGTTCTCGTTGATCAGGTACGGCGGCAGATGATCGAGGACGTGTTGCCACTTTGCCCGCCGCTCCTCGTCGACGCCCAGTTCCCTGCTCATCTTCACCAGGATGGGGAATGTCGCGCGGATCATCGAGAGGTTGGTGATGGTATCGGTAAACCGCCAGTCGCGTTCATCTTCGTAGGTGGTGGCCAATGGGATTTCATAACGGCCCAAGTCATCGCGCCATGTGAGGAAACCAAGGTAGAAGTCGGCGGCGGCCACCATGAAGGGATACCCCTTCTCGCGGAAGTACGCCAAGTCACCGGTGTAGCGGTAGTGCCACCAGAAGAACAGGCCGACCTGCGAGGCGGGCGTGTAATTCTGCATGAAGCTGGGGTAGGTTTCGGCCACCTGCTTGCCGGAGAAATCATGCTGATCCACCCACAGCATCCCCTGGAAACCGCGCCGTTGCGTGGATTCCAAGGCTTTGGGCATGAGTCGGTGATAGGTGTCCAGATAGGGCCGCAGCAGTTCCGGTCGGTTGGCGGCCGGCAGGCACCAGTACGACTGCTGCTCGTTCCAGTGATGGGGGTTCGCCCAATTGCGCACATCGTGGTTCCAGATCCACAGCGCCGCGTTGAACAGTGCCGGGTAATGTCCGTGGGAGGATATACCCATCAAATAGTGGTGGAGGTAGTATAGGTTCTCCGCCAACTCGTCCGAAACGTGGAGGAATGAGCGCTGCCAGTATTCCGCCCACCACGCGCGGTGACCCGCCGCCAGATCCCGCGTCGCCGCGGCATCCACGATCGCCTGCTTCGCCGCTTCGGCGGGATTCGCTTGATCGAGGCTCGTCATGCAGGCCAGCAGGATGGTAAAATCCTGCACCGGGGAGACCGCTACCGTCACCTGCGCCTGGTGGTTGTGATTCACCCTCGCTTCTGCCCCCGCGCCAAGCACCCGGAGCCGCAGGGCGACGGTCACGCCCCCGCGGAAGGAAGTCTCCAGACAGATATCGCCGCCATCAACATATGTCGTCGCATTCCCCAGGTCGATGCTCGCGCCTCCCTGGATACTCGAATACCACCACCCGAAGACGCGGCTGCCCCAGCGCTCCAGCGTGATGGTGACCGGACCGCCGGTCTTCGCCAGATCGCCGAAATACTCGGCATGCTGATGGAAAATTGCTACCGGCCGTTCCGCATGCACGTAGGCCGTCGTGTCGAATCGCCCGAAGGCGGTTCGCGCGGAGCAGCGCGCCTCTGCCTTATATAACGATAAGTCGGCCCGGTAATCGTTCAGGTAAATCCAGTTATGGATCGGCGCGGCGTATTTCATCTTTAACTGCCCGCACGAGCGCAGCGTGAACCACCCCGTCTGCCGATCCGGATAATCGCCGCCATCGCCCGCCCCGTTCGGGTCCGGTAGTTCGTAAGTGTCGCTGTGGTTTGCCTGGAAGATCAGCCCCTCTTCCCCAGCCCACAGCGGCCCGCCAAACGACCCGTTCCCAATCGGCAATCCTTCCCACCCCTCCAGCGGCGGAGAAAGAAACACCACGTCATGCCTGGACAGGAATGACTCCATATTGGCGCGAAGAGACATACAAGACCCCTTGTGTTATGCGAAATGTGTAACTCAAAAGCATATCAAGAGCTCTACCTGCTTTTCAATACACAGGCAACTGATAGGAAATCGCTTTTCGGGTAGCATGGACACCCGCCTATCGAAACCGACCCGATGAAGCTTTTCAAGGGTAATCTCCGGCCTGCCCGAGCGTCGGCCAGGGTTACGTTCAGACAGGGATTACTCTGAGGTATTGCCCTCTTGTTATTTTACATTCTCACATTGTACTGTTTTGGATGCTATTCCCTTCTTCCCGACGTGTCAACGCCATTTTTCACCGTTTTTTCCACCACCGGCGGCTCTGCCTGTGGCATGAGACAGACTCCTCCCGCTGTCAGACATTCGCCAAAATTTCCCTGGCCCACGGCAGGGCAGGCATTTGTTGTAATCGTGCATACAAATTCTGTATCAGGCTCAACCACTGACAGTTCTGCTTTCAATTGCAATGGAGCAAGGGTGTAAGACAATTTTTTGATATTGAACGGTCACAGATACAAATCCGGCCCACCCTGCCCGTTGGGCACCCCTCCAAGGAGGGGATCATAAGCTTTTATCCTCGAACTTCTTAAGCTCCCCTCCCGCGGAGGGGTGGCCGTAGGCCGGGGTGGGTGACCACCGGCACGGATCAAAGAATCTGTCCTGCACCCATGGAGCAATATTAGCGATAAAAGGAGTTGACATTTATTTAATCATTTGATTAAATCATGGTGTTAAAGATATGGGAAGATATGATTCAAGCCAAAAACGCGCCATCCTTGAGGCGGCCATCGCCGTTTTCGCCGAGAAGGGACTGGAGGGCTCCACTATCCGCCTCGTCGGCCGGAAAGCGGGCGTCAACAGCGCCCTCATTTATTATTACTTTGAAAACAAGCAAAAACTTTTTGAGGAAGTAATCCGCATGGTCTTCGGCGATTTTCTCCTGATGCTCGGTAGTCAAAAAAAACCTTTTGAAAATGCCCGCGCCAGAATCACTTTCCTCGTCAATGGAATTTTTGATTATTATGAAACGCGCCGGGATCGCATGCGTTTGATGATGCAGGTGTTTAATCTGCATATCCGCCTGCTGGCGGATATCATCCTGGAAGTTCTCAAACAAAAAGAGGTGCTTCCACTGGCGGTCCTGCAGGAGGGAATATTACGCAAAGAATTAACACCTTTCTCGCCGCTTCAGCTCTGGTGGAATCTGCTGGGCATGTGCATTTTTACCATCCAGGCCGAGGAAATTGTTACCCGGCTTAATCAAAAGAATATTTCCCGGGATTTGCCACTCTTGCCTCCATTGCCCGAGCGCAAAAAACAAATTGTTGAATTGCTTTTGTCAGGAGTGGCCTTTCATCAACAACAATTAAAAACAAATCAGGAGCAATAATCATGGCAAGAACAATAATGGTATTGACCGTGTTAATCCCATTCCTCTTTTCGGGTTGTAGTTTCACCAAGATAAAACCGGATGGCTCGGGCACGATTGAATGCACCCAGGTTGATATTGCCCCGCAGGTAGCGGGCGAAATTGTCGCGTTAATCCCGCAGGAAGGCGATCGTGTCCGGCAGGGCGCCCTTATTGCGCGGCTTGATCCGGAGGACTATGATTTAAAACGCAATGAAGCCAAGGCCGCCGTGGCTGTTGCCCGCGCCCAGCTTGAACTGCTTTTGGCCGGCAGTCGGGAAGAGGATATTGAACGCGCGCACGAACAAGTCATGGAAGCGAAAGCCATGGCCGAATTATCCTCGGCCGACCTGCACCGCATCAGTTCCGTTTATCAGACTGGCGCCGCCACGCAAAAACAGATGGACGACGCCAGGGCGCAGTCCGATCGCACCAAGGCCATTCTGGCCGCCGCCGGGCAAAATTTAACCAAGCTTGAAAAAGGGAGCCGCGAGGAAGAAATACGGCTGGCGGAAACGCAAGTAGCCCAGGCCGAATCCAGGCTGGCTTTGACGGAAAAAGCCGCAGCGGACTGCGTTATCACATCTTCGGTTAACGGCGTGGTTACAACCCGCATCCATGAAGAAGGCGAATTTGTCCCAATCGGCGCTCCGCTCATTACCGTTTCCCGCCTGGACGAGGTTTGGCTTTCAGTTTATGTTCCCGAAACCGCCTTGGGCGGCGTTAAACTCGGCCAGCCGGCATGGGTAAAAATTGACGGCCATCCTGATTTTTTTGAAGGCAAAGTAACCTATGTTTCGCCGACAGCTGAGTTCACGCCACGCAACGTCCAGACTCCCGATGAACGCGCCAAACTGGTTTATCGCGTAAAAATCACCCTGGCCAACAAACAAGGAATTTTCAAGCCCGGATTGCCGGCGGATGGTTTTTTGAAAGAAGTCAGTAGCCAGTAGTTAGAGAATGTCATTCCCGCGAAAGCGGGAATCCAGATATTCTTTTCTAGATTCCAGATCATGACAGAACATCAGTCATAGCAAAGAAACGATATATTTTAAGAAGAAAATGACCTCGAATGAATATAATCTTGCGGTTAAGACCGAGGGGCTGAGCAAGTCATTCGGCGACTTGGAGGCCGTCAAACAGTTAAATCTTGCCGTGGAACGGGGAGAAATGTTCGGGCTTGTCGGCCCGGATGGCGCCGGCAAATCCACCGCGATCCGCATTCTTTGCGGAATTTTAAATTTCACTTCCGGGAAAGGATGGGTGGCCGGATTTGATCTGGAAAAGGAACGGCAGCTGCTCAAAAGACACATCGGCTATCTTTCCCAGAATTTTACCCTTTACGGCGATTTGACGGTTGACGAGAACCTTGAATTTTTCGCCCGGATTCACGGCGTGCATTCCTTCGCCCGGAAGCGTGATCAGCTCCTTGAATTTACGCGGCTGACCACCTTCCGTGGCCGCCTGGCGGAAGCGCTTTCCGGCGGTATGAAAAAAAAGCTGGCTTTGGCCTGCACGCTGATTCACGCGCCGGAAATATTGTTTCTTGATGAACCCAGCACCGGAGTTGATCCCGTTGCCCGCGGGGAACTCTGGAGCATTTTAAGTTCAATCCTGGACCAGGGCATAACGGTTTTTATGACCACGCCTTATCTTGATGAAGCTGAACGCTGTCACCGGATCAGTCTTATGCACCGCGGACAAATTATAATGACCGGCACGCCGGCTGAAATAAAAAAGGCCATGCCGGGCACCGTCTATGATTTTTATTGCGCCGATGCTCCCGCCGCTTATCGCCTTTTGCGCGCGAAATTGCCGGCAACCAGCGTGGTTTTATACGGTGACCGACTGCGCCTCTGGACCGATAAAGACGTTCAGAGCGTTCAGGAGACAGCCTCCTGGCTGAGAAACGAACATATCCAAAATGTGACCCTGACCGAAACCGAGCCATCGCTGGAAGATGCTTTTGTGGCACTTTTGGGAACAGACAAAGTCATAGGAGGAGACCGGACATGATTAAAATCTACTCAACCATGATTGCCGTGATCATCTTAATCGCCGGACAAAGTCCGGCAGGTGAGATCGGCGTTGAACAGATTGTCGGTGAGGTACTTGAACACAGTTATCAATTAAAAGCGGCGGGCGAGCAGGTAATGGCTGCCGACGCGGTTAAAAAACAGGCCGATGCCGCAGTGTTTCCTTCGCTTGATCTTGATGGCCGCGCCGCGCACTATGAGGGTTTGAAGGAGAATAATTTTCCTAATTTCCGGATTCCGGCCATTCCCGACCGTTACGGGGGCGGAGTTACGCTTTCCCAGCCGCTTTTTACCGGCGGCCAGATTTCCGGCCGCAAAGAAATGACGGATGAACAGCGCCTTGCGGCCCGTTCTTCCTTTTCAGCCAGCCGCGTTGACGTCATTTACCAGGCCATGATTGCCTACTGGTCATGGTCAAAAGCCTTTCATGCGGCCGAATCTTTTCGGGCGGCTGTTGCCTGGATGGAATCCCATGATCGCGATATGCGTAATTTGCGCACGGCCGGATTGGCGACCGAAAACGACCAGCTTTCCACCTCGGTCCGACTGGATCAGACCCGTCTGCGTCTTGAGGAGGCATTGCGCCATACACGCCTTTGTCAGGCCGCCATTGAGCAGCTGACCGGAAAAACATTGCCGCCCGACGCCGGGCCGTCACGTCCCAACAGCGATGACCTATCCCCTGTTTCCAGCGAGCGGGAATTAATCCAGGGCGCGCTGACCAACCGGCCTGATATTCAAGCCCAGCGATCCACGCTCAATGCCGCCCGCAAAAATATTCAGATCCAGGGCGCTAATTATTATCCGCAATTAAACGCCAACCTCCGCGGCGAGGTCGGGCGGCCAAACCAGTTGAATATTCCGCCCGAGGACGATTGGCTATTTGACGCTTTTATCGGCGTGGGCGCCACCTGGAATATTATGGACTGGGGTTTGACGCGGGCCAAGGTCAACGAAGCAAAAGCGCGCGCCAACCAGGCCGGCCATCAGCTTTCCCAGTTGAACGAGCAGGTGATGTTTGAAATCCGCCGGGCATTGATTAACCTGGAAAATGCCATGACAAGAGTGACCGTGGCGCGCCGCGCGGAAGAAAGCGCAAAACTGGATTTAAAATCCGCAACCGATCTCTGGAAAAACGGGCTCGCGCGGCATTCCGACGTGCTTGATTCACAGGCGCGGCTCACGGACGCCGGCTTTGATCTTGTCTCCGCCGCCGCCGACACGGCGCTGGCCCGCGCTGAACTTGACCATGCGTACGGCAAGAATGCTGAACTTAATCCTCAATAACCATGCAAACCGAGTCATTATCTGAAACGGTTATCAGGGTTGAAGACCTGACAAAAACATTCGGACGGTTCACGGCCGTTGACCATCTGACTTTTTCCATCCGGCGCGGCGAAGTTTTCGGTTTTCTCGGGCCCAACGGCGCCGGGAAGTCAACCACGATCCGCATGCTTTGCGGCCTGCTGGAGCCGACCGAAGGCAAAGCGTTCGTCGGCGGGTTTGACGTCGGCCGCAATCCGGAAAGTGTGCGCGCGAATATCGGGTACATGTCGCAAAAATTCAGCTTGTACAAGGACCTGACTGTTATTGAAAATATAAAATTCTTCGGCGGGGTATATGGCCTTGAGAAAAAAAACCTGCAAAAACGCGCCGCGGTGGCGATTGATTTCGGCGGATTGGCCGGACTTGAAAATGCGGTGACCGGAACGCTTTCCGGCGCCCTCCAACAGCGCCTTGCGCTCGGCTGTGCGATCCTGCACGAACCGCCGATTCTTTTTTTGGATGAACCCACGAGCGGCATTGACCCGATCTCGCGCCGGATGTTTTGGGATATTATCCGTGATATGGCCTCGCGCCACATCACCATCCTGGTTACAACCCACTTTTTGGACGAGGCCGAATTTTGCGACCGGCTCGGATTCATTGCCTCGGGCAAACTGATTGCCATGGGAAGGCCCTCAGAGTTGAAGCAAACAGCGGTGGAAGAAGATCTTTTTGAGCTGACCCTGCCCTCGCTCTCAGGCGCAAGGGAAAAAGTAAAACAAATTGAGGGCGTACAGGATGTTTCCTATTTCGGCCGGAACCTTCATGTCTTTTGCCGGCGGGGCACTTTCCAGGCCGGCAACCTAGAGCAGAAAATTCGTGAACATGGATTGACGCCGCTGGGATTGCGCGTTATCGCCCCGCGCCTTGAGGATGCGTTTATCAGGCTTGCCACGCGCAGCGCGTGGCTGGCCGCTCAGGAAGAAGTTAAACGTCGTTCGTGAAGCGTGAAGCGCATGCAAGATACGCTTCACAAGATACAAGGAACGAGATTATGATCCGGCTTTGGGCCATCTTTAAAAAAGAAATTCTCCATGTCCGCCGCGATCCGCTTTCGCTGGGTCTTTTGATCCTTGTGCCGGCTTTTCTGCTCCTGCTTTACGGCTATGCGCTTTCATTTGACGTCAAACACATCAGGGTGGCGGTACTGGACGAGGACCAGACGCAGGTAAGCCGGTTTTTTCTGGATAGTCTTTTTCAGAATCCATATTTTGACCGGGCCGACACGCCTGCCACGTTTACCAAGCTGGAAGCATGGCGCAATACACGGCTTTCTTCCCGCGCCGAAATAGATGACTGGCTGAAACGCGGGAAAGCGCGGATTGTGCTGGTTATTCCAAACGATTTTACGAGCCGGATTGCGCGCGGGCAAAAAGCGGTTGTGCAGGCCCTGATTGACGGCGCCGACGCCACGGCCGCCAATGTCGCCGTCGGATATCTTGACGCGCTTGCGGAAAAAATAACGGTCCAGATGGCCGGAACCGCGCGGATAAATAAAACGGTTCTGCCTGCCCGTAGTGCTACGCTCAGCGTTGCAGGCGGGCCGATCAGGCTGGAGCCGCGGATCTGGTTCAATCCTGATTTGCAGAGCGCCCATTTTTTAATTCCCGGCCTGATGGGCATGCTGCTTATGCTTTCGGCCGTTATCGCCACCTCGCTTTCCATCGTCCGGGAAAAAGAGCGTGAAACCATTGAACAGATTAATGTTTCCGCCGTCCGGCCCGAAGAGCTGATTATCGGCAAAATATTGCCCTACTTGCTGATTTGCCTGATTACCACGCTCACCGTGCTTGGTGTCGGCTGGTTCGTGTTCGGGGTCGCTATCCGCGGATCGCCGCTTCTGCTTGCCGTTTCAATCCTTATATTTCTTTTTGCCGCCCTGGGAATGGGCCTTTTAATTTCAGCCGCCACAAATTCCCAGCAGGAGGCTTTTCAACTGGCCATAATCACCACCCTCCTGCCCTCGGTTATTCTCTCCGGACTGATTTTTCCGATCGCCAGCATGCCCCAATTGATCCAGGGAATTTCGCTCATCGTATTGCCGCGTTATTTTGTCTCGGTCATGCGGAGTATTATTTTGAAAGACGCTTCCTTTTTCATTATCTGGCCGCAATTGGCGGCCATGATTGTTCTCGGTCTTGTTTTTAATCTCCTGGCGGCGAGGATTATGGGGAGGAGTCGTTAAGATAGGCAGAAAGATGCGGAAACAGAATGTCTCTCACAGAGATCACAGCCTGCCCGAGCGTCGGCCAGGGAGTCCACAGAGAGGGGCGCAAGCCGAGTGGACGTGGCCGGAAAATATTGGCGGGCATGTCTGAGAGGCAATATTGAAATTAACTTCATAGGCGCAAAATAATGAAACTCTCAAGAATCAAATGCATGGTGGTCAAGGAACTCGCGCAGATCCTGCGCGACCGTAATCTTGTGCGCCTGCTGGTGGCGGCGCCGCTCATTCAGCTTCTTGTCATGGGTTTTGCGGCCACGACGGATATCCGTGAAATCCGGCTGGCGGTGCGGGACAACGACCATTCATGGCACAGCCGCGAATTATTCCGTTCGCTCGGCGCCTCCGGATATTTTAAAACTTTCCATGCGACGGACTCGGCCGACAACGATGGAACTCTGCTCGTCTCAGGCAAAGCCGGCTTGGCACTGATCATCCCCCCGAAATTCGGCGAACGGATATTAAAGCGGCAGACGATTCCGGTGCAAGTTCTTGTGGATGGTTCCGACAGCAACTTCGGCGTTCAGGGCCTGGGCTACCTGCAGAAAGCAATCCGGCTATATATCGCCGGCCTGGAGGAACGCAGCCAGTCCCGCGCCGGATACTCACCCCTTCCTTCCGTTTCCGTTGAAAGCCGCGTGTGGTACAACCCCGGGCTTGTTTCGCGCGTCTATATGGTTCCGGCAATAATGGCGCTGTTATTGCTGGTAACAACCATGTTGATCACCAGCATGGCGCTGGTAAAAGAGCGCGAAAACGGGACAATGGAACAGCTGATTGTCACGCCCTTGCGTCCCGGGGAAATCATCGCCGGCAAGTTGCTGCCATTTGTGCTCATCGGTTTTATTGAGCTGACTTTTGCCATCCTGGTTATCCGCTTCATTTTTCTGATTCACATGCGCGGCAGTTTTGTGTCGTTGATCGTGCTTTCCGGTTTGTTTCTGTTCACAACCCTGGGGCTTGGACTCTTTATTTCCACTCTGGTCAAGACTCAACAGCAGGCCATGCTTATTGCAACGTTTTTTGTGATGATGCCTTTTGTGCTTCTTTCCGGTTTCGCCTTTCCGATTGAAAACATGCCCGCGTTAATCCAGCCTTTGACCGCGCTCATTCCGCTTAAATACTATCTACTGGCCGTGCGCGGCATTTATCTCAAAGGACAGGGCTGGGCGGAGTTCTGGCCCCAGGCGCTTGCCCTGCTTGCCTGGGGCGTCGGCATTCTTGCAATCGCCGTCGCCAATTTCCGGAAGAGACTGGATTGATACTGATTTGCAATCAAAACAATATAAAATGAATGTTCGTCATCCTGAGCTAAGCCCCGAAGTTAAGCGAAGCGAAGGATCTCGGCTATATTTATCTATGCGGCTGAGATTCCTCGCTCCGTTCGGAATGACAAAATAAATATTATTTTGATGGCAAGTTGGTATGACAACGCGTGATGCGGATGCAAAAAAAGACCCGTTGTTTTCACAACGGGTCTTTTATCCAAAAAACTGTCAAACAATTTAATTATTGAGCGACAGGTGCATCAGCCGCTTTTTCCGCGGGTTTGTCGGCGGGTTTATCTTCCGCTTTCTTTTCAACGCACGCTTTCGGCGCGCAGGTAGACATGAAATGATCCTTGGTCAAAGCACCGCATTTATCCGCATCCATTGTTGAAGACCATTTGGCCCTATTGGCTTTGATCTCATCCGCGGTTACCTTACCGTCACCGTTGGTGTCCAGATTCTTGAACTGGGCGACGCGATACACAACAATTTCGCCGACGGTAATCGTGCCGTCGCCGTTAGCGTCCTGCTTGTCGCCGCCGGTGGTTGTGGCCGGCTGATCCTTCGGAGCATCTTTGCCGGCAAAATAAATGACATATTCCTCCAGCACAACTACACCGTCTTTGTTCGCATCCATGCCGGCATAGTCTTTGTCCGCGCCGGCGTTAATTTCATCGGCGCTCAGTTTGCCGTCTTTATCCGTGTCCATTTCCTTGAACCATACTTCGCGGCAGGCTATAAGCTCAACCTGTGAAACCTGTCCATCGCCGTTGGCGTCCATTTTCTGCAAAATGGACTTCTGTTCGGGCACTTTCTGTTCGTCGGCCTTGGGCGCCGCATCCTGCGCGCCGCAGACCGCGTAAGCCGCGATGCCGAGCGCACACGCTATCGTTCCTGTCATTAAACGTTTCATCTGACCTCCTGATTGTTTTGCCACCGGAAGTTTTCTTTTTCCGCCGACATGGGCGGATGATAAAGAAAACCTGCCTGATGACTTGTTACAGGCGGGCATAATAGGCAACGTCCAGCCGGAGTCAATGTAAAAAAACGTTGATCTTAAAAGAAGACATATCTATTTGTAGCAGTCGCAGTTATGGAATAAGCTTTAAAAACATAAAAAAAACGAAGGATTTTGTCTGGTTGCGCGAATACTAAGCAAAGGCAATATGATTTTACGGCTGTTTCCAACGCATGAAAAAAAGTGGATTCAGCGGGCTCGCGAAGGCGATATTAATGCGTTGGGTCGGCTATATGAAATGTATTTTGAGCCGTTGTATAATTTCATTTTTTACCGGGTGGGCAAAAATCGTGAAATTGCGGAAGATATAACTCAGTACGTATTCCTTACAATGGTTAAAAATATCAATGGCTTTAGCGAAAGCAAGGGGAGTTTGCATAACTGGCTTTGCGGCATCGCGCGGCATCGTATTGTTGATGCGTTTCGTTTCCAGCAAAAACATGTGCCGCTGGGCGACAGTTCCGCGGATAACGATGCGGAGATTGATGTGACCATATCCCAGATGGAACAACAATTGCTGCCGGATGAAATGTTGGCAAACAAGGAATTGCAATCTTGTGTTGCCGGCATATTGACCAGACTTCCCGGCCATTACCGGCAGGCGCTTTCGGCCAAATATATTGAGGATTTGGATGTGAGCGCCATTGCACAAAAGATGGGACTTTCTGAAAAGGCGATTGAGTCGCTGTTGACGCGGGCGCGGAATGTTTTCCGCAAGGAATTAAAGGGGGTGGAAAATGCCAAAAGATTATTTTGAGATGAATTTTAAAAAGCTCATTCAAAAATGCCGGCCGGCGGCTTATCGTCCTGAATTCAAGGCAGATCTGTTTCGTCAGATGACCCGGGAAATCAAGCTTAACCCAAAACCCGCGCCAAAATGGCGCGCGGATATTCTCATTAATTGGCTTCATCCGGTCGGTTTTCGCCTGTTCCTGGAGGCCGCCGCCGTTCCGATGATTTTAATATTCGTCGGAATATCATTGTTACTTGATTCATCGCAAAACGTATCGCTTACCGAACGAATTATTATCGTGTCTCAGCCCGCGGATCGCGGTGATCATGGCATTGGTAATAGCCACAATAGCATCAATTATTTTGCCCATGTTTCATCTTCGCTTGGGAGCCATCCAATCAGGTCGGAAACTGGTTCCGAGAATTTTAAGCAGAATATTTTGCATTGGCCGGCAACCAACAACAGTTAGAGAGATGAATAAATAGGTTGAAATGGAAACTGGCAAAAATTGATCTATGAAAACCGGCCGTTTATCATTATTATTTTTAATCACGGTCTTTTTGTGTGCATCCTGCCGCCAACAGGACGTGCGGGAAGTCGTTGTCAGGACCCCGGGGCTGAAGAACCAGGCCTGCGCCAAAATAATTCAGGGCACCTTCATGCGACAACCGGGTGTTGTCTCCATCCGGCCTGATTTTCAAAAGCGTGAACTTGTTGTGAAATATAATTCCATGGTGATTGCTTTGAAAAACATTGAATTCACCATAGCCGGGGCCGGATTTGACGCCAACGACACGCAGGCTCAGACTAATGCGGTTGCCGCCCTGCCGCCGGAATGCCGGTGATAAAAGAAAAGATCAAGGTTTTAAAAAATACTCCAATTAGAAGTTGCATTGTGGAATTGACTAAATTATATTCTATGCTCTTGTTTGCATGAATAATAAACCGGAAAAACAGGATAAGCGTGGCAATCAGCCGGATGCCGGCAAAAGCATGGCCGAAGCGGTAACCGAGCCTTTGTTCCGCATCAATGACTGGCTGGCGTTTGCGGTGGCGTTTGTCATCGCCCTGGTGGTCTATGTCTATACTGTTGCGCCTTCGGTTACCCTTGAAGACTCAGGCGAGCTGATTGTCGCCGCCGATTACCTGGGTGTGCCGCACCCGCCCGGTTACCCGCTCTGGACAATACTCGCCTGGCTATTCCAGTGGATATTTCACTGGGCACGTTTTCAAGGACAGCCGAATCCGGCTTTGGGCGTGGGTATTATGTCGGCTTTCTTCGGGGCTCTCATGGCGGGCAACCTGGCGCTGCTCGTCAGTCGCTCCGGCATAGACATGCTCCAGTTCCGGCGGCATGAGGAAGATTATCCGCTAACGCTTACCGAGAAAATCATGAGTTGGGCAAGCGGCGTCTCGGCCGGGTTATTGCTTGCTTTCTGTCCCTTCATCTGGTCGCAGGCGGTCATTGCCGAAGTCTATACCCTCAACGCTTTCTTCCATGTTTTGGTCATGACATTGCTTTATGCCTGGATGCGGCGGCCGCATGCCAGCAAGCTTCTATACTGGATGGCGCTGGTTTTTGGACTGGCGTTTACCAACTGCCAACCGATTGTTCTTCTGATTCCGGCAATTGTGCTGGTGCTTTTTGCAACCGACCGGAGACTCTGCCGCGACACTATTGCCGCGGGTTTGATTCTTATCGGCGGATTTATTCTGTTTTCAATATTTTTCCCTGAATATGCCGTCAGGCCCTTTGAACCGCGCAACCAGTGGATTTTCATTGCCGTTCTTATGCTGGTGACGCCGGCGGTCATGTTTGCCTTCACCCGCGAGTTATTCACCGAATGGCGCCGGGTGCTCGGGATGGTCATTTGCGTCGGTCTTGGCTTGAGTCTTTTCGCCTATATGCCCATCGCCTCGGACTTCAATCCGCCGATGAACTGGGGATATCCCCGGACATGGGAGGGTTTTAAACATGCCGTCATGCGCGGGCAGTATCAGGCCCTGTCGCCGGCGTTAAGTCCGTTGGCTTTCATCAAGCAGTCTTATGAATTCTGCAGTCAGCTTGAAGATCAGTTCCCGTTCCCGATTGCCTTCCTGGCTTTGATTCCGATTTTTTATTTCCGGAATATCTGGCGGAAAAACTGGGCCTGGCTTTCGGGCACGATCATCGGCTTCGCCTTCATGGGCCCGGGAATGATGGTGCTATTAAATCCGCCCCATGACGTCCAGTCGCTGTTTATCGCCGAGGTTCAGTTTGTGCAGTCAACTTCCGTGTATGCAATCTGGCTGGGTTACGGACTGTTGTTCGGCCTGGCTTTCATTGAAAGCATGTTCGCGCGCAAATTGATCCTCACCTTGGGCATTATCATCACTCTGCTCCTGCCATTATCGCTCATCTGGCAAAATCAATATGATGAAAAAATCATCAATTCCACCGGCGGTAATGAACAGCGCGGACATGATTTCGGCTGGCAGTTCGGTAATTACCAACTGCGCGGTGTTGATGCAATTAAAGAGGAATTAAAACCCGGCGAAACGCCGCCACCCAACCCCCAGTACCCGCCGGAAATGGGGACCAATGCCGTATTTTACGGCGGCACCGATCCGGGACGTTTTGTGCCCACCTATATGATTTACTCGGCCAAGGTACGCTCCGACGTTTTTCTGATTACCCAGAACGCCCTGGCCGATAACACCTACATGAACGTCATGCGCGACCTGTACGGCGACCAGATCTGGATCCCCACGCCGCAGGATACGAACCGCGCGTTTCAATCCTATGTTGAGGATGTTCGCGCCGGGCGTATTCCGGCCAATGCCGCCGTTACCGTTGACAAAAGCGGAAAGGTAAGCGTCCAGGGCGTCCAGGGCGTGATGGAAATCAATGGCATTATCAGCAAGGCAATTTTTGAAGCCAATAAAAACAAGCATGCCTTTTACGTTGAAGAAAGCTATGTGATTGCATGGATGTATCCCTATCTTTCGCCGCACGGGCTGATAATGAAAATCAACAATGAACCCCTGCCAAACCTTACGCCCGAAATGATCAAGAACGACATGGATTTTTGGAACTGGTACACCAACCGCCTCTTGAACGACCGGAAATTCCAGAGGGACGCCGTGGCCCGCAAGTCGTTTTCAAAACTGCGCTGTGCCATCGCCGGCCTGTATTCCTACCGCCGCCTGCTCAATGAGGCGGAAGCTGCTTTCCGCCAGGCAATCAATCTGTTCCCCGGAAGTCCGGAAGCAAATTTCCGCCTGGCCGATCTTTACCTGCAATACGGACGTTTTGCCGACGCCCTGAGCGTGATGGAAAAGAACCTGGAATTTGATCCGCGCAACGACCGAATCACCGGTTTCATCAACCAGATCAAGGATATGGAGCGAATGAATGCCCGGATGAACGAACTGCAGGCTGAACTCTCCCGCGGCGGCGCCCCGCTTGACAAGGTATTTGAGCTTATCACGCTTTATCTGCGGAGCAACAAGGATCAGCAATTTGCGGACTTATCCATGCAGGTGCTGAACAACACGAATCTGCCGCCGCAAACCTGCATCAAAATCGCCGAGATCGCCATGTCGGGCCAGCCCCAGCGCCTTGGGATGGTGGCAGAAGCTTATCAGCGCTATCTGGCGCGGGAGCGCTCCGACCCGCGCATCTGGCATGAATTGGGCTGCGTACAGATTGCGCTCGGCCAGGCGAGCAATGCCATTTATTCATTGCGACAGGCGGTTGCCATCGGCGGCGAGCCGATCAGGGACGTCATGCGCAAAGACCAGCGGCTGGAGCCATTGCGCGCCTCGGACGTGTTTCAGAAAATGATCGCCCCGTCCCAGCCGAGCGGCGGATTCAATCCGTTCCCCGGCCTTGTTGCGCCGTAGAATAAATGTAGAAGGCAGAATGTAGAATGAAGAAATAAAGTTAAATAAAATTCTGCATTCTTCATTCTGCATTCTGCATTTTTTCCCGGAATTCGTAATTCAGCGCGCTTAAACCAAAAATGGCGGCCGTTTCAACCCGGAGTACTTCCGTGCCGAAACTTACCGGCTTGAAATTTGCATCTACAAGCAAACGCTGTTCTTCTTCGGTCAGATCACCTTCCGGGCCGATGACGAGCGTAATGCTCTTAACCGCGGAGTGATCAACTTTCCTCAAAATCTCCTTAAATGCCGGCGTTTGCGGAGCAAGCCCGCCAAAGACTTGCAGGTCGGATTTCATATCGGCAACGGCCCCGGCGAGTGATACAACCGGGCAAACTTCCGGAAGCCAGGCGGCATGACACTGTTTCACCGATGCCAGGACAATCTTCCGCCAGCGTTCAACGCGCTGGGCGGCCGCGGAATTATTTAATTTGACAACCACCCGTTCGGTTATCACCGGCACAATTTTCTGAACGCCCAGCTCGGTCGCTTTTTGAATGATTAATTCCATTCCTGAATGTTTTGGAATGGCCTGAAACAGGATAAAGGCCGGCACATGCGGCCCAATGCAACGGATACTTTCCGGCGCAATTTTAATGCACGCAATATTTTTGCGGGTTGAAATCAGCTCAGCAAAGGCCTTCTTTCCCCGGCCGTCAAAGATTTCAATTGTTTCCTTTGGCCGGGCGCGCAGGACGGTCAGCAGGTGATGGGATTCCTCGGCGGAAAGTTCGCTTTCATTTTCCTGCCAGATTTTTTGGTCAATAAAAGCGCGTTTCATTGAAGTCATTTTCAAAACTATTTCTCACTCGCTCTCCCGCCATCTCGGAGAGTCGGGATCTGCTAGAGCTCACAGAGAGCACAGAGAAAAATATGGCCTGTAAATTTTCGCGTGAGCACAAAAATTTACAGGCCACCTCTGTCGGTTTTCGCCCCCCTCTGTGAGAAATGCGTTTTTCTTCTATTTTTCCCGATGTTTCAGAAAAGCCTCGGCCTTCTTGCGGAATTGAGCTCCGTCCGGGTAATTGTTTTCATTAAAACCTTCAAAATATTCGTTCAGTTTTTTCTTTTGGGAGCCGGACAGGTTTTTCGGAATTTCGACCGTCAGGCGGACATGCAAGTCGCCCCTTTCGCCGGTGTTGAGATCATAGACACCCTTGCCGGAAAGGCGCAATATTTTTCCATTTTCCGTGCCGGGATCAATTTTCAGCCGTGCCCATCCTTCAAGGGTCGGCACTTCCGTTTCGCCGCCCATCACGGCTGCTTCAAAAGAAATAGGAACTTCGCAAAACAAATCCACTCCCTCGCGCTGAAAAATATTGTGCGGCAGAACGTGCAGTACCACGTACAAATCCCCCGCCGGCCCGTTTTGACTGCCGCCTTCACCCTTGCCGGCCAGCCGCAGGCGCGAGCCGGTTTCAACGCCCGGCGGAATTTTTATCGCCAGTCTTTGCCGATTCTTTACCATGCCGGTTCCACGGCAGCTGCGGCACGGATGGGTGATGACCTCGCCCCGTCCACCGCAGGCCGGACAATCCTGTTGAATGCGGAAAAAACCGCTCGCGGCAACAACAACCCCGTGCCCGCCGCACCGCCGGCAAGTTTCCTTGCTGTGCCCGGGCTCACAGCCGCTTCCGCGGCATACATTGCATTCCTGCGAAATCGGAAGGGTGATTTCCCGCTCAGCGCCGAATGCGGATTCCTCAAAACTTATTTCAAGATCAAACCGTAAATCAGCGCCCCGCGCCGCGCGGGCGGAACCGCGCCTGCCCGAGCCGCGCGAAAAAACATCCTCAAATATGCTTCCACCGAAAAGATCGCCAAAAACATCCTGGAAGTCGGCACCGTGCGTAAAGTCGCGGAAGAAATCAAAGCCGCCCGGACCGAACGACGATTTGACGCCGGCATGTCCGAACTGGTCGTAACGCTGTCTTTTATCGGCATCGCTCAAAACCTCATAGGCTTCCGAAAGTTCCTTGAAACGTTCTTCGGCCTGCTTGTTTCCGGAGTTTTTATCGGGATGATATTGCATTGCCATTTTCCGATAAGTTTTTTTAATCTCCTCCAGCGAGGCCGAACGGGAAACATTGAGAACTTCGTAATAGTCGCGCTTGGCTGCCATTGTCTTTAATCCTCTACCGGTTGTTGGCTATTTGCTTCCGATTGCAACGAAGCTGATTTCCCGCTGGAAACCACAACTTGAGCCGGACGCAACATCTTGTTATTAAATCGATAGCCCTGCCTGCTCTGGGCAATGATTGTTCCCTCCGGTTCTGTCTCTGAAGGCAAACAATTGATGGCTTCATGAAGGTTTGGATCAAACGGTTGTTTTTCCGAGTTAAACGGATTAAGCCCGTATTTGGAAAGCGCGCTCATCATCTGATCGGCGATGAGTTGCAGACCTTCCTGGAAAGCAGAATCGGCCTGCCCTTTGACTGGTTCGACCGTGCTCCCTTCGACCTTGCTGGTTCGACTACGCTCACCACAGGTCAGGGCAGGCACCACAGGTCCGCTCAGGGCAAGATGCTCCTTGGCGGATTTGAGCGCAAGTTGAAAGTGATCAATAACAGGCAATAGCTCCAGCATCAGGGCTTCATTGGCATTTTCATATATCTCGCCTTTTTCGCGCAAGGCTCTTTTGCGATAGTTCTCAAAATCAGCCCTGAGCCGGAGCAGTTGATCCTTAAGCTGGGCGATCTCCTGCTCTGCCTTTTTCAGTTTTCCCGCCCCGTGCTCCGCCACCAAAGCTTCGCCGGAGGCTCCGCCGAGGCGAGTAGCGCTCCCCGCTTCGGTCGGCCCAGCGGCCAATGGCGCCTTATCAGCCGCCTCAACATCTGCCGGCGCGGGATTATCCGTTGCCTTGGCGGTTTTTTTTGCTTCTTCCGGCAAATGATGTTTATCTTTGCTTTTGTTCATGGATGTAAAAATATAGTCCCGGGGCGTCTCGCATTCGGGACAACCCCTACTTAGAATGGGGCATTATATTCAAGTCGTTTAATGAAATCTGTTTTTCTGTTCGGTCGCGAAGATTTTTAACGCGGACCATTCCCGAGGTAAGATCATCCGGACCAAGGAACACGGCCTCTGTTATCCCACCCTTTCCCACCCGCCCGAAAAAATGCTTGGCTTTTTCGGCCCGCAAGGCCAAATCAACTTTTTTGCCGGATGAGCGCCAGGAGAGCGCAATTCGGACCGCCGCCGGACGCTGGGCGTCTTCCATGAACCCGACCGCCAAATCAATCCTGTCCGCGCCGGAAAGAGATTGAATTTGCCCTTTTTCATTCAGCAAATCAGTAATGACAACATCACCGAATCCAAGCCCAACCGCGGTCATCTGGTTTCCGCCCAGGTCGCTTAAGAGCCGGTCGTAACGCCCTCCGCCGAAAATCGCCCGCATTTTATGTTCAACGGCAAAAGCTTCAAACACAATGCCGGTGTAATACCCCAAGCCGCGCACCACGCCGACGTCAAAGCGAAGATAATTACCCAAACCATAATCCGCCAGTCTCCGCGGAAGCTCGATGGACGCCGCCAGCGCGGGAGTTTCTGCGCCAAGAAAAGAACGCGCCTCATCAAGCGTATTAATCGCCATTATTTTAAATACCGCGTCAACCGCTTGCGAATCCAGGGCCGCTTGTTTTAATAAAATTAAAATTTCATCGTCGGGTATTTTCCCGCGCTTGTCCAGGGCTAAAAAAGTAGCCGCATGACACTTTTCCGGGATACCCGCTTTCAACAAGAGATCGGCCAGGAGGGCGCGGTTATTGTAATGCACCTGAACATCGCGTTCGCCCAAGCCGAGCGCGGCCAGGGCAGCCAGCGCGCAGGCAAGAATTTCAGCCTCGGCGCCAAGTGAATCCTCGCCGATAATATCAAGATTCCACTGATAATGTTCCCTTTTACGGCCGCGGGTGGTCCGTTCGTAACGGAAACATTGGGCAATTGCGAACCATTTCAAGGGAAATGCCAATTGTCCCTGCCGGGCGGCAATCATCCGCGCCAGGGTGGGAGTCATTTCCGGGCGGAGAGCGAGATCGCGGTCGCTTTTATCCTTGAAGGTATAAGTCTGATCAGTAATTTCATCGCCGCTTTTGCGCTTCAAAAGCTCCAATGATTCAACCACACAGGCGTCATACTGGGCGAAGCCAAAACATTGAGCGGCGCGATTCCAAGCACCGAAGACGGTATTGCGCGCCACCATATCCTCGGGATAAAAATCGCGCATTCCGCGCGGAGGCTCAAAATGGAGAGCAGTCTCCGTCATTATGAAATGTTCTTCATGACGCGGGCCTTCATGATCCGCCCCATTTTGAATTTAACTACCTTGCGGGCTGGAATTTTGACAGGTATCGTGGGATTGTGGGGATTGCGCCCGATACGCGCTTTCCTGGCCTGGACCTCAAAAACCCCGAAATTTCTGAATTCAATATTCTCCCCCTTGGCCAGACTCTCAATTATATAATCCAAAGTCTTCTGCAGGACCGCCAAAACATCCTCCTGAACCAGACCGGTCACCCTGGAAATGCGCATCACTAAATCGCGTTTCGTCATTTTAAACCCCTTTCAAAAGAAGCAATTGATATTTCCGCGTTACAACTAATTTCTCTGGAAGCACTTTATAAACAATGCGGAATAATATCAAGTATTTTTTTGAGATAATCCATGCTTATTTTTGTGCTTTCAAGCGGGGTAAGAACAGTGCTGTCCTGTTCATAGCTTATCCAATTGACTTTGGAACCGCGGATAACCCGCAATACCGCTGGAAAATCCACCACGCCACTGCCAAGTTCGGTGATGGTTTTATCCGCCTTGACGTCCTTGAAATGCACCAGCGGAATACGGTCAAGATGTTTTTTAATATATCCGGCCGGGTCGGCGCCGCCGCACTTGATCCAGGCGGTATCCGCTTCAAAAGCCATTCCCGGCACATCGGCAAGAATTTTATCAAGAATATATTCGCCGTTGATTTTCTCAAACTCGTGGGCGTGGGCGTGATAGCAGACGGTCATGCCTTTAGAACCGGCGACCGCGCAGGCTTTTTTGAATTTGGCGATGCATCCGGCAAAATCATCTTTAAATGCCTGCAACTCCAAACCACTGGTAAGATACTTGCAACCCAACGCCATGGCATATTCATATACTTTGCCATCGGGATTGCAGAGATTGTCGAAGCCTTCGTAAATGCCGCACACTTCCATCTTCAGCTTTCTCATCAGCTTTGCCAGGGCATCGGGCTCCAGGCCGCCGTAAAAGAAAGCCAGTTCGACCCCCTTTATTCCCATTTCGGCTAACTTTTTCAGCGTGCCTTCAAAATCCTGCTTCAACGGTTCGCGGACAGTATACAACTGAATTCCAACTTTTAAATTGTTCATACTTTTTATCCTTTCATATTTTTTATCAATTTTATGGCGGTATCGGCCAGCAGGTCGCCCGTCTCCGGCGCCATGTGGCTTGGCGGTCCCAGCGTAGTCTCGTAGCCGCCGCGAGTAAAGGCGTCTTTTGTCGGGACATAACCGATCATGCCGTTGGCTCCGCCCACCACAAACGAACGATTCGGGAAAGTCTCCGTTTTAATGCGCAGTTGATGTTCAACAAAATATTCGGCCGGAATCCCGGCAAAATGCCAGGACCCAAGCCGGATGACCTGGACCTCCGCCGGTTGAGTGCCTTGCCTGGCTATCTTGGCTTTAACCAAGTCAATATCCTTTTCATAAAGCTCATCATCCCGGAAACGCTGTGCGCCCCTGACGCGGCCGTGATATTCATCGTCGGTAATATCGCGAAACGGCAGCTTAATGGTACGCGAGTCTACGGCGACGGAAAAATCAGAGCGGAACGTCATCTGCGCAAAAGCCTTTTTAACATCTGCGAAAAGCCGTTCACCCGCCTGCTCTTTTGAAATAGAAATACCGTGCTGGAAGTCAATGGTGATCACATTGCCATAAGCGCCGTTGAGAAACAAAGTAACCGGGCAGCCCCACTCCTTCATTTTCGCCGCCAATACGCCGGGAAATCCGGCGGATATCTCATGGGTTCCGCCGTGATGAACCGGATGACAGGCAAAATTAACCAATGCGCCCAGAGTCTTTCCGCTTTTGTTTCTGACAACTACGACCGCGACTTCCGGATCAGCCGGACCTTCCATATATAGCGCATCCGGATTGGCGGCAAAAAAAGCCTGGGATTTTACCGTGCCGTCACGCATGACGGTGCGCCGGTTGAACGCCACATCAAATTCCTTGGCGCTTCCAAAACCAGCTTCGGCCTCCTCCAACCCGGACAAAGCCTGCGCAAATGCGGAGATACATTTTTTCTTTAAATCTTCGACATAAGCGGTCTCTTTCTCCACCGGCGCAAGCCTGGCAATGGCCGGTCCGGCATGATTGTGCGTGGCGGAAACCATGATATTGCCCGCAGGAAACCCGCATTCGGCGGCAATCCGTTTTCTGAGATCGTCAGTATCGCTCCACCGGACACTTATGGTGTCAAGCTGGATAAAAGCCGCTTTGCCGCCGTTCGCATCCTGAAATATGGCAACTCTGGCAAATAACGGATCCAGAAAAGTTTTTGCTTCCAAATCCTCCATCCACCCGCCTTTTTTCGTTCCAACAGGAGGCGTTGTATCAGTTTCCGCAAAAACTGCTTTAAGTGTCATATCAATCTTCCATAATTTCAGATATCCTGATCCGGGCGGAAAATAAGATGGCACCTTTTCTTCGATTCCATGGAGGGCGATGGGCCACCATCGCCGTATTCCGGCGGCAGGGGCCTGCCGCCCTCCAAATAATGTGCCAAATCATTTTCCGGCCTTTATCAGAAAATCCCTTTTAAAACTCACACGAGGTCAGGAAGTCTGAATTTATTTAATGTTGGATCCCTTAAATAACGCCTTCAACATCTCCAGGGACGTGTCGCCGATCATGGTCAGCGCTTCCGGCGCCAACTTGGATCCTTGCCCTGTGCGGGTCTCGTAGCCGCCCCGTTGAAAAGCGCGCAGGGTTGGAATATAGCCGACATACGCGTTGGACATGTGCGCCATCCAGGTGAACGGGAAGGGCGATTCCAGCTTGATCCGCAGTTGCTCCTCCACGAACGGCTCGCCGGGTACGGCCAGGATCGCCGCGTTGCCCAAGCGGAACGCCTGCAGAAAATAGTCAAAACGCGGATTCTGTTTATAATGGCCCATCAGGTCAATCCGCGTGGCCGCGTACACCCAGTCCCAATCGGCGGCTACTTTTTCCAAACCCTTTTTCCAGATCGGTTCGGGGTGTTCCTTGAGCAGGCGCCGGGCTTCGTCCATTTCCTTGTCCGTCGGACAGCGCAAGGGAATGGACAGCCGGCGCGTATGCCAGTCCAGGACGGGGTTCTCCACCGGCTGGAGAATTTTTAATACCCGCTCAGTGGTTTCCGTCAGTTTACGTCCCATTTCTTTATAGTCGTCCTTGAAGTTGGGATCAAGATGATTGCAGTGATGGATATTGCCGCAGAATCCGTTCACGACCAAAGGCACGCAGGTCTCGCCGCACAGGCGGCGGACGCCGTCGCACCAGGCGCCCGGCCAGCCGGCGGACACCCAGCGTTCCGGATAGCCATGGACCGGATGACAGGTATGATGCAGGAGCGCGGCCACCGTCGTTCCGTTTTCTGCCGTGAACAGCATGACCCCCACTTCGGGATCGATGGGACCCTCGGTATAAAGCACGTTGGGATCGCACAATCCGCCATGCGTTTTCGCCGTGCCGTCGCGCATGACAAACCGGCGGTTGAACGCCACGCGGCCATCCACCCCGCGTCCGATTTTGACCTGTACGGGCTGGAGCGCGGCCAATGCCTGGCCGATGGCCTTGAGCGTCCCTTCCACGGCCACCGGGTTATACCGGTCATCGCCGCCTAACAGCCAGGGATATTCCTTCGGGAAAACATTAAACTCATCGCGCTCCCAGACAAAAGCATGGCCCATGGCCGGAGCCGCATGATTCTGGACGACATACACCATGACGGCCTCCGGGTCGAGCCCGAATCGCTCGGCAGCCTGGTTGCGAATTTCGTCGGCCCAGCGCCGGGTGATCCACAGGATATCCATCGAAAGAACACATGCTTTCCGGCCGCCGGATTCAATAATCAACGCCCGGGTATATAATGGCTCGCGAATTTCCTCCACCGGCCGATAGCGGCCGATGTCCCCGGCGATTTGAATTCCCTTCTCCAGCGTGATGTCTATCTGAGCGGCACCAACGCGCAATTTCTCTGTTTTCATGCCATCTTTTCCTCTTGTTCAATAATACTTAATTTACCTAATGGGTTAATAAAAGCGAGAACAGCCAAAAATACTATCCATCCCGGCACCAGTGACCAGGCGTATCCGAGAAATGGCTGGGTCAGGCGCATGATCAGAAACATGGGCAACACTGCGATCATACAAACGGGAATCTGGCGGCAGATGGTCCAAAGGCTATGACGGCACTCGTAACCGGCGATCAGGCCGACCATCGGAAACACGGTCATAAACCCCGTCAATTGTTTCTTGATGACAATAAGACCGGTAATCACGGAAACGATGATTAAAAGTTTCAATCCCACCGGTAATTGGCTGCGATGACCGGGCTCGTTTCGCGGCGGTAGAAGCCGGTCAAACAATAACGCCATGGCCAGGACAAATGCGCTCATAATCCAGAATGCCGTCTCTGTTCTGGGAAGAATTTTGGCCAGAAACACGCCCATCAGGCAATACGCCACGGCAGAAATCGCGATGGCAAACACTATCGGGATTTTGAACCGCCAATTTAAAATACGGACGCCGTGTGTATAAAAAAGCAATAATACCAATCCGGCTATATTAGTAATATCTATTGGTTGGCCGACGGACAAAATGGCAAGCGTGGATGGCAAGGGAATCGTCAACAGAAAAGCCTTCCACTTCGGGTTATGCAAATATGCCAGGACAGTGGACTGCGTGGACACAACCGCGATTAAGGCAATATCCTGAAAAGTGAAGTTGACGCCCAAAAAGCTCATAGTCCTTTACCGCGGTCGGCAACCGGCATTATCCGTTTGAGTTCGTTCTTCCTATGAATACATTCGCTGATATTTTCGGCTTTCCTGGACGATAAACGCCATTTCTTCCATGGTGTTGCAAGGTTCGGGGGCCAAATTTAAGATGAACCGGTTGCCGGGAGAAGCATCGCGGAATAAGGTTTCAATATCGCGGGCCGCCGCCGCCCGTTTTTCAGAAATGATCGCCAGTTTAATAGAACTGAATCCGGCAATGATCGTGATGTCCGGCCCCAGCAATTTACGGCCTTCCGCCACAGTCACATTGCCGATGGGCGGAATGGTAAAGGCATGAACCGCATCCATTTTGGTCTGGCGATATAACGGCAACAAATCCCTGATAAGCCCGCAGGAATGATGATAATAAAATCTGTCCGCCGCATGCGTGGCGTCCGCCATCCGATCCGTATAACCCAGGCAGAACTCCGCGAACATATCCGGACTGATGGTCGTTGTGGATGTATCATCAACCGTCACAATGGCGTCATTCTCGCAGGTAAGCGCCATAGCCAGCATCCGGCGGTGGGCTTCTTCCATGACCTTAAAAAGGTCATGCAATTCCTTGCGCGCATCGGCCCACAGATAGGCAGTGGTTTCGACGCCCGCATGCACCCGGATCATCTGTCCCAGCGGCGTGCCGCTGATGGCGCAGAGCATAATGCCATCATCGCCGATCAGCTGCCGGCGGACGCGATGCAGTTCCCTGTCTTCCGGTGTCAGGTAATATTCAGTATCTTCAAACACACAGGCCAGGCGCGCCAGATCATCCCGTTCTTTCACTTCGTGTTCTACCGTATAATACATGCCGGTATCCGCAGAATACTGCTGGATGCGCCGTAACTCGCCTTTGGGCGTCTGCCAGGACGTGATAACCCGGCCTTGAGCATCCTTTTGGGAGTCTGTGTTCACCTTACGATGACGTTCTTTTATTCTGGAACCGCAGAAGTCTGCAATGTCCAATCCCAGGTATCGGGAAAATGCAACCGTGCTTTCATCACTCCATTGGACATTCACCAATACTTTCGCCAATGTTGCATCCATGCCCTTTTTGTTTGGCTGATTATAGGGATCGCAGTGTCCCGTAATCGGTATCCACTGCGGGCTCTCGCCCTTCAATACCTGCATGAGATTTTCACGCGGGGTTAAGTTCATGTGTTTCTCCCGTTATAGAAATCATGCTTTCGTGATATTTCGTGTGTTTCGCGGGCTATTTCTTCTCCGTTTCCAACCAGAATTCATTTATCGCTTTTAGCGTTTCTTCAACCAGCGCTTGTCCGCCTTCCGGACCAACTAAATTGTCATATACCCCGCCTCCATAGCCCTTGCCGGCCACCGCTTTTTCGGTCGGCAAATATGTGCCTCCGCCGGCAAGCTGGATCAAAAAAGTCTGCGCCGCGGGACTGCGCGCCTTTATGCGAATGCCATAATCCAGGAACAGTTCAAACCGGTTGGTCGCGAACGCCACCTCGCCAAGCCGCAAAACATGCAACTCCATCCTGTCGTGCGGATATTTTTTTTGAAGCTCATAGCGTTCCAGGGCGTTTTTGCACCGCCCGATGCTGCTATGCATTTGATTTTTAGTTTGAGCGGCAGATTCTTCGGCCTCAAGTTTCGCCAAATCTTTCCTGACCTCCGCCGCCTCGGCATCGGTAATGAGCCGCTGCGGCAGGTTAATATCTTTCACAATATGTGTCAATGAAAGCGCGGTCTGGATGTCTTTGCCGGCCAGGGGCAGGACGTCGTCCACGGCGTTCGCCACGCGCCGGCCGATTTCCTGCCGCATGGTAAATCCCCGCAACTGCAACATTCGTTCTTCGGCCGCCTTATACCACATGCGGTGCGGCGACTGATCCCCGGCCGCCGAACACTGCGCCAATACCTGAACTTTCTCCCCGTGCCTTTTCCGGATTTCAGTTCTTATTTCGTGCCAGAAATCGGCGGACACATAATAATCGCCTTCCGTTTCCTGCGAGGGACAGGCCAGGTTGACGATCACGCCGGTCATTTGACGGCTTTTGTTCCAGGTGAACATTAAATCAACATAATGATCCTCATAGCCCTCAATATGGCTGAATTTGTCATCGTTCGTGTTTCCATACATCTTTGTATATCCGTCGGCGAACTTGCCGGTTGTCTGCGCGTTTGTTTTGGCGCCGATATCTTCAAAATAAGTCGCGCGCCGGTTATGGCCGACTACGGCCGTTCCCAGCCCCCAACTCACGCCACCCGTTTTGCGTCCGTTCCATGCTTCCGCCACTGCTTCCGCCACCCGTCCCACGAACAGTTCCGCATATTCCTCCGGTGTCATAACCCCGGCCGGCACCGGCGGATAAAAAATATTATTTATAATTTGGGGAGCGGTGTGCGTATGGGTGCCGTTCATGATGATTTTTTTTAAATCAATTTCAGGCGTTTTGGCCCGCACTGCGGCGCGGCAGCGGTCGTAAATCACGGGAGGCACATAAGGCGCGTCGCATGACACAAAAATAACCGAATCGCCGGAGGCGCCGCCGGTGGACAAGGCCAAGGCCGTAACCGTTATCGGATCCTTGACTCCCTTTGATATCCGCATGTGGAATTGCCCCTGCAGATTCACCGGCCGGTCCGGGGTTACGTCCTTGCTTGCCCAGCCGATTTGCAGATTGGATGAATGAATTGCCGTCATATTGTGATTCTCCTATTATTTATTTCGTTCCGAATTTTTCCATCCACTCTTTCACGATCAGAAACCGTTCCACAGGAGTTTCCAGGCCATCCGACGGAACCGCTAGGTAAAAATTGGCATTGCGAATACGGGAAGTCATGATTTTAGATAGATACTGCTCCAAGCGAGTCCTTGAAAAGGACGGCGAGTTAAACAACGTAGCATCTACCACCCCGCCCCAGATAATGATATCATCGCCCAGTTCGTCTAACGCCGTTTCAAACGGAGTATTTCCAATCGGCGGCTCACAAAGGGCATTGATCCCATCCGCGCCGGTTTGTTTGATCAACGGCAGAAGATCGCGGATCAATCCGCACATATGCAGAATAACTTTTTTATTGTGCCGGTGCATGATGTCAACAAGGTCCCGGATATGGGGCAGGCTGTATTTCTCATATATATCGGGGCTGATCATGGTTGTACTGGTGTTTTCTACGGGCATGAACGCCTCGCAGGGCATCCGGCGCGCGCAGATTTCATACTCTTGAACCCGCCGGCTGTGCATGATGGCAAGCAACTCGGAAAATTCTTCCGGGTAATCGGCCAGCAGCGCATAGGCATTGACCAGCCCCATGTCATATTCCAACAGCGTCTGCAAGGGGGAAGGATTGAACGCATGGACATACACGCCATCGTCGCCCAGCGCTGCGATCAGCCTTGCATAACTCTCTTCCGCTTCCGGCCCTGTTTCCTCATAGCAGGAATGCAGCCAGATTTTTTTCAAGACCCGCAAATCTTCAATCGTCTCAACCGGATGCTTGATCGGATGGCCCTTTATAAACGTAGCCGTGAGAGTCCCCCAAGGACTCCGCGTGGTATTCACGGTGGTTCTATCCGGCCGTGGTTCCGATTCCACGGTAACCTCAGGCTGAACGATACGGCAAGGCGGCTTAACCCGCAATTCATCCGGGAGCCCATAATTACCGAAACAGGCAATGTCACTGCCAATATACCGGTAGAAATCCAGGATCGGCAGGTCGCGAATCTCCGGAGGCATGACGGACCGTGTTATGTTATCCACCAGGGTGGACCAGGGAATACGGTCGGCGGGTTGTTTGTGGAGAACACATGTAAGTCGTTCTTTTCCTGTCATGCCGGACAATCCTTAATTTTCCACATTAACTTATAATTTGGACACTGCATCGCTTACGTGTCATTCCCGATCCGCCACAGGCGGAATCGGGAATCCATCCGCCACTGGCGGACTGGCCGAGCTCGGGCAGGCAGATTTAATTCTGGATTCCCGTTTGCACGGGAATGACAGAAAAAGCAACACTTCTCTAATAAGATTTATTTTAATTCCCGTATCAAATCGTGCAAGTAATGCGCCGCCCGGCGCGTGGCCTCATCCGGCGGATATTTATTGCCTTCGTATTCAATATTGATGTAGCCCTTGTACCCGGCCTGCTTCATGGCCGACAGGCACGCGCGCTGCGGCACTATGCCCTCGCCAATCAGCGCCGACTCGTATCGCCGCCCATCCAACCCCTCCATACCCTTGCCCGGTTCGGCTAAAACCCAATCCTTAAAATGAGCGTGGACAACATGTTCCGCACATCGCTTGAAGGAAACGGCGGGATCTTCACCGCCCAGCAGAACATTGCCGTTATCGTAGGTCAGTTTAAGTCCCGGAACTTCCCGGATGGCTTCAAGCACGTCGGATGAAATAACAAACGGGCTGTCGGCTCCGGGAAAGTTTTCGATCGTCATTCCGATCCCGGCCTGGCGGGCCAACGCCGCGCTTTCCTGTAATCCGCGGATGAACTGGCGGCGGGAAACATCCCGCGGAATTCCCTGCTTCCCGGTGGTAACCGCCATGATCAGGGGCGCACCGATTGCAACGGCAATATCCGTTCCGGCCTTGACTGAGTCAACGCCTTTAACGCGCTCTGATGCCGTTGCATAATTCAGGTCCACACCAAAAGTATAGCAAGCGGGAACTAACCCAAAATCTGACAGCACGCGCTTTATTTCAGCCGGCGCCAGACCATGGGTGGTAACAATGTCCGCGCCATCAATCTTCAGTTCGCATGCAACCCGGCACATGCCCTCCAAGTCAAAGCGTCCGTTCTTTTTCCATCCCTGGCGGGAGAAAGTGTATGACATTATTGATAGTTTCATATTTTTTCTCCTATTTATCCGCAGTGTCATTCCCACGAAAGTGGGAATCCAGATATTTCTTCTGAGTCTGGATTCCCGATTAGATCGGGAATGACAATTTGATCGTGGATAAACCGTGTTTTATTATTGTGCCTTTTGTGCTTTTTTGTGGCTATTTTAAAATCTTTTCCACATCCAGTTGATCCAACTGCGTGAACACTTTTTTAAAGGCCCGGGCCACGGCTTTGACGACATTTTTGCCGTTCGGCGCGCGCAAAGGAGTCGTCATGCCGAAATGAGTGTCGGTATGCCGCTGGGCAACCGGATATTGCTTGGGATCGTAGGTCACCGGTTTTGTCAGATGACATTCCCAGGGGCATCCCTTGCCATAGGCGTTTTTCGCCTGGAAAACCGTCATGGCCGGCAGGATAAAGTTTTGCCAGACACCCACCGGCACACCTTCCGTCTGCAGGGCTTTCATGACCGCATTCCGGAAACGCTGCGGTTCACTCGTCCATTTTGCGGCCGCCAGGTCAATGCGGCTGGTAAAATTATACCAGTTATGCTTGTGCCCCTTGGGCTCGGTCGGAAGAATCAACGCGGGAACGTCTTTCAATTCCCTTAGCAATAGCGCGCCGTTTTCCCATTGCGTTTTCAGATAATAATCCATTTTCTTTAACTGCGCCCGCCCGAAAGCCGCCGTCATGTCGGCGCAACGGTACATCCAACCCAACGCATAGGCATGGTAATCGCGCGATTCAACGGGAGTGCGCGTCTCGCCGAACGACCACAGCATCAATGCCTTGCCATAAATATCCTTGTTGTTCGTGACAAACATGCCGCCTTCGCCGGTGCAGAGACACTTGTTCTGATTGAAGCTGAACGCCGCGCAGTCGCCGAATGTGCCGACTTTTTTGCCTTTAAAAAGGGCGCCATGCGCTTGGCAGGCGTCTTCAATTACGCTTAACTTATGCCGGCGCGCGATCTCCATTACTTTATCCATGTTGACCGCCAGGCCGTGGAGATGCACCACGACGATGGCCTTGGTCTTCGGCGTGATGGCGGCCTCAATCTTGTTGACGTCAATGTTCATTGTGTCAAAATCAATGTCAACAAAGACCGGAATGCAGTTATGATGCAGAATACACGTTGCGCTGGATGACCATGAATATGAGGTTACCAGCACGTGATCACCCGCGTTCAAACCACAGGCTGAAATTCCCATGTGCAAAGCCGCGGTTCCGCTGTTGGTGCAGATGGCATGCCGGTTGCCGTTCCAAGCGGCGAATTCCTTTTCAAACTCCGTGCAGTTTGGCCCGAACGCATGTTGGGTGCTGTTCAGCGAGGCCAGCACCATTTTACGGTCCAAGGCGCTGATTGGCGGCCAGGGCTTGATAAGACCTTTTGCCACGCTTGGTTTCCCGCCGTTGATTGCCAGTTTATCCATGTTTATTCCTTTCCAATTTTCGATGTTTCCGATCTCTGACTTCTGTCCTTGATATTTATGCTGGCGCGTTGCCTGTTTGAATAACAGTTTTTCCCTTTTATGAACATTGTTATGCAGGACAGGTCTTTGCGCAAGAGGAAGAAATTGCTATTTCGGGGATTATTTTGCTATTTTGCGGGCCGCGCGGCCGGAGAGACCGCAACGGACGGCATGGGGACTGACACCGAAATAACGATGAAACACCTTGGAAAAATAATTACTGTCGTTATAGCCCACGGCATAGGCGGCTTCCGAAACATTCTTTGCGCCGGCGGCCAGTAAGTCTTTGGCTTTTTGCATACGGACTTGGGTGATGTATTCCACGAACGAAAAATCGTTTTCCCGGCTGAAAAGATGCGAAAGATAAAAATGGCTGATCCGCAGGGTGTCGGCAATCTGGTCCAGGGAAATCTGCTCGGCATAATGCAAGTCAATATATTGCCGGGCCTCAGCCAGGAGAACCCGCCCGTGATGCAAACGGTTGTCATGATTATTCCGCGCGTCTACCCGCAGAGCTTCCCGCAGAATCAGCAGGAGAATATTGTGCATATAGGAACCGATCAGCAGTTGGTCGGTTTCCGTGCCGGCATCCAGCCCGATTTGCATCCGGTCGCAAAGCTTGCTGATTTCCGCGGCCACTGGCGCGCAAAACCGCGGCACATCCTTGGGCGGCACAAGCCGGAAATAGTCTTTTGAAGGCGGCCAGTCAAAAAAAACATAAAAAACCTCCAAACCGGCGGACAAGTCAAATTCATCCCTGTGCATTGTTCCAACGGGAACAAGGAGGGTATCACCCGGCCGGGCTTTAAGCCGGCTATTGCCGATTCTTAAGACAACGTTGCCCCGGATTACATGCATCAATTCGTTTGCGCCGGTCTTGTGCATTTCAAGCGCCCAAACCGGATCTAATATCATATTACCGATGGATTTGATGCCCGGGAGCTGATGAAAACGTTTAAACACCGCCGAATACCGAAATTGCCGGCTTTGATTGGTGTATTTGATGTTATGCATACGGCATTTTATGTTTTAAGCATTTTTTTACTTGCCTGTAAGACCTGATCTTCAATTAATTCAAATTTTGAAATTCTGGCTTAAATATCATTCTTGTCAATAAATATCCTTTTTGGCCTTTCATAGGCAAAAACGAGGAAAAAGACACTTGATTCCCCGCCAGTGTTTATTTTCTCAAATAAAGCTTGATAATTTATGATTAATTGATTGAATGCGTGTTCCGCTGGAATGAGTGGGCGGTTCCGGAAAATGAAACAAAAAGCAGAACGCCCGTAAATTAATTAACCACGCCTTTCTGCCTTGGGTGGGAAAGCGTGACAGACTGAAACATTATGGAATCAGATACTATCCAAAAAAAGAAAACCAACATTGATGTCAATGCCTTTGGTGAAGACAAACAGGCCGCTTTGGCCAAAATGTATGAAGAATCGCTGAAAAACATCAAAGAGGGCGGCATTGTAAAAGGCAGAGTGCTGGAAATCCGCTCCAATGAAGTCGTTATTGATATTAATTATAAGTCCGAGGGCGTCGTGCCCGCCGAAGAATTTTCCGATCTGGCCACCATCAAGCCCGGCGACGAAGTTGAGGTAATGCTGGAGCAGATTGAAGATGACGACGGCCATATCATTCTCAGCAAGCAAAAGGCCGAACAACAGCGCATGTGGGACGATGTCCTGGCTACAAGCGGCGAGGGAAGCGTTCTGGAAGGAGAGGTTAAGAGCCGCATCAAGGGCGGTATGATCATTGATGTTCACGGCGTAAAGGCTTTTTTGCCCGGATCTCAGCTTGACGTCGCTCCGGTCCGTAACCTGGACGATTTTATCGGTAAAAGATTTGAATTCCGGGTAATGAAAATAGACCGCGCCCGCAGAAACATCGTTCTTTCCCGCCGGGAATTGATTGAACAGCGCCGGCGCGACAAGAAGAAAAACATGATGATGGACATCAAGATCGGACAACTGCGCACCGGCATTGTGAAAAACATCACCGATTTCGGCGCTTTTATTGATCTCGGCGGCCTGGACGGGCTTCTTCATATCACCGATATGAGCTGGGGCCGTATCAGCCATCCTTCAAAGGTCGTCAAGGTCGGCGATTCAGTTGAAGTCATGATCCTTGATATTGATTTTGAAAAGGAACGGGTTTCACTGGGCTTGAAACAGAAATCAACCAATCCTTGGGACAATATTGAACAAAAATATCCGATCGGCAGCCGCGTGCACGGCCGGGTTGTCAACCTGATGCCTTACGGGGCATTCATTGAGGTGGAAGAAGGCGTGGAAGGATTGGTGCATGTTTCCGAAATGTCATGGGTTCAGCGCGTCGGCCGCGCCTCGGACATGCTTTCCGTCGGTGATGAAATTGAAGCCATTGTCCTCAATATTAACCGCGAGGAGCAGAAAATATCACTCGGCATCCGACAGACAACCGCCAACCCGTGGGAACAGGCCCGGGAACATTACCCGGTCGGCACTCGGGTTGCCGGAACTGTCAAAAATTTCACCACCTATGGGGCCTTTGTTGAACTTCAGGAAGGCATTGACGGAATGATCCATGTTTCCGACATGTCATGGACCCAAAAGGTGGCCCATCCGTCGGAAATACTGAAAAAAGGCGATCCGGTAGAAGTTATTGTTCTTGAAGTGTCCCCGGAAAATCAGCGCATCAGTCTTGGATTAAAACAGGCTCAGGCTGATCCATGGGCGGTAATCGCTTCTAAATACAAAATCGGCCAGATTATTGAAGGACCGGTCACAAAACTAGCCGCATTCGGCGCCTTTATACAGATTGAAGAGGGCATAGAAGGACTCGTCCATGTTTCGCAGATCAGCGACGAACCGGTTGAAAAAGCGGCACAGGCTCTCAAGCCGGGACAACAGGTCAAGGCAAGAGTTATCAAAATTGATCCGATCGAACGCCGCATTGCCCTGAGCATCAAAGCCGCCGCCCTGCCCGACGAGGAGTTCGTCGTCAAGGAAGAAATGCTCACCGGTTTGAAACCCGGCGAAGACCTTGTTGACCTGGCTGGCGCCTTTGATGAGGCGTTCGGCGTCGGCGCCAATGTTCAGGAATGGCGTCCCGGCGAAAAATCAAAAGAATCCGGCGAAAAGGAAGACAAAAAAGCGTGAAGCGGGCCTCGTGCCTGCCCGCCTGTGCCCGAGCCGGCCTGCCCGATCTCGGCCAGGGACTCGGGCCGGCCAGGGAGCGGCGGCCAGGGAAGCGTGAAGCGTCTGAATGAACAATCTGGAGATTTGCGAGATACGCTTCACCCGCCTGTAACGCTTCGCGTAGCGATGCGGGCAGGCGAAATACGAGGAACGAGATGAATTTCTCCATCGAGCGTCAGCTTGAAATTATCTCCGCCAGCGCGGTTGATCTGGTCTCAAGGGATGAATTACGGCGGAAGCTGGAGAATGCCTTAAGCCAGAATAAACCGTTGCGGATAAAATACGGCGCCGACCCTTCTGCCCCTGACATACATCTCGGCCACGTTGTCGGCCTGAAAAAACTGCGCGAATTTCAGGACTTGGGGCATACAATTGTCTTTATTATCGGTGACTTCACCGCCATGATCGGCGACCCGACCGGCCGCTCGGAAACACGCAAGCCTCTCGCGCGCGACGAAGTTACGGCAAATGCAAAAACCTACCAGGAACAGGTCTTTCGTATTCTTGATCAGGCAAAAACCGAAGTCCATTTCAACTCCGAATGGTGCGCGGGTATGACGTTTGATAATGTGCTGAAATTGTCCGCCCGCGTCACCGTGGCGCAAATGCTCGCGCGCGACGATTTCCAGAAACGTTTCCGGGAAAATCACCCCATTTCAATCGTTGAATTCATCTACCCCATCATCACGGGCTACGATTCGGTCATGGTTGAGGCCGATGTTGAACTGGGCGGAACCGACCAGCTTTTCAACATGCTTGTCGGACGCGATCTTCAGAAATCTTTCGGATGCGAACAGCAGGTTGTATTGACGCTTCCGCTGTTGGAGGGATTGGACGGCGTAAAAAAAATGAGCAAAAGCCTTGGCAACTACATCGGCGTAAACGAGCCGCCAAAGGAAATGTTCGGCAAGATAATGTCCATCCCGGATGAACTCATGTGGCGTTATTTTTCGCTTGTGCTCTGCCGGACTGAATCCGAAGTGGCGGCTTTAAGAAAAGAGATGGAAACCGGAACACGCCATCCTCGCGATGTCAAAGACGAGCTCGCCCGCGACGTTGTTGCCACGTTTTACGGGAAAGACGCAGCCAAGGCGGCTTCGGAAGAATTTTCCCGCGTTTTTTCAGAACATAAACTGCCGGATGAAATTCCAATAGTAAACGTTCCTGCCGCCGATCTTAAAAACGGCAAGATGCGGATTATTGCCCTGCTCGTTTCCGCCGGCCTGGCGGAAAGCAACAGCGCCGCGCGCCGCCTTGTCCAACAGGGCGCTGTTAAAATTGAAGGTCAAAAAATCATGGGCGTGGATACCGAAATTCCGGTTGTCGACGGAAATATTCTCCAGGCCGGCAAACGCGGAATCGTCCGGATTAAAATCATTTGATTTACCAGACCGGCACGCCGCCAGCGGCGACCGTCATGGTGGTAAGCTCGTAGTTGCTGTCGGACAACCGCAATGACCATGTTCCTGTGGCTGGCTCATAGACCGTCGGGTCGGCCAGGCCATCCCCGTCATAATCCAACGGCGCCGGCAAACAGCCCTTGCCGCCAAGGTCATAGGCGATAAGAGCGTAATCCGAATCAGAAAGACGGATCAGAAATCGGCCGACCGATGGATCATACACGGCCGGATCCGGAAGCCCGTCGCAGTCATAATCCGCTATGGCAGGGATACTGCCATCATGTGCTTCAAACAATACCGATACCTGGGCATAGTTCGCCCCGGACAACATGGCCGTCAAGCGGCCGGATGACGATTCATACACGGCGGGATCGGCTTTGCCGTCGTCGTCAAAATCTGCGGCCACAGCAATTCCATGGCTCACAGGCAGTGTTGCCTGGACCGGTGAATAGCCCGCGCCGGATAGTGCGGCGACCATGTTACCTGATGCCGGATCATACACGGCAGGATCATCCCGGCTGTCGCCGTCAAAATCCGACGCCAAGGCCTGGCAATCCGGGCCGCCAAGAAATCCATTAAAATCAGAACGCGCGAATTGTTGTGACGAGAGACGCACACTCCAAGCGCTGTTGGCCGCCTGACCCGCCTGCATCGGCTGTGCCGAAGGCACTGCGGGCAGGTAAACCGCAGGATCGGTTATGCCATCACCATCAAAATCACCGTTCACATAAACGTAACCCGGTCCTCCCAGCCACTGCGCTTTGGTTTCAAGGTCGAATGTCTCGCCGCTAAGCCAGATACTCCACATACCATCGGCCGGACAAAAAGCCGGATCAGTCCAGCCATCGCCATTGAAATCGGCCGCATCCGTTTTCCGGCCCGCTCCTTCCGGTTCAAAGACGAACGAACTAATTTCCCCCTCGCCGCCGGAGAGACGCGCAAGCCAGACACCATTAGTCGGGTTATAGACGGCCGGATCGGCCTGACCATCGCCATCCATGTCCGCCGCCACCGCGTGCCATTCTGCTCCGCCAAGGGAAACGTCCAACGATTCAAGCTCGTAATCATATCGGGACAGGAGCATTTGCCATTGGCCGGTGACATCCTCATAGATTGCGGGGTCTGCATATCCGTCCCCGTCGTAATCCGCCGCCACCGCCTGCCATCCCGGACCGCCAAAGTCCGAGGGCCACGAGATGACTTCGTAGTTTTCTTGTGAGAGGTACATTATCCAGTCACCGGTTTCGGGATCATAAAACACCGGATCGGCCAAGCCATCCCCGTCAAAATCAGCGGCTAAGGGTTGCTGGTTTGGATCGCCAACCCAATCCGTAATCGTCACCTCCTGGTCATCTGAACCAGACAACCGGATACACCAAGTCGCGGAGTCGCCGAAATAGACCGCCGGATCAGCCAGTCCGTCACCGTCATAATCCGCCGAAACCGGCTGCCACACGGCATCGTTCACGGATAATGACCGGACAGAAGCAAAACTCGCCACTCCGGTGATCGTTTGCGGCGTGTATCCATTTGTGGACATTTGGAACTGCCAATTACCGGTGGCCGACTGGTACACGGCTGGATCAGCGACCTCATTGGCGCCGTAATCTCCTTCGTCGGCAGAGACGCTCGGGTGCGCATGGAAGACGGCCGCATTGCTGTAACTCAACTTCGCAAATGGCTCCTCGGAGTGCTTCAGACAAAAAGCATTCAATTTAAACGCGGCGCATGTCGGCGCCGGGACCTGGCCTTTGAGAATTTTCTGCATTTGTTTCACACTGACGACGTTGGTATCAAACCGGCCGACGCTGAAATGCGGGAATGCCTTCCTGTCACTAGGGAAATCCGTGCCGGCGTAATACAGTTTCGCCTGGGTCAAGTCGTTTATCAGGACGGTCGCGAACGTGGTCAGAGACTTCGGTTCGGGGAAAACATAGACAATATATCCGGATTTGGTTACATCCAGTTTTGCCTCCCGCAGTTTATCAGCGATGTTTTTGGATGGCAGCTTGTTGGCATCCCGATTGAACAACGCGATGTAAGAATTCAGAAGCGAACCGGTCGGGATTTCATTGAACCGGACCAGGCTGATGTGCAGATTATCAATCGTGTGATAAAGGATCAGGTTAGAATATTCCGGAGCCTTGGCGGCAATGAGACGCCGAATTTCCGTCTGTTTGGAATTCACCACGTCTGATGCTGTATCTTCGGGAACATCAATTGCCAGGAAATGAATGCCGGCCAGGGCCGATCCAAGACCAAGTCCCAAAAGGCATCCAGCTCCCGCCATGAACGACAATAAACGTGTGCGCATAAAGATACCTGCATGTATTATATTGATTTTTTAAAAAGATTATCATGCCAGATTATGAACTGCAATAGTAAAATCTCATTACTAAATTAAACTGAAGTTAGAGCCGCCTGATTTGTTCGTGATATTTTCAGGCTTGACTAGATTGCTTGGAATGATATTCATGTATGGATTTTTCATTCCGCGATAGCTCAATGGTAGAGCGGGTGGCTGTTAACCACTAGGTTGCAGGTTCGCCACGTCATCCGACGTGGCGTCATATCGAATGATATGACGAGCCTTTATATTTTAGTGGGATGATTTTTAAGAAATGGTATTGAAGCCCGTGTTTTATGTGTATATTCTTTTTATGTCGAACAGACATTTGTACACAGGATTCACGACGGATCTGCGGCGACGTTTGACTGAACACAAAAACTGAACAGTGGAATCTACACGGCATAAACACCCTGTGGAGCTTATGCACTATGAAGCTTACGGATTGGAATCAGATGCTCGCCGGCGCGAGAGATTTCTGAAGACGACAGAAGGAAAACGCTTGCTCAAACAGCAGATACGTGACATTTTAATTCAGAAAAGCGTGCTTTTTATTGATGAAATCCAATTTGATGGATAGCATGTCCTGGAATTGTAGTAGTCATTTTATTCCGCGATAGCTCAATGGTAGAGCGGGTGGCTGTTAACCACTAGGTTGCAGGTTCGAGCCCTGCTCGCGGAGCCCCTCGACGCGCTTCGCTTGCTCGGGGACTCCGTCCTGGGGAAGCGCGGCGAGGGGCCCTGAGCAAATGAGCCTTTGGCGAATGCGTCGAAGGGACACTTGGATTGATCATAAAGCAAGATCCACGTATTATTTCCACCATGTCTGCTTGGTTCTACATTCTTCGACTTAAATCTGGCACATTGTATTCCGGCGCCACCACAGATTTGAAACAACGCTGGACAGATCATCAGGCTGGACGGGCTTGCCGTACCACACGATACGATCCGCCGACGACACTGGCATATTTTGAAGAATATCCTGCTTTTGTCGAAGCTCGCCGGCGAGAAGCACAGGTCAAACGCTGGGGGCAAGATAAAAAAGAAGCTTTGGTCGCCGGCGACAAAAAGAAGCTTAGTCAGCTCGCGGTTTCTCGCGATCACGGTTTCCGTTAGATGCGTAGGCAAGACAACGGCTGGGCGAAAAGGTTTGAAACTTATCCTGCGTGAAACCCTTCAGGCCCGTGTCTGGGATTGAATCTTTTTCCTTGATAATTCTGAATAAACCGCCCAAAGTTTGCGTCTTAATAACAAGTTGGGACTGAAAGATTAGGAAGGTAATGAGATTATTAATCGCCATAGTATTGGGCTTTTTTACTGGAATCCTTGATGCGTGGTTTTTTCTTGGTAACCAATGGCACGATTTGGTCGGATCGAGTTCTGCGATGTTATGGTGTGTCAATGCTCTCCATATGCCCGCAATTGTTTTAGTAAAGTTGTGGATGTGGCTAAATCCACACGGAGACGGAGGCTACGTCACGTTTCCCATCCTGACGATTATCCAGTGGACAATTATTGGCGGACTTTGTGGAATGTACTGGCAAAAAATGCAAACGAAAGAGAAATCCCAACCATCTTCTGCAGGTGATTCTTCAACCCGTGGCATATCTTGAACACCTGAGAAGTAACGTTGGGGACATCCAAACTTGGTACCTAAAGACAACCGCTGGGCGGAAAGGCTTAAAACTGATTCTTCGGGAAACCTTGACTGCAAGGGTTTGGGACTGAGACAGTTTGTGCGTGTATATACATTGAATCAGGCGAAAGGCTGTTTCTAAATGAGTGTAAATTTGTTTCAGCGAGTTTTTTTCTTGCCTATACTCATTTTGGGCATGTCGTCTAATGCCCTTTCCGAAAATGACAAATCAAATCTTCAAAGTACGGCGGCAAATCAACTACAAACAAATGTCATAGATGATGCTGCCAGCCAGGAACGACTGAAAAAAGTTGGGGAGTTTCAAAAAGCATGGGCTGCTGAGGGGAAAAAAAGATTGCAATGTCCCCTTCTTATTTATCAGGCACAGTATCAAGATGGCGATTGGAATTGCAATCCTCACGCATTAACGAACCTTGCTGTTGCGGTTGATAATTTGACACAAGGAAATGTTAGGTTGCGATATTATATTGCTGACATAAGCACGAATCTTTCTTATTTCAAACCCTCCTTTGTATATTTCACAGGCAACAAAGATTTTGCTTTTCAAGAATCGGAGATAAAGGAGCTGATGAAATACATTTATTGTGGGGGAACTATATGGATAGACAGCGCAAATCCAGGACGAAATACTCCTTTTGATATTGCCGTCCGTCGTGAATTTAAAAGAGTCTTACCCGACAGAGATTTTAGACAATTTACTACGAATTCCTTCAGAAATGCATCCCGAATATATGACAGTTATTTTAAGGGGATAGGACTTTGTCCTGGAATCAATGGCTCTACGGAACCAATTGAAGTAATCACAGTGGGTAGGACCGATGAAGCAGGTGTAATCTATACCTTGAATGGGTATGGTAATATCTGGGAAATGTTATCAAGCACTAACCAATCCAAATCAAGTTATACTGGCTATGATTCATTGAAACCCGAAGCCATCACCAACAGTATTAAGTTTGGCTATAATATAGTGTTTTTTATGTATACAAGATATTGTGATTTATACATACTTAAACGGTAATCGCCTCAAAAACCCATTTCACTGCCATCCTTACAAATCATTCCAATCAAACAGCTTCCGTCAGGTTATAGCCGTGGGCTGTACGGCGAGCCACACAGTAGAACAAAGTTCACTGTGTGGCGGTGAAGTGAACCGCAGGTTCTACTTCACTGTTGAATCCCGAAGTGAGCTATGCTCTACTTCGTGGGTGCCCTCCAAACTGCAATACTGTGTCTACGTCCTTCTTTCCATGCACGACGGCGACTTGTATGTAGGCTTCACTACCGATCTTAAACGCCGCCTGACCGAACATTTCCACGGCGAGTCCAAAGCCACCGCTCCCCGCCGTCCCTTCCGCCTCATTTTCTGCGAATATTTCTTTTCAAAGAAAGATGCCGAACGCCGAGAAATGTACCTGAAGACTACGGCTGGACGGAAGGGGCTCAAACTGTGTCTCCGAGAGACCCTTCATTCCCATGTTTAGGATTGAGCCATACAAGCTTTTAGATTATCCTCGGATAAATGACTGACAATATGAAAACAAAATCAGTAATTGTGCTGGTTGTAATACTGTGCGTATCTATTCTAACTGTCGTAAGGGCTAGTTCGGATAGACCATTGAAAAGCAAAATACCATCATGGAAATATGTCATCATTATCCAAGCTGGCAATTATATCGGAGAGATTCCTGATGGAGCAGGAACTATACATAAAGACTGGCAGATAGAGCGAAATGTCGTTGAAGTATTGCGAAGTGATAAAAATGAGCTTCCGCCATTTGACATATACACGACCCCTAAAAATCAAATACAAGGCAAATATTATTTAATGTATTATTTCCAGTCTGTAGAAAAAGGCTGTGGCTCATGCTGGGGCAGTTATGATTTAGAAAAGACGAACAATTAGAACAAACTTCACTGCAGGACGGTGCAGTAAAAATTTGGTTGACCAAAATTCAGAAAATACTGTTTTTCAATGTGCGGAAAGTCAGACCGTATATGTCCATGATCTTGTCGGCAGTTTTCGTTACTTTGATGATAGTTTATAGAGTTTCAACATGCTCGGCGTGGGTGGCAGGCGTTCGTGGGGAAGGTCTTGATTGACCGGCAACGTCTCCCATTGGAGAATATATTGGACACCTTCTTCGCCAGAGCTGCCGATGTCGCCTGCGCGCTGAATAACAATTCCCTCAAAATCAATCTGAGGCCGCTCCAGTTCATCGGGATACATCTTCGTGATCGCGATCTTCTTGTTGATTGGTCCCAGCGTCGCCTCGTCGATCACGAGGTGGCCGCTTCCGTAGTCGGTGTGCCCGTAGGTCATGGTGAGAGTTCCCGGCTCCACCCGGGTCAATCCGCTGATCTCGATGCCAATGTTCATGGAACCTGCACCACTGAATTTGACGGGTTTGCTCCAGTCGGTCAGCCGGTGCTGGACCCAGTTACCGTTTTCGAAGCGGGTTGCATAGACCTGCATGTTCCCGTTTGTATCGGACTTGTGATAGGTGACGATAGGGCGGTTGCCCTGGTCAAATGCGAGTTTCTGGCAGTTGTTGATAATACCGCCTCCGCTTGGGATGGGGTCAACCCAAAGCGACTTGTTATTGAGCGTAATGGGGAGGTTGGCCTTTTTCCCGGAAGCTGATTCCCAGTGGATCAGGTCCCTGCTCCGGGCATAGGAAAGGTGGTGGTTGGTTTCACAATACGCGGTGTCCCTCCAGACCCAGACAATGTGAAACCAGCCGTCGGGCCCCCGCAGTGGGCCGAGGAAGTAGGCGCACATTTTGCCTTTGCCGTCGGTAAGCGGCTTGTCCAGGAGACGTTTCCAGGTCTTGGTCTCGAGGTCATACACATTGTAGATCTCGTTCCCGTTCCCGCTTTCGCCATCACGGTAGTGGAAGATCAGCCTGTTATTCGCATCACGTAGAAACGCCGGGTATGTGCACAACTTCTCGTCTTTGCCCGTCATGGCGGGAAGTTGTTTGAGCGTGGCAATATTCCACGGCGCTGAGGTCCGAAAATATATCAACGGCACACCGTGCATATTCCCGCTCAGGTGCAGATAGCCACCGTCATCCATAGCCATGGTGATGTAGTTGTGGCCGTCCCAGCCAACCTTGGAGGGGAGGACCTGATATTGCCATTCGTTCGAGTCTATCGTGCGCGAGGCAACCGTCATGCAGCGGTACTTGTTATAGTAGGCAACATACTGACGGCGGCCATGGGTCAGCAGGCAGAATCCGACAGGAAAGTCGGCCGGCACCTCGGCGATGTCCAGTGATTTCTCGACACGGGGCGGGGGCTTCATCTCAATTTGTTCCTCTGCGGCATACGTGCTGAATGCACTCAACATCGCTGCTGCAAGAATCCATCTTCGCATGGCAATTCCCATTGCCACGTGCAACAGAAATATGCACGAAAAGAGCGCAGTCAGTCCGCCAACGATGTAATGAAAGATGGCCAACAGGTCGAGATGTTGTTCGTCCTGTGTCATGATTTTATCCTTTCAGCCAATGCTCAGCATCATGCTGAGCGCGTAGCGCGATAGCATGAATGCCGTTGTTCGAGCTGAGCGCGAGACACCTAAGACGGCGCGCTTCGCGACGTAGTGTTCCACCGCTTTGTTAGTCTTTCTTAAACCAATCTACCGGCAGCGATGTGGCCACCAGCTTGTTTCCATGCAGGTTGTAATGAATGTCGTTGTTGATAAACTTTTTCTGAGAATCATCAGCAAAGGGTCTGTAGAGATCAATAAAAGGGATATTTTTCGCACCAAGGGCCTCCGCCAGCATTCTTTGAGGTAGCAGGTAATCGAAAGCCGACAATGGCTTGTGTAAGTGGCTCGCTACGTCATTCTGCAATGCAACATCGAACTGCAGTCGGTCCGGCAGGATAACCACACGGAAGAGGATTCGGCGTGCCTCACAGATCTCTTGAATGGCCCAGACACTGTGCATGATCCGGTTGAACTGTTTGGCGAACTGGTTAGCGTCCGTGTAGTAGGTCTCTGCATCCTTTGATAGAGTACTGACGAAGTCTGCGTATGAGAACGGCGTCATGTTATCACTATACACGTAGTTCTGGCGAATATCCTGGCCCTTGTATGAGCGGAGGGCCTTGGTTGAATGGTGCACAACCGTCGCGAGCGCTGAGTAATCGTACCACTTTCGCCGTGTTGGCAGAAAATCGTTGCCGGCATAGATGAATACGATGACGGCATCTGGTGCGAACCGAAGCACATCATTGTTCAGGATCGTAACGTAGTCCTCGGGTGCAGTGCCGATCACTCCGAAGTTCATGACGTTGGCATTCGTGACAATTGATTCCATCACCGAGCAGAAACAGTGCTCGTACGGTACCATGCTGAACACAAAGCTATCCCCGATTGCTGCAACACGGTATTCGCCGGGTATCCTTGTTGCAACGAATGGCATGTCCTTGAAGCCATCCTTATTGATCGGGAATCCGTAGCTTAGATCGCCTGGGCGCGCCTTAAACTTAAGGTACCGACTCGGGTTGTATGCAAGTAGTGAAGGGTGGATATGCCCGTAGACGCGAAGTGTAATTTCGGCGAAAGCCAATGTCAGCACTAGCGAGAAAAGAATCTTTTTCTGAATCGTATTCATCAGACTAACGGCAGAGCTAAGGCGCGGGTTTACCAGTCGCCTTCGGTTCTTTGTTGGCTGTCTCTGGTTTAATTACGGGGGTTGAGAGTTTGTAGAGCCGCAACATACTTGGCTTGGGCAGCGGGCTTTTGCGGGGGCGATCGAAATTGGGACCTAACGTTTCCCACTGAAGGATAAATTGCACGCCGGCGTCCCCGGAATTGCCGCAGTCGTATGCCCTCTTAACATCGACTCCCTCGAAGTCTATCCGAACCTGAGCCATCTCCCTCGGGTATTCTATGGGTGGTGCGATTTTCTTGTCGATCGGGCGCAGCGTCTTTTCATCGATTACAAGTCGACCATTTCCGTAGTCGCGGTGCTCGTAGTTCATGGTGAAAATGCCCGGCTCGATTCTGGTCAATCCACTGATGCTGATGCCGATAAACCCCATGCTGCCGGCCCCGCTGAATTTGACGGGCTTGCCCCAGCCGGTAAGAAGGTGCTGCACCCAGTTACCGTCTTCAAAGCGCATTGCATAGATCTGCATGTTCCCGCTGGCATCCGCCTTATGGTAGGTGATGATCGGTCGATTGTCTGAATCAAAGGCGAGGGTCTGGCAGCCGTTGAGAATACCGCCGCCGCTTGGAATGGGGTCTACCCATAGACACTTATTATCGATCGTTATCGGAAGTGCGATGCTTTCCCCGCGGGCTGATTCCCAGTGGCGCAGGTCCCTGCTCCGGGCATAGGAAAGGTGGTGATTGGTGGCACAATCCGCGGTGTCTCTCCAGACCCAGACGATGTGAAACCAGCCGTCCGGGCTCCGCAGTGGGCCAAAGAAATAGGTGTACATCTTGCCCTCGCCGTCGGTGAGCGGCTTGTCCAGAAGACGTTTCCAGGTCTTGGTCTTGGGGTCATACACATTGTAGATCTCGTTCCCACCCGCGTAGGCGCCATCACGGTAGTGAAAGATCAGCCTGTTATCCGCATCACGTAGAAACGCCGGGTATGTGCACAACTTCTCGTCTTTGCCCGTCATGGCGGAAAGTTGTTCGAGCGTGGCAATACTCCACGGCTCTGAGGTCCGAAAGTATATCAACGGCTCGCAGTGCATATTCCCGCTCAGGTGCAGGTGGCCATCGTCATCCACAGCCATTGTGATGTAGTTGTGACTGTCCCATCCGACATTGGAGGGAAGAATTTTATACTGCCATTCTTTTGAATCCAGGGTGCGCGCGGCAACCGTCATGCGGCGGTGCTTGTCATAGTAGGCAACATACTGACGACGGCCATGGGTCAGCAGGCAGAATCCGACAGGAAAATCGGACGGCACCTCGGCGATGTCCAGTGATTCCTCGATGCGGAACAGGGGCCTCATCTCCTTTTGTTCCTCTGCGGCATACGTGCTGAATACATTCACGATTGCTGCTGCAAGAATCCATCTTCTCATGGTTGCTTTCATTTTCTGTGTGCCTCACTCCACTGCCAACTTGTTATTATGACGCTAACTCTGGTCGCCGCCTGCCCACAATAGTTCGCCGCGACAAAACGTCGGCAGGAACAGAGGCGAGGGATCTCAAAATTCAAATAAAAGAGTTAGATGCACGGGCGCGTAACCACCGGACGAGAACATCACGATCCATTCATTGCTGGTTTCATTCCTGACCGCCGGATCGGCTTTGGCGTCGCCGTCATAATCGCCGACTGCAGGAATCCAGCCCGACCCGCCCAGCAGATTATTCACTTCCAGACGGGAATACCCGGAACCGGACATCATCACAATCCAGGTACCGGTAGAAAGCTGATAGACAGCCGGATCGGCCCTGCCATCCCCGTCATAATCCGCCGGGACAGCGAGATGCCCTGAATCGCCGAATCCTTCCAGACTTACCAGGGCATACCCGCTAGCCGACAACCTTATTTGCCAATTACCCGTGGATGCCTGATAAACTGCGGGATCGGCCAGGCGATCGCCATCAAAGTCGGCGGCGACCGGTGCATAACCCGATCCGCCGAGAAACGCGCTCACCGTGATAAGGTAATATCCGCTACTGGACAGCATCACCTTCCAATCGCCGCTTGATTCCTGATAAGTGGCGGGATCCGCCAGCCGGTCACCGTCAAAGTCAGCCGCCAGCGGTCTATCCCCTGCGCACAAGTTGCTCAAGGTTGAGACGAAGAAAGCATATCCGGAGCCGGACAACTTCAACCGCCATTCGTCGGCGGATTGATTGTAAATTCCCGGATCCGTTTTCCCGTCGCCATCATAATCGGCCACCGGCGGGAACGCCTGTCGCCAACCGGTATCCGAACCGCTGAAGGCGCTGGAGCCAATGATATTGTTTGCCTTGACCCGGTAATAATACATCACGCCATTGGCGGCCGATGAATCAAAGTAATTTGTGAACGTATAATCCATCTCATCCAGTTTAACCGCGGTGCCGGATTGATCGCCGGTCTGTCTCCAGATTTCATAGACTTGGGCATTGGTCACGGCGTTCCACGCCACCTCCACCTCATTGGCATAGGCGCCGTCGCTGGCTAAAACACCATCTGGCGCGGCGGGGGCTGACAGACCATCCGGCACATTGGTTATGGTCACCTGGAACGTAACGATGCGCGAGAAGTTTTCCGCAATCGGCTCATCCGGTTCAGAATTAAGTGGATCTCCTTCGTCTTCAAGCTCCGAGGGCGTTGTTCCCGCCGAGGTCAGATACGCCGTGCCGGCGCTGTTGTCGGCCTGCACCACCACGGTGTAAATCCCGTTGGTAGCCGGGTAAAAGGCGGAATACTGACCCGGAGAACTATTCGAAAGAACGAGCGAGACCGTTGTTGAGTCATTTGTTGCCGTGACCTGCGCCGTAACGACTGCACCGTTAATGTTCCGCGTCTTTTCAAGGCAGGCAACGATCTCCAGAGGCGCCGGGAATGAAACGACATTCTGGCCGGCCGCCGACGCCGTCAAGTTATAGGTGAATGCACTGGCGCCCGCTTCCGCTTGATACCACAGATCGCCATCAATCGTCGCGGCCCCGATGATGCTCCAGACACCGGCGACAGGAGCAGTCACGGCAAACAACATAACCCGTTCAGAGTCCGCGTCATTCGTGGACGAGGCGTGATAAACGGTCCCGTTGGGCGAATTCAGGGTTACTGCGACCGTATTGGAGAGTGAATATCCCACCGCAACGCTGATGTCGCCTAACGTGGCATCCACCGTGAAGGGAATATTGATAGTGCCGGAAGCCTTGACCCCCTGCGCGGCGGCCGCGTTACCCTGCGCCAGGAGGTGTTGGCCCGCCGCCACGGCATAGGATTGACGAAAGGCATCGACAACACTTTGCAAGTTGGTGAGCGCGGAAAAACATTGTCCACCGGTGGCCCAGGCCATCAACGGAAGCCTGTTGTCCCAGTCTATGCCGAGGCAAAAGCCCATAATGGGCACCTGTGCGTTGGCATAAGCCGGGCAGACTTCCAGCGGATCAATGCCCTCGTTGGAATAGCCGTCGGATAAAAGAAAAACCGCCTTGGTCATGTTCGAATGACCGAAGGCATTCAGTTCATCCAACGCGGTTTGCGCTGCATCACCCATCGCCGAATAATCCCGGGGCGAAAGCGTATCAATGGCGGATTTAATGTTCTGCCGGATGGCGACATTCGTAACCAGGGTGACGGGATACAATACCGTGACGGTTGTGTCGTAATCCACCACGCCCACCGCGGAGCCGTTTGGAATTTGATCCATCAGCATTTTAGCCACTGTTTTCGCGCGGCTCATTTTTCTGCTGTACCCCATGCTTCCGGACCGGTCAATCACCAGTTCGATCGCCAGATCGCTCGCCAGTTCATTCGCCACATTGTTTGACCCCATCCAGATAATGTTGAGCGACCTTCTGGACGGCAAAGTATTCAGCGGATCGGCGCTGGATAAATTGATTTGCGGCGGGTTGTTGCCACTCGGCGCCACATTCGCCAGTTCCGGATAGTAGATTCTAATACCCCAGTCTTGCAGGAAAGACCTTTGATAGGCCGTTCCGGTCGGATCATTGACGGGATCATTGCGAAGTGTTCCCCAGCCGCTGTTTCCAAGCAATTGATGCTGGGCGCCCCGGCGCCGGTTTTCATAAGGCACAAAGTCATCCACGCCATTGGTTCCATGGCCTTGCCAGCGGATTGAGTAATTCAACCATCTATAATTCCTGTTTGTCCCGTTCCATTGGTAATTCATGATGGACGGCTTGACTTTATCTATGGAAGGCAAATTCGTCCAATCAGACCCGCTCCACCGGCAATACTCATCAAAAAGCCCGTAAGCATAATGCCCCCATTCATGAGTCAGCGTATAGCCCGCCCCTTCAAGATACATGCTGTTGGTGAGAACCGCATTGTGATGGTTGACAAAGAGATCACACATATGAATATTAGCAGCCACGCCACTGCTGTTCATACGGTTTGCACGCGGGTTGTTTTCGACGGCGGTCCAGATCACATCGGCATCCTGCCGCTGGCCATTCCGGTAAATCCGCACGTTGCGTATGGCATGGCATCCCTCGGTGGTTTCATAAACGCCATCCGCAAAATATTGAATAATGTATTCGTAATTGTCCTGCGCTTCCGAGCCGGGGTTGCCCTGGGTCTGGCCATTGTCATCGCCGGGGGGGTTGTTGTAAAGCGAGATCACGATATCAAACAATCCGTTCGTCATGGATGCCTTGCTCATGTTCTGGAACCGTTCTACCTCTGCAGTGGACGTCCCGGCCGAGATCGGCCACGTTTGGCCGTTAACGGTCCGGGCCGTGTACCAATTATTTTTTCCAAAAGCCACCGGCGCCATCAGCCATACTGCGACCAGGAGCCATCTTCCCATCCGGCAAGTTTCCCGCCAACGCGTTCCGGTCCATTGATCTGTTTTCATTATATTTCCTGAGTTGAACACATGTTTATTGGGATAGATTAAACGCATAAGGACCTTGTTGGGCATAGTTGAGACTGGAGGGCCAGATATACCACTGGCCTTCATACACAAGGGCCGGATCGGCCAGACCGTCGCCGTCAAAATCGCCCGCCACCGGCGTCGCACCGGGAATGTCATAGGCATCAGTGCGTCCCGGTGCATACCCCATGTTTGAAAACCGGAAATACCAAGTGGGGCTGGCATAGGCCGCCATATCAGTTTTACCGTCGCCATCATAATCAGCCGCCACCGGCGTCCCGGCTACCCCGAAGTCATACGCTCCCCACAGGTTATAGCCAAGCGTGGAAAACCAGATATACCAATTGTTGCCAACCACAACGGTCGGATCAGCCAGGTGGTCATTGTCAAAATTGGCGGCCAGCGGAATGCCGCCGGCTATCCCTAAGGAACAGGGGCCTATGCGCGCATATGAGACTGACGACAAACAGATATACCAATTGGTGGCCGAATAGACGGCAAAATCCGTCAGGTTGTCGCCGTCAAAATCAGCAAGCACCGGCGTGGCGCCCTCAATCCCTTTGGGATACAATGGGCCCAGCTTAAAATAGTTCAAACATGAAAGCCATACATACCAGTTGGTTCCGGCATAAACGACCGGGTCAGCGAGGCGGTCGCCGTCTAAATCAGCGGCCACGGGAATACTGCGGAGGGCGACAATATTCACGCTGTCCCTGACCACCAGCCCCTCATTGTTGGTGCCGTAGACCGACATTGCATTGATGCCCGCCCGCAAGGTGATGTTGGTTATGCTCCACGTGGATGCCCCTTCCAGGGTGCCGCCGCACACGCCGCTGTTAGTCCACCACATCGTGTTGCCGACCACTTCGCCATAAGCATTGCCGGAGAGCGTGTAACGGAAAGTATCATAATCGGTGGTCACGGTGCCGGTCACGTTGGTTATGTCCACGGCCGGCCTGGTGATCCAGGCCAGGCACACGGATTCATGGAAGAAACTGGAGCCGTCATACATGCCGCCAACGCCATAACCCCGCGCGCGGATATAGACATTCCGATTCGTCGGCAGGGAAAGCCCCGCCAGTTTCCAGCCATTGGTGCTCCATGCGCCGGCGCCCAGGCTTGTCCACGTTGCGGCATTGGTGGATTGTTCAAAAGTGGCCCGCCATATTTCCGGGCTGGCGCCACCGCGGGTCCAGGTAATGGCTGAGCCCGCATCATTGACGCTGAGATTTTGCAGGGCGGCATCATTGTTGGAGAGCCGTCCAAAATGGTCCCGCGCCACGCCGGCAAGGTTGGTAAAATTGCCGCCAACCAGGATCTTGCCGTCCGGCTGAATGGTCAGCGAGCAGACAAAACCTTCGGCGCTGGCTTGCATGCCGAAGAAAGTGTCAAGGTAACCATTGGCGGACAACCGTCCGATGTTATTGCCGGGGGAAGAAAAACTGCCGCCAACGATGACTTTGCCGTCGGCCTGCAGGGCCAGCGTGAAAACATTGCCGTCGCCCGGAGGGTTAAACATTTCATCCAACGAGCCGTTGCTGTTCAGTCGCGCCAACCGGTTGCGCGTCTGGCCGCCGATTCCCGTGAAATTGCCGCCGACCAGGATCTTGCCGTCCGGCTGCGCCACGATGCAATACACGTTATTGCTGGCACCGGGATTAAATGGTGAGTCAACAGTGCCGTCACTGTTTAAACGGGCTATGTTTCTGCGGATGAATACATTTGGGGTACCGAGAAAGTAAAAATCACCGCCGATAAGGATTTTACCGTCAGCCTGCAACGCCACGGTATAAATGGGACCGCTACAGCGCGGATTAAAAGAGGTATCCAACGAACCGTCGGCGTTCAGCCGGCCGATATAATAACGCTCCTCTCCGGCGAGGGAGGTGAAGTCGCCGACAACAACGATTTTACCATCCGCCTGTAAGGCCATGGCGCAAACGTTGCTACCGTCAACGCGCGGCTGAAAAGATCTGTTGAGCGAACCGTCGACATTCACCATCCCGAGATGGCCGCGCTCATCGCCGTCAAGTTGCGTGAATGCGCCGCCGGCAACGGTTTTACCGTCCGGCTGGAGTATCAAGGCAATGACCGAGTCGTTGGCGCCTTCATAACAAAATGAGCTATTAAAGCTATTGTTGTTGTTCAATTTTGAAATGCGGTAATAATCATAGTCCCACAGCTTGACAAAGTTGCCGCCGATAACAACATGGTAGTCTGCTTGCGGCACCATGGAGTAAACTCGATCCCCGGCGTAACCATGGAAATCTTGGTCGGTGATACCATCCGGGTAAAACCGCCCGATACGGTTGCGGTTATTGCCGCCCAGCGTGGTGAAATCTCCGCCGGCCAGCACCTTGCCATCGGACTGAATTGCCAGCACTCGCACGCGCGCATTGGCGGCAGCCGTCGATAGAAAATCGGTATCGAGAGTTCCATCCAGGTTCAACCGTGCCATATTGGTCCTGACGCTTCCGCCAATGGCGGTAAAGTCGCCGCCCACCACAATTTTCCCATCCGCCTGGATGGCTAGGCTGTGCACATCGCCGTTAGAATTCGGGTTGAATGCCGTATCCAGTGAGCCATCAGTATTAAGCCGGGCAATATGGTTGCGCGCCGTGTAGAAAAGTTGCGTGAATGTGCCGCCCACGAGTATTTTACCGTCGGCCTGGATGGCCAGGCTGTAAACATCATTATCGGTTATGGCGTACATGTTGAATGACGTATCCAACGAGCCGTCAGTATTGAGCCGGGCAAGATGGTGACGTATCTGGCCGTCGATTCGCGTGAAAGCACCGCCCACGAGTATTTTGCCGTCGGTCTGCAACGCAATAGCGCGTACATCGTCATTGGCGGCCGGATTTCCAAAAACCGCATCGGACGTGCCGTTAGTGTTTAAACGCCCGATATAATAACGCGATTCGCCGCCAAGTTGCGTGAATGCGCCACCCACGATGATTTTGCCGTCGGTCTGAATGGCCAGACTGTAAACATTGCTGTTGGCTGCCGGGTTAAACGATGTATCCAGGCTCCCCCAGGTTTCCAGCCGCCCGATGCGATTCCGCGCCTGGCCGGCAAGATTGGTGAAAAGACCGCCGACGATGATTTTACCGTCCGCCTGGACGGCGAGGCAACATACGGAGGTATTGGCACCAGCCGGATTATAAAAATCGTAATCCAGTCTGCCGTCAGCATAGATCCGTGCAATGCAATTGCGCGCCTCGCTGCCGCGGAGCGTGGTAAAATCTCCGCCGACGATGATTTTACCGTCCGCCTGGATGGCAAGCGCCCGAACTGTATTGTTAGCGCCCGGGTCAAACCGGTCAGCGGAATACTGCGCGAAGCTTGGCGCCGCCCATAAGAGAAGCCCCGTCAGCAAAACGGATATTTTTTTCATAGGTAACCTTCGGTTGCGCACGGGCACAAATGACTACGAAATATTCGCCCTCTTATCGTGAGAAATAATAAATCATGCGCTTGAGAATATCAAGGAAAAAGACGATGGCTTGGTCATCTGGACTCTTTGCACTTGACGGTCGGATTTCTTTTATCCATCATTCGCTCCCTGACAGTGTTGATTTTGCTCGTTCGCCGGGTCTCGGCTCAAGAAGCGCGAAACACGATTTTTCAGCCGTGCTTTCCGGGGACGAACCACGGTGTTTTATGAAATTGAATTCCACGATTCGCGGTGTGGTATTGATGATCCTGTCGAGCGTCGCGTTTTGCGCAATGTCGGCTCTGATTAAATTTATTCCCGATATCGATTCGTATAAAACCACGCTTTTCCGTTTCATGATTGGAATGGCCGTGCTGGGCACGGCGGCCCAATTCGGCAAGATACAGTTGCGGTTTGTGAACGGACCTCTTCTGTTGATGCGCGGGGTTTGTCACGGAGCGGGCGTCTTTTTGTTCTTTTTATCAATCACGAAACTCGGGCTTGCCAAGGGGACGGTCATCTCGAATTCGGGTCCAATCTTTGCGGCCGTGTTCAGCGCCATTTTTCTCCGCGAAAAAATTGCCTGGTGGCAATGGATGGCGCTGGCCGTCGCCGTGTTCGGACTCTATCTTCTATTTCTCGGGAAGGGAGCTGGAACGGTCGGCATACTGACCATCGGCAAGTATGAATTGCTGGCCCTAGGAGGGGCTCTCCTGTCCGGCATTTCCGCCGTGGTGATCAAGCGGCTTCATGCAACCGATTCGACCTATGCGATTTTCTTTTCGCAGTGCGTTATCGGCCTGTGGCTGATGATCGTCCCCGCGAATGTTGTACCGTGTGCCATCGGATATGTGGGAGGAGTTATTTTACTGGCTGTCGGAATAACGGCTTCGATCGGACAGCTCCTCATGACGGAGGGGTATCGCCATGCCTCCGTAAGCGTCGGCTCCCTGATGGGAATGCTCTTGCCGGTCTTCAATGTCATCGTCGGACTCCTGGTTCTTCCATGAGTCCTTGCCGTTCACCGGCCTCATCGGCTCTATACTTGTTCTGGGGTCGTGTTTGTTCATCATGACACTCAAAGGCAAATCGCATCCCGTAATGACGGCCTCAACCTAAGCAGACAAGCTATATTAAACCCGCGATATTCACCTCGTTTGCCCACACGATGCCTTTTGCCCAAGTGATTCCGATGATTAGCCCGTATATTTCACGTGTTTCACGTGAAATATACGCCTGAAAGGCTTCGACGCGCACGCTGGAGCATGCTTGCTCAGGATTATCCTTTCAGCGCATCGAAGGGTTAGTCTTGAGCAAGGCGTATTTTACGCCGCGCCGAAACTTCGGCTACAAACTGTTGTAGCCGAAGCACATATTTCATGAGCAATAATTCACTCATGAAATATGTGGGTTAGACAGGCAGGGTTTGAGGTCGTATTTGTCGGTGCCAAGCACTCGGGCCACACGACTGTGGAGGATAGAGCTGCGATACTATGGGTTAGGAATCAGCTACGGCTGGTAATCTCAACCAGGTGATAACCGAACTGGGTTTTAATGGGGCCGTGAACTTTGCCGACCTCTTCCTTGAAGACTACCCGATCAAATTCGGGCACCATCTGTCCCGGGATAAATTCGCCCAAATCACCGCCGTCTTTTCCGGAAGGACACATTGAATGTGTCTTGGCCATTCCGGCAAAATCTGATCCGTCTTCAATCGCTTTCCTGATTTTATCGCATTCTTCCCGGGTGTTCACAAGGATATGCCGCGCAGATGCTTTTATCATTATTTCCCTCCAATCTTTTTTCCCCGTATCTTGCACAAAACCGGAATAATCGGCAAGAAAATATGATGTTCGATGATTTTAAGTGGCCGGCGTAAAGAAAGTGTATAAAAAAACTTGACAAAACAGCGCTTATATGAAATATAAACTCCAGTTTTTAACTCAAACAATTTCAGAGGAGAAGCGATGAAAAAAACATTAGTTTTGGCGGCGGTTGTAATTGGCGTGCATTGCGTGGCAATATCGGGGTTATTCCTTGTCCAAGGCTGTAAAACAACCAAAAGAACAACCAGCCCCTCTTCTACTCCAACTATGCCGCCTTTGTCGGCTCCGGCGGTTGCTCCGGCAACGATTGAACCCGCCCCCATTATTTCGGAAAAAGACACAAAGACCGCGGGAACCATTGAATATATAGTCAACAAAGGCGATTCGCTCGGAACGATTGCCAAAAAACATAATGTCAGCCGGAGCGAGTTAATTGAGTTAAATAAAATAGCTGATCCGAACAAGATCCGCGTCGGACAAAAACTGATCATCCCAAAACGCGCTCATGTCACCGGTGTTCCGGCCGCCAAGAAGGCTGAAGCCAAACCAAAGGCAAAAGCAGAAGACAAGGCGCCGGCTACAACCCTTGCTACGGGCATAAATGAATATGTGGTTCAAGCCGGCGATAGTTTGTCAAAAATTTCCGCCAAACTAAACGTAAAAATCAGCGAACTACGGGAAGTAAATAAACTCGTAAACGATAAACTTAAAGTCGGTCAAAAACTGACGGTTCCGGCCAAGAAAGCCGAAGGCGCGCCAGAATCTGCGCCGGCGGCCGCTTCGGAACCTGCGATGCAGACCACTCCGGCGGCGGTAACCCCTGCTTCTGCCCCAGCGCCGGGAACACCAGAGGCTGTTCCGGCAGCAGCGCCGGCCAAGAATGTTTCTTCCGGAATAACGCATACGGTTCTGGCGAACGAGGATCTGAATACCATTGCCAAGCTTTATGTGGTCTCCGCGGATGATATCGTGGCCGCCAACCAGATGGGAACAAACCGCACGGTTCATGCCGGCCAGAAAATTATCATTCCACAACCTTAATAAAGAATTGTTTCATTCCTGTCCAACGGCGGGAATGAGCGCGGGTAATGTGGAAAACTTCCACTATTCTTGTTTTAATTGTGCTGTGCCTGATGGTTTTCGGCATAGTGATGCTGGCCAGCACAAGCGGAATAAGGGCCCAGGCTTTATACGGTGATCCGGAATATTTCGTCAAACGCCAGATCCTCTGGGGATTAATGGCTCTTTTGGCCGGCGTTATTGCCTGCCGGGTGGATTATCATCGCTGGCGCTTCCTCGCCGTTCCGGTATTCGGACTGGCGGTTATTCTCCTGGCGCTCGTTTTCGTTCCCGGCATAGGAGTCAAAATCGGAGGAAGCCGGCGCTGGCTTCATTTCGGCTCGTTCGGTTTTCAGCCTTCCGAGTTCGCCAAATTTGCGCTGATTCTTATAATGGCATGGTGGATGGCGCGCGAACAGCGTTATGCCTCCGATTTTTCGCGGGGCGCATTATTGCCGGGCGGACTGCTGGCGATCGCGGCGGGATTGATTTTTCTGGAGCCGGATTTCGGCACAACCCTGCTTTCCGCGGTAGTTGGGATGGCAATCATGTACGCCGGTGGGGCGCGGATCATTTATCTTCTGTTATTCGCCATTGGCGGATTAAGTGTCTTTGCATTGGCAGTTATGCGCGATGAAGTCCGACTGCACCGGATTCTGGCCTTTCTTGATCCGGATAAATATTCCCAGACGTATTCTTTCCAGCTTGTCAGCGCCATCAACGCTTTTATTGGCGGCGGAATGAGCGGAGTCGGGCTGGGGCAAAGCATGCAAAAACAATACTATTTGCCGGAAGCTCATACTGATTTTATTTTCGCCATCATCGGCGAGGAGCTCGGCGCATTTGCAACGATTGCCGTCGTACTGCTGTTCGCCGGCCTTTTTTTATGCGGACTTAAAATCAGTTACCGGGCTTCGGATGTTTTCGGAAGGCTTCTGGCCTTCGGCATCACGATCATGATCACCCTTCAGGCGGCCATTAACATCGGCGTGGTTACCGGCTGTCTGCCGACCAAGGGGCTGCCCCTGCCATTCATCAGTTTCGGCGGATCAAGCCTTATTATGTCCCTGATTGAAATAGGCGTGCTGATCAACATTGCGCAACACGAACAGAATCCGGTCAAGGGTGATGATGTGCGAATTATCAAAGATCGCGTTCACCGGTTCTAGCTTAATTTTTAAAAATGAAAATTGGAATTGCCTGCGGCGGAACAGGCGGTCATATCTTCCCGGGACTGGCAACGGCGGAAGTCCTGCGCGAACAAGGCCATGAGGTCGTGCTCTGGATGGGTGGCAAAGATATTGAAAAAAAAGCCTTGGGTGGATGGCCCGGGCCGGTAATTACCGTTCAATCCATGGGATTACCCTCCCGGCCGGGAATAAAATATATCAGCGCGTTTCTAATGAATTGGCGCGCTTTTCTGCGGTGCCGCCGGCAAATGCGCTTTTCGCCGCCTAATGTTTTCCTCGCCATGGGCGGTTATGCTTCCGTGGCCCCGGTCATGGCTGCCGTTTCACTCTCAATTCCAGTTGTATTGCACGAAGCTAACGTTATACCGGGAAGAGCCAACCGTTTTTTAAGCCGCTTTGCGCAAGTATTTGCGCTGGGATTTGAGGAGACTAGGAGTCATATCAGGCACCGGAAGATGATTTATACCGGAATACCCCTGCGCAAGACGAACACACAAAATAAACTCTCGGCAGCCGACTCCGCCGAAGTTACGGGCGCGAGTGATTCGGGACGAAGGCGAGCGGAATGGAATGTTCTCAGGACAGATGTTTTCACGATTCTGGCCATGGGCGGCAGCCGGGGCGCCTCCAGGCTGAATGAAATTGTGACAAAGGCCGTGGTCAATCTTCACGCAGAGAAAAAGGGCAAAACCGTACAGATTATTCATTTGACCGGAACCGAGGACGAAATCAGCGTCAGAAAAACATATCTTGAATCAGGAGTAATCCATCTCGTTTTCGCTTTCCTGCACAATATGGACCAGGCTTACAGGCAAACTTCCCTGGCAATCTGCCGCGCCGGCGGCTCAACCTGCGCCGAGATCGCAAAATTCGGCGTTCCGGCGCTTCTGGTTCCCTATCCGCACGCCACTTCCAACCACCAGATGGCCAATGCGCGCGCGGTTGCAAGCGCCGGCGCCGCCGATGTTATTGAGGAAAAGAATTGCACCGCCGACTGGCTCGCCGCTTATATTTTCGCGCTTATGGCCGACAATGACAAATTACAGCGCATGAAAAACGCGGCCTTGAAACGCGCGGACAGGGCCTGCCCGAGCTCGGCCAGGGACGCCGCATCCGCGCTCGCTGATTTGACGCTGAGCATTACCCGGCGGACCTGATCTCCAGAAAAAACGCCGACTGCCAAAGCGCAGACCGGCGGGTTTAAACGTAATCATTTTTTGAGGTTACCGTGGCAACCTTTCAATCAAAATAAAGTATCGCCCATTGGGAACGGTCAAGATAATTGCTCACGGTACTGCGCCAGACCAACTGGGTTTTGCATTTATTGTCGTCGGAATCGTCAACCGCGAGATCGAATCCGATCCCCCGGCCTTTTAGCGGGTCCGTGAACAGAATCTGGATATCCGCTTCATAGCCACCGGAAGTTTTATTGATTTTCGCGTTGACGGAAAAGCCCTTAAGCGCTTTGTAGCTATAGACCGTCTGGCTGTTTTCCCGGTTGGGGGAAACGGCAATCTGATAAGTGCTTTCGGCATAGTGTTCCGGATAGCGCATATCCTCCGCCCCCCGCAGCGGAAACAGATCCAGGAACAGTTCAATGCAGTCTTCCTGCCAAGGCATATCGGCGCGGGTAAATTGTCCTTGCCGGTCATCTTTTACCGTCACGTTAATCAGCAGGGTATTCTGCGCGCGGGACAGCGCGAAGGAAGCGGACAAATCGGCGTCGGAATCCGGTTTTTGGGGATCGCCGGCGGAAAGCTTTTCTATTTTAAAACGCTCCGTCCACGCCCCTTCCTTGACGTTGATCATCTTGACCTTCAGTGATCGGCTGAATTCAAAGGCTCTGTCCAAGCCGGAAATTATAATTTCAACGTCAAACGTTTCCGGGGCGTCCGGTTTTATCTCAATCGGGATAAAAATGGTTTTATCGCTGCCCGGCGCTACTTCGCCGTAGTTCATGGAGTTGCTTCCTATGAGCCAGTTTGATTTTATTTTTACCAGACCGGACATGGCGGTCTTAGCCTGATTCTGGAACTGAACGCCTATTCCGGTTCGACCGGCCTCTTTCGTCATTTTGACCATTCCCAGGATTACCATCTGTCCCGGCTGGAAAAACGGATCCGTCGTATTGAACGGAAAAGCGGGCAATCCCTCCTTATTCCGCAAGTTAGGCCCGGCAATCTTGCTCCAGGCAAAGCGGACGGATTGGGGATTTTTTACCTCAGGACTGCTCACTTCCACGGTGTCGCCATTGATCTTGGCCTGCGCCTTGAAAAAACGTCCGTTGGCGCCGGCGATTTCAAACCAGTCGGGCGCCTTGCCGTCTTTCGTCGTCAATCCGGCGCCGATATTATCAAACAAGACAATAATTTTGTCGCCATCGATTTTCATGGACTTATAGACCGGTCCGGAGGCGACGATATCTTTTTTTCCGTAAGTGTCCCGCAACGCCAACAGCGCCAGCCGGAGGCCGACATCACGTTTGTTCAAGGGATGGCAATTTTCATTGTCGCTGATGTCCACCGTGGAAACAATGCCGGTATTTTTCGTTTTGCTTACCGCTTTATATTGTTCAATCCAGAATCCGGGCAAGCTGTCATAGCCCTTGTAAGGAGCGACTTGCACAATATAAAACGGGAAATCGCCTTCGCCCCACAGCTTGCGCCAGGTTTCAACCAGCGCCTGTTGTTTCCGGGCGTATTGATTGTCGCGCTCATTGGTTTCCCCCTGATACCATATTACCCCCCTTATCCCAAACGGCAGGATGGGACGAATGGCAAGAGTATAAAGACAGGCCGATCTTACCGCGCGCATGTGCTGAAAAATATTTTCATATTTTTCCGGGACAGGTTTCCCGTTCACCAAATATCCTTTTGCAAAGCCGCCATATTTACTCTGGCAATGTTCAATGAACAAACGTTCTTTCTCGTCATTGGTATAGCTTTTATATTCCCGTTCCACCTTTTGCATCTTTTCCGCTTCCGCAAGATCATCTTTCCAATCTTCATTTGCGGCAAAACTTTCCGGCGGCATCCAGGCCTCAATTGAAGAACATCCCACGGAAACGTCAACCAGCCCGATGGGGATCCGCAATTCCTGCCAGAGCTTCAATCCGAAGTAATATCCCACACAAGAGAAATACCGTAGATTGGCTGAATTGCAAGGGCGCCAATTGCCCGCATTGCTAAGACGTATCTGGGGATAATCAACACCCTCCACTTCATTGGTAATTTTAAGATATTTAAAGGTAGATGCCATATTTGACTGGCCGGAGCAGAGCCACACCTCACCGACGACCACATTATTGAACTCTTTCCGGTCATTTTTTCCCGTTATCGTCAACTTTTCCGGCTGCGCCGAAGCTGGCAAAGGATCCAGGTGCGCCATCCATTTGCCGGCAACGTCGGCGGTCGCGGATTTCTCCTGTTCCTTGAACTTCACGGTCACTTTTTCGCCGGGCTCCGCCCAGCCCCAAACCGGAATCAAAATGTCGCGTTGCAACACCATGTTGTCGCTGAAGACCGCCGGCGTTTTCAGCGCCGCCCACACATTGCATGCTGCCAACAGTATTCCCGACAGAAATAACAGTTTTCTCATCTCATTCGCCTCCTGGTTCCGTGACAGGAAAACCTGTCAGTTGTTTCCGCCGCAGGCTGATCTGCCTGCGGCACGATTGTCCGATTTTCTTTTGTTTTCCGATGTTTCGCCGAGGCGCGCACAGCCCGCGCCGGGCGGAACAAGTTTTTCACCCGGAATTACCTTCGAGGTAATCCCGGATTTTCGGGATTATTGAATCGCCGATAAATCCACCGGCCCCATGACCCGGCGTTCGGAACATTGCCCAATATTTTTGACGACAAGCGTCAGGGTATCCCGCTCAAGCCGGGCGGAAACAACAACAAACCGAGGGTCGCCCCCGAGTATATTGTCGCGGTAATAGTTGAGCCATTCCTCTTCCACCCGTCCGAAGGAACTGGCGACGGCGTCAAGCGTGCCGGGCATCAGCGCGAAGCCGGTAGGTTTTAATGTGCCAACCCCCCACTTGTCCTTGCTTTCCTTCATGCGAGTGAACGCCAGCCAAAATCCCATGTCCGTGCTTCCCGCCCGGATCGCCTCTACTGCTTCCTCCTCTATATCCGCCGGCCGGCGATCCATGCCCCAGAGGATCGTGACGAAGCCGCAGTTCCCCAATCCTCTCTGGAGCGGCCCGCGGACACTTGACGGCGGCGCGATATACACCATGCCTAAAAGGGAATCGAAATCTTTGGCCAAGCGGACTGACTTCGTATCACCTTGGCAAAACCCTCCGACGGGGATCCCCCGCGCAATGCAGGCCTCCCGCACCTTGCCAAGGAAAGAATCAAGCATCTCTTTCCAGTAGCTTTTCCAAAGCGCCGCGAATTCCGCATCCGTGTCGGGTACCGAGGAAGGATCCTTGTACGCCACGCCTCTTTTTTCGCAATACGCCCGGAACTGTCCTTTGCAATAATCACAATAGCAGGGATGCCCATCAAATTCAAAATTGTCGTCAAGGATAAGTCCATCCAGTTTGTAGTTCCCCACGAGATTGCGGACGACATCAAGGTTGCGCTCCTGGAGTTTCGGATTGGCGGGGCACAGCAGATTGCCCTTTGCCTGTTCCCCGTTTTTTCCGATCAGCATTGGCGCGGTTTGGTTTATTTGCGGATTTTCCGGATATTTTTTCCAATCCAGATACAATCCGCCGATCACCTTGATCCCCCGCTTGTGGCACTCGTTGATATACTCTGCCAGATAGTCACCAGGATATTTGGCGACCCTTTGGTTGAGCTGGAGCGTGTCCCCGGGAATCCCCCGGTAGAAAATGCCCCTGCAGCCGTCATACCGCAGAAGGGGCTGGACGACCGTCACATGAAGCGCGGTCAGGAATTCCGCGGCCTGCGCGGGCGTCTCAAAGGCGTTGAGGAACTCGCCACAGGGATTGTGCACCCACGTCTCCACGTTCCGCGCCTTGGCGAGTGGCTTATAGGCCACCCGCACAGTCGCCGCCTGGCCGGCGCCAATGGCCGTTACCGGCAGGGAGAGCGTCTTGAGGGAACCGACAGGTTTCGCAACAGGTGTTTCCACAGGCGCTCCATTCACGGAGACGGAAATGATTTCGGCTCGCCGCGGCAGACTTACCTTGATCACATTTGACCACGAACGCGGGGTCGTCCCCTTCGGAATAAGCCAGCCAAGGAGATTTTCTAACATTTGGTCCGTTAACTTGTGATCCGGGATAATGAATTTATAGTGCTCCGGCGCAAATCCCAGCACGGCGCTCCGGCCCTTGCCATGCTCCTTGAGAATGCCGAGGCAGCGCCCCTCGGAATCCTTGGCCACCCTCAGGCCGTCAACATAGTCAAAAGCGACCATCTCGTGTCCATTCGTTCCCAAGGGTTCACATCCGGCAAACGGCGGGAAGGGAAGGCGCCGTTCGCCAATCCCCTTGGTCAAAGGGCTTTCCAGAAGCGTCATTTCCCGGATATACACGCTGCGCGCGGCGCTTGCTCCATAAATCCGCAGCAGTTCCGGACAAGTCCACGGCCCGCCCCAATTGCCATACAACGCTCCGCCATCCGCCAGATAGGCTTTCAGGCCGGCCACCTGCGCGGGGGTGAAAGAGCGCTTCATGTTAGTGGCCACGAGATCGTATTGCCCGAGTACTTTCGGATCCTCCAGGGCTGCCGGATCTCCCCACTCAACATCCATGCCCAGTTGGCAGAGCACGCCATATGTGGCGCTATCATAGGAATAATAGGAATTTTCCGGCAACACCACGAGGGCGCGCATACCGGTAAATGGCGATTTCCCTTCTTTGGAGGTTGGCCAGGGCCTGCTATCCGACACGCGATGCTGGCATGAGGTTGTCGCCATCAAGATGATGGACATAATAAGCAACGCTGTTCCCGTTAAACCGCTCAATTTCATCATTCATTCTCCCCTATATGTTTGTTACAAGAGCCGATTCTATTTTGACAGCGCTTATACAGTCTTTGTTTATAAGTTCTCTTGCACTTAAACGCTTATCAGAATCAAATAATATTCACAAGCAACAAGTGCGCCCCGCGCGGAAAAGGCGAAATCCACCATCTTCCGGCTTTCGCAGAAAATCCTTGCCGGTACGTTGGCGTAAGATTATATTCAGCCATTAATTTGTCACATTAAGTTTATTTCAGAAAGGAATGTTATCAAATGACATCACGCGAAATAATTAAACGTAATTTATCGGGCAAAGATACCGGCCGGTTCGGAATGAGATTCAGCGATGGCCGTTATGACGATTTTGCCTCTGCGGGTGTTGGTTCTTCCGCTGGCTGGGAAAAAAAGACTTGGACGGAAGGCGATACCGAGTTTTATACCGACGAATGGGGCAACACCTGGCATTGTCTGGTCGGCGTGAACGCCAGGGGTGAAATATATAAACCGGCTCTTCAGGACTGGGGGCAATTGAAAGACTGGCCATTGCCCGACATGGACAATCCAACGCGCTATCTTCAGGTCAAGGAGGCATATGCAAAAGCGCCCGACAAATACTGTCTTGGACACTTGCCCGGTTTTCCGTTTGCCATTTCCCGGTATTTGCGAAAAATGGAAATTTACTTTCAGGACCTGATTCTTGAACGCGAATACATAGACGAGCTTCACGATAAAGTGACTGGACTTTTAGAACGGATGATCCGGCAATTCGCCGGCGCCGGCGCCGATGGAGTCTTCTTCTGCGAAGACTGGGGCATTCAGGATCGTTTGTTGATCAGTCCTGAGATGTGGCGTGAAATTTTTAAGCCGCTTTTCCGACGTCTGTGCGGGGTGGCGCACAAATCCGGCCTTCAGGTCTTAATGCATTCTTGCGGATATAACTGGGCTATTTTGGACGACCTGGCGGAGGTTGGCATCAACGCGTTTCAATTTGACCAGACGGAAGTATACGGACTTGAGCGGCTGGCGGCCAAATTGAAAGCGCTCGGCGTTTGTTTATGGTCGCCGGTGGATATTCAGAAGATAATGCCGACCGGGAACAAAGAACTGATTGAAAAATCGGCCGAACGGATGGTGGAATTGTTTTTCAATCAGAACGGACGTTTCATTGCCAACAATTATGGCGACCTGAAAGGAATCGGCGTTGAAGAAGAGTGGGATAAATGGGCCTATGACAAGTTTGTTTCCTTGGCCGGATTAAACCGTCGGAGTTAGACCAAGCACTTTAAAAAATGAGCAAAGACAAAACCATTTTACGCGATTTGGCGCAACGTTACACGGAGACATGCGCGAACCCCGGGCAAAAGATACGCCGCGACCTATGGAGAAAACACAACAGCCTGAAAGACACAATCCCGTTGATTTATGTCAGGGCTTTTGCCTGGCCGGAAATGCCGGAATCAAATTGCATCTGCGAAGACGCCTTTTTCCGTCAATACGAGGATTTTTTCCGGCACCGGCTGTTCTGGGACTCATTAGACGACGACTCGGTCTTTGAGCCGTGGGTGACGGTTCAGGCGGTCTATCGGCGCACAGGATGGGGCGTGGACATAGAACGCCATTATCCGGATGAAGAAAGAGGCTCATTTAAAGTGGATTATCCCCTGAAATCGCTTGAAGATGCAAAAAAACTGAATGTAACCTGTCATGAAATCAATGAAGAACAGACTGCAGCCAATGTTGAACGGTTGCGGGAAGCAATCGGCGACGTCATTACGATAAATGTTAACCGCGCGCCTTTCTACCGCATCTGGCAGGCCGATATTTCAACTGATTTGGGTTATCTGCGCGGGATAGAAAACTTCATGGCAGATATGTATGATAACCCCGAATGGTTGCATAGTCTCGTCAAATTTATGAGTGACGGTATCCTCAAAACGCACGCGGAGGCGGAAGCGGCGGGCGACTGGGGACTTGCCGCGCATGAGAATCAGGCCATGCCGTATGCGGAGGAATTGTCTGATCCGGCGCCGAATGTCAATGGAGTGAAACGGAAACAATTATGGGCATTTATGGCGGCGCAGGAATTTACGGGAGTATCCCCGGCGATGCACGATGATTTTTTACTGCGGTATCAACTGCCGATTTTGCGACACTTCGGATTAGTTGCCTACGGTTGTTGCGAAGATTTGACGCGTAAAATCGGCATGCTGCGTCAAATTCCTAATTTGCGCCGGATTGCGGTTGCGCCTTCGGCCGATGTCGGCCGTTGCGCGGAGCAAATTGGACGCGATTATGTGTTGAGCTATCGTCCGAGTCCGGCGGATATGGTAAGCTATGATTTTAATGAGACACGCATTAGGCAGATTATCAGCCGCGACCTTAAGGCCTGTCGTCGCTGTCACGTGGATATTACGCTAAAGGATGTGGAAACCGTGGCTAAAGATAAAACCCGCGTGCGGCGTTGGGTGCAATTAGCGCGAAAGATCATAACGGAAGTATGGCGTTAAACCTTTATCCGGGGTGAGGCGGTCATTTATCTCATGGGACAAGCCCTATATACGGATTGTGCGCTTTGACCCGGCCGCCACAATAATTCGCTGTTCTCGCTAGACCTTAAGAACCCCGCCAGCCAAAGCCCGGTCGCAGACCATGGTCAGGTGCAGGGTCTTCAGGGCGTCGGAATAATCCGAAGGATTATTGCTCCAGTCGCCTGACTTAACCTGTTTCAGGAAAACCTCGTTTTGGTATTCATAAATGCTCCGTGATTCCTGCTGAAATTGAAGTGGCATTTTTGCTGACGCTGTTTTCTTCTTCTTGCCGCCATAAAGGTTGCATTCCGCCGCCACGGGCTGATCGCTCGACAAACAGCCTGTGTTCAGATTAAGCCGGTAGAGATTTTTTTCACCGCTTAATGTTATTTCGTTTCGCCAGCGGTCGGCCACCCAGCTGTGCGTATGAACGGCAACAATGCCGCTCCGGAAGGTCAGAAGTAACCCCAATGTTTCATCAATCGTATATCCGTCCTTCTTCCTGTTTACCGGATTATTTGCCGTGCCACGCACCTCTTTCACTTCGCCAAAGAGACAGCGCAGAAGGTCAAGATTGTGCGTGGCCTGGTCAATCAGGGAACCGCCGGACTTTGCTTTGTCGTAAAACCATTTCGGCAACGCCATGTTCAGGCTTACATCGCAAGCGTAAAATGAATTAATCAGATGAATCCGATCATCCCTGATTACTTTTCGCAAAGCCTGCACCACCGGCACGGAACGGAAGACATAGCCGATTTGAACCTTTGCCTTGCGTTTGATGAGTTCGACGGCAATCTGCCTTCCGCGGGCCTCATTGCGTTCAACCGGTTTTTCGCAAAAGACGGGAATACCCTTGTCGGCACAGGCCAGCAAAGGGGCGCGGCGGACCGAAGGTGGAGTACAGATCCAGACGGCGCCAGGCTTGACTTGCTCAAGCATTTCATCAAAGTCGGTAAAAACATCGCCGCCGAATTCCTTCTGCCGTTTTAAAGCCTGTTCGCGGTTCAGATCACATAAAGCGGCAATCTTGACGTCTTTGCGGGTCTGTAAATATTTCAAGTGAGCGGCGGAAATGCCGCCGGTTCCGATAAAGCCGACTTTAATCATTATGATTGCTCCTGTAATTCCTGCAGGTATTTAATTGTTTCCAAAATATCCCGCGCCTGCTGTTCGCCGGAAATTTCACGTTCAATGATGAATTCACCCGAAAAGCCGATTTCCTTGAGCCGGCGCACAAATTCAGGAAAGCGCACCCGGCCGGTTCCCACCTTGACCTCTTTGCCGAGCTTCATGGGATCAGTCGGATAGAGACCGTCCTTGGTATGAATATTCCGCACATAACTGCCGAAAACGTCAAGGGCATCAATCGGATTGCCCTTGCCGTAAAGAATAAGGTTGGCCGGATCAAGGTTGATTCCAAGGTTGGGAGTATTCACCTCCTGAATCATGCGCAAAAGCGTTACCGGCGTTTCCTGGCCGGTTTCAAACCAGAATTCCATCCCCAGCCGCTGGAGGTGCTCGGCAATATGGCGCACAGCCACAACAATTTCATGAAAGAGGGGATCATACGCGTTTTCAGGAATAAAACCAACATGGGTAATTATTGCCGGCAGGCCGATCTTATGGGCAAAGGAACCGGCGCGGATAAGTTCCGTCATGCGGCGTTCACGGTAGGCCGCCGGCACCAAGCCAAGCGTAAGCGGTCCGGTTGTAAAATTCCAATCGTTCGGAGGACAATATCCGGCCCAGAAGGATGTGATCCGCACGCCTTCCCTTTTGGCTTCATCCGCCACTTTTTTTGCAAGCTGGTCGTTCCAAATATCCGGATTCCAGCTCGCCAACTGGCAGACGCTCAAATTATACCGCCTCAATTCGGTGAAGCAGGGCTTGTCGCTATGCAATGATGTGATAACACCTATCTTATTTTGCATGATTTATTCTTTCCATAAAAAGTTGCAGAAATATTGAATAGAGAACATGAAATGTCAACTGGGAAACGCACTCCGGCCTTCGTGGTCAAAGATGATGAAGGCGGGCAGGTTTTTGACTTTTATCCGGCGTACGGCCTCCATGCCCAGATCGGCAAAATCAATCACCTCCGCCTTGACAACATGTTCCTGCGCAATCAATGCCGCCGCGCCGCCGATCGTGCCCAGGTAACAGCCGCCGAAAAGACGGCAGGCCTCGGCCACCGCCGGCGAACGGTTCCCCTTGGCCAGCATAATTAACGAAGCGCCCTGCGCCATTAATTCCGGAACGTAAGAATCCATGCGTTGCGCGGTTGTCGGCCCCAGACTTCCAATCACTTTTCCCGGCGGAGTTTCCGAAGGGCCCGCATAAAATACCGGACGTCTTTTAAGATAATCCGGCAATCCCCTGCCCTCCCGCAAGGCCTGAATAAAACGCTCATGCGCCATATCGCGGGCAACAATCAGCGTGCCATTCAAAAGCACAAGCGAACCGGCCTTGTATTTTTTAAACGCCGCGAGAATATCCTTCATCGGCCGGTCAAGATCAATGCTGTCAAACGCGCCGGGTATGTTCCGGCACGCATCCAGAAAGCGCGAAGGCTTTCTTTCCAATTCTTCCAGGAATACGCCATCAGCCGTGATTTTCCCGCGGATATTCCGATGCGCGCAACAGGAGACACCGATGGAAATCGGACATGAACCGGCATGGCGCGGCAGACGGATAACGCGCGCTTCCATCACCAGATGCTTTCCGCCGAACTGCGCGCCGAAACCGGTTTTTTCCGCGATTTTTATCACGCGCTTTTCCCATTCTTCATCACGGAAAGGAACGCCGGTTTGCGTTCCTTTGGCGGGCAACGAATCCAGATAGCCGGTAGTTGCCAATTTGAGAGTGCGCAAATTGCGCTCAGGCGATGTGCCGCCGATGACAACCGCCAGATGATAAGGCGGACAGGCCGCAACGCCTAGAGCATGGATTTGTTCGGCCAGTAGTTTTTCCAAAGCGGTTTCGTTCAACAATGCTTTTGAACCCTGAATCAGCGTCGTTTTATTGGCTGAGCCTCCGCCTTTGGCAATAAAGAGGAAATGGTACTCTTGTCCCGGCACGGCATGGATATCAATCTGCGCCGGCAAATTGTCGCCGGTGTTTTTCTCGTCAAACATCGTCATAGGCACAACCTGGGAATAACGCAGGTGATGCTTTTGCCAAACGTCACCGATAGCCGCGCTCATTATGGCCTCATCATCGGCACTGGTTCGCACCCCCTCGCCTTTCCAGGCCACAACGGTTGCCGTGCCGGTATCCTGGCAAATCGGCAATACGCCCTCGGCGGCGATCACGGCATTTTTTATCAGGGCGGCGGCGACAAACCGTTCTTTAGACAACGCCTCCGGATCGCGGGCAATATCCGCCAATTTTCCCAGGTGCGCAGGGCTCATATAATACGCCAGGTCGATGAAAGCTTCCGCCGTGATGGCGGAGAGAACATCTGCGCCCACGCACAAAACTTGCTCACCACCCGCTGGAATCAATGATGGCGTTCCAGCCGGCAAACGCCGATAACGCTGGTCTGCCTTGTTGTTATTACTGATCCGAAACATTTGCAAATTCCAATACGTTTATTATATTTTCCCGTAGTTCCAAGCCTCATCATACATTGCGATAATATTTTGCACCGGCGTGTTTCCCTGAATGTTGTGGCAAGGCGCAAGAATATAGCCGGTGCCGTCGCCGGCCAGCAAATCAATACAATGCCGGACCTCTTTACGGACCTCTTCCGGCGAACCGAATGGCAAAATCCTCTGATTTTCAACACCGCCATGAAAACAAATCCGTTCGCCAAACTCGCGCTTAAGTTCGGCCATATCCATGCCTGGGCAGGTCCACTGCACGGGGTTGAGAATATCAATTCCCATTTTTACGAGCAACGGCAGGAATTGCCGGCAGCTTCCGTCATCGTGATGAAATACTTTTATGCCAAATTCATGACAGAGATTGATAAAACGCCGGTGATGAGGAGCGTAAAATTGTTGATATAATTCCAAGCTGATAAGCGGCCCTGTCTGGGAACCTAAATCATCGGTCACCTGAGCCACGTCAATCAAGCCGGCACACGCTTCAAACATGCGCCGGTGGTGATCATAAAAGAATTCAGATATCCGTCCGATTATTTCATGCGTGAATTCCGGCTCCAGACAAGGATCTATCAACGACTGCTCCAGACCGCGGAGAAGATTGTGATAATAAAAAGGCGCCATATAACCGCAGTGGACAGTTTTTTTCTGGCGTTCTTCCAAGGCCCGTTGTCTCATTTTGGAATAGTCAAACCAGGTGGCCTTCGGCCATTGATAATTATCCAAGTCGGCAATACTCTTCGCCTCTGCCAGCGGGTAAAACGCCTGTTCGTCGTAGACCCCGCCCGGATGCTCCATTTTCTTTGTGCGGATACCCCAGAAATTTATTGTCTCCCCTTCCGGGACCGCCTCAAGGGGCGGGCCAATGTATTCCGGTCCGATATTCGCCATCCCGTCAATATGCAATTCAGCCATGATATCAATGCCTTCGCCAAAGTGATTGCGGAGTTTTCCCAAAACCTCCGGGGTCGCCCAGATGTCTGTAGGAATACGGTCCAGAGGTTGACGATTAATCGCCGCCAGCATCCGTTCTCTTGAATTCATCATGTCTCCTTCTTACAGTAAGTAGGCTCATTATTCTCTTTCTATATAGTTCCGGTTAAAACGACAAATCATGGTGAACAGATTCCCATAGTTTCCTGTCAAAAGGGGCTTTGCGGCCGCTGCATTTCTCGCGGTGGCAAAGCTGACAAGACTGAAAACTAATCTCGGTTGAGAAGCAGATGCCGGATACTGATTTGTTGGGGATCATCAGGCTTTCCGCCGTCAAGCTGACACCGATAAGATTATCCACGTCGCCAAATAGGGAAAACAACTCTCTTTGCTGTTTAATAGGCCATACATTTGCGTCGCCGGAGCCGGGATTCATGTGGGACGTCTTATCAAGTTTATACCTGCGGTCAAGAAGTTTGTTCAAATAGCCGATACTGAAGCCGAGCAGAGCGGCCTTGATGGTATCCAGCCAGAATTTCTTTAAATAATTGTCCGACGGAATTTCAATGCGGTCTACTTCATTGCCGCAGGTTGCCACATAAGCAAAGACCCGTTCAACTTTATCCAAGTTCATGCGCAGGACCCGACTTGTAAAAGTAACATTGTCTATCGTAACCGTGCTTTCTCCTTTAGCCATTATGAAACACTCTTTGTAAAGCGCTTTCGGTTTGGCGATATGACGAGCTTCGTTAACAACACCCTCAAATTCTTTCGCGTCATCCGTCCCTATTGAGAGATGCGCGGTTTTTGCCAATGACTTAAAATCAAGCTCAAAAGGAATATTAGTTATCGATTCCAACATATAATTAACTTATTGCGGTCACAATAAACAATTAACGCCTTTATGTCAATTTTCATAAATATTTCGGAAGCCATTTTATCATTTTTGATAAAATGATAAAACATAGTTGCCGCTCAGATTGTCAAATAAACCTCCACGCCGGAGGCGTGGTTGAACCTGAATATCCCATAAACAGAATACCCCACTATAAGTCGTGACAAGACCGTTGGCGATTTTTCAGTTTTTACATCCTATTCGGACGTTTGCCATAAACGCCCTCTATTACATCTGTTAAACCGAATTATCCTTGGTTTGTATCACGAGCCAAGCAGGGTATTCATTTATTCATTTTATTATGAAAGAACATAACTGCCATCAGGTGGATAGACTGAAGACTAAAGTTAAAAAGCAACCAATGTCAATCATCGCTCAACTCTCGGAGTTTCCTAACAATCCTCTGAACTCCGCCTTTAGCCTTCAGTCTATTTTACCTGTATTGATAAATAAGCAATCCGCATGCCAATATGCATCATGATCTTTTTGAGCCTTAAAGAAAGATTTCTGTTTGACATTTCTCGTTGAGTAAAGCATAAAGAAACGCTTGTTTAGCAACAATAGTGACAAAATGGCAAAGGTATCCGGTTTTCGCAGTCCGCCACGGCGGACGGAGTAGGCCGGAGGCACAAAGTAAAGAAAAAGATAGAATCCAGAATACGGAAAGTAGAAAATGGGATTAATCAATTTTCATAACTATGTGCCTTTCCGCCTTCGCGGCTCGGCAAAGCGCCGCTTCGGCGCGACGACGGCTGCCTATGCACCTTTGTGCCTTCTTTCAACATGATAACAATCAAAACACCGGCAAAAATCAATCTGTTTCTGGATGTTTTGGGCAAGAGACAGGATGGCTACCACAACATCAAAAGCCTTCTTCTGCCCATTTCGCTTTTTGACACAATCCGCATTGAAAACCGCGCCAGGAATATTTCCGCCGTCGTATCTCCGGTCTGCCGTTTTATGGGAATCCCCTGGGGATTCTCAATGGGCAGCAAAGACGACAATCTTATTATCCGCGCCGCCAATTTTTTTAAAACATATACTGCCTGCCGGAAGGGCGCCGCGATATTTCTGACCAAACGGATTCCGATCGGCGCCGGTCTTGGGGGAGGCAGCTCGGACGCTGCCGCCGTTTTAATCGGATTAAATCGGCTTTGGAAAACCGGTCTTTCCTGTGAGCAATTGATGGAAATCGGAGCGCGCATCGGCTGCGATGTGCCTGCGCTGATTCATGGGGGAGCAATCCGCATGGAAGGACGCGGCGAAACCATTGCGCCGATCAATGATCTTGTTAAATGCGATTTTTTGATGCTTCTTGTATATCCTGGCTTCGCCATATCAACACGCGATATATATCAACGCTACGATCGCCACTTTAAACAAAGCTTGTTGCGCGGCTCAACCGACTCAAAATTCAACCTCATTATGGCCGGTTTAAAGCGCGGTTCAACGCATCTTGTCGGGAAGGGATTGTTCAACGCATTGCAGGAAACCGTATTCTGCAAATATCCTCTTTTAGAAATCATAAAAAATAGTCTTGAAAAAGCAGGAGCCAAACATGTACAGTTGACGGGAAGTGGGTCTACCGTGTTTGTGTTGCTGAAAGAACGGAATGAAGGGGAGAAACTGGCAAAGCTGATCCGCAAGCAAATTGGATCGCCGCTGTGGACTCAAGTTGTTCAGACCATTGGAAAACAAAGAGGCGAGATTACAATTTGAGCGCTGCTAAATAAGAAAAGCTTTGGGTTGCAGAATCCCTGGCCGACGCTCCCCAGCCCGCCTGCAATCCGTCAGCCGACGGATTGCAGGCGGGTGGTCGAGCTTGGGCAGGCGGGCTAGGTGGGCAGGCGTCTTGCCCTGCAATTTGCCCGATGGTGTAATGGTAGCACACGGCCCTTTGGAGGCCAGAGTCTAGGTTCAAATCCTGGTCGGGCAATACTTCGACTCGGCCCATGGCCTCGCTCAGTACAAGCATGAGTGATGCCGAGTCGAAGGATCCTGAGCGAAGGAAGCCGAAGGATGACTGAGTCGAAGGATGACCTCGATTCCTCCTATGGTTTCATTCAGCACGAACATGTGGTATGTTTATATTTTGAAATGCGGCAACGGATGTTAATACGCCGGTGCAACTGATAATTTGGAACGACGTTTTCAGGAGCATTCGGGCGGGAAGGGAGGCCGCTACACAAAGTCTTTTGGCGCAGTTAAAATGTTGTATTTCGAGAAAGGCTTTGATAAATCAGTTGCCCTAAAACGCGAGATTCAGATTAAAGGCTGGACGCGAAGAAAAAAACAGCATTAATAAAAGGCGACTTAAAGTTGTTGAAGGAGTTATAGATCTAATGAAAATTTTTTCCGGCAGCGCCAATCCTGCTCTGGCAAAAGGAATCGCCGAAGTCGTGGGCATGCCCCTCGGGGAAATAGCCATTTCGCATTTTCCGGACGGGGAGCTTGGCGTAAAAATACTGGATAATATCCGCGGCAAGGATGTTTTCATCATTCAGCCAACCTGTTATCCCCCGAATGAAAACGTGATGGAACTGTTGATTGTCATTGACGCCATGCGCCGCGCCTCTGCCGCGCGCATAACGGCGGTTATGCCATTTTACGGCTATGCCCGGCAGGACCGCAAAGACCAGCCGCGCGTGCCGATCACCGCCAAGCTTATCGCCAATCTTCTCGTGGCGGCCGGAACAAATCGTCTTTTAGCCATGGATTTTCACTCCCAGCAGGTGCAGGGCTTCTTTGATATTCCGGTTGATCATCTTTACGCGGCTCCGGTCATCGTCAAATACCTGCGCGAAAAAAAATTTGAAAACACGGTGGTTGTTTCCCCTGATCCGGGCGGAATGAAAATGGCCTATAATTATTCCCGCCTTTTGAATTCCAATCTTGCCATTGTGGCCAAGCAAAGACTCGGACCGACCGAAGTTGAGTCATACAATTTAGTTGGCGACGTCGCCGGCAAAACGGCAATCATGGTGGATGACTTGATTTCAACCGGCGGCACGCTTTGCGCGGCGGCCCGCTTGCTGCAAAAACGGGAAGTCAAGGAAATTTACGCGGCTGTCAGCCATGCCGTCTTCGCGCCGAGCGCCTGCGAAAAACTGAAGCAGGCCCCCATTAAAGAATTTATCGTAACCGACAGTGTTCCTTTGCGCATATCCCCCGGAACGCTGCCTGTCCGCGTTCTGAGCATTGCGGGACTGCTGGCCGATGCCATAATCCGCATCCACAATAATCAGTCAGTATCATCATTATTCATAACTTAACTTAATACGGGAGATAAATCATGATTCAGCAAATGGACAACTTGAAATTATCCGCTCAAAAAAGAGAGGCGGTCGGCTCCAGGCAATCGCAAAAACTTCGAAAAAACGGATGGTTGCCATGCATAGTGTATGATTCCAACGGCAAGTCTTTTCCTATCCAGATACAACGACACAATTTTGAACTTTTACTGCGTAGCCAGGAAGGACAAAATTTTATTCTTGATATTGACATAGAAGGGGATAAGGCGCGCAAAGTGCTCTTAAAGGATACCCAGCGCCACCCTATCAATGATTATCTTTTGCACGCCGATTTTCTTGAAATTTCTATGACCCGCAAGCTGAAGATATCAGTCGTCGTCCGTCTCGTCGGAGAATCTATCGGCGTCACCCAGCAGGAAGGTGTCATGGAACAACTTATGCGTTCGGTTGAGGTGGAATGTCTGCCGGGCGACATCGTCAAAGAATTTACGCTTGATGTCAGCAACCTCTCTATCGGCAACAAGCTTTGCGTGCGCGACATCCAGGCCGACCCAAAGCTGACAATTTTGACAGCGCCGGAAATAACCGTGGTCTCAGTTCAACTGCCTCACATTGAGGAAGAAAAACCGGCTGAAGAAGTGGTTGAAGGCGCGGTTGAAGGTCAGCCGCCGGCAGAAGGGGCGGAAGCGGCCGCCGCAGAGACGGTGGAGCCCGGCAAGGAAAAAGAGGCTAAGGAAAATAAGGAAAAAGGCAAAGATGGCAAGGAAGCCGCGCCGGCAGAAAAAGGCAAAGAGCCGAAGGAAAAGGGCAAGGAGACTAAAGAGAAAGGCAAGGAACCGAAGGAAAAGGGCAAAACGCCGAAAGATAAGACGAAATAATATTCTATTTGTTATTATCCAGGTAGTTTGTGGAAAAAAAATTAATTGTCGGCCTGGGAAATCCGGGCAAAGAATATATGCATACCCCGCACAATATAGGTTTTGCCGTAATTGACGAACTTGCAGCACGGTTTGCTTTGAACCTGCGGCGTAGTTTGCGCTTCCGCGCCCGTCTGGCCAGCGGCCACATGGACGGGATTCAAGCCACTCTTGTAAAACCGACCGCTTTCATGAACTTGAGCGGGCCGGTCGTGGAGGCGATTATCCGGCATAAAGGTTTTCTGGCCGATGACCTGATTATCATCACCGATGACGCCAACCTGTCGGAAGGACAATTGCGCATCCGGTCAAAAGGAAGCAGCGGGGGGCACAAGGGACTGCAATCAATAATTGCCCATCTCGGTCATGATAAATTTACCAGATTGCGACTGGGCATAGGACAAGCCCACAGCGGCGCTGATCTTACCGAACATGTATTGACGCCTTTTCCGCCGGCGGTTAAGGAAAAAGTGGAAAACATGGTCGGCAAGGCCGCTGATGCCGTCGTCTTTTTGCTGAAAAACGGAGTTGAAGCGGCAATGAACATGTTCAACAAGCCTATGAGGGAGGAAATTCTTTGAGAAAATACGAAGCATTATTTATTTTATCCAACACCGTTTCCGACGAACAGCTGGAAACAAAAATAGAACAAATCAGTTCGGAAATTGTCAAATTGGGCGGAAACGTTCAGGCGGCAACCAGAATGGGGCGCATCACGTTCGCCCGCCCGATTGCAAAAAAAGAAGTCGGAATTTACGTGCAGTTGGTTTTCCTGATGGAACCGGATAAAATAAAATCTCTGCATGAGCGTTATCGGCACAATGAAGACTTGATCCGACTGCAGATTATTGCGGCAAAATCACCCGCCGGCAACGCCATGCGTAACATTGCGGGCAAGCCGACCGCCGCACAGGTTTCAACCACGGTCAAAAAGAGCAAGACAACATAATTAATGGAGACAAATTCACCATGGCAACCATGAACAGAGTCTTTCTGGCAGGCAATTTAACCCGCGATCCCGAAATCCGTTACAGTCAGGCCGGCAAGGCGGTTGCCGATTTAAATCTCGCCGTTAACCGCAGATACAAAACGGCTTCCGGTGAACTTAAAGAGGACACCTGCTTTGTTAATATTGTCGCCTGGGATCGCCAGGCCGAACTGGCCGGCGAATATCTGCGGAAAGGATCGGCGATTCTTGTGGAAGGATCACTGCGCCTTGATCAATGGGAATCGAACGGCGAAAAAAGAAGCCGACTGCGCGTCGTTGCCGACCGCATTCAGTTTCTTGATCGGCTGAAAAAAACAGATGCTGCGGGCGACGTTCCGGAAGACCGCGGCCAGAAGGAACCTTCAACGGCGGGCGCTGAGGCCGATGCTCCCCCGCACGAGGAGAAACATGAGGAGAAGGGCGACGCCGACAACCTTCCTTTTTAAATCAGAGCCATTGATATAGGAGAGTCAGATGATAAAAAAAACATTCCGTTCAAAAAATAAAACTTATCGGGATAATCTTCCGTTTTTTGTCGAGGAAAAACGAAGCCGTTTTCTGCAGGGCATTCCCGTTGTGGACTTCAAGGACAGCGAACTTCTTAAAAAGTTTTCCACCGAGCAGGGCAAAATCCTGCCGCGCCGCATTTGCGGAACATCAAGCAAGCAACAGAGACAAATCAAGCGCGCAATCCGCAGGGCGCGCATAGTCGGTTTAATGCGCTGAAAGGATGATTGCCCATGACAAAAGAATTAATACTAATGGCTGATCTTGAAGGCCTCGGCCTGGAAGGCGAAACCGTCAAGGTATCGGAAGGCTATGCCCGCAACTATCTCATCCCACGCAAACTTGCCGTTCCGATTACAAAGGTGGCCCTGAAACGCCTCGAAAAAAACAAGCTCGAGCGCGATGCGCGCCATCTCAAGGAACTGGAAGCGGCGCAATCGCTCGCCCTCGCCATTGAAAAGATTTCCTGCACAATTACCGCCAAAGTCGGCGAAAACGACAAACTATTCGGATCGGTCACAACCGCCGATATCATCGCCGCGCTGAAACAACAGGGCATTGAGCTTGAGAAGCGCAAAATCATGCTGCCCGAGCCAATCCGCGAACTTGGCATTTTCCAGGTTAAAATCAAATTGCACCCGCAGGTTGAGGCGGCCCTCAAAGTTTGGGTTGTCGGAGAATAGAGCCTATGTCCATGGAGACTGTTGCTTCCGCGGGCGCTCCACGGAATGAGCGCAAACCCATTTTCAACGAAGATGCGGAAATGGGCGTGCTCGGCTCGATTCTGCTGGATGCACAAAAAGTATTTGATTTTTGCGTTGAAAAACAAATCCTGGCTGAGTCCTTTTATCTCCGGCACCATCAGTTGATTTACGCGACGATGGAGGAGATGAACAAGACTCTCCGCCCGATTGACACGCTGACGCTATCCGACCGGCTGCAAACGCTGGGGAAACTGGAGGAAGTCGGCGGGATCGCCTATCTCAACCGCCTGTTGGATTCAACCCCGACCGCCGCCCATGCCGAGTATTATATTGACCTTGTCAGGCAACAGCATCTGCTCCGGAGAATCATTGCATGCGCCAGAAATTCGGAAAACGAGTGCTACACTTCCCAGGAAGAGGCCGACGCCGTTCTTGCCAAGGTTGAGCAGGATTTCTTCAATATTTCCGAAGAGCGCCACAGCACAATGATGCCCTGGCCCCAGGCCGTCAAGGAAACCATGGTCACTGTTGAAAATATTTTAAACAAAAAAGGCATTAGCGGCATTCCGACCGGTTTTCAGGACTTGGATAAAAAACTGCTTGGGCTTCATCCGCAGGATATGATTATCATCGCCGCCCGGCCTTCCATGGGAAAAACATCCCTGGCCATGAATATTGCCGAGAACGTTGCGCTTGGTAAAAATGGTACCCAGCCGCGGCCGGTGGGAATTTTCAGTCTGGAAATGTCGCGCGAACAATTGATTCTCCGCCTTTTGGGCAGTCATGCCCGTATTTCCGTGCACGATATCGCCGGCGGTTATTTGACTGATAAACAACACGGCCTGTTGGCTTCGGCAGCCGATATATTTTCCAAGGCACCGATTTTCCTGGACGACACCGGCGGACTGGATATCCTTGAACTCCGCGCCCGGGCAAGGCGCATGAAAAAGAAACATGATATTTCATTGTTTATTATAGACTATTTGCAATTGCTCCGTTGCAAAGAACGGAGCCGCGAAGGCCGGCAAAATGAAATCGCCTCCATTTCAGGTTCGTTGAAAAACATGGCCAAGGAGCTCAAGGTGCCCGTCCTGGTCATAAGCCAGCTTAACCGCGCGCCTGAGGCGCGCGACCGCGAGGGCCGCCCGCGCTTGGCCGATCTGCGCGACTCCGGCTCAATTGAACAGGATGCGGACGTGGTCTGTCTCCTGAGGCTTCCCTCCAAATACAGCGATGATACATCGGCATTAAACGAGGAAGCCGAAGAGGCAAAAATCGATATCGCCAAACAGCGCAACGGTCCCACCGGCGAAATCAATCTGATTTTTTTGAAGCAGATCATGCGTTTTGAATTGGCTTCGCAGGCTTCCGCCGGCGAAGCCGTTGGCAATGTTACGGCGGAGACCGATACATGATAACCCGCCTGATTTTATTTATTTTATTGCTGACTTTCCTGCCGTTTACCGTTCAATCCGCGGTCATCAAAAAAATTGAAGTGATCGCGCGCGGAATTAAAGTCATTGACCGTGATTTTGTCCTTGCCAACACGTCCGTCAGCGAAGGAAACGAGGCAAACCAGCAAGCCATCTCGCGCGATGTTAAAACATTGATGGCAACCGGCCGCTTTGTCTTTATTGACACGGAACTTAATGAAACCAAGGCCGGCGACGGCTATATTCTTACCTATATCGTTTCGCTCAAGCCAAAACTTGAAAAACCTATCACGGTAACCGGCGCCAAGGAAATAGGCGAAAAAAAAGTGCGCAAATGGCTTGAACTGGACATCGGCGATTATGTTGACGATGCGATCTTGAGCGTTCAAAAGAATAAGGTGCTGGATGAATACCACAAAAGATATTATAGCGATGTTAAAATCACCTGGCAAACTGACGTCAATGAAACAAACGGTTTCGCGACCGTCAGCGTCACGGTCAATGAGGGCCAGCGCGCCAGCCTGCGTAAGGTCACATTTGAGGGCAATACTTATGTTCCGCCCAGCCGTTGGAATAGATTCGTGGCCGGCTTATCGCACCAGAAATCAATTTCCGACAAATCGGTTCCGCCCGACGATCTCCAGGAGGCCGTCCGCCAACACATTTGGCACATCTTCTCGTTTATCACCAAACGCGGCGTTTATAATCCGGATGATCTTGAGTCAGATCGCCTGGCGCTCCAGGCGCTATATCAGAACCGCGGTTATCTGGACGCGGTCATCGGGAACCCCGAAGTAAGTATTTATGCCCCGCGCAAACTGAAGGCCAATTTCCCCATCAGTGAAGGCAGTCAATACCGGATCGGCGGCCTGTCCATCCGCGGCGAAACCCTGTTTGCCGAGTCAAATCTCTGGAAAGTTGTCACCATTAAAAGCGGTGATGTTGCCGCAATGGACGCTATTAACCGCGCCGCTGAAGCTCTGCGCGATTATTACCAAAGCCGCGGCTATATTCGCACGGCGGTCGTGCCTCAGATCAATCCCCGTCTCAACGAAGCGATCGTTGATATCCAGTTTAATATTTCCGAAAGCAGTCTCATCAACGTCCGCTATATTGACATCCGCGGCAATACCCGCACGAAGGACGTTGTCATCCGCCGGGAATTGCAGGTCTATCCCGGTGAAGTCTATAATCAGGTGCAAGTTAAACGTGGCGAGCGTATTCTGCAAAATCTTGGATTCTTCTCAAAGGTAACAAGTTATCCGCGGGAAACGATTGATTCTTCCAAGGATGATCTGGTCTACGAAGTTGAAGAAACCCGGACTGGACAGTTTTCCATCGGAGCCGGCTATTCCAGCATTGATGAGTTGATGGGCTTTGCTGAAATGTCACAGGGAAATTTTGACCTGTTCAACTGGCCGCATTTCACCGGCGACGGCCAGAAACTGCGGCTGCGCACCCAGTTTGGAAGACTTAACGAGAATTATGAACTTTCCTTCGTGGAACCATGGTTTCTGGGCCGCAAATTGTCACTCGGTGTTGACTTTTACGACTCAAAACTCAGCAACCTGAGCGATTATTACAGCCAACAGCGCTTAGGCAGCGCCGTAACCATCGGCAAGCCGCTCAAATGGCCTTTTTTCCACCGGGGTGAACTGCGTTACAGCCTGGAACGAATCACCATTTTTGATGTAGCTACCAACGCAACAGAAATGATTCAAAGCCAGGAGGGCGGTCGCAATGTCAGCACCCTGAAACCAACCATTATCCACGACACGCGTAACAACGTCTTCATCCCAACTCGCGGGAACAAAACAACCCTTTCCGCCAGACTGTCCGGTGGCCCGCTCGGTTTTGACACCGATGTCTACGGCTTTGAGGGTGAAACCACTTCTTATTTCCCGATGATCTTTGATCATGTCTTGAGCCTGAGGGTCTGGGCGGCCACCGTCCAGGAATATGGCGACGACAACGATGTGCCTTTGTTTGACCGGCTCTTTCTCGGCGGAGCGCGTAATTTACGCGGTTTCAAATACCGCTACGTCGGTCCCTACCAGAACGGCGACCCGATCGGCGGCAAAACCGCCGGACTCGGCTCGCTTGAATACACAATCCCCGTCTACCCCAATCTGGTCCGTGTCGCCGGCTTTTATGATATCGGCAATGTTTGGCTTGATGCCTTTGACTTCAATGTGCTAAAGTATTGCTCAGATATTGGAATAGGATTACGCATTGATGTTCCCGGTTTTCCGATCCGGGTGGATTATGCCTGGCCTCTTGAAATAAGCGGCGACGTGCAAAGAACTTCGGCACGCTTCAATTTCTGGCTGGGTTACGGTTTTTAAAGCAGAAAACAATCATCATAGGAGGCAACAATGAATTCCCTGAAAAAAACGCTATTGATAATGGCCGCAATATTGACCGTCGGCGGCGTAATGGCCGCGGAACAGAAAATCGCGTTCATTAACATGGAAAGAGTGTTTGACGAATTCCACAAAACAAAATCCGCGAACGTCCAGTTCAAGGTACGCGGCGAAGAAATAGACGTAAAACGCAAGGAAATTGTTGCCAAGGCAAAAGCTTCAAAGGCAGACTTTGACAAGCTCAACGCCGAATACAAAGATAAATCGCTCAATGATAACACGCGCGACAAGAAAAAAGAGGCCGCGGAAGAAAAATTAGATGAACTCAGAGACATTGAAGCAAAACTGATGGAATTTGACAAGATCTACAAGAAAGAGATTGCCGACCAGATGCGCCAGATGCAACAGCAGATTGTGGGCGAAATCCGCGGCGTCATCCAGACTTATGCGGTTGAAAATAAAATCGACATTGTCTTGGATAACTCCGGGAAAACTCTGAACAACGTGGAAAGCGTAATGTATTTTGACAAGCGGATGGACATCACCGAGCCGATTCTGGCGATCATGAATAAAAACGCGCCGGAAACGGAAAAGAAAAACGACGCTCAGGAAAAGGAAAAAAAGAACGACGCCAAGTGAAAACGCAATTATCAGTAGCCGAAATTGCCGGCCGTCTGCAAGGCCGCGTTGAGGGCAACCCGGAGGCAATCATTATTGGCCTTGCCGGAATCCGCGAGGCCGGACAGGGAGATCTGTCGTTTATCGCCAATTCGCGCTACGTTGCGGCCGCCGCCATGACCAAGGCAACGGCCGTAATTGTCGCCGAGGATTGGAGTCGGCCATGCTCCGCCACCCTGATTCGTGTTAAAAATCCGGACAAGGCATTCGCCGAAACAGCTCAATGGTTTACGCCGCCGCCGGTGATTTTTCAGCCGGGCATCCATCCCACGGCCGTTGTCGCCGACAGCGCAAAAATTGGCCGCGACGTTTATATCGGTCCCTACTGCGTTATTGAACCTGACGTTGCCATTGGCGACCGGTGCATAATTTATGCCGGCTGTTATATCGGCCATGGTTCGCTCATCGGCGAAGACTGCAAATTCTATCCGCAAGTAACCATCCGTGAATATGCGCAGATCGGAAAACACGTAATTATTCACAGCGGCACCGTGATCGGCAGCGACGGATTCGGTTACGTGCAGGAAGGCGCAGTCCGTAAAAAAATACCGCAAATCGGCATCGTGGTTATGGGCAATGACGTTGAGATCGGAGCCAATGTTACTATTGACCGCGCGCGTTTCGGTCAAACCCGCATCGGCAACGGCGTTAAAATAGATAATTTAGTCATGATCGCGCACAACGTTACCATCGGCGATAATTGCGTAATCGTCGCCCAAGTCGGGATTTCGGGCAGCACCTCTATCGGCGAAAGGACGATTCTCGCCGGCCAGGTCGGTATTGTCGGCCACCTTGAAATTGGTTCCGATGTGATCATCGGCGCTCAATCGGGGGTCAGCAAGGATATTCCCCCCGGCGTTTTTGTCACCGGCTCGCCGGCGATATTGCATGAAAAATTCCTAAAAAATCATGCTCATCTGATGCGCATGCCGGAACTCAAGGAAAAAATCACTTTGATGGAAGAACGTCTGGCCAAATTGGAACAACTGCTTTCCAAGAAGGCATAATAAGTTTTCTTGACCAAACTTCCCTTTCCGCCAATAATTGCCCCTATGTCCGCCAATTCAAAATTTCTTCCGTATGTTCTTGCCATGCTGTTAATATCGGCGTTGCTTCCTTCAATTACTCTCGGCGCCAATCAGGATGACCTTTTAGCCAACGCTTCGGCCGCGCTTGACGACGAATTGTATGAGATCGCCGAGCAAAATATCAGGCAACACCAGATCATTGCCGCCGGCGCAAATCAACTGAAAACGGAATATATCATCATGCTCGCCCGGGCGCTTCATGGCCAGAAACGCTATCCGGAAATGCTCGCCATGCTGAAACAGCGCCGAAGCGAATCCGAAAACAGCGCTTTTGCCGATGATTTTACATTCTGGCTCGCACTTGCCTATTATGATAATTTTCAATTAGCTGAGGCACTGGAACAAACCGATAATTTTGAAAAGCACTGTTCCGGTTCGGCGCTTATTCCCGACATCATCCGCCTGAGGGCAAAAACATTGCTAAAACTCGGCCGGGACGCCGAAGCAATCAGAAATTTAGAGTGGTTAATTAAGGAATATAAAGACGGCAACGAAACAGTCAATGACCGGCTGTTTCTCGGACAGATGTTTGCCAATTCCGGCCGAACGAAAGAAGCCTGTGCAATCCTTGAAAAACTGCTCGTCCATGCACCGGACACAAGCACGGGCCAGAAATGCCGCAGTATTCTTGGGCGGGCCTACATGGACCAACAGCAGTGGCAAAAAGCCCGTCTGGCATTTGAATCATTAATCAGTCAGAACAACATTCCTGATAATTACCGCCTGCGAGCAATTGAATCGCTCTCGGAAATTGCGGTTGTTCAAACTAACTTCAGCGAGGCTCTTAATATCCTTGAAAACGGCGGCCGCCTTATGCCAAACCCGCCTTATTCACTTGATCTTTCCCTGCGCAAAGGCATTGTTTTACTGAAAATGAATAAAATAGACGAGGGGACTGCATTAATTCACAACTATGTCAGCGCGCAAACAACCAATGCTCTTGGCGCCAAATTTCAGCTTGAGCTTGCGCAAGCGCTTTTGACCCGCGGCTTGAATGAAAAAGCGCTCGTTGAATTTCAAAATTTTCTTGAAAGTTTTGACTCTCAAGCGGATTTGACTGAAGCATTCAAGGGAAAAGGAACGGCCCTTTTTAATTTGGCCCGCTACCGTGAAGCCGCCGCCGCTTTTACCAAGGCCGACGAGGCAGGCAAAAAGCCGGAAGAAAAAGCGCAATGTCGCTATCGCACCGCCGATTCGCTGCTTGCGCTCGGCCAGTTTAAAACGGCCGCCGAAACATACGCCCAAGTCGTCGGCATGTTGCCGGATACATATCTGGCCATGATGGCTCTCTTTCAGATGGCCGAATGCCAGGTGCAAATGGACAATTTGCCCGAAGCGGAAATAATTTTTTGGATTGTTTACGACGCGGATCCATCAGATGCCTTGGCGCCCCGCGCCCTGCTGAGAATCGCTGACATCCTCCTGCAACAAAACAAACTGCCCACGGCGGAAATAATTTACACCTGGATTAATAATGATTATGAAGACCAATGGCGGGCGCGGTCAGTTTACGGACGCGGCATGATTGCTTATTGCTCCGGCCGCTTCGCTGACGCCCTTCAATGCTTTGAAGACACCTTGCGACTGGCCAAAGCCAATGATGAAGTTGCGGCATCAGCGGCTTATATGGGCGGCTGGTCATGCTTTATGCTTAATAAAACCGGCGAGGCCCGCACTCGTTTTTCCGGAGTTGTCAGTTCTTTCCCCCGTACGTCCAAAGCGACCGAGGCGCTTTTCTGGCTCGGCGAGGATGATTATAACAACAGACGCTATGATTCCGCCGAAATTTTATTCCGCCGCCTGGTAAACGATTATCCAAAGTCGCCGCTTGCAGATGATGCCTTGTTCTGGGCTGGAAGATCCTCATTAAAGCAAAACGAGTTCAAGCGGGGGCGCGATTGCTTTTCCGCGCTGATCAAAAATTATCCCTCAAGCTTGAAACGGCCCGAAGCCAGATATTTTCAGGGGGTCGCGCTTTGCGAGCTTGGCCAATTTGACGCCGCCATCCTAATTTTTAATGAAATAATCAAACAATACCCGGATCATGAGCTGACGGAATCAGCCGCTTTTAAGAAAGCCGATTGCCAGTTCATTCTCGGTTCGGATGAGCCCAAGCGCTACGAAGAGGCGGCTGCTTCCTACCAGCTTGTCATGGATCAACCCGACCGCTCCGTGGCGGCGCGCCTGCAGGCAAAATACAAAATCGGTCGCTGTCTTGAAAAGCTTGGCAAAGCAAACGAGTCTTTTGCGCAATATTTGCAGGTTGTTTATTCATATCTGCAAAATCAGGATCAAAACCCGTCCGACAATTTGTGGTTCACCCGCGCAGCTTTCAACGCGGCCGGGATTATGGAAGAGCAACAGAACTGGCGCAAGGCCGCCAACATCTATGAAAGAGTGGTTGAGGCCGATATTCCGGCCAGCCGCGACGCCCAGGAACGCATTGACAAATTGCGTTCCGAACATTGGCTGTTCTTTTATTAACAAACAAAAGACAATAGAATATGTGCCGGCCAATTTTGGAGGAAATACAAAATGATACAAATATTAATTCAGGGCGGTCCGTTGTTGTGGTTTATTATGGCCGGCGGCATAGCTGCGCTGATGATTTTTTTGGAACGCTGGTTTCACATCCACCGCGCTAAAATAAAAACCGATGATTTTTTAAACGGCATTCTCAACATCCTAAGCCGCCATAATGTCACCGAAGCCCTCACCATCTGCAAGGAAACGCCCGGACCGGTGGCGCATATCGTCCGCGCCGCGATCATGCATTCTTCCCAACAGCCGGGTTTGATTGAGCGCGCCATTGAGGAAGCGGCCTTAAATGAAATTTCCCGCCTGGAGCGGCATTTTGCCACCCTGGCCACTATTGCCCATACCGCGCCGATCATCGGCCTGCTCGGCACGGTCGTGGGCATGATTCAAGCCTTTATTGCCATGCAACAGAAAGCCCCGCTTGTGCCGGCCGCTGACTTGGCCGGCGGCATCTGGACGGCTTTGATTACAACCGCCGCCGGTCTGATCGTGGCCGTCTTTTCTTATTTCAGCTACAATCTTCTGGTTGTCAAAACATCGGCTATTGTTCTGGATATGGAACGGGCCGCCAATGAAATAACCGGCTTCTTAATCGGCCAAAGCGCCGCTAAGGCCGACAACAAAGAATGATGATCTAAGTTAATTACCATGGGAAACAATATTCATCAAGTCAGCCAACGCTGGCGGCGGTTTCAGATGAATGCGCGAGTGTTCAATAATCCGTTTGCCCCTATTCCATTGCTGAACATATTCCTCCTGATATTTTTCTTTGTCGTTTTCAATTCCGCTTTTGTCTTAAAGCCGGGCATTAACGTCCAGTTGCCGGCCGGCGCTTTTCAGCAGGGATCATTATATAGTTCCATGGCCGTTATTTTAACCCAGGAGGGCCTTGTCTTTTACAATGACGAGCGCGTCGGGCTTGACTCGCTGGCCGATGCCCTGCGTTCATCTGTCGGAAAAAACAAATCATTACAGCTTACAATTGAAGCCGACCTGCGCGTTCCCTACGACAAGATTATCCGGGTAATGAATATGGCCACGGCCGCCGGGGTGAGTAATATTTTCCTCTCAGTCCGCCCGACTTTTGGCGAGGAATTGATGCCATGAAAAAGTTTGATCGGCTGTCTTTCTACGGGTGGCCGGCTTTGGCAATAATAATCCTGTTTTCATTATTTGCGGGGCTGTTGCTTTTGCCCAATATGAAAAAAGCTCCGACCAAGCTATTATCCAATTTATCCAAGGCCGCCGTTGTCAGGTATGCGGCAACGGATAACAGGGATACGCTCTCATCCGAAGAGATGGCGGAAGTCCGCGCCCTCTATGCCTCCGATCTGTTTGCACTGTCAAGAGAGAATCCGTTTTCGGCGTTGCATGTCGCGACTAACCGTTTGAATCAGGCAAATATTGTTCCTTCCGTAATTCCTTTGTTTTTTACTTTCACTCCGGCATCAAATGAAGTTAACTCGCGCTCGTCTGCTATAAACACGCCTGGCGTTGATAATGACGCCGATGATTTACCGCTTTTTGTCCATCCGGCCAAGCAATCAAACCAGCGGAAACAAAAGAATCTTAAATTATCTGTTGAACTCAAGGGGGAATTAAAACGCTGCTCCATTGCGCCTGATGTTTTTCTAGGCGCTTTACTCTCCCGGAACGCAGACCGTAAACCAATATCCCTCCAGGCACACATGCATATTAACCGTGAAGGACGCGCTGACCATGTGTTTGCCGAATCAATGGATTGCGAACCGTCCGTTTATCAGGAAATCGTTAGGAAGCTTTATCAATGCAATTTCAGCAATGTCACCCAGGCATGTGAAGGTACAATTATAATAAACTGCCCGTAACTGATCAGGTGGATTAATAACTAGATTAAAGATTGTTGCAATATTTTATCCTTTGGACTATCCGCCTGATCTCCATTTGAAACTTGAATTATTTTGGATATGGATTTATTGTATGGCTGGAAATGAAAATGGATGAAAGCAATGGCAATGGAGCAACCAATTAAAATTAAAATGGCGTGGTGGTCGCCGGATGAACAGCCGGAAGACGTCGTTTCTTTCCTTAAGCGGCCGGCCTTTGATCCAAAAGCCGAGGAAAAAGCCAGGAGCATCTTAAACGCCGTCCGCCAGGAAGGCGATGAGGCGGTTATCCGTTTTGCGCGCGAACACGATTCTGTCCAACTCGCCGCTGGTTCCATGCTGGTCAGTCAAAAAGAAATGAATGAAGCCCGCGAAAAAGTAGACAACAAATTTGTCGTCGCGGTTCGCGAGGTTCACAAACGCGTTCTTGCTTTCGCCAAGGCGGGGATGAAAAAAAACTGGTCCATTTCCTCCCCAAAAGGCGGAACGCTCGGCGAACAATTTACTCCTTTTGAACGGGTCGGCGTCTACATTCCCGGCGGACACTCGCCATTGGTTTCAACTGTTTTAATGACGGTAACTCTGGCCAAAGCGGCCGGGGTGCGTGAAATTGCCGCCTGCTCGCCCGTGGGCGCATCGGCTCAAATGAATCCATACATGCTTGTCGCACTTGAAATAGCCGGGGCAAGCGAAATTTACAAAATAGGCGGAATTCAGGCTATTGGCGCTTTCGCCTATGGAACAAAAACCATTAAAAAGGTGCAAAAAATTGTTGGACCGGGTGGACAATACGTAACTGCCGCCAAACGCCTGGTCTACGGCGAGGTCGCTCTTGACCTTGTGGCCGGTCCAAGTGAAATCGCAATTCTTGCGGATGATTCCGCCGCACCGGAAGCTGTCGCCGCCGATTTGCTGTCCCAGGCCGAGCACGGAACAGGGTTTGAAAAAGTATTGCTCGTTACGCCGTCAGAACGGCTGGCGGCGGCGGTTCATGATGAAATATTGCGGCAAATAATAGATTTGAGCCGTCAGGCGGCCATAAGCAATGTGCTCAACCATGGAGCGTTTCTGGTCACGGTCAACAACCTTGACACGGGCATGGAACTGTGCAATCGCTTTGCCCCGGAACACCTTGAGATAATCGTGCAGGAACCGCGCCGTTGGCTTAAAAAAGTTCGGAATGCCGGCGCCGTGTTCGTGGGCGGGTGGTCGCCGGAATGCTCAGGCGACTACGCGGCCGGGCCGAGCCATGTCCTGCCCACCGGGGGAACCGCCGCCATGTTTTCGGGCCTGTCGGTTGACGATTTTCTCAAGCGCACCAGCGTTATTGCCTTTACCCGCGCCGATCTGCTCAACTCGCTTGATATTATCAAAATAATCGGCAACGTGGAGGGAATGGATGCCCATGTCCGTTCCGCCCTGATTCGGTTTAATAAATCATGACTTCCCTGATCAGAGCTTGTGTAAAAAAAATGTCCGCCTATGTTCCGGGCGAGCAACCGACGGACCTTAAAGTCATCAAGCTGAACACAAACGAAAACCCCTACCCGCCATCGCCGGCGGTTTTGCGGGCATTAAAACGGGTTAATGGCGATAATCTCCGCCGCTACCCGGATCCCGAATGCAAAACTTTGCGCTCCGTCATCGCCAAAGTTCACCACTGTTCACCGGACCAGGTATTTGTCGGCAATGGTTCGGATGAAATTCTTGCATTGTGCTCGCGGGCATTTGTGGAAGACAATGGCCAAATCTGCTTTTTTGAACCGTCTTATTCATTGTACCCGGTCCTTGCGCGTATCCGCAATGTTAAGAGTCGTATTATTGGATTAGGTAATAATTTTTCCTGGCCGGACAGGCAATGGCAAATGCCGGCTAATTGCGGCGCCGGCCTGCCCGCAGTGCTACCCGCCCGCAGCACTTCGCGCAGCGATGTGGGCAGGCGCCCAGCGTTGCCGGTGGGTCTTTTCTACATGACCAATCCGAACGCGCCAACCGGCATCCTTTATCCGAAAAAAGAAGTGGCGCAATTCTGCCGGCGTTTCAAAGGCGTGGTTGTCCTGGACGAGGCCTACGTTGATTTTGCCCGCTCAAATTGCGTTGACCTGGCCCTGAAACTGAAAAACACCGTGGTCCTCCGGACGCTCTCCAAGTCATACTCGCTTGCCGGGCTGAGAATTGGTTATGCCATTGGCCCGCGGGAACTGATTGACGCTCTTTATAAAGTAAAGGATTCTTATAATATTGACAAAATTGCCCAGTCTCTGGCGGCGGCCGCAATTAAGGATCAGGCTTATATGCGCGTCAATGTACGGCGCATTGTTGCCACGCGCCAAAAACTTGTCCGGGCGCTGGCGGCCATGAATTTTGTTGTCCTGCCTTCGGACGCCAATTTCGTGTTCGCCAAGCCAGCCGGAATCAGCGCGGAAACTCTTTACCGTCAACTTCGCAAACAGAACATCCTTGTGCGTTACTTTGCCGGCGCGCAAACGCGCGATTTTGTGCGCATTACCGTGGGCACCAATGGGCAAATTGATCAACTTTTGAAAGCGATTAAAATCATCCAGGAAAAATAAAAATGAAACAAAGAACCGCGGCGCTTCGCCGCATAACCCGCGAAACCCAAATCAATGTCAGAATCAACCTTGACGGAAGCGGGTCAGCCCAAGTCAATTCCGGCATTCCGTTCCTTGATCACATGCTCACGCTCCTGGCGCGCCATTCATTGATTGACCTTTCGCTGAAGGCAAGCGGTGATCTTGCCGTTGATTTGCATCATACGGTTGAGGATATCGGCCTCGGCCTTGGCTCGGTTTTAAACAAAGCGCTCGGAAACAGGAAAGGCATCCGGCGTTACGGTTTTGCCTACGCTCCCATGGATGACGCCCTCAGCCGCGCGGTCGTTGACTTGGGCGGACGGCCCTTCCTGGTCTATGAAACCGCCAACAAGCGCCGCAAGATTCTTGATTTTGATCTCAGCTTGATTACCGAATTACTGCAGGCTTTTTCCATTCAAGCCAGGATGAACCTGCACCTTGCCCAGTTATATGGCCGCGAGCCGCATCATGCCTATGAGTCAATGTTCAAGGCCCTGGCGCTGGCCTTGCGGGCCGCGGTCGCCTATGATCGCAAAGAAAAAGGCGTGCCTTCAAGCAAAGGCCTTTTATAGGAGTAGTTCGTGCCAAATTTAACCATCATTCCCGCGATTGACCTACGGAATGGAAAATGCGTCCGGCTGTGCCAGGGAAAATTATCGGAAGAAACGGTCTACGCCGATGATCCGGTTAAAATAGCCCTTTTATGGGAAAAAGAAGGGGCGAAATATCTCCATGTCGTTGACTTGGATGGCGCCTTCGCCGGCCGGCCGGTACATACTAAGCTTGTTATAAAAATCGCCGCCGCCGTCAAAATCCCGGTGCAAGTCGGCGGCGGATTGAGGACCGAAACCCAGATTCAAAACCTGATTGATAATGGAATCAGCCGGGTGATCATCGGAACTGCCGCCAGCCAGTCTGAAACAACAGCGGAGAACCTTATAAAAAAATTTAAGTCAAAACTTGCCATAGGCATTGACGCCCAAAATGGATTTGTCCAGACCAAAGGCTGGACAAATACAACCTCGTTAAACGCCATTGACCTGGCAATTAGACTTGATCAAATGGGAGTTCAGACTTTGATTTACACTGATACCGGACGCGACGGCATGCTCTCCGGCCCAAATACGGCCGCTATCTTTAACTTTTGCAGCAAGGTTAATTGCAGTGTAATTGCTTCCGGCGGCGTTTCAAAACCCGATGATATAATTAAACTGTGTAAGCTTGCACTATCCAATCTGGACGGTATTATTGTCGGCAAGGCATTATATGAAGGCAACATCTCTTTAAAAGAGGTCTTGGCAGTCAACCAATGATAAAATCCAACGACAAGATGATGGAGACCAGGGAAACGCGGCTGGGCAACGGCATCCGGGTTGTAACCGCCGAACTGCCGCGGGTCCAAAGCGTGGCCATTGGCGTTTGGGTCGGCGTCGGGGGGCGCTATGAATCGCCAAAACTATCCGGCATAAGCCATTTCATTGAGCATCTCCTTTTCAAGGGAACCGAAAAAAGATCGGCACGCGATATTTCCCAGGCGATTGAAGGCCGCGGCGGATTCTGCAATGCTTTCACCCAGGAGGAAATTACCTGCTACTATGCGCGCGTGGCCTATGATCATACCAGGAAAGCGCTTGATATTCTCGGCGACATGTATCTGCACCCCCGGTTTGATCAAGGCGATATTGACCGCGAAAAAGGCGTGATCGTGGAGGAAATCATGATGTATCGCGATCAGCCGGAACATGTCGTTCAGGAAATGCTGATTGAAAACATGTGGTGTGACCACGAACTTGGCCGCCCCCTGATCGGCTCTCCCGAAACCCTGAAAGATATCACCCGCGACCAGATTATTGCCTTTAAAAGAAAAAAATACGTTCCGGACGCCACCGTCCTGGCTTTCACCGGCAAAGTCAACCATGATGAATGCGTGCATGAAGTCGCGAAACTGATGGGCCGCATCCGGCCGGCTCCGGCCCCCGTTTGCCGGCTTGTTGACTCCGCTGTCGCCCAACGCGGCTTGGCGTTGAAATCCAAGGAAATTGAACAGACTCATATGACGCTGGGTTTCAGAATTTTTGGGCGCTACGACAAACGGCGTTATGCCCTCAAGGTTCTTAACGTCATTCTCGGGGAAAATATGAGTTCGCGCCTGTTCCAGACAATCCGTGAAAAATACGGCCTCGCCTATTCCATCGGTTCCGGCGTTCAACTCTACGCCGAAACCGGCGCCTTTGTGATCAGCGCCGGACTGGACCGAAATCGCCGCGCCAAAGCCATTGAACTGATCTTGAGGGAAATAATAAAAATCAAGAATGAGCCGGTCAGCGCCAAAGAGTTGAACCTTGCCAAGCAATATATCGTCGGCCATCTGCGCCTGGCGCTGGAAAGTCCGCTCGGCCAGATGATGTGGATCGGCGAACACATCCTCAATTATGGTTCCGTAATTTCACCGGAGGAAGTTGTCAGCGCAATAACTGCCATTCGGACCGAAGACGTGCAAAAAACAGCCGAAGCTGTTTTTAAGGACCGCCTGGCCACGTTTTCAATGCTCTCACCCGGCGTTTCCGAACAGGAACACAAGGACTTGTCCCAAATGTTAAAGGAGCTGGCGTAACCGCAACTAAACAATAATAAATCGTGCCACAGGCAGCCTGCCCGAGTTCGGCCAGCCCGCCTGCGGCGGAAAAGGAGAAAACCATGATCAGAAAAATTATCGTTATTGCCTTGGCATTGTGTGTCATCCTCGTGGCAGGCATCCAGCTTTTTCTTGCCTATGGCCTGACCGACTCCCTGCGCAAATGGGTTGTGCCGGCCATAAAGACAAAATATAACGCGGATGTTTCCATCAGCCGTATCAGCGTCAACCTTTTAGGCGGCGCGCTTAACGTCCACGGCATCAAAGTGGCCAACCCGCCCGGTTTTGACGAACCGCTTATGCTTCTTGTTGAGCGTTGCGGATTAAAAGTGGGCTTACCGGCGCTTTTTAAAGCCGGCAGTGCCGATATTCAAAAAGCGGTTCTCAAAGACCTAATATTAAACATTTCCCGCAACAAGGACGGCGCGCTTAACTTGGACCAGATTCTCAGCGCCATGCAATCGCAGAAAAGCGCTTCATCAAGCGGTGAAACTTCAGCGGCAGGCCAGCCGGAATCAGGCGCAAAACAACGCGCTTTCCCGAATATAATCATCAAAAAGATGGAAATTGTAACCAAACTAAATTATTACGACTGGCAGATCGGCCAGCCTTTTAAGCTCGGCATTGAAATGGATATTCAGTTAAGCAATATTGCTAATTACGGTTTTGATGATTCTCTCTCGGGTGTCATCAATCTTCATGGCAATATCCTGGAAAACGATAAAAAATGCGCCTTTGACTTAAACGGCCGGATTTCACCAATTGCCGATCCATTGCTTGTCTCTTTTGACCTGGCCGGATCAATGCAGACAATTGACCTCAAAACATTCAAGGGACTCATTGAAAATATCGGACTTCAAGAAGGTAAAGCTTCGGGAACGATAACTTTAGTCTGCCGGAAAGGCCAGTTTGACCCAGAAAAATCAGCGCTCCGTCTTAAATTCAGCGATATTGTTCCGACAAAGGAAAAGGCTGATAAAATGGGCGGCATTCCAATGCCTTCAACGCTTAATATGATTATTCCCATCAGAGGTCCTCTTTCAAATCCGCAGATCAACGTTGCCGAGGCCTTTATAAAATCAATGACCAGCGAAGACACCGTTAACTCCATCCTCAAGGGTATCATTGATTCAAAAGGGGCCAAGAGCGACGGTGCAGTGAAAGACGGCAAAAAAGCCATTGAATCCGAATTATCTGCCACGGGCGGGAAAGAACCGGCAAAAAAAATATCCGATGTCAAGGGAATGTTCGGCGATATCCTCGGCGGTAAGGATAAATGATACTTTTCCCTTCTTTCCCTTATGACCACGAGCGATAATATTCCCGATTCAATTTCCGCGCCCTGGCTGAGGATCGGCTGGCTTATCGCTCTCCTCGCCGCCTTGGGCCTTTTTTCCGCCAACCTGATATTCGGCAATTTGAACCAGGATGAAGGCTGGTATCTTTACGCAGCCGGGCTGATTTCTGCCGGCAAAATGCCATACCGCGACTTTGCCTTCCCGCAAGGACCGGTAATGCCGTTTGTCTATTCCCTTGCCTACCCTGCCATTCAATGGGGCGGCCTGGCGGCCGGACGTTTGATAACCGCCGCGTTGGCCTTGGCGGGCGTGCTGGCCGCCGCAATGCTTGCCGGCCGGCTTGCGCGTCCCAGTCAGAGCCATCTGGCCGGCGTTGTTTGTTTTATTCTCGCGCTGGTCAATGTTTATCAGGTTTATTTCTGCACGGTGGTCAAGACCTATTCTCTTACCATATTTTTTTTGACCAGCGCGTTTTTGGCGCTCCACTATGCCCTCACGCGGCGCAACAGGCTCATGACAATGCTCTCGGCGGTTCTTCTTGTTTTGGCGACCGGCACCCGCACTTCGGCCGCTGTTGTTTTGCCGATCGTCTTCGGCCTGTTGTGGCTGGAACGCCGGCGGCTCAATTTTGCGGGTTGGATTTATTTCGCCTTTGGCGGCGTTATCGCGGCCCTCCTCGTCTTCGGCCCCTTTCTTTTGCAATGTCCGCTTAATTTCATTTATTTCGCGGGGCGTTATCATACCCTCAGGAACGAAGGTAATCTTTTATCGACCATGATTTTCAAAGCCGGTTTCGTTTCGCGCGTTTTCCAGGCTTATTTTGTCTGTTTTGTTTTCTGGGTGGCGGCGCTGATAATAAAACGAATGCGACAAAATGATTCCGTCGGCGGCCCGGCATATAATTTCAACATTGCGTCTTTTTTGCGGCGTTGTATCTGGATCAGCGCCATAGCGGTTTCGTTGCTCCACTTGATCGCGCCATTTCCTTATGACGACTACCAGGTTTTTATCTATCCCTTTTTTGCAATTGCCGTCTCGCTCATGATTGTTGAAGAAGTCCGGGAGCGTGGCGGCAAATGGGTTATGCTTGCCGCCATGGGCCTTTCGCTATCTTCGGCAATTTCGTCGCCCATCAATCAGGACTGGTTTATTGAAGGCCGCGAGCTGATCTGGTGGCGGGCAAAAGACAAGCCGCCGCTTGTTAAATTGCAGGAAACCGCGCGCAAAATTAGCGCTCTCTGCCAGCCGGGCGACCTGCTGCTTACCCAGGACCCCTATCTTGCGGTTGAAGCCGGTTGCACCCTGCCGCATGGGCTGGAAATGGGACAATTCAGCTACTTTCCGGATTTGACAAGGGAACAGGCCGGAAAATTGAATGTGCTCAATCGCGCTATGTTTGTGGATCTCTTGCAGAACTGCAACGCGCCCCTGGCCGCGCTCAGCGGATACGCTTTTGCAATTCAGGCGCCGCAAATTACGCCGCTGTCATCTGCGGATAAAGCTCTTTTTGAGCAAATTATCAGCAACCGCTATGAACAGTTTGAGACGGTTACAAATTTCGGACAGGCTTCAACCAAACTGCGCTTGTATCGCAGAAAATGAGTGGAAAGACAGCATCTGTAGTCATTTCCACATGAGGGAATTTGTTGAACAGCCGACCACTGACACTCCGCGTGACGTTGGTAAACATATGCTCCAACACGGAGGCCCAATCGGGTAAAGGGGAATGATTAGCTCCCCATCCCCATCCTGCAACGCCAAGGCTATCAGGCTCCGCCGGCCGTCGCGCCGCCGTAGCGGCTTTGCCCATGCGAGCACAGGACAGGCCACCAAAAGATTGATCATGCGGACTTGCGGGGCGCAGCCTGTGGCAAAGACCTGTCCGCACTTGTCCCATAAGGCGGGATCCAACGGTTCGGACGGTTTACTCCGCCGCGACAGGATACCATGAGCAACGCCGAAGGGGTCAAACAGCAACAAGACAAAAACCCGCTTGACATAATAGTTGGAATATCAGATATTCATCATATCAGACAAGGAGGATTTATGATTATGGAAATAAGCAAGATTGGGAAACGGGGAACACTGGTCATTCCCGCCGGTCTGCGGCGGCGGTTTAACGTGACGGAGGGAAGTTTGATCATGGCGGAAGAGACGCCGGCCGGCATTTTGTTGCGTCCGGCCACTGTCCTGCCGATGGAAGTCTACACTCCCGAACGCAAGGCGGAGTTTCTACTCTCAAATGCCGTGAACACCACCGACTATCTCAAGGCGCTCAAAGAGGTCAAAGCAATGGGGCTTAACCCGGCAAAAATCAAACACCGCAAGCCTGCGGGAGACTAGATCGTGACAAGAATATTTCTGGACGCCAACATTCTTTTTTCCGCCGTTTACCGTGAAAACGCCTCTCTTCTGAAACTATGGCAGATGGCAAATATTGTCTTAATCACGTCGGACTATGCCGTTCAAGAGGCCGTCGTCAATTTAGATAAAACCGAACAACGCAACCGCCTGACAAAGTTGCTTCGGGCGGTAACCGTCCAGGACTATCCTGTCAATCCGCCGACACTGCCGGCACTCATCAATCTACCAGAGAAAGATATTCCGATTTTACAGGCCGCTATAATCGGCAAGGCCGATATTCTATTGACCGGTGATATATCTCATTTCGGACGCTATTTTGGAAAAACGATTTGCGGAATCCGCATTATGCGGCCGGCTGATTTTCTACACAGACCAGCAAGCAACAGCTCAACAAGTACCACGCAAAATTCGCGGTTGCTTTTTAAATCAACCTATAAATAAGGATAAATTATGAAAGTCGGACTACTTGGTTTTCAGCAATCGGGCAAAAAATCATTTTTTGCCCTCCTGACCGGCCGCAAGCAGAAGGGACCCCTTGCACTCAAGGAGGGTGAGGCGCTTGAAGGCATTGCCCCGATCCGCGACCCAAGAGTTGACGTGCTGGCAAATATGTTCAAGCCGGAACGAACCAAATACGCCGAAAACACAATTGTCCTTTGCCCGGACATTGACCCAAAAAACGCAGGTGCGGCTCGCACATGGCTGGATAGCGCGCGGAACTGTGATCTGCTTTGCATTTTGATCCGCGCTTTTTCGGCGCCGGAAGTTTATCATCCGCTCGGGGAGGTAAATCCGGAACGGGACTGCAATGCCCTGGAATCGGAAATTGTGTTCGCCGACCTGGAAGTTATTGAAAAACGGCTGGAACGCATCGGAAAGGAAAAAAAAGCCGGGCAGAGCGCCCAGCAAATCCAGGAAGAAAAAACGCTCCTGAAAATCAAGGAAAGCATTGAAAAAGAAATGCGGCTTTTTTCCCTTTTCCCCTCCGTCCTGGACAAACAGGATTTAGACGCCGTCAAAAGCCTTTCGCTCCTTATATTAAAGCCGGTGATCTGGGCATATAACGTGGATGAAGAAAACCTCGGCCGACAGGCGAATCAAAAAGACGGCGCGGTTTTTAATATTTCCTGCCGGATTGAGGAGGAAATTATGGCGCTGGAAAATCAGGAGGAGCGGATGGCGTACCTGAAGGAACTCGGCGTTTCGTCCTCGGGCCTTGACCGCCTCAATCAGACGGCTTATGACGCGCTTGGGTTGATGTCGTTTTATACCGTGGGTGAGGATGAAGTGCGCGCATGGACAATCCGCAAGGGCACAGCGGCCCCGGAAGCCGGCGGGAAAGTTCACACCGACATTCAACGCGGTTTTATCCGCGTTGAAATTATTAAATACGATGACTTAACGGCCGCCGGAAGCGAATCCGCCGCAAAATCCCAGGGCAAAATGCAGTTGAAAGGGCGCGACTACGTGCTGGAAGACGGCAACATCTGCCATTTCCGATTCAACGTCTAGTTGTTAGAGGCATTTCTCTCAGAGTTCACAGCGAGTTTATCACGCCAAAGGCGTGACCTTGAGAGCGGGTGAGAAAGAATTATTTCCCGCTTTTCTCGTCAACCGGTTCTTTTGAAGATTTTTCCTTGCCGGCGCCTTTATCATCTTTTTCATTTACCGGCATCATTGGGAAGCCGCTTTCGGGCCGCGGCACAGGTTTTAGCGCTTCACCTTCTTTTGTATATTCAATTTTAGCCTCGGATTTAAGTTTACTTATCAAGCTTTCCATTTTTTCCTGCACTTTCCGGCTTTTTAAACGGAAGGCAATTTGCCCCTTGACGTCATCAAGCGCCATTGTCCGCGGCGCATTATGGCCGACAGTCTGAATAATATGAAAGCCAAATTCAGTCTCAACAACCCCGCTGATCTCGTTGGTCTTCAATGAAAACGCGGCCTGTTCAAAAGCAGGCACCATATTGCCGCGCGGGAACTCGCCCAGGCTGCCGCCCTTGGCCTTGCTCGGACAATCCGAATTTTCTTCGGCCAACTTGGCAAAGTCGCCGCCCTTATCAAGTTGCTTGCGCAGGTCCTCCGCCTTTTTCTTCTTGGCGTCTTTTTTGGCGGCATCATCGGCGGCATCAACCGCAATGAGGATATGCCTGGCGTTTATGGTTTCGGGTATCTCGTAATTTGCCTTGTTTTCATCGTAGTAAGCCTTGATTTCCTGGTCGGTCGGCGGAGTAATTTTCAACAGCTTCTCAATCTTAACCTGCTCGCTGACGTCCCGCTCAAAGGTTTCCTTGGTGATTCCATTTTGTTTCAGAAAATCATCAAGAGTAATCTTTTTCGGCAGACTTGTCTGAAACGTTTCAACTTCCTTTGCCGTTTCTTCCGGGGTGACAACAATCTTTTCGCGTTCGCACTCACGGGCAATCAGCTTCCGGACAATGAGTCCCTCCAGAATCTGCGGTTTGATATTCTTAAGCATGGCGTCAAACTGCTGCGGGGCGCCGCCGCGGTTTTTCATCATCTGCCGGATCTGGCTTATTTCAGAATCCAAATCGGCTTGGGTAACGGTCTTATCGTCAACTTTCACCAGAACGGCATCGGCCGAAACGGGCACGGCGGCGCTCGCCGCGGCGGAGCCTGAGTCCGGCATTTTCGCCGGCGCTGGCTGATTAGTCTCTGCCACCAATACAGGTTTTGACGAATCGCTCTCTTTCGCTTTCGGCGCTCTCTTGGCAAATACCGGCATAATGCAAAACGCCATGAATATCAAAGCGCAACTTACAATTCTTTTGCTCATCTTCATTTATTGTCTCCTATGTTCCTTTTTTCCCTAAATGTTCCTTGCCAAACAACAATTGGGTAAGAATGGACTTGCAAGCACTGTTTGTCAATTACAATTATGAAAAAAAATATAAAGGGGCAGTTATTAGAGGGGATTAGCCCGGATATTTCATGCGTTTCACGTGAAATATCCGCCCTTCGGGCTTCGACGCGTCCGCCGCGGCGGACTTGCTCAGGATTATCCTTTCGGCGCGTCGAAGGGTTAATCTTGAGCAAGGCGTATTTT
>Ga0247840_10000198_pt1 | contig 121671 bp, 95 predicted proteins | sample LaCruzMarch2015__FD_192404 | JGI IMG/M metagenome (GOLD analysis project Ga0247840, IMG submission 192404) | Freshwater microbial communities from meromictic Lake La Cruz, Castile-La Mancha, Spain - LaCruzMarch2015_17m | ecosystem: Environmental > Aquatic > Freshwater > Lake | place: Spain... | reverse complement strand
CTGCGTCGTGTCTTCTGCGTTTGGCTTTCATTTTCGATGGTCTTTCAGGTTGTGGTTTTCCACACCCGAACGCCACCGCTTTTTATAGCTTACCAACTGGTCCGAATTCCGGGGTCCACCTCAAATATCATCTGTGCTTTCAGCACAATCCCTTCAGTGTGCAAGTCCAGTGCCGGCAATGCTGGGGACATGCGGTGAGCAAAGACCTGGTTCACTGGCAGGAGACAGATGCGGCTTTGACTGCCGACGCCGAGCACTGCATGGCCAGCGGTTCGGCAGTGGTGGACTGGAAGAACACCGGCGGGTTCGGCAAGGATGGGCAGCCTCCCGTTGTATTGTTTTACACCCAGGTTGGCGGCAATCCTCCGACGGCACAGAGCATCGCCCATAGCACAGATGGCCGGACGTTCACTCCGTATAGCGGCAATCCGGTTCTGCCACAGATCACTCCGGGCAACCGGGATCCGAAGGTGTTCTGGCATGGCCCCTCCGGAAAATGGATCATGTGCCTCTATGTCGGCCAGCCGGATGCAAGCGGACAGATGCACGACAGAAGAGGGCTGCCTGCAAACGAGACAACAATCCAGTTTTTCAGTTCGCCGGATTTGAAGAACTGGACATATATGAGCCGGATCGAAGGATTTTTCGAGTGCCCTGATCTGTTCGAATTGCCGATGGATGGCGATGCAGAAAATAAAAAGTGGGTGCTCACGGCTGGGAACAGCGATTATATGATCGGCATATTTGACGGCGCGGCATTCAAGCCGGAAAGCGAGATCCAGAAAGGGATTCAAGGAAGCGGGTATTACGCCGGCCAGACATTCAGCGATGTTCCGGAGGAGGACGGCAGAAGGGTTCAGATCGGCTGTGTGCAGACGGCGGTTTCTCCGGGCATGCCCTTCAATGTCGCCATGTCCCTCCCGATGGAGTTGCAACTTCGCAACACTCCCGAAGGAATCCGGATGACGAGGATGCCGGTCAAAGAACTCCAGACACTGCGGAAGAATACGTATCCCCTTGCTCCGCTCACCCTGAAACCCGGCGATGCCAATCCGCTGGCCGAAGTCAAAGGCGAGCTACTTGAACTCCGCGCCGACTTTGAACCTGGCACGGCGGAAACGGTGGTCTTCAATGTGCGCGGCGCGACAGTCGTCTACGACGCCAAAAATCAGGAACTCGATGTGAACGGTTTGTCGGCGCCAGCACCTCTGATCAACGGTAAGCAGCGGCTTGTGATTTATGCGGACCGCACTCTTCTGGAAGTGTTCGCGAGCGATGGACTCACCTATGTGCCGGTGTCTTTTATTCCAAAGCCGGACAACCGGGATAGCAGCCTCTCCGTGACCGGCGGCAGCGCAACGATCAGCTCACTGGAGGCCTACGAGCTTGCACCGGCGTGGCATTGAGCGTTCTGCTTCCAATTGCAGGGAGCGATTATTCTGAAATCGAAAATCCTTTGAGGAGCGCGACGGCGGGTTCCTGCAAGTCGCCGAAATTGGAGAGACCCAAGACCGGTTCCACGTCGCCTTCCAAGATCCCAGTCATTTCTGGTTCCAAGGCCTGCTGGACTCCCACTCCGGACGCTGTTCGTTGAGCGGTAGGGGCGATGGCAGCAATCTCTACACCATCGACAGTAACGGCAACCCGCCCGTCTTCGAAACGCACCTTGAGCTGCCTGGGCAATCCCGAGAGAGTGCAAATCTCATAGTAGGCCGCATCCCCGGTCCGGCCACTCGTGACCGGACATTCCGGGGAATCCACCATCTCCCAGCGCTCACGCAGCACGATAGCGTATTGACCGTTCGGGGTTTCCCTCAATTCCACAACCGCGCCGAGCCACTTTCCTCCCAGGAAAAAATAGTCTGCTCGTTCTGTGCGGGAACTGATCAATCCGGCCCAAAGCGCCGGAAAGCCTGCTTCCACCCGACGGGAAAGTTTGTCCAAATCCAACACCACCTCAACCACTCTTGGGGAGGCGGCAGCAGTTCCTTCCTTCGGGAGGAGGCGGAGTGCTGCAAAAGCAGAACCGGCAGGGGTTCCAGTAGTCAGTTTCAGTTTTCCCTCCTCCAACTCGACTGTTGCCGCGCGTCCGTGCGCAATGACTTCCGCTCCCTCGGGCAGGCTTGCCGCTTCTGTTGCGTCAAAACTAATGGGCAAAGCAACCCCGGGGCAGGTTATTATTCCGGCAAGAACAAGTAGTGATATTTTCAACATCGGCGATTCCTTACTGCGGCTTCGCAAGCGCGCCGGATTCGCGGTGTAATTTCTCGCAATTCTGGATGGCTGAACCCAGTGGCTTGACGAGAGCATCGATCGGCTCCTCGAACTCCGAGACGAGGCCCTCCCGGTAGGTGTGCTTGCTCTTTTCGTAGAACTCGACGGTCTTCTTGTCCCCACGTTTTACGGCCTCGATATATGGCCGGCGCAGTCCGCGCATATAGCCACAGTGATGCCATCCGATAAAATAAGGCAGTCCAAACAGACTCGTGACATGGTCCGCATACATCCGACCGAGCTTCGCGTAAAATTCGGCATTGCCCGCTGGATTGTCCTCCCACAGGGGGTTGCATGCTGTGTCCCCGTTGAGGACGGGCAGTTGTGACTCCTTGTAAAGGAAATCCAGCGTGTCCTTCTGCTCGCTGAAAGGCGCGTAATACTGGATATTGATCACATCCACATAGTCCTTCATGAGGTGGAGGCTCCGGGCCAGTTGATCGGGATGCCTCCGATCCCGGTTCATGTTCAGCTTGTCACCCAGAATGAGATGGTTCGGGTCATACTTGCGAATGGCATTCTTGCGGACCGAATACCACTGGCGCATGATTTTTTCGAGGAATGCCTGGCTGTCCTCGGCCGCTTTTGCAGGATCGGAAATAGTGGTCCAAGTCGTCGTCGCGGCTAGTGCATCCCATGTCGCAGCGTTGACGGCATAAACCTCCCCCGCTTTTTCCGCAGAAGGATACCGTTCCTTCATCATCGCGATCCAAGCCTGTTTCCCCTTTGCGCTGGCAGGTTGGGACATCAAAACCAGAACCCAGGGGTGGAGGGCTTTTTCAGCGGCATTGAGTTTTTCATGCACTGCCGGGGACTTGTCGTCATCGACCGTCCAAGGTGGACCGTCGGTATAGGCATAACCCAAAACCTGCGGATCGTTGGCGCGCGGCTTGACCTGTTCCGCAGCGTTGGCCTCGATGATTGCGGAAAAGTCGTCGCCAAAAACATCAACGGGCCGCTTCCTCAGCGCCCTCAGCAGTTCGGATCGCGACATGTTCCATCCCCATGGCGTCGGGATATCCAACTGGACGACATAATAGGGAACGCCCGCCGAATGGAGGCTACTGTAAAGCGGATTGTGGAAGCCGAACGTGTTGAACCCCCAGTTTTTGAAATTCGTGGCAACGTGGTCCGCCCACTTGGCGGCGGACGGCGACCCGTCGCGGATATTACCATCAGGCAGGAAAAAATCGGGTCCGTAGGTCTCGGAGACAAACTTCTCATTGTTCGGAGACTGCCAGTAGATCGGCTCGACATGGTTGGCCCCGATGGAGAGGAAGGGTTTTCCATCGGGGGATTTGAACCACCAGACACCGGCTTCCTTTTCCAAGCTGACGAATCCCGGAGAAGCGGCGGAACACACTCCTGCCAACAGGACGGCAGAAATCATCACCAGACGCGGAAAGAATACGGGGGATCGTCGAATTGCTGTCATAGGGGGATTTTTAGAGCTGACAGGCTCGATGCTCAGCTCTTCCGCCGGGCAAGGAAGAGCATGAGCAGCCCGAACACCAGCAGGAAAAGCCCCCACCAGAGGTTGACGTTGATGTCCAGCGAGCGCTGATACATCGCCGCATCGTCGCGTGTGAAAAAGCCGCTGACAGCGAGAAGCGCGCCGATCAGGCTGAACATCATGCCAATTGGAAGTCGGATATCTAGGCCCATAGTTTTTGATTAGTTACCAAAAGATGATGTTCATGATCACGCAGACGACAAGGAGGACCACGCCCAGAAATGCCGGGCGAAGATACCATTCCTTTTCCTCATCGACGAGCTTCGGCGTGAGCGAATAGACAAGGCCTTTGAGGTCCTCGTCGCTCTTCGTCCGCTTGGTTGCCAGCGAGATGAAGAGGGTCAGGAAAAAGCAGACACAGAAGGCGACCGTGGCCAGCCAGAAGTTCTGCGCCATCTCGCTCGGGAACCTCGCCAGAACGCCGAGGTAGCCGCCCTTGATCCCGGGGGCGTTCCCGACAGCCAGCGTGGTCGCATGGAAGAGAGCGGAGGCACCGGTTCCGGCGAGCAGCCCGTAAAACGCGCCGTGTGATGTCGTCCGTGCCCAGAACATGCCGAGCACGAACGTGGCGAAGAGCGGCGCGTTTACGAAACCGAACACAAGCTGGATGATATCCATCGCGTTGTTGTAGTTACTCGCCACATACGAGCACGCGATGCTCAATAATATTCCAACGACCGTGATGATCCGGCCCATCGTCATGTAGTGGGCGTCGCTCTTGTTCGGCGCGATGTAGGCCTGGTAGATGTCGTAGGTCCAGACCGTGTTGAAAGCTGTAACATTGCCTGCCATTCCCGACATGAAGGAGGCTAGAAGCGCGGTGAGTGCCAGTCCGAGCAGTCCGGGCGGACAGTATTTTTGAACCAGCGAAAGGATCACTCCGTCATAGTCGTTTTCGAGAACGGCGCCTTGGATTCCAGATCGGATCTCCGCGTCGGAAAGCGGCTTCGCCGAGTTGGCGGCAATCAAGGCGGTGATTTTCGGCTCGCTCAACCTGAGACCGACCGCCTCGCTGACCGCTTTCGAAACCGCGACGGCATCCGCCTTATTCGCTTCCTGGACAAGCGGAACAGCCTTGGCATAGGCGGAATTGGAAACCATCCGCGGCGGCAGGCGGTATCCGTCCTTGTTCGTGAAGGCGAGTCCAACCGCGATCATGCCGGGAAGGATGACAAGGACGGGGAAAAGCATTTTCGGAACGGCGGCGATGAGCGGGGTCCGGCGGGCGGCCCCCATGTTGCGGGCTGCCATCGCGCGCTGCACGACAAGGAAGTTCGTGCACCAGTAGCCGAACGAAAGAACGAATCCGAGGCCGAAGACCATGGAGAAGAGATCGATGCCCATCGGGTTCGCCGACGAACCGGCGAGGAGCGGCGTCCATGCGCTCGTCCAGGCATCAGGCGCAAAGGTTTTTGTGGAGAGGTCCAGAGTTGCCGGATCGACAGCAACTTTTGAAAGGGTGCTTTTGAGCTGCGTCCATCCGCCGACATCTTTCAAGCTCAGATAGACGACCGGGGCAAAGCCGAGGACGATCATGAAAAATTGGAGGACCTCGGTGTAGATCGCGGAGGTGAGCCCGCCTTTGAGTACGTAAAGAAGCACGACGGCCGAGCAAATCCAGAGGCTCAGGTCATAATTCCAACCGAGGAGTTGGTGGAGAAGCTTGGCCAGGGCGTTCATCGAGATGCCCGACGCAAAAACCGTCATCACCGCGAACGACAGCGAATTGAAACAGCGGATCCGCTCGTCAAATCGCAGCTTGAGGTATTCCGGAACGGACCGCGCCTTGGATCCGTAGTAGAACGGCATCATGAAGATGCCGAGGAAGACCATGGCTGGAATCGCGCCCACCCAGTAAAAATGGCAGGTCATGATCCCGTATTTCGCACCGGAGGCCGCCATGCCGACGAGCTCCAGAGCACCGAGGTTCGCTGAAAGGAATGCGAGCCCGGTGACCCATGCAGGGATGCTCTGACCGGACATGAAGAAGTCCGCAGACGTCTTCATGTATCTCTTCAGCGCGAACCCGATCCCGATGACGAAGAGGCAGTAAAGAAACAGGATCGCGTAGTCGATCCCCTGGAGGTGGATGTTGATCGGCATGAAGCCGGATTGTGGCAAAACCGAAATTACTTGGCAAGAGGCCGAATGGGAGAATTCAGGGCGTATGGAGCGGCTTGCCGTTGGCCCGGTTCCATTCCTCGAAGCGAGTCTTCAGGGCTGCGGCTATACCGGGTTCCAGGGATTTCAATTCGAGTGCGATGTGGATCCCTACGATCTCGCCGCGCGGCGCGGTCCCAACGGGGAGCATCCGCTGTTCATGGCCGGGCTCTCGGTGGCACGGCCCCTTCCGTTCGGGAAGCCCGAGGACGTCAAAGCGGAAGTCGATTACTTCATGGACTTCACCGACGGCGGAAAAAAACTCTTCTGAATTGAGCGGTCGCCTGGACTTTACCGCTCCGAGGGGTCATTGCGCGGAAGCCGGTTCGATCCGGACCAGGACGACACCATGCCTCGGCACCTCAGTTTCAAAACCGCCGGGAAATTCTCCGAGATCTTTCTGCCGCCAGAGATCACGCACTTTTTGTTTTTTGGTCAAACCGAGATCCGACCACTTGACCGCCACGGGTGCCGCCCGGTATCCGAGATTGAAAAGGCCCACGGCTTTCGAGCCGTCTTCCATGTCCTTGGTCCAGACCTCGGTCTCGCCGAGCTGTGCGACGCGCACGGCCGGCTTCCCAAGGGGATCCTGATTCACGTTCAGCACCTCGTCATTGGTCAGCAGGCTCAGCGTGAATGCATCCAACTGCGCGAGATCGCAGCCGATCAGCAAAGGGGCTGACAGCAGACACCACAGGCTGATGTGGGTGTATTGCTCATTGGGACTCAGCCTTGAAGGATGGAGCGTCGGCCCCCAACCGACCTGCCCCACCACCAGCATGTCCGGGTCCGGCCAGTGTCCGGGCCCGGTGAACGGTGTCCAGGAATCCTGATGAAATCCGATGCGGCTCATGCTCCTCCAACTGTCATGGATGTCAATGGTCGTGCGCCAGCAGTGGGAAAGCCGGGCCCAGTCGGCGGCCCCGGCGAGACCCGCATTATTCGAGAGGCTGTAAACGATGTCTCGGCCCGACATGAGAAGTGCACGTCCCATCGCCTCCGTATGGGCGGCATCGATCGGAGCCCAGTCGTATTTCAAGTAATCAACGCCCCACTCCGCCCACTGTTTCGAGTCCTGCCCGATGAATGGGACCTTTCCGAAGCCGTGGTGTTCCCGAGGATTCTTGTATCGGAAGAACTCGTTGCAGTCCCCATCTTCGATCCACTTGTATCTCCCGTCGGCGTTGTCGCAGGAAGACCCGATGTGACCGGCGTAGGTTCCCTGCCAAGGCGACGAATAGATCCCGAAACGAAGCCCCATCCCGTGGATCTGTTCGCCCAGGGATTTCATATCCGGAAATTTTGCGTTGGGCTGGATTGCGAGGCTGGGTCCGCCGCGGCGGCCCTGCCACCCGTCGTCAATATTGACATAGCTCCAGCCGTGCTGGACGAGACCCTTGTCAATCATGGCTCTAGCGGAACTGAGGACCTTGTCCTGGCTTACCGCATCGCCCCAGCAGTTCCAACTGTTCCATCCCATCGGAGGGGTCAGGGAGATCCGGTCACCGACGACGATCCTCAAATCCCGACTCGCCTCACCCAACGCATTTTTTGCGCGCAGGGTCACGGTGTGATCTCCCGGTTCCTCCAGGCAACCGGTGATGCACCCGGTCTGCGGGTCGAGGTGAAGTCCGGACGGCAACCCGTCCGCCGCAAATGACATCGGACGATTGCCGGTCGCGGGGATGGTATAGAAAAAAGGAGATCCTGGGCGAACACCGAAGATTTTAGCCCCATTGACGCGCGGCTCGGGAGGAGGCGGGGGAGTGAGAATGACCGCCTCTTCCGGCACGGAGGGGACGACCACCGGCACCGGATGTTTCCTCATCACGGAGAGCTTCGCGTCAGCCCAGTCGGCAGGACAGGAATTCCCACCCTCCTCGACCAGAAGCGTCAATCTGTTGACGTCCACCAGCGAGACCTGGACGCTTTCCGCCGCGTCCCCGCGATGCAATTTTTGGCTTTCGAAGAGCGTCCGCCCGTCGCCGAGCACTTTGAAGACCACTCCCCCGCCATCCGCGGCGGCCGCGTCATCCACGCCCACCTCAGCTGAAAACCCCAGTGCCAGACCGTTGATATCGACAACGAATCTGCTGGCTGCACGGGTGCCAACACCATTCACAAACGTCCGGCCCCCGATGGACAGCGGTCCGCCGCCTGCGGACCTGTTGACCTGCGGCTCTCCAGTGTCCTGTGCCATCTGGCTGATATCCAGATCGCTCAAGAGATACATGGGGGTCGGGTCACCCGCGCTCGTTGAAGCAGCGGCAAACATGGAGATTGAGGCAACCAGCGGCGCAAGCCGTAGTTTCAGCAGTGTTTTGTCGATCGTTTTCAAGAGGATTCATTTTATTGTGCCGCCTCCCGCAGGAGTTTTTGGCGGCCTCCGACGACGAAAGTCGTTGATGACACACATCCGGGAGGGGGGGCACTTCACTACTTGGCCGCCGCCTTCACAGGAATCACCAAATCGGCAGGCTTCAAGCCCTCCGCAGTCGTCTGGATTTTTATGGCTCCATCCTTCCGTCCCGCACGGACGACGAGCAGTGCCCGGCCCTGATAGGCAGACCTCTCGTCTCCCTGCCAGGATTCGCTGCAATACATGTCGCCGTTGTCCACTCCCGCGTTCGTGCCGTCGCCGGTCACTAAAAAATGGATCTTTTGCGCGGCATCTGGCACCGTGACTCCCTTGTCATCCACAACTCTCACGGCGACATGGGCGAGGTCGAGTCCGTCGGCTTTCAATGACGGGCGGTCGGTCTGCAACACCAGTTTGGCAGCCGGTCCAGCAGTCTGAATTTGATCCTCGGCGATCACCTTGCCGTCCTTGGAAGCCACGGCCTTGAGCGTGCCGGGCTCGAAGGGAACCTCCCACGACATTTTCTTCTTCTTGAAGTCCGCCATCTTCTTCGTTCCGAGCGAGCGTCCATTCAGGAAAAGCTCGACTGTATCGCCGGTGCTGTAGGTGAAGACCTTCATCTTTTGTCCTGCGGGCCAGTTCCAGTGGGAGTCGAGGTATTCCCAATTCAGGGCGACATCGTTCCAGACGACATTGCTGCCGGGTTTCGGGTTCTGGACGGCGATGCGGACCATCGGCTTGTCGGAGTAGAACGACTGGACGTAGTAGGATGCCGGCTTCCGGAACCCGGCGAGGTCGATCATCCCGCGGAACCAGCCCTTGCACGGCCATCCGAACGATTCGCCGATATAGTCGAAGCCCCCCCAGTAATACTGGCCGACAGCGTAGGAATGGTCGTAATCGAACCAGACATCCCCGCTGCCGTTGGTCCCGCACTCGCTCAGCAGAAAAACCATGTCCGGATACTTTTCGTGATCCTTCGCGAAAAATGACTGCGTGTAGTTGCAGCTGTTGACATCCATCACGAGGCTCAGTTCCGCCGGTTCGCTGTTCTGGAAAAGCTCCTTTGGTTTTGCGTTGTAGCGGACTCCCTTCGCTCGTGCCGGGAACAGCCCGCAGGTCACGGCACGCGTCGGGTCAATGCTCTTCACAAGGTCAGCCATCTCCTTGTATTGGGTCACCCCGAAATCGGGTGGCTCCATCTGGTATTTGTATTGCTCGTTGCCCACGCTCCAGATGTAAACCGACGGGTGGTTGCGGTCGCGCAGGACAAATTCCTTCAGATCCTCCGGCCACGCTTTCTCAAACGGCCGTTCGGGCCCGGTGAACTGGTTGTCCCACTTGTCGTAGGCCTCGTCAAAAACCAGGATTCCCATCTTGTCGCACAAGTCGAGGATCGCGGGCTGATAAGGATTGTGAGCCAGGCGGACCGAGTTGCATCCCATTTCCTTGATGATCTCGAGGCGCCGCTCGAAACCCCGGTCGAAAGCGGCAGATCCCAAACACCCGAGGTCGTGATGAAAATTCATTCCCTTGATGTCAACCTTCTTCCCGTTGACCAAGAGCCCCTGGTCGGGCTTGAACTCGATCGTCCGGATGCCGAAATTCGTCGCGACCACATCGCGCGGCTTTCCGTCCACAGACACGCGGCTGACCGTCTTGTAAAGGTTCGGTGTTTCAGTCGACCACAGTTCCGGGTTCGCGACGGGTAGATCCTGCTTGATCGTTACAGAGGCTCCGGCTGCAAGCGTTTCGGCTTTGTCGGCCGTGGCGACGACCTTGCCCGTGGGATCCAGGATTTCGGTCGTCAGCTTGATCCCGCTTTCGGCCGATCCGCTGTTCGTGACGACCGTCTCGACATGCACGTCGGCGCTGTCCTTGGAAATTTTCGGAGTCGTGATCCAAGTCCCATAGATCGGGATATGGACGGGATCGGTTGTCACCAGGCTGACATCGCGGTAGATCCCGCTGCCCGTATACCAGCGCGAACTGCCCGCGCGCGTGTTGTCCGCCCGCACGGCAAGCACGTTGGTTTCGCCGGGCGGTTTGAGCAGCTTGGTGATGTCGAAGCGGAACCCGAGATATCCGTTGTAGTTCTTCCCCAGATGCGTCCCGTTCAGCCAGACATCGGCCGCCGAGTAAACACCGCCGAAGTCGAGCGTGACGATTTTCCCGGACTGGGGAGATGGAAATTCCTTGCGATACCAGCCGAGCCCGCGCGGAAGAAATCCGCAGGCACCGCCCATCACGGTCTTTTCGTCGAACGGCCCGGCGACTGCAAAATCATGCGGCACGTTCACTCCTTTCCACGTGCTGTCGTCAAACCCCGGCTCCTGCGCGCCCTGCGCGTCGCCCAAATAAAATTTCCAATCGAAGTTCATGGGAATCGTGGCGCGCGGATCCGCTTCAGCGGCGGAAAGGGTGGCTGTTCCGCAGGCGAGAACGGCGGCAAGGCTGGCCAGAACGCCTGCGAAAGATTTTATATACCAAATGCACTCCGCAAAAGGCAAAATATCACGGCGGTTTCGGCGAAACCGCCCTACCACCCGCCGGTAGGGATGGCTCGCCGAGCCGTCCGACGATTGCCTCCAATTCGGTTTCAAAATGGTATGGGAGGAGGAAAAAAACGTGATAATCGGAGGTTTGGAGGAGGGCATGGGGAAGGGTGTTGGTTGTGCTTATCCGGCGCTGGTTTGTCGAGTGGAAAATTGCCGAACATAAGCGCGCGGCGTCAGGCACGCAACCCGTCCTTCAGTTCTTCGATGCGCGCCTTTTCAAGCGGAGTCAGAGCCGGCAGTTCCGTGGCGCGGATCGCCTGCCGGTAATCGTCGAGGCTCTTTCCGCCGGGAATGATGACGTGCGTGGTCGGCTCGTCGAGCAGCCAGCGCAGGGCGAGCTGGACCATCCCGCGCTCAGGCGTCAGCAATTCCTCGAACACCGCATGGCGGGCAAAGTCGGCGGTGATCTCCTCCAGCCGGGCATTGCTCCGGATGTCGTCCGGGCTGAATTTCGGCGGCTGATGAAAATATTTCCCGCAGAGCCGTCCGCCGGCGAACGCACCGCGCACGACCCCGCCGGCATTGTGCTTCGCAAGAAAATCCACGACCGGATCCGGCGGGCTGACCATGCTGTGAGGAAATTGCACCACATCGAGGCAGCCAAGGGAATGCAGGAACTCGACATCCTCGACGCTTGAAGTTGAGATCCCGACAGCGCGCACCTGACCTTTTTGTTTGGCCGCCAGAAGAAATTCCACCACCTGCTCGGCCTCGCCGGGTTCGGGGCTGATGTGATAAACGTAAACATCCAGGTAATCCGTCTGCAGCCGCTTCAGTGAGCCTTCGAGGGAGACCGGAACCCGTGCGGGTGAGGCATCGCGCAGGCGCTCGCCGTTGGGACCGACCTGGTTGCCGAACTTCGTGCTGAGAATCCATTTCCCGCGCTGGCCTTTCAGCGCCTCGCCGACACGCCGTTCGCTCTCGCCGCGGCCGTATTGCTCGGCCGTGTCTACAAAGTTGATGCCGAGATCTCCGCACTGCCGGATGAGGTTGATGCAGAAGTCCCGTCCCAATTCGGGATGTCCGTCCGCCTTGCCGTCGAGCACCAGCGGTCCACCCAGCTGCCAGGCTCCCACGCCGATTTCAGAGACCAGTATTCCAGTATTCCCGAGTTTTCGTTGTTTCATAATTTTGTGCTGAGGGCTGTCCTGCTTAACGGTAATTGATCGTGGACGAGCATTGCACGTCCCGGCTGGAATTTCCAATCAGCAAGGCGAAAGTTCCCGGCTCGGCGAGCCACGCATGGGTTTTCTCATCCCAGAAGGCCAGCGCCTTCCAATCCAACGGCATTGTAACAGTCTTTCTCTCTCCGGGCTGGAGAAAGACTTTCTGGAAGCCTTTTAGCTCCCGATACGGACGCTCAACGCTCGCTTCGTCATCATGGACATAAAGCTGCACGACTTCCGCTCCGGCGACCTTGCCGGTGTTGGTGACTGTCGCGCTGACGGTGACCGGTTTTTCTTTCGTGAGGGTGTCCGAGGAAACCTTGATGTCGCCGATTTTGAATGTCGTGTAGGAAAGCCCGAAGCCGAACGGGAAGTTCACCGGCTTTTTCTTCGCCTCATACCAGCGGTAGCCGGCAAACACGCCTTCCTGGTAGGGAATATCGTAGAGGTAGGCTTCGGTTTTTCCCTCATTCACATAAGGAATCTTTCCATTGGCCCGGGCGAAAACGGCGGGAGAATACGGACGGGATGTGTTCGGCTTTCCTTGATCAAAACCAAACGCCGGAGAATCCTCGAACCGGCGCTCCATCGTGAAGGGCAGCTTGCCGGACGGGTTGACTTTTCCGGTCACCACGTCCAGAAGCGCAGACGCTCCGGTCTGTCCGCCGTAGAATGCCTGGACGATTGCCGCGGCCCCATCGGCCCAATCCATCGCGACACCTCCGCCGGTGACCGGGCAAACCACGGTCCTGGGATTGCCTTTGACGCAGCGCGCGATCAACTCGTCATCGGGAAGGGCAAACGTGCGGTCGGCATCTCCCCCCTCATTGCCCGCACCCCGTTCGGGAAACCCTGGAAACAACAGGATCAAGTCAGCGGCTGCAATCTCTTCGGCGGACGGATTTTCCACATAATGAATCGCGTCAGGAGCAACGGATTTGGCGAACACATCAAAACAGCTGATCTGATCGTAGCCAGGAGCCTTCCCGCCGCCACCACGCGCCAAGTCCCGGCGTTGAGCGGCATTGCCGGAGACGAGAATCCTGCTGTGATCATTCAGACGGAGGGGAAGAATCCCGTTGTTTTTGAGAAGGACGATCCCCTCTTCGTTCGCCATGCGCGCAATCGCCGCCCGGGCTGTCGCGTCTCCCGCCTTCGACGGATCGCGGAATTCCTTGTCGTAAAATCCGGCGGCAATGCAGGTCTTGAGAACGTTCCCGGCCATGCGATCAATTTGCGGGTTCCCCAGGAGTTCGGCTCGGACAGGCCCGAGCGACGTGCCGTGCGGCATGTCCAGATCAACCCCGGAATCGATCACTTTGCCCGGTTGCCAAGCCCCCTCCCAGGCGGTCATGACCAATCCCTGAAACCCGAGTTCGCCGCGAAGCAAGTCCGTGACAGTCCGGCGGCTTTCCGACGTCCATTCGCCGTTGAGCTGGTTGTAAGACATCATCACCGCCCGGGCCCCGGCCTCTATTCCGGCGTGGAAAGGCGGAAGGTAGATCTCATGCAAGGTGCGCTCCCCGATCAGGCAATTGACGAAGCGACGGTGGAACGAGCTTTCCAGCCCGATGAAATGCTTGAGGGTCGCGGCGGTCCCCGTGGATTGCAGTCCGCGCACGAAAGCCTCCACCATCCGGCTGGAAAGAAATGGATCCTCGCCCATATAATCAAAATTCCGGCTGCCGCGCGAGTGGCGGTAAAGGTTCATTCCCGGCCCGAGCAAAAACTGGATGTCCGCGGCTTTACACTCTTCGCCCACCGCCCGGCCGCAGGCCCGTACGACGTCCGGATTCCATGTGGCCGCCAGGAGCAGGTTGCACGGGAACGCCGTGCTCTGCTCGAGAACACCGGCATCCTGCAGCAGCACTCCCGCTCCGCTTCTCGCGAAGTTGACGGGTGGGATCCCGAGACGAGGGAATCCGGGAATCCCCATGTCCGTTCCGCAGACAAGAGTGTAGCGTTCCTCCGGCGTCATCGCGGCGAGCAATTCGGCCGCTTGTTTCCCGGCGTCTTCCGGGCGCGACGGCTTGAGCAGGAGCGAGGATTGCCCGGGCGGTGGGGGATTTTCCTCGGACCGGCAGACGGATGCCGCCAGCACCATGGCGAGCAGGATCAAGAGCGGATGAAATCCGATGGGCTTCACTTCAACTCCATATACTTCGCCGCCATCCGTTCGCCGATTGTTTTGGCGGAGTCGGCGTTGTAATGTCCCTTGTCCCCGATATGCCCCTTGAGATCACGGGCATCCACACAAGCGGTGTGAGGGCAGACGGTTGGAAGGGTCAGCAAGGCCTGGTTGAAAGCGCTGCTTTTCTTGGGAGCCGGATCCGTGAATTCGCCAAGTGTAGCCGCAATGAATGGAAGATCCTTCACTCCGAGATCGGCCCGCAGGTCGGCGATCATGCGGGTCAGCCGATCCATGTAGGTCGCCTGCGATTCCGGCGCCGTGTCTGCCTCACCCTGCAGCCACAGTGCGCCTTTGAGAACAACCGGAACGGAAGATTTCACCCCGAGCGCAAGTCGGGCGCGGCGTATGGCATTTTCATACCATCTGCCACCCTTCACCCAGTTCTCGAGGTTGGTGCCCCCGACCGCGCACGGCACAAGACCGACCAGAACCTTCGGATTCTGCGTCGCGATCGTCTGGGCGAAGGCGAGACCGGGTCCGACGCCTTCGTTGCCGGCTCCTTCAAATGTCGCGGGATCGCCCACAAGATGCAGCGGGTGCTGCGCAAGATACCACTGGTCATTTTTCAGATGCATCATGACGATCCGCGGGTTCAGCGTTTGCTCGACCGGCACTTCGCCACGGCCCTTCATGTTCGACTGACCCATGAGCAGGAAAAGTTCGATGCGCTCAACTCCCCCGGGAGGTTTGGAGAGATCCGCAGGCGTCAGCGGTTGAGCGGCCTGGAGCGCGAGGCTGGACGTTGCCAGAAGGATGACGAAAGCGGAACGAAGTTGCATGGCTATTTGTAGTTCAGTTTAGTCTGGCCTTGCACATCCCGGCTGGAATTTCCAATCAGCAAGGTGAAAGTCCCCGGCTCGGCAACCGGCGAGGCACAAGGACATCGTGCCAGTGAAGCTCTTGAATGACATTTTCGTATCTTTTGTATTCATGATCATTTCAATTTATTGCTCCTCTGGACAGAATAGTGGGGACGACAAGAAGCCGGTTTTCATCGCGCAACGAAGCTAACCTCATTTGCGGCTTCCCCGCGTCCAAAATCAACTCCGGACTATTTTGAACATCACGTGATATCACTCTGCACAAACTGAACATGCGCCGGGCCCAAGTGAACAAAAGAGACAAAAACACAATCGCCGAGGAAAGCGAGGGCCGGCTCCCTTACATCGAACAGGTCCATGAAGCGGGCTGGCGCAAAACCTTTGCCGGGGAAAAAACACTTCATCCCGCCGTTCCGCACCTGGGAAAGGTGCGATACACCATGGCTCTCCCGGAACTGCCGAGGCACCAGCACCTGGACTGTCTGGAAATCCACGGGATCCAGCACGGGCAACTGCACTGGGAGTTGAAAGGCATGGAGTATTCCCTGAAGGCGGGCGATTGTTTCTTCATCCTGCCCGGCGAGCCGCACGGGGGGCTACGATCATTTATGGAACCCTGCAGGCACTTCTTCCTGCAAATCCATGTCCCGACCGGGAGGAAGGATCCGGTTCTGAGGCGGCTGCTGGCCGGACTGACACAGCTTCCCACCCGGCAATTTCGTGGAAACAAAACGATCCAGAACCGGTTCGATCAGATATTCCGGGAATCTGAGCGTCCGCAAAAGCACTCGTCAACGGCCCAGCGCTGCAATCTGGTTTTGTTTCTCATCGACTTCTTGCGCCTGGGAACCTGCAGCACGGAAGTCTCCGCCCGTCCCGCATTTTCAGCCCCCATCCGGCGAACCCTCGACCATGTCCGGAAGAGCATCGAGAACCCGGCAACCGTCGGGGAGATGCGGCGGGCATCCGGACTCTGCCGCAGCGAGTTCTTTCGCAGATTCCAGGAGGAAACCGGCGCCAGCCCAAATGAATACCTGCTCTGGGAGCGTCTTGAGGCGGCAAAAAACCTGTTGGCCCGCAACGAAACGCTCATCACTGAAATTGCCCACCAACTCGGTTTCGGTAGCAGCCAGTATTTTGCCACCGTTTTCCGGCGACATACCGGGCTCTCACCAAACGCGTTCCGTCAGCGGTCCACCGTGATCGGATAGGAAATGGATTCCGTGTAGTCCCGGAACTCGGCCCGGGCGGGAATCTCGGAGTTATGCGAGGTCAGCGCGGGTCCCACCTTGACCGTGCTGGCCAGTGTCAGAGCGTGCGTCGCATACACCTTCCAGTTTTTTCCATCCGTTGAGACATGGGCAGTGAACCGTTCTCCCTGCCGCTGAACCCGCAGCCAGGAATTCGGATAGGCAGCGGGAAATTCAGGCGGAGCCGGCGGTCGGACTGCGGGATAAATCGCCTGACTATCGCCTCCCGCGACGGATCGGAACTGCAACTCATAAGCTCCCAGGTTGTTGTTCCGCGGCTCATTATCTGAAAAGACCACAAAAAACAGGTGTCGACTGCCGGCGTCCAAAGTCTCACGAGCCATGAGTCCCGCTTTCGAATACAGGTCTGCCGGCACAAAGTTCTTGACCCGGACGGCGATGTCAAAGTCACCCGAAATCTCCTTGCAGACAAAATGGAACTGATCCGATGTCTCCCAGACATCTGTCCCGCCGGCTGAGATATTCCAGCCAGTGTCAGCTCTTTCAGCAGAACCGGCTAACTGAGGTGAGCCGACGTCCAGACTGGAGAAGCCGGAGAATAGTTGATCGGAGTCAGGGCGCAAGCCATGGGCGGTTTCGGATGTATTCATAACTTTTTTTACCAATGAAACACTGGTTCGAATTCCCCGACGCTCCGCAACCCGTTTTTGTTGGCGGGCTCGTCAGGGACAACGATTCGCAGAAAGCGGCCGGTGCGGGGTTTGTCGAACAGGATCGTGAACCACCATTTCGAGGTAACTTCGCGCGCAGAAAGGTCCTTTGCGCTGAAACGGGCGGCGGGCTCGCCCCAATGATCGGGATCATCGCTGACATAAACGTCGAATTTTGAAACGCGAACCCCGTCGGCTTTCGGCGGCACGTAGAGAAGTCCGCCGAGTTTCGCCTGTCGGCCGAAATCGAGAGTCAATTCCTGCGGAAGCTTTGCGCCGGCGAGGTTCCACTTGCTATTCCAGTTCAGATCGAAAGCAGCCGCTGGGCCAGTGGCGGCTTTTTTCGAGGACGCCATTTTGTCGAACTGGTCGAGTTCGGCTTGCACGATGTCGAGCGCACCTTTTGCCGGCTTTTTCCTGTTGTCCGCCGCAGCTCCGGCGGCCGCGTTTCCTGTCGCCTCATTCGGAGAACTGACCTGTCCGGCGAACGCCGGGGACGGAGCGAAAATCCGCCCGGGATCAAGTTCCTGCCGGGGCTTGAAATCGGGGCCGGCCATGTAATCAAGGAGGCTGCGACGCAACTGACGGGCGACGATCCGTTTGTCCAGATCGGTGTGCAGGTCAAAGCCGCAGAGGATGAGGCGGCCCGGCCCGACGCGGCCTTCGATAACGTGCCCGAGCTTCCAACCGCGATGAAAATCATCGATGCCCTGCACGATGGGACGGTAATCGGGAGGCGTGTCGTTGAGCACAAACGCACGGGCGTAGTTAGCCAGCTCCGCCCATTGCCAGCTGCTGAAAAAGTCGGTGGGAAATTCCTTCAGCGCGGGATTTTTTGGATCGCAAAGAAGCCCCATCGTGCCTTCGTGGCGGGTGCTTCGCCACAGATAGCTCCAGAATACCGGCTTGAACCGGGTGCGCAGGATTGCGGGCAGGCTGTCGGTATCCGTGTTGGCGGGCAGCGACAACAGCACCGTTCCTCCCTCGGCGAGCCGCTTCTTCACTGCATCATCGTAGCGGTCCGCGACGAGGATATCCTTCGGCGCCTCGGTCGCAACCTTCGGGGGATAGACCCAAACCGGCCACTCGTTGCGAAATGCCGTGCCTTCAATGCGAACCTCCAGCTTCAGCTGTGTAGCCTCCGTCAACGCCGCGAGCGGAGCGGTGATTTCGCCCACGGAGGTGACCGTCCCCTGCTGGATATCTGCCGGCGCAAGAGCGCCTTCTTTTTTGAATTTCCCGTCCGCGCTTGCGAGCGACCAATGCACAACCCGCTGCTTGAGTTCCGCCGGTCCATAGTTGGCTACGTCGATCTTCGCCTCGAACGTCTGGTCGCTGGTCCAGACAAAACTCGGAAAACGCGCAAGCGGCACGGTTTCGCTGCAGGCTTCACGGAATTCCTCCGGCGTCAGGATGCCTTTTGTTTCCCAATGCGCGTCAAGCAACCCGACCAGCGCATCGCCTTGTCCCGGAAAATCCTGGAGCTGGAGCAATTGAAATCCGCCGAACTTCGGCGTGCGCAGGCAGAGCTCCATATCCTCCTTGTAAAGCTGCCAAGCCAGACGGCCGCTGGCCTTGCCGATCATGTCGGCCTGATCACCCATGCCACGGGCATCCAGAAGCTGTTTAAAGAACGTCAAATTATACGGTTTCATCACGCCGGTGTATTTCGGGATTTCCGCGCCCGAGGGATGCACCGCCCACTGGCCGAGCTCGTGGGACACGAGCGGCACGTTGACCGCGCTGGCAGCCTCGACGTAATCGCGGTCGGTGCCGTCAGAGGCAACAGCCCCAGAGAATCGCGGAGATGATCCCAGTCGCAGGTCGCCCTTTTCCGTGTGCCGGGAGACAAAGAAATCACAGTCGTCGATCGGGGATTTTCGCTTGCCAGCATTGGGCCCCGGGCCCGGTTCGTTCACGTCGCAGGTGTAGATCCGGCGTGGGTCGGCCTGTTTCAGCTCGCGGAGGATGCTGCTGAAATACGGATTGTCGCCGCCGAGTTCGTTGCCCAGCCCCATCATCACAAAGGACGGATGGTTACCGTATTGCCGAATCATGCGCAGTGCCTCCTCGCGCAGGTAACGGCCCTCGGGCGAGTCACCTTTGAGTTTTGTCCAGAACGGCGCTTCCGGGCTGAAGTAAAAACCGAGCCGGTCTGCTGCGGAAAAGGCCGCGTCGGGGGGGCAGAACGAATGGAATCTCAGGTGGTTCAAGCCGTAGGATTTCATCACCCGAATGACGCGTTCCCATTCTTTCTCGTCCATTGGGAAATGCCCGGTCAGGGGAAACTCTCCGCCGGTGAGGTTGCCGCGCAAAAACGTGGGCCGCCCGTTGATGACGAATTGACTGTCGCGCGCGGTGAACTCGCGCACCCCGAACTCGATGGCAGCGGTGTCGCTCCATTTGGATTTTCCTTCCCGGGCATCGAGAGAAACTTCGGCCAGATACAGGTTGGGATTGAACTCGTCCCAGAGTTCCAGCTTGCCGTCGAGAGGAAGTTCGATGCGAAAACTTTTTGCGGCATCGAGTTTGTCCAGCTTCACCTCTCCGTGCAGAAGAACGGGCCCTCCGGGAGTTTTCCGGACCGCGCAGGTGACCACCCCATTAGGCTGTCCAGGCGTGGTGTTACGAATCGTCCCATCCACCCAGAGAATTTTCTTCGTCAGGTCGCTGCCGACACGGACATTTTCCAGGAAGACCGGATCGAATGCCCGGAGCTCGATGCGCCCGATGATTCCGTTCCAGTTGCCCATGATCTCATCGGTGATGCTGTGCGCCCACTGACCGACTTTAATTTTGATCGAATTGTCCACCCGAAGGGTCAGGCGATGGCGACCGGGGGTGAGTTTTCCGGACAGATCGAACCCGTGCGGAACGCTGAGGCTGTCCTGCATCCCTATTTCCTCGCCGTCGATCCAGAGCCGGCTTTCCCAGTGGGCACGCTCCAGAAAAAGGCGGATCTGCCTGCCATCCCATGCGGCGGGGATCTCGATCTCGCGCTGATACCAGGCCGGTCCTGTGTATTCGACCGCCCGCATGAGCCTGCCCGACTGCCCCAGATCCGGCCCGTTTGGATTTCCTTTCCCGACCGTGTCGGTCGAGTTGGGCAGCGTGATCGTTTCCGTGAGATTCCGGTCAAACCATCTTTCCTTCACCCCCACATCGTTTCTGTCGAAGTGGAATTTCCAAGGACCGGAAAGATCGATCATGGAGTCATCATCCCCTTTGCCGGAAGCGTTGAGGGAGGGAACAACCAAGGCCAGCAGCGCGGCCAGCAGGAGGGAAGGGTGTCGCATATTCAAAGGGAGGGGTCTATGAGTCAGCAAGGAACAGCGGCATGCAACCGTTTTTTAAATCAGTTTTTTCTGTCCAGGAACAAAACTAACTTCCGTTGCGGTTTTCAGTTTCATTTTCCGAACGAGGTTTTTCTTAATACCGTGGACCCGATCGGCACAAGCGACTCATCGACGGGCTTTCCCTCGAAAAGCAACCGGCCCTTGATGAATCCGAACGGGGTATCGAAAGGAAAACGGGCGTCCGCATCCGGGTTGCGCGAATACGTGAACAGCGGGCTGCCGGCAACCAGCTCTGCGGGAAATTTGAGATCGGAGAATTTCCCGGCATCGTCCTTTTTGGAGAGCCTCGTGTCATAATTCGCGAAATCCGTCCCCTCCCACTTCTGGGTTGCTGTGGAGGCATGATCAAACTTCAAAGCGTAAAGGAGTGCGCCCCGCTTCACATAGCATTCGCCGCCGTGAGTGGTTTTGACCTCCACCCCGGGGGCAAATTGAATCTTGATCGTATCTCCCTTGGTCCATTGTTTGGACAGGCGGATGAATCCATTTTCACGGGACTGCTCGGCCCCGTCAGCAACGACGCGGGTCTCTTTGGACCACGAGGGATCTCTCAACAGGATATCAAAGCGGGCAGCCTGTGCCGGGTTGACCACCATGGTTACCTCCTCTTCAAACGGGTAAAGGGTTTGCTGACGGATCTCGACATCCGTGCCCGCCAGTTTGGTGTTCAGGACAGACGGACCATAGAAGGCAGCCAGCAGCGCTTTCCCGTCACCCGTCTTCATCCACATGTTGGAAACATAATACGGCATGACCCGGTTGACGTTATAAACACAGCACGCGATCCGGTGGCATGCGGCGTATTGCAGACGGAACGTGGCGCTGTCCGGGTCACCCGCCGCCTGGGACTGGTTGTCTTTTGAGCAATAAGCAGCCGCTTTCCCGTCCGCAAATCTGGCAGCCTGTGCGGCATTGAAGACAATGTTCTCCGCTGTCTCGGCCGTCGCGGGATCGCCCAGCTTCTGAAACGCCGATTCCATGCTGATCGCCGACTCGGTGATGGAACAATATTCGTAGCGCAGGTCCGGCGAGCCGGGGTTGCCCCCCACGGATTCCAGGATTTTATTGTCCGTGACGAGTCCGCCACTCGGAGACAAAGACGCCTTCAACTTGCTCAGGCTGTTGGCGGCTGCCTCCTTGAGTTTTGGATCATCCGTTTCGGTGGATAGCCAATATACCACTCGGGAATGCTCGGCAACGTGGGGGGCGTGGTGCAGGAACAGGGAATTCTTATCCAGCAGGGAGGAAAGCTGGTGGTCCGTGTTCTTTAGATTGATCGAGTTGCTGTAGTCCCCGTAAAGGCGGAAGGCGAAATCCAGATACTTTTTGTCGCCGGTGAGTTGATGCAGCTTTTCGAGAACATCGATATACATCAGCCCGTGCGCGCGGGCGCCGCCCTCCATCGTGCTCTCCCCGACGAAATACTTGTTTTTCTCCTTCCCGAAGAGCGAGATCATGAAGTCCACCGACCGGACCGCCGCATCCAGATATTTCTGCTCCTTTGAAAACTCGTAGTAAGCCAGAAACGCGCGGAGAAAGCAGCACTGTCCCCACAACTCGCCCTCCTTGTCCGCGAGGTCTTCGAAATCCGCGGGCCGCTTTCGTCCGACGTATCCCTCCTCGTCCTGCTCACCGACCAAAAAATCAGCAATCCCCTTCGCCCGCTCCATCCAGGGTTGATGTCCCGTGAGGATGGCATTCCTGATGATCACGTCGGCAAAATTCCCCTCGAACTCGCCGTAGCCGCGCCCGGAACCCGGAGTGACCGGCGCACCGAGCGGCCGCATTTTTTCCAGATACGAGGCGTTCCCCGATGTGATGTCCCGCAGCATCTGCTCCCGGATCCATCCATCGGGCATGATGTCACCGAAAGGCAGAACTTGATACGGCGGCAGAGCGGAGGAAACCTCTCCGCCTCGCACATCAGGCAGGGGCGTTGACGCGGACTCTTCTTGCACCGGAAATTTGATGAAAGATACAAGATCCGTGGAACCATAGTGAACCGATCCCGCAAGGCCCGCTGCACTCACTTGAAGGAACTCGCCGCTGACTCCTCGGATCTCAACCAGCGTCCCCTTCGGAAGAGTCATTGCACCTTTCTTGACTCCGCCCAACACGATGTCGAAGGCACTGGCATTCTGCAGGCGGACCTTTGGGGGCCACTGGGAGCGCTGTTCCAGAACGGTCGCCCAGTCAGCAAGTCGCCCGTCATTCGCGACAGGCTGGTTTCCCGCCTCAACAGCAAAAGCACCGCAGGCCGCAAAAAACGCGACAGCGAAAATCCAGACAGCGCGCCATATGTTGAGAGAGGGACTCAAGCGGGCTAAATCCAATACTGTTCACTTTGCAGAGAAAATGTGGCATCGGCGTCCCGCCGATGAACGAGGACGATCATGGCCGGGACGGCCATGCCACTTATGTGAACAGTATTGGGGCTAAATTGCATCCAGAATTTCCTTCACCCGGCGGTCGTATTCCTGCTTGTCGATCAGGCCCTGCTCCATGAGCTGCTTGATCTGCTTGATCCGGTCTGCGGGGTTTGGAGTCGTGGGAGAGGGATTTGTGGACGCCGGTTGCGCAGAAGCTCCTTCTTGTGGGACTGCGGCAACCACCTTGATTTCATCGGGAGACAGCACCCGGTTATACAGCCGCACCTCGTCCAGGAGACCGTCGTAGGCGCAAAAAAACCGGATGTTATGGTAGTTGACAACCGTGTTGCCGATACAGAGGTCCCAGTTGTTTGAAGTCAATGGTCCGGCAGCCTTCATCGGCAGCAATACTTTTGTCTGCTGATCTTCGACGCCATCCACATAGAGGCGGTTGTTTTTTCCGTCGAATGTGCCCGCGACATGGTGCCAGTTTCCATCCGCCACCGAATCATGGGATACTGTGGTAAAGCCGTTGGATTGAATCCCGGGTTTTCCCCGCATTTCTTGACTTGGTCCACCGCCCATCGCCAGGACATATCCAGCACTAAAGTTTTTGTCGAAAATCCGGTTCCAGAAGCCGTCAGCGTCCGTGTTCTTAACCCATGCAGCCATCGTGACATTCGGGACATCGAGCGAATCGTTGTCGGGAATAACAATGCGGTCCGTCAGGTTGGAAATCTTGAAACGATAGGCACCGCCGATACGTCCATCGGGAACCCATTGCGCGCCTTCCACGCGACCATCGTTGCCCGTCCCGCTTTCGTCTTTCACCACGCCGTTCGCGGCCTGCTGGTCAAAAGGAAAATAGAGAACCAGCCCGCCGGGTCCCGGCTTCCCTCCGGTCCGTGCCGGGTGTGTTGGAGCCTCAGGCGTCGAATCATTAGGCAGAGCACGGGTCAGGGTGAAGGCCGTATCCAAATCCCCCCGACGAATGAGGTCGTCAATGTGTGAACGGATGCGGTTCACGTAGCCTGCCGCATCCGACTTCGACAACGCCTCGGAGCGATGCAGGGACGCGAGGACTTCATCGAGAAGTTTGCCCGTCTCGCCCCCATTGTTTTTTTGCAGTTTCTTCCGGACATTCGTGAGCGACTTGATCCACTTTTCTTTTGACGGTTGTGAATTGCCTCCGTTGTCATCCGATTCGGCAGCCAGAGCCGATTGGGAAGCATCGGCACCCCGCGCAATCAGTGGGGAGAAAGCAAGTCCAAGGACGGCCATGAGAAGGATATGTTGCTGGTTCATAAGTTGTATTTTCGTTTGTTAAATGGCATCGAGGATTTCCTTCACCCGTCGGTCGTATTCCTGCTTGTCGATCAGCCCCTGCTCCAGAAGCTGCTTGATCTGTTTGATGCGGTCGGCTGGAGCAGAAGGAGAGGAATTTGTAGGCGCTTGTTGTGCAGGCGTTGGAACAACCCCGGCTTGTGTGGTCGCGGCCAGCGCCTTGATTTCGTCGGCCGGGAGCACCCGGTTATACAAACGCACTTCATCAATAAGTCCGTCGAAGGCGTCGCATTCTCCGACGAGACCATAGTTTACGACGCTGTTGCCAATACAGAGATCCCAGTTGTTCGAAATGACAGGAGTTGTGCCATGTGAGTATCTCGATATTTTAGCCTGTTTGTCTTCGACTCCATCCACGTAGAGAACATTGCAATCGCCGTTAAAAGTGGCGGCGACATGGTGCCAGTTTCCGTCAGCCACCCGAATTGGGGATGCTGTTTCAGTGCCTTGGGCCTGGCCTGCGAGTTTTCCCCGCAAATTTCTTTCCACAGTTCCTCCCCCGATCGTCAGCACATATCCCTTGCGCCAGTCCTTGTCGAAAATCCGCTTCCACAAACCACTGGAATCGCCCGTTTTGACCCATGCAGTCATCGTCACATTCGCAAGATCAAGCGAATCGTTGTCGGGAATGACGATGCGGTCCGTCAAATTGGTGATCTTGAAACGATAGGCGCCGCCGATGCGGCCCTCGGGAACCCATTGCGCGCCCTCCACCCGTCCATCGTTGCCCGTCCCGCTTTCGTCTTTCACGACACCGTTCGCGGCCTGCTGGTCAAAAGGAAAATAGAGAACCATCCCGCCCGGTCCCGGCTTCCCTCCGGACCTCGGCGGGTGGATGGGACCGTCCGAGCCGGGCCATTTCTCGGAATCCATGCCCATAAGAAGAAGTGCACGAATCAATGTGAACGCGGTTTCAAAATCCCCCCGACGGATGAGGTCGTCGCTGTGAGAACGCAAACGCTTCCCATAGCCAACTGCATCCGAATCCGATAGTCTTTCGGAACGATAGAGAGAGGCGATGACCTCATCGATGAGCTTGCACGACTCCTTTGCATCGGCGTTCATCAATTTCTTCCGGACATTCGTGAGTGACTTGATCCACTTTTCTTTTGGCGGTTGAGATTTGCCTCTCGGCTCCTGAGTTTCCTCAGATTGGGACGGCAGTTGACCATCGGCTCCTCGTGTGTTCAGCGGCGATAGAGCGAGCCCGAGGGCTGCCATGAGAAGGATATGTTGGTTGTTCATGGCGGGTATTTGTTAAATGGCATCCAGGATTTCTTTGACCCGTCGGTCGTATTCCTGCTTGTCGATCAGGCCCTGCTCCATGAGCTGTTTGATCTGCTTGATGCGGTCGGTGGGGGTGGTCGGAGGAGCTTGCGTTCCAGAGATGGAAGCCGCTCCCGCACCCGGCGCGGGAGCTGCGGGCAATCCGGCCAGCGTGTGGATCTCGTCGGCTGACAGTGCGCGGTTGTAGATCCTCGCCTCGTCAATCATGCCGTCGAAAGACAGGCACTCACCCGTAATCGCGTCGGTATCCCTGTAATCCACGACGCTGTTGCCGATGCACAGATCCCAGTTGCTTTTTTTCAGAGGCCCTGGCTGGCGAGCCGCTTTTTGGGAATTCTCGAGTCCATCCACGTAAATTCGACTCGTTTGTCCATCAAATGTCGCTGCTACATGGTGCCAGCGATTGTCAGTCAATGTGCATTGGGATTGGTTCGCCAAGCTGCTGCATTCAAATGCAAAGCGTCCGCTTGGATGATTGTCATCGAATTTGCCCGTGATTGCTGTGCAGTATCCTTTGCGATAATCCTTGTCGAAAATCCGGTTCCAAAATCCTCCGCCATCTTCCGGGACTTTGATCCACGCTGCCATGGTGATATTCTCCGGATTGAGGAGGGGGCTGTTGGGAATGACGATCTTGTCCGTGAATCGGGTGAGGTCAAAGAGATAGGCACCACCCTTGTGGCCCTCGGCAACCCACGTCGCGCCGGTCACATGCCCATCGTTGCCCGCCCCGCTCTTGTCGCGAACAATTCCGCCCTTCTCAGGTTCATCGAATGGCATGTAGAGCACCAACCCATCCGGACCGGGTGAGCTCGCCTTTCCGGAAGCCGGTCGAACCGGTCCATCTGAACCGGAGCCAGTCTGGTGCAGGATGAACCACATTCTGATGTTCAAGATCGCGGCGCTTTTCAAGGATCGGGCGCGGATCAGCGCGAGCATCTTTTCTTTGATCAGCTCGGTGTTGGCGAGCTGTGTCGCCGGAGACATCTCTCCGGACTGCTTTAGGAATTGCAGAAACTTCCCGATGAACTCCGCCGTGGCACTATCGCCTACGTCCCGCAAATCCCTCTGCGCATTTTGCAGTTGCTTGGTCCATTTTTTCTTTGGCGACGGGGATTTGTCACCTGGCCCCCCCCCGTCAGCAGACGGTGGATTGCCGGACTCTCCGGCTCCGTGCGTAATCAGGGGAAAAAACGCGAATCCTACGGAGGCGATCAGGATGATCGCCTTGTTGTTGATGGCTGGTGTTTTCATTTGTTAAATGGCATCGAGGATCTCCTTCACCCGGCGGTCGTATTCCTGCTTGTCGATCAGGCCCTGCTCCATGAGCTGCTTGATCTGCTTGATCCGGTCGGCGGGGTTTGGAGTCGCCGGGGCGGGATTTGCTGAAGCGGGTTGTGCAGAAGCTCCTTCTTGTGGGGAGGAGGCCAGCGCCTTGATTTCTTCAGGAGAAAGCACACGATTATACAGCCGCACTTCATCCAGGAGACCGTCGTAGGCGTTAAACTCCCGGACGCCATAGTAGTTGACGGCTGTGTTGCCAATGCAGAGATCCCAGTTGTTCGGAATAATCGGCCCGGGTGGAGGCGTTTGATGGATTTTTTTGGTCTGTTTGTCTTCGACTCCATCCACATAGAGCCGGTCGCGCTGGCCGTCAAAGGTGGCTGCAACATGGTGCCAGGTTCCGTCCGCAACCGTGTCATGAGAAACAGTTGCGGAACCGTTGGCTTGGGTTGTGAGTTTTCCGCGATGTTCTTGATTTGGTCCACCACCCATCGCCAGCACATAACCCTTGCGCCAATCCTTGTCGAAAATCCGGTTCCAGAAGCCGTCGTTGTCGGACGTTTTGACCCATGCCGCCATTGTAACATTCGGGACGTCGAGCGAATCGTTGTCGGGAACGATGACGCGGTCCGTCAGGTTGGTGATCTTAAAGCGATAGGCACCGCCGATGCGTCCATCGGGAACCCATTGCGCGCCTTCCAACCGCCCGTCGTTGCCGGTCCCACTTTCGTCTTTCACCACGCGATTCAAGGCCGGCTGGTCGAAAGGAAAATAGAGAACCATCCCGCCCGATCCCGGCGTCCCTCCGACGCGCGCAGGGTGACTTGGACCGTCAGAATTGAGATTGTCGCCAGCCGCTGACATCAGAGAGAAAGTCAATGAGAATGCGGTTTCCACGTCCCCACGGCGGATGAGGTCGTCAATGTGGGAACGGATGCGGTCCACGTAGCCCGCTGCATCTGATTCCGACAATTTCTCGGAGCGATAAAGGGAGGCAAGCACTTCATCGATGAGCTTGCACGATTCGCTCGCGTTGTTTTTTTGCAGTTTCTTCCGGACATTCGTGAGCGACTTGATCCATTTTTCCTTGGGCGGTTGAGAATTGTTATCGGGCTCCTCCGCAGCCGGAACCTGCGGCGAACCATCGACCCCCCGTGACATCAGTGGGGACAGAGCGAGACCGAGGACGGCCATGAGAAGGATATGTTGATTGTTCATGTGGTGTGCTTTCGTGATTTTCAAATGGCGTCGAGGATCTCTTTCACCCGGCGGTCGTATTCCTGCTCGTCGATCAGCCCCTGCTCCAGAAGCTGCTTGATCTGCTTGATGCGGTCGGCAGGACTGGGGGTGCTTGGAAGACCGGAAGAGGTGGAGGGCTGAGCGGCTTCGCTTGTGCGCCCCACTTTGCTCTGCGACTCGCACAAAGCCCGGATCTCGTCGGCGGTCAGTGCGCGGTTGTAAATGCGAACCTCGTCAATCAGACCGTCGAATCCGAGGAATTCGCCGGTGCCATGATCGACCTCGCTGTTGCCGATACACAGGTCCCAGTTGTTTTTTTTCAGGAGACCGGGTGGGTTGGCTGTTTTTTGGTTGTCTTCCACCCCATCCACATAAACCCGCATCACCTGTCCATCGTATGTGCCCGCGACATGATGCCATTGCCCGTCTCCCAGCGTTCGTTTGGAGATAATGGACCTGCGGGACGGCTCGAACGACACTTTCCCTCTCCCCTCTTTCCCTTTGAAATCGCCACCCAGGTTGAGATTGTAGCCTTTGCGCCAATCCTTATCAATGATGCGATTCCAGAACCCGTCGGTATCGGTGGATTTGATCCATGCAGCCAACGTGATGGTGTCCGGGTTCAGCAGTTCGCTGTTGGGGACGACGATCCTGTCCGTGAGATGGGTGATGTTGAAACGATATGCACCACCCGTGCGACCTTCGGCGACCCATGTGGCACCGAACACATGCCCGTTGTGGCCCGCTCCGCTCTCATCGGGAATGACCCCCTCTTTGTCGGGTGTGTCAAACGGCAGATAGAGAACCAAACCACCCGGTCCCGGGGAACCGATAGGATTCTTCCGAACCGGGCCATCAACACCCGGCCCCGGCTGATTCGTCACAAGCCACAGTGCCAGATTGATGATGGAGCCGCTTTCCATCGCTCCCGCCCGAACCAGATCCCGCGTCTTTTGCTTCATGCTATCGCCGTGGGCCACCAGCGCTGACGGGGTCATCCCGTCCGGCCGGTCGAGGGATTCCAGGATTTTTCCGACAAACTCCGCCGAGGCCCCATCGTTGATGCCACGCAATTCCTCACGGGCCTTCTCCAGCGCGCTTGTCCATTTCTTTTTCAGTTTGGAATCCTTCTGGGAATTTCCAGCCGGTTCACCGGCTGACGGAGAGGAAGTCTCCGCTCCCCGAGCGGGAGACGCGAAGAGCGCTATGCAGACGGCGGCCACGAGAACGATTTTTGCTGTATGGAAAACAGACCGTGGCATGGGCATCTTGCCCATGAGAAACAATCCATCAAGACATGGGCAGGATGCCCATGCCACAGGAGTTGTTGGGAAGACGATAGCTTCCACCGGGCAAATGATTTGTTGGTTGTTCATGGCGGGTATTTGTCAAATCGCATCCAGGATTTCCTTCACCCTGCGGTCGTATTCCTGCTTGTCGATCAAGCCCTGCTCCATGAGTTGCTTGATCTGTTTGATCCGTTCGGCAGGATTCGGGTTCGTCGGAGCGGGATTTGTGGACGCGGGTTGTGCAGAAGCCCCGTCCTGCAGGGAGGAGGCAAGCGCCTTGATTTCATCGGGAGACAGCACGCGATTATACAGTCGCACTTCGTCAAGGAGACCATCGTAGGCGCTAAAGTCCCGTTTGTTACGATAGTTGACAACTGTGTTGCCGATGCAGAGGTCCCAGTTGTTTGGAATCAATGGCCCAATGGTCTTCAACGGCAGCCAAACTTTTGTCTGTTGGTCTTCGATTCCATCCACATAGAGGCGGTTACGATTGCCGTCGAACGTGCCTGCGACATGATGCCAGTTTCCGTCTGCCACTGAACCATGCGAAACAGTTACAGAGCCATTTGCATGACCAGTGATTGTCCCCCGCATTTCCCCGCTTGGGCCGCCGCCCATCGCCAAGGCGTATCCCTTGTTAAAGTCTTTGTCGAAAATCCGGTTCCAGAAGGGGTCGGTATCAGTTGTTTTGACCCATGCCGCCATCGTGACATTCGGGAAATCGAGCGAGTCGTTGTCGGGGATGACAATGCGGTCCGTCAGGTTGGTAATCTTGAAGCGATAGGCTCCACCGATACGTCCATCGGAAACCCATTGTGCCCCTTCCACCCGACCATCGTTGCCCGTCCCGCTTTCGTCTTTGACCACGCCGTTCGTGGCCTGCTGGTCGAAAGGAAAATAGAGAACCAGCCCGCCCGGGCCCGGCGTCCCTCCAGGCCTGGCTGGGTGGCTTGGACCGTCAGGGGTTGAATCACCGGGCAGAGCACGCGTCAATGTGAAGGCGGTTTCCATGTCACCTCGACGGATGAGGTCGTCAATATGGGAACGAATGAGGTCCACGTAACCCGCCGCATCAGAGTCCGACAACTTCTCGGAACGATACAGTGAAGCGAGGACTTCATCGATGAGCTTGCACGACTCCTTCGCATCGGCGTTCAGCAATTTCTTCCGGACATTCGTGAGCGACTCGATCCACTTTTCTTTTGGCGGTTGCGAATTTCGTCTCGTCTCCTGCGTTTGGGCAAATGCAGGTGAGGAGGACTCTCCGGCGCCGTGCGTGATCGCGGAAAAAAGCGTGAATCCCATCGAGGCGATCAAAATGATCGCCTTGTTGTTGGCGGCTGGCATTTTCATTATTAAATGGCATCCAGGATTTCCTTCACCCGACGGTCGTATTCCTGCTTGTCGATCAGTCCCTGCTCCAGAAGTTGCTTGATCTGCTTGATACGGTCGGCGGGGTTCGGCGGAGCCTGGGTTGCGGGGATTGAAGCCTCTCCACCCGGCGCAGGAACTGAGGGCATTCCGGCCAGCATGCGGATCTCGTCGGCTGAGAGTGCGCGGTTGTAGATGCGGGCCTCATCAATCATGCCGTCGAAAGCCAGGAAATCGCCGATAATCCCGTCGCTGTCCTTGTAACCCACCACGCTGTTGCCGATGCACAGATCCCAGTTGTTTGTTTTCAGAGGGCCGGGATGGGGCGCAACGTTTTGGGACGTTTCGAGTCCATCCACGTAGATCCGACTCGTTTGTCCATCAAAGGTGGCTGCAACATGGTGCCAGAGACCGTCACTCAAAACGCGTTTTGATGCCATCCCCATGCGGTTGAATTCAAATCCAAGCTGTCCGCCCGGATGCGCGATGTCCCTGTAGCCAGTGATTTGAATGGAGTATCCTTTGCGGTAATCCTTGTCGAAAATGCGGTTCCAGTTTCCTTCGCCGTCTTTAGGACCTTTGATCCAGGCTGCCATGGTGATATTCTCCGGATTGAGCAGGGGACTGTTGGGAACGACGATCTTGTCCGTGAATCGGGTGATGTCGAAGAGGTAGGCTCCACCCTTGTGCCCCTCGGCAATCCACGTCGCGCCGCTCACATGACCATCGTTGCCGGCACCGCTCTTGTCGCGAACGATTCCGCCTTTGTCCGGCTCGTCGAACGGCATGTAGAGCACCAACCCATCCGGACCGGCCAAGCCCTTCTTTCCAGAATCAGGTCGAGTCGGCCCATCTGCACCGATGCCCGGCTGGTTCAGGATGGCCCACATCCTGAAGTTCAAAATCGCCGCGCTTTTCAAGGACCGCACGCGGATCAGCGCGAGCATCTTTTCTTTGATCAGCTCGGTATTGGCGAGCTGAGTCGCCTGAGACATCTCTCCGGACTGCTTCAGGGATTCCAGAATCTTCCCAATGAACTCCGCTGTGACACCATCACCGGCTTCCTGCAAATCCTTCCGCGCATTTTGCAGTTGGGTGATCCATTTTTTCTTTGGCGATGGGGATTTTGCATCCGTCTCCCCAGCTCCTGCGGGCGTGGTGGGTTGAGGAACGTCACCACCCCGTGCGAGCAGTGGGGATAGAGCGATGCAGACGGCGGCCACGAGAACGATTTTTGCTGTATGGAAAACGATCGCTGCTACCGGGCAAATGATTTGTTGGTTGTTCATGGTGGGTATTTTCATCATTTCATTCGGTGATCTCCCTGACTTTGCGGTCGTATTCCTCCCTGTTGATGAAGCCTTGATCGAGAAGCTGTTTGACCTGCCTGACGCGATCGACCGTGTTCGTCTTTGTTGCGGTGGCGGGCTGGGCCTCCTTTGGCGCGACTGCGCCGCCTTGCGAAGCGAACAGGGTCTTGACCTCGCTGGTGGAGAGGGCGCGGTTGTAAATCCGGACGTCATCGAGAAAGCCGCGGAGGAACAGTGTGCCCGAGGCGCTGCCGATGGCATGAGGGCCGGTTGTCTGGGGAATTTCCCCCGTCCATTTCACGGCGGAAACCTCGGTGCCATTCACGTAAAACGTGACGCGGTCGCCGCGGCGCGAAACGACGACCTGATACCATTGAAACGGCCTGAAGCTCACATAGCTTGAAGCCAAAGTGACCGGTCTGACCCCGTTGACCTGCAACTGGAGCTGGCCGTCAGCGAACTGGAAAACCCATTTCGACGTGCGGCCGAAAACCCCGTCGCCGGCCAGGAACGCCTGTTTGCTGGCGACAGCGGTGAACCTCGTCCAGAGCGCGATGGAAAAGTCGTCCTTGTGAATCTCCCATGCGGGGCTGTTTTTCACGGAGATGAACGATGAGGAACCATTCAGAACGAACGCCTTCCCGATCACTCCCGGTCCCGTTGTCGCGCTGTTCATCAAAGTCCCGTCGCTCGATCCGATGGCGTCCCTCGCGTCGCTATCCGCACCCCACCACGCCACGAGCCCGATCGTCGTGCCGGTCCCGGGATTCGACTGGTCGCGGTCCAGCCGCTCGCAGATGGCCATGTTGGTTGTCGCGGTCTTGTCGTCCGGACGCAGGGTCATGACGCGTCGGTATTGCGCGACCGCCTCGGAAAATTTCCTGGTGGATTGAAGGGCCTCGGCACAGAGGAGGTGGTAGTCGGCATTCGAGACATCCAGGTCCAGGGCAAACCCGATCTGCTCGATCGCCTCGCTGAATTTCCCCTCATCGAGCCGGGCTCTTGCGAGCGAGTAAAATGCCGGCGCAGTTTTTTTGAGGTCGGCAACCGCCTTTTCCGCGCGGCCGCTCTCGCCTTTGGCGCGGGAGCGTTCGGTTTCCGCCGTCGAATTGGCCTGATTGGCCCGGCTGCGTTCGGTTTCCGCATCGGCCAGCGCCTTCTGTGCCCGGTTCCGTTCGGCTTCGGCGCGGGTACGCTGGGTCTCGGCATCAGCCAGAGCCTCCTGGGCGCGGTTGCGCTCGGCCACGGCTTCCGCCTGCGACTTCTCGGCCTCCGCCTGCGACGCCTGGGCGCGATTACGTTCGGCGACGGCGAGATTGCGCTCATGAAATACGCGCAGGGTGAACGCCGTGGAAATTCCGATGAGCAGAAGAAGGCTTGCGATCACGGCAACAGAGACGGCCTTATGGCGTTTGACAAACAGGAGGAGGTGCTTTCCGAGCCCCGCCTTTTCCGCCTTTGTGGCAAAGCCGTTCTGGTAGGCGGTGATGTCGGCCTGAAGCGTCTCGACCTTCCGGTAACGCAGGGCACTGTCGAAGGCCATCGCCTTGCGGACAACAGCCTCAAGGGATTCCGGAACATGGTTGCCCGGGAGGTGGGACAGACGTTTCGCCCGACCCGCCACCGCCTTCGACAGGGGAGTGATCTCCCCGTTGCCGACTTTTTCCACCACCTCCATGGCCTCCTCCCCAAGCACAGGAGTCCGCAGGGAAAGGATCTGGTAGAGAATCACCCCGAGCGCATAGATGTCGGTGCGCGAGTCAATGGCAGCGACTTCGCCGCGCGCCTGCTCGGGCGACATGTATTGCGGGGTGCCCATGATTTTTCCATCCATGGTCATGAGGGGTGACATCTCGTCCGATTGAGCCCGCTCGACATTGATGTCCTCAGCCCCGGCTTTCGCAAGCCCCCAGTCCATCACGAGCACCTCGCCGTAATCCCCGAGCATGAGGTTCGCGGGCTTGAGGTCGCGGTGGATCACCCCCTTGCTGTGCGCGAAGGCCAGCGCGTCGCAGACTTTTTGAAAAACCGTAAGGAGGGCCGCGAGCGGGAATTTGGCGAGGGTTGCCTTGTCGCCTTCCCCCAGCTTGTCCAGCACGTCGCGCAGGGTGGTCCCGCGCACGAACTTCATCGTGTAGAAAATCTGGTCGTTCTCATCCACGCTCAGCTCATGCACGGGGACGATGTTCGGGTGTTCGAGCTGCGCGGTGACTTGCGCCTCGGCCACGAACCGCAGCACATCCTCGGGGGAATCCGAATGGAGCATCACCTTCATCGCAACCGTGCGCCCGGTCGTCTCCTCCCTCGCCTCCAGGATGGCCCCCATCCCCCCTTGAGCCACCACGCCGCCGATGTCGTATTTTTTGTCGCGCAGGAACTGCTCCGGCAACACGTCCCTCACCAGAGCGGTCTGTGGTGGAAGGGAGTATTCGATGCTGGAGGTATCCTTGATCCGCCGCAACTCGATCGTCGCCAGACCGATCTGGATCTTTTGGTTCGGCCAGAGCCGGGTGATTCCGGCGACCGACTTCCCGCTCACGAGCGTGCCATTACTGCTGCCCAGGTCCTCGATCAAGGCGTGATCATAATTCACGGTCAGCAGGGCGTGCTGGTGGGAGACCAACTCGTCTTCCACCGGCACATCGCTCTCCGGATGGCTTCCGATCACATATTCGCCCGGCACAACGGTCCGCCGGATAAGCTCCACTCCGTCTTGAGTGACGATGATTTCTGTTTGTGGGACGATCATAGGGTTTTCTTGCTCAATGTGCAGATGGTTTTTGATTAACGGGATTCACGCGGATTCAAATGGCGTCGAGGATTTCTTTGACCCGGCGGTCGTGTTCCTCCTGCTTGATCTCGCGGCGCTGAAGAAGCCGTTTTATCTCCTTGATGCGCTCGGCGGGGGTGGCCGGTTTTTCCTCAGGAGAGGCAGCGGCGCTGGCTCTGCTTGCTGGAGGTTGGGGAGCTAACACGCCGCTGCTCGCCAGCACCACCCGGAATCCGATAACGCCATGGATATCTTCGCGGCCGATGCCACGTCCGCAGTGGGACGATAACATATTGTCGAGACCGTAGGCGCGCCAAGACCCACCACGCTTCACATGATTGCTATTTTGGCCAGCACAGAAATCCTCACATGACTGCCATACGTTGCCACCCATGTCGTAGAGGCCAAAGCGGTTCGCCGGAAAGCTGCCCACTGGACTGGTTTTGTCGAAGTCATCAACTTGCAATTTCGCGCTATAATTGCCCACCCCTCGCGGCGGCGGCCATTGTGTGCCCCACGGATAGACACCCGCGATATCCATGTGGTGTTCTCGCCGAATACTGCCGGTTTCTTTTTCTAAACCGACCGCTGTGCTCCATTCCAAGTCCGTCGGCAATCGGTATTCCTGGGTTGCGGTCAGCGTGCCAGAGCTTCGCTCTTTTTCCGTGAGCCATGCGCAGAAAGCCTTGGCGTCATCCCAACTGACCCTTACCGCCGGATGCGTTGGCCCTTGTTCGAAATTCGGCTTCTTCCAAGCACGTCCCGTGGCAGTAACGAAGGCTTGGTAGTCCTGAACCCGCGTGACCCAGATCGAGAACAGCACCGACGTGCCGGGCACGGGAACGAACTTCATGCCGAGGCTGTTTGTCCATGTCTCCGCCGGGAGATCGGCTGATTTCTTCGCAACCTCGGCTCCGCGCATGGTGGCGGTAAATATAACAAAGCCGACGGCAACAAAAAAGATCGCGCCAAGCCCGCAACGCCCGCAAAGGGATGAAAAAAAGCCGCATCCCTCATCCCTGAGCCTTGGCGATCTTTGCGCCCTTCGCGCGAGTTCCTGTGTTTTTGTGTTCGTTGTAATCATGGATAATCAAATCGCATCCAGGATTTCTTTGACTCTCCGGTCGTATTCCTGCTTGTCGATCAAGCCCTGCTCCAGAAGTTGTTTGATCTGCTTGATGCGGTCTGCGGGTGTGGGCGTGCTTTGAGGCGCGGGAGTGGCGTCGAGCGCAGGTTCAAGACGTTCGTAATGCCTCACATAGTCAACCACCATATTCGTCTTGCTTGCCTCGCGCGAACCGTAGCCGGCGGCTGGGATTTCTCCTGCCCATCCACCCTTCACCGCGCAATACAGGTTGATGTGCTCGGGCCTTTCTGAAACTGGAGTGAGCGGCATCCAAGTTGGTTTGCCGTCTATGAAAAAGCGATATCCCTCCTTGGTCCATTCCAAGCCGTAGATATGAAACCCATTGGCAAGACCCAGGTTCTCGGTGAGCTGCCACGCGCTCTTCCGCTTCTTCCCGTTGCCATTCCATTTGAGGCCTTGCCCTGTCTTGTCGGCAATGTTCTGTCCGTCTTTGTCCACCGCGCGGTGTTCGAGGATGATTATTTGCATTCCAGCAGTGGCGGGATCACCCGACTCATTGCTCTTGTTCGGCGGATCGATCCAAAATGCTGACGTAACTCCTGGCGAGTCTTGAAACATGATTCGCGCCTCGTAGTAACCAAAGCTGCGCTCAAACTTGCCCTGTGTGGAAATTTGGCCGTTGAAATGCTTGTCACCCTCCGTGTAGGCCCGGATTGTCAAGAAGCCGCCGGCCACGTTGATGGCGTCCCTGCCGTTCCCCGTCGTTTCCTTCAAACAATCGGACACATAATCCCATTTTGTCGTGTCCAACTCGCTACCATCAAACTCATCCGCCCACGCCAGTTTGTAACCCGCTGGCGGCTCCGCTTGCACCACTGCGAGTGTTGGCACCACACTGAATGCACTGACGGTAAACAAACCTGTAAGAAGATATTTAAGTATTTTTTGTTTCATAATGGTTTCAGGGGGGTGCATGAGATGAACTGCCTCCGGCTGATTGGCGTCGCGCGAAACCCATCTGCCTATTTGTGTTCATGGACGATTAGATGGCATCGAGGATTTCTTTGACCCGGCGGTCGTATTCCTGCTTGTCGATCAGGCCCTGCTCCATGAGCTGCTTGATCTGCTTGATCCGGTCGGCGGGGGTGGGAGTGCCTTGGGTTCCGGCCGGGGCTGTAGGTTGAGGGGACGCGCCAGACGCTTGCGCAACCTCCCCACAGCACACACGGAATCCGACACCGAAGTCGGCCCGATCCTCCTCCCAGCCTACACGCACGGCACTGCGGAAGAACTGGGGGGTCTCGTCGAAACAACCGCCGCGGATCACCCGCTGGGTGCCGTCGGTTGGTCCTTGGGGATCGACGTTATTGCCACTGATGTCCTTCTGGAACCTGTCGGCGCACCATTCCCAAAGATTGCCGTGCATATCGAACAGTCCCCAGGCATTGGCCCGGAACCTCCCAACTGGAGCCGTGAAAACGTAGCCGTCGGGCCAAGGGCAGACCCCCGGAGTATTGATGCCCGGCGTTGGCGCAGTGTTCTGTAAGGCCTCCCGCAGCGTTTTGTCGGAGACATTGCACCACCCTTTGCCCTCGTTCGGGTTGTCCCCCCACTGGTAACTCGTCGTCGTGCCGGCGCGGCAGGCGTATTCCCACTCGGCTTCGGTCGGCAACCGGAACGGCCTTCCCGTTTTTTCTCCAAGCCATTTGCAGAACTGGTTGGCGTCATTCCAGGTGACACAGGCGACGGGATGGCCGGGATCCTGCTCATAACCTGGGTGCACCCAGTCCCGACCGGAGATTTGCCTTATTGTTGCTTTATCGCAATAGGTGGACCAACCGCGTTTCTCAGCATCCGTCTTGTAACCGGTCTGGGAGATGAATGCCTCAAATTGCCGCCGGGTCACCTCCGTGGCAGCCAGATAAAACGGTTTGCTGATCGTGACCTCGTGCTGCGGGATTTCACTCTTGCGCTTCCCTTTGTCATTCTCCGCGCTTCCCATCAAGAATTTGCCCGCCGGGATCCATTGCATCTGCATCGTCACGTTCTGCCCAAGGTCGAGCGTTAGATTCTTGTCCGAGGATGATTCCTTTGCAACATCCTGCCCCCGCACGATGGGGAGAAGAAATGCGAGCTCGATGGCAGCAATCAGGGTAATCGTCTTGTTGTGGATGGCTGGTGTTTTCATCTTCAAATCGCATCGAGGATTTCCTTCACCCGGCGGTCGTATTCCTGCTTGTCGATCAAGCCCTGCTCCATGAGCTGTTTGATCTGCTTGATGCGGTCGGCTGGGCTTGGTGCGTCTTGGGTTCCGGCCGGGGCTGTAGGTTGATGGGACGCGGCAGACGCTGGCGCAACCTCCCCGCAACACACCCGGAATCCGACACCAAAATCTGCGTTATCCGGCTCCCAACCGACACGCGACAGGCTGCGTGCGAACATAGGAGGTTCGGCCCAACAACCACCCCGGATCACCCGCTTGGTTCCGTTAATGGGGCCGTGGGGATCCACACTGCTGCCGTCACCGGGATAGGCATTCCCTTGCCAGTCGGCACACCATTCCCAGAGGTTGCCATGCATGTCGAACAGGCCCCAGGCATTGGGCTTGAACCTCCCCGCAGGCGAAGTGAAAGCATAACCATCGGACCATGAACATATGGGGTTGTCACTGGTAATGCCTGGCGGCACCGACTTCATCAGAGCCTGCCTGAGCGTTTCGTCCGTAAGGTTGCACCAACCCTTGGCCGCATCAGCTTTGTCTCCCCATTGAAAACGTGTCGTTGTGCCGGCACGGCAGGCATATTCCCACTCCGCTTCAGTGGGCATCCGCACGTGTCTGCCTGTCTTTTCGCCAAGCCAGTGGCAGAAGCGGTTGGCGTCATTCCATGTGACACAAGCCACAGGGTGATCAGAATCCTGCTCGTAACCGGGGTGCCGCCAGTCACGGCCCGGAATCGGCTTGTTTGATTTGGATGCTTTATCCCAGTAGGTGCCCCAGCCTCGCGCCTCGGCTTCCGTCCGATAGCCGGACTGCGAAACGAAAGCCTCGAACTGGCCCCGCGTTACTTCGGTGCTCGCCATGTAAAACGGTTTGGTAATGGCGACCTTGATCTTTGGTGCGGCTGGAGAACCCATGACATCGTCAGACGGCTTCGACGTCAGGAACTCGCCGGCCGGGATCCATTTCATCTGCATCGTCACATTCTGCCCCAAGTCGAGCGTGAGGTTCTTGTCCGAGGATGATTCCTTTGCTACATCGACTCCCCGCACGATGGGGAGAAGAAATGCGAGTCCGATGGCAGCAAGCAGGACAATCGATTTTTGTTGGATGGCTGGTGTTTTCATTTTGCTAAATCGCATCAAGGATTTCTTTGACCCGGCGGTCGTATTCCTGCTTGTCGATCAAGCCCTGCTCCATGAGTTTTTTGATCTCCTTGATGCGGTCGGCGGGGGTTGAAGCGGCGGGAGCAGGCTCCGCGTCTTTCGATTTGGACAAAGCCCCGTCGCCCCCGATTTCACGGATCAAAATATTGCGGAACTCCACTCGCCCCGTGTAGGACTGCATACCGATGAGTCCCTTTCTTGGCCGCTGACTCAGCGGCTTGCGGCCATCGGCTCCGTTGGTTTCCTTATCCAGATCGACACGACTGATCTCAACGCCATTCAGGGCGATGACGACAAGCGGACCCTGGCATGTGATTTCGTAGGAGTTCCACTGACCGGGCGGGTTGAGTTTCTTTTTGGATTCGTCCGGCTCGACCTGCCCAAAAATACTTCCGGTGAATTGGGCGAAACCACCTTTCTTATACGCGGGCGCCTTATCATCAAGAATCTGGACCTCCATGCCTTCGTAAGCCGGCAACCCCTGGGACGGGAAGCGCAGGGCGACGCCGCTGTTCCCGCCTGGCTCGATCTTCCAATCCATCTTCAGAGTAAAATCGCCGTATTCCTTGTCGGTGGAAAGCCACCCGCCCCCCTTGCCGTTGCACACGATCGACCCGCCCCCGGTTGTCCATTTGCTGGGATCGCCTCCCTGGACATGCCAGCCGGTCAGGTCTTTTCCGTTGAACAGAGGCACAAAACCGGTTTCTTCAGCCTGCGCGGAAGCCAGCGCCAGGAGACCAAGCAAAACGAGCATTTTGATTTTCATATTTTGAGGGGTTGGAGGAACGAGGGCTGCCACAATAAGCAAGCGGCAGGGATTTGAAAACCGGATTCCATTAATCCAAAATACCGAAATGGAACCTCACGCAGAGGCGCAGTGGCGCAGAGGAGAGGAAGTTACGAAAGACAGGCCGCACATCTTCCGGGTGATTGGTGATCTCCTTCCAACTCTCTGCGGCTCAGCGGCTCAGCGGCTCTGCGTGGGCCCCTCCCCCTGCATTTTCCTTTTCGGGTTAATGGGCCGGAAATCCGACCTTGCGGCTTGAATCGGACAGGAGCCGCCTTTAAAAGAGGGTGCCCATGCAGGACAAACACAACGAAGACGCGAATTGGGAGGACATCGACTGGGGACAGGTGGAGCCCGAAGCCATGCCAGGCCCGCCTGCGACGGCAGCCAGGATTTCGATTGCCCAGGAAAAAGCGGTCGAGCCCCCCCCGGCAGCCCCGGCAGTTCCATTACCCCCGGAGAATTCTCCCCGCAAAAAACCGGATCCTCAACCGGTGCGGGAGCATGTACCGAGGAGGGGAACGCCCAAGACATTCGTCTTCACCCCGACCAGCGTGGCAATGTTGACGCTGACTCAGGAAGGACAGGAGGAGGACACCGTTGTCATGGTAAAAGATCAGTCCACCGTGGGTCGCCATGCGGGCAATGATCTGGTGATCCAAGATCTGCATGTCTCGAGTCGCCACGCAAAGTTTGTCTGCCTTCTGGATGGCACGTTTGAGATCGTGGACCTCAACTCCAGCGGCGGCACATTCGTAAATGGCGAGCAAGTTTCGCGGCAGGCGCTGAAGAGCGGCGATGAGCTCGAGTTCGCCACGGTCAGGGCGAAATTCCGTTATGTGGCTGGCCCCCGACTGGAGAGCGAAAAATCCATGGAAGGCACCCTGGTTTGTCGCAGGCCCGTTCCGGGGAAAAAGGTCCCCGCCAGGAAAAATCAGGCGGTGTTAATCATGCCGGACGGTCTGAGAACCGTCCTGCCCCTCTGCGAAATGATCAGCATTGGGCGTTTGCCCGAGAGTGATATCTTTCTCAACGAACCTCATGTCTCCTGCACGCATGCGAGCCTGATCAGTTCCGGTGGTGTATTTGAACTCTTCGATCTGAACTCCACCTGCGGGACCTTTGTCAACGGCGAGCCAATCCAGACCAGAGTGCTGGTGAATGGAGACAGGATTCGGTTTGGTTTTGTGGAGTGTTTGTTTGAAAACGGGTAACCCAGCTCTGGCCCAACTACGGGAGAAGTTCATTTCTACATCGAAACAGGTCAAATCGACGGACGGCTCGGCGAGCCATCCCTACCGGATCACGTGGTAGGGGCACATCGCCGAGGTGCCAGACTTTTTTCCTCCTTTCGACGGACGGCTCGGCAAGCCATTTGCTTCGCTCTCAACTGCGTGGCTGGCTTTCTCCTTTCGGTTGGCTCTACCGGAGCGCGTGGTAGGGGCACATCGCCGAGGTGCCCGACTCTTTTCCATCTTTCGACGGACGGCTCGGCGAGCCATCCCCACCGTTGAGTAGCAGAGCGGTTTTGCTGATCACCACGCCTCATCCGCAGGCACCGAGCGCTGAGAATCAACCGCCGGGTGTTTTTGCATCGTGTGTTTGGTGTTACTCCTTGGGAGAAATCAGGACTTTGGCATCGGTTTGATACGGCTTGCCGTCCGCACCACGCCCGATCGTCGTGATATCATGCGGCCCGGCAGGCAGATTGAGCGGCAGAACGGGCCCGTCGGCAAGCGTGCCATCGGCCTTTTTCTGCACGACCCCATCCAAACGCCATTCGCCGATGGGTGGAGCATCAACCACCGTGCCGTTCAAGTCGCGCGCCACGATGTTGAGCAGGACCTCCACTCTGCCGTTGTCCAGCACCTTGGAGAGGCTGGTGGATACGATGCTGATCGAGGAAATGCCCGACGGGGGCGGACCATTCGGCGTCATCAGTGTGGAGGCGGTTGCCGGAGAAGGAACGGGAGTGCCGGCGGTTGTGCCCTGCCTGTCAATGTTGCCCGTTCCCGTCCATGAGCCTTGACGGTTCCGGTTGAAGGTGCCGGAGGCCGACCCGCTGCCGGTTCCATTTCCATTGCCCACACCCGAGTTGTTGGTGGAAGGGGAAGGTTTCGCAAAGGGCGTGGGGCTTGCTCCCGGCGTGGAGCTTTGCCGTGAAGCCGGAGTTGCCTGCGGGGTTGAGTTTGTCCGTGAAAGCGAGCCCGACGTCGGGGATGGGCTTGTCCGCGGGGTCGAGCTTGGTGATAATGAGTTGCTCTTCGCTCCCTTCCCGTCCTTCGATACGATCAAGTCAGGAGTTGGGCGGGGACTGACAGAGGGCGAAGCGGAGGCACCGGGAGTCGGGTTCGGCGAAGAAGCCGATGACAGGTTGGTGCCCGTGTTCGTCATGGAGATGGGCTTCGATAAATCGAATGGCTTCGTCGGATCGGAGGCATCTGCATTGGTCGTGCCGGTCGTCCCGTTGCCCAGGGTCTTCATGGCATCGTCGGCCACCTGGTTTGTGCCGGAGGGGCTGGAGGAGGCATCGGGCGTTTTGTCAGTCTCTGGAGCCGGCTTGTCGGCCGGGCTTGTTGGAGAACCTGTGGGTCCGCTCGACGGAGAGGGAGTGCTCTTCAAGACGGCCAATGCCTCCGCCCGAAACTTCTCACGCGCCGCCTCCCGCGCTTTTTCCTGCTCCATGTAATACCAGGCACCGGCAGCCAGGGCGGCGAGTAAAACAACCAGCAGGACCCCTGACTTTCCACGTGCCTTCGGAGCAGATTCCTCCGCAAGCGGGGTATGCATGAGGTCCACCGCAGCCAGCGGGGCAAGAGCGCTTCCCTCCTCGCGCTCGACTCCCCAAAGAACGATGAGCTTCTGCTGCGCCCCCTTGCCGATGAGCCGGTAAAGCTCGCGGTCCTTCTGCGGATCCGGCAGGCGGAATCCCTCGATCATCTGGCGCTTCGTGCGGTCGCAATGCGGGTCCTCGGCCTTGCGCTTCAGCTCATTCAAGGCATCGCGCAGGCCCTGAAGCTGGCTCGCGGGCACCTGGCTGATGCTGGTGATCGCGGTGCTCGTTGAGGCCATCTCAACTCCTCCAACACGGTGCTCAAAAAGGACGCTATCATCGCTCTCGATGGCCCGGGGCAGAAATCCCGCGAGGGCACCCTGGCGGACGGTGAGCTGAAATTCGTGGCTCCAGAAATTGCCGCCGCCATGCCATGTGCAGATGGGGCTGAAACGATCGAGTTTAAGACGCAGGCCCTTGTTGGGCTCCAGGGAGATGGATTCGGACATATTGTGTTACGGTGAAGTGGCAGTCAGGCGGGGGTTATGCGGGCCATATGATTTCGAAGCGTCCGGTGTCCACCCAAAACTCATCGCCCTCTAGGGTGCAGAGCTGGAGTTCTACATCGTCCTTGGTCACGGCTTGGTTGCCCGCGGTTCCTTTGACATTCGCAATTGTGAGGGATTCGATATCACCCGGCTTCGTGGCCGGGATGCGGCGGAGCGTCACCTGCAAGGTGGCATTGTGGGCGGCACCGAGGAAACGGTCCCGATCCCGCCAGCGGAAGCGATACACCTGCTCCGGCTTGGTGGCCGAGGGCAGCAACTTTCTGCCAATGCAGGTCCCGATGAGGATCGGGTGCGTGGCCTCGGCCTGGTTGGGCTCCAGATAGAGGCGGCTGAACTGGGTCGGCTGGTTGCGGGTCGGCATCGCCCCCCAGTAGCATTTCGAAATTTCCTGACCGCTGGCGATGCGGATGTGCCAGCCGGGGATGCGCCCGTTGTGAATGGCCTGATAGAGCGCGGCCCCCACGGCGGTCACGCTCTTGGCATCGTTGATGGTGTTATCCGAACTCATCGGATACCAATCCCCGGCGGGGAAGGCCTTGGCCTGGATGATGCGCTGGGGAAGGATCGGGAGGAGGTCCTCCAGCAACTGCTTCACCTTCGAGAGCTCGGACGGCTTGCCGCTGAGCGTGACAAGGTCCACCTCATAGGCCGCAACGTATTTGGCGAGGGAAAGGATAACGGGAGTCAGCACACGCTCGGCGCATGCCTCGATGTCGGAGGGCAGATAACTGATGGGATCGGAATCGCCGAGGATATCCTCCTGCAGCGCGGAGTCGCGACCGATGAGGTTCAAGTCGGCAAGAGCCGAGGGATCCACGAGGCGGCCATCGGAGCCCAGGATGAGGTCCGGCGACCAGGGGCCGCCGGTTTCCGGACATCCATATTCATTGCGGCCCAGATCCTTGAGCCACTGGCGCACGATGGGCATGAACACCAGCTTCACGATGCGCCCCCACTTTGCCCGTGAGGCGGCAGTCGTGTGCGCACCGGAAAAAATGTTCTCGAAGTGCGACATCTTGGCCGGATCATTGCGGTAGCGGTCACCGAGAGACGGCAGCAGCACGCACTCGATGATTTCCTTTGCCAGCGCATCGCCAGCCACGGAACTGCAGTCGCGGAACAAGAGCTTGGCCTCCAAATTCACCCCTCCCCCCTGGAGCGAGTCGCCATATTCGACGATGGAAACATCCGTGGTGCCGCCGCCGATATCAACCGTCATCAGGCGCACTCGCGCGCCGGTGCCAGCCCCGCGCCCCATGAGCTCGATCCAGTTCTCTCCGATGTCGTAGAGGCGGCGGATCTCGGAGAAAACAAACGGGATCTGGCTGGCCACCGCCTCATCCAGATGCATGAGCAACGCCGGCCGGTCGCCCCCCTCCTGGATCTCCCGCTTGTCCCGCAGATGGCCTAGCGTGAAAATGTTGATGGCCTTCTCCCACTTGCGGTGGTAGTTGGCCGTTTCCTCGCGGCTCCAGCCGGACGGAAATGTGACCAGGACGTTGCGCAGGCGGCGCGGGATGAACTCATGGTTGCCCTTGCGCCACTCGGACGATGTGATCTGGCGGTAGGCCAACTCCAGAATGCCGAGCGCGGCCCATGTCATGGCATCGGATCGCGGAAATGACGGTGCCTGCGGGCAGGCGGAAGGCCGGTGGGCGGGGTCCTCCGCCTCGTTCGGAGGCTCATTGATATCCCAGTCGCGGCCATCGCCGGGAAGAAATCGAAGCATGGATCCCGCGAGCTTCGGGAGTTCCACGCGGCTCTGCGACTGGGGGTTCCAGCGGTTCAGCACCATGGTCCACCACTGCATGGCGTCGCGCCCGACCGGATCATTGTCCCAGGCATAGCGCTTGGGGGAGCTGAGCGAGTAGTTTCCGCCGACATCGAGCTGCAAATGGCCCAGGTCCTCCCGCGCGCTGTCGCCCATGAGCACGGGGGAAAGCTCCACAAACATCTGCGGCACACGCTTGGTGAGGAAATGGCTGGTCTGGGTGGTCGCGCCCTTCAGCAGGCCGCCCGCCACCATTTTCTCCTCCGTCTCGTATTCCTCCATGGGAACGAAACGGGGAGAGGGCGGCTCCAGGTTGGAAAAGACCGGCTCGTGCAGAACAAACCAGGAATCCACGATGGCGGCGGTATCCTCGCCTCTGTTCGGCCCGCCGAACGGCTCGTAGTTGTATCCCTGCTTGATGAATCGGATCGGGCGGCAAACGGAGGCCAGCTTTCCGCCCTGCGCCTCCATGTTTTCCAGCGCGAGCACGACGGTGCGGGTGTTGCCAAAATCAATGACGAGGTCCACATCAATGGCCTCGCCGGCCGGCCGCTTCCAGATCACCTCGAACCGCGCGACCTCGATGAGGGCCTTCGGATCGGCGGGTGAGGGAACCTTCAGCGTGACGACCTTCACCTCGCCGGGCAGCTTGCTGATGCTCGCAACCGCATACGGCGGCGTCGAAACGGGATCCGTCCGGGGCTCGCATGGCTCGCGGGTCTCGTAGATCGTTCCGCGGCGCACGGTGCCCACGTTGCTTTCCACCGCCACCCAGAGGCCGGGCTGGCCGTCCTTCACGGCAAACCGGCCGCGCACCCAGCTGTAATTCACTTCGCGCCACGGCTGCCGTTCCTGCGCGCAGAGCTGCTTGAACTGCGGGTATTTTTGGAGCACCTCCGGAAGCAGCGGGACAAACGTGTAGTGATGGCCGCTGTCTGGGAAAACGTCGATGGTGGTCATGGTCTCAGAGAGTGGAGATTGCCGCGAGTTCCGCATCGCCAACCTGGGGCGGACGCGCGCCGGCCGAGATGGATTTGATCTGCTCCAGGCGGTTCAGGAACGGGCCGATCACCGCCCAATAATGGGTGGACTGCTCGGGATCCTCCCCGGGATGCTCCTCGCATTGCGCGAGACTTTCGAGCACCTCGTTCACCGCCTTCGGGAGGCGGTGCGGAGGCTGTTCGGCCACGGTGCCTCGTAGCAGGGCATTGCTCATCTTGACCGCCAAAAAGCGCCGCGCCTGACGCCCCTCGACCCGGCTGGTAATGTTCCCCAGGTTGCCCCGGAAGAACGCCACCACGTCCTCGAGATCCACCGCTTCGATGAGATAGGACAGCAGCCGCGAGGCATGCGCGCCATCGGCGATGCCGATCTCCTCCAAATGCGGATATTGCGAGCGGCGCGCCTGCCAGGAACGGAACTGCTTTTCCACATGCAGACGAAAGTTCAGTTTCAATCGTGCGGCATGAAGGGGCACGTCATCGAGTTCGTCGGGATCGATGTTGAGGAACGCGCGCAGATGGCGGCTGACGAGGATGGCATTGTCCAACTGAAAGTCCGGCCGGCGCGGCTGGCGCAGGCGCGCGTGGATGGACGCCGCCCAGGCATCCAGCACACCATCGCGATCTTCGGAGACCGCATCCTCGGACGGCAGATGCAGCAGGATGAGCTGCTGGAGCTGTTCGACGGATTCCTCCGCGCGCCGCTTCAGAAGTTCCCCGCGCCTGCTGTCCAGTGCCTGCTGCCTCAGCGTGCGGAAGACGTGGTCGGTGCCGCCATTGGCCACCATCTCGCGGAACGACTCCGCGCTGTCGCCGAAGCGCTCAAGAAACGCGCCGTCCGCGACGATGCTTTCCACCGCCGCCTGCTGCTCGGCTTCCGTTCCAAAAATGTGGCATTCGGTGAACTGCGGATAGTTTGTGGCCAGCGCGTTGACCACCTTGGGGTCGGCGAGGTGGCCGAGGGATTTCAACTGGTCGAAGCAGCCCTGCAAACCGTCGCGCAGGCCCGCGGACATGACCTTGTTCACCAGGTCCGCGCAAAAGGTCATGATGAGGTTCAGCGGCATCGCCTTCCCGTGCGGCGGCCAGGGATGGCCGAAGGCGCGCAGCCAACTGCTGATTCCCGCCACGAGTTGCACCGGCTGCGCGGGAAATTTTCCCAGCCGCATGAGCAGTGAGAACCCGTCAATATCCAGGCTTCGCGCCCCGGTGACCACAATGGAGGCCGTCTTCCCGCGCTTCAGAACTTCGGTCAGCATCACCACGGGCCTGCCCGCGAGGTCGGCATCCTTGTGGCGCGTGGCGTTGCCGTAATTGTTCGCCACGCCCGGAAAATCCAGCAGTTCGGCAACCTCGAGGAGATCGCACAGCACGGAGGCGCGCTCGCGGAGCACCTCGCGGCGGATCGGCACGCGGATTTCCCAGACAAGTCCCTGGAAAAGCCCGAAGTCCTCGCTGGACTGTGCCAGGGGGGTGCCATTTCCAATGGAAATACAAGCCCTGCCTCCCCGCATCTTCGCGGTGAGTGCCATGACTTTTTCGCGCGTCTCCGGCCGCTCCTCGCATTTCTTGTAGGAGTCAATGTCCAGCAGGAGGGCTGCCGTGCGAAACGAGCAGCGCACCCTGCTGTCGCCCCACTGCTGCGCGCACTGGCGGCGCTTCGCGACAAGATTTTTGTAGGCCTCCGAGAGGCTCGGCCACGAATCCCACAACAACTCGGCGGCGAAGCTCTCCACCGCCGGCACTCCGCCCAGCAACGCCTCGCAGTCGAGCATCTTGGGACGCAACGCGCCGGCCCACTGGCTGCCCAGATTCGAGTAGCGCCGGATCTCCGAAAGGATCAGCAAATCCACGGTTTCAGCCAATTGCTGCAGGGCTTCAAAAGCCTCCCGGGTTGGCGGGCCGGACGGCTTCTGGCGATCCAGCAGCGCCGTGAATTTTTCCGCATCCCACGCCGTGATCTCGCCCCTGTCGTTGCGTTCCTCGCACTCCGAAAGATAGCCGACCGCCAGCGCGTGCAGGATCTGGGTCTCCGTGGCCAGCGTCACCTCGACCGGATGCTCGGGATCCTCCACCGAATCGCACAGCACATAGCGCGACACGCAGCCCGAGGCATCGGAACCGAAGTTGAACGGGTTGAGCACGATGACCTCGTCCCCCTTGTCCTTGCCCACCACGAAGCGCACCGGCTCCGCCTCGCTCCAGCGCAGCGCGGAGGTTTCCCCCAGCGCATCCTCCGGGTCATCCAGACAGCCGGACAACAGGGTGGATTTGCCGGTCTGCGAGGGCCCCCACAATGCCATGCACGGCTTTGACACGGCCCCGCCGCGCTCGATCATGCCGGCCCGGTCCCGGCAACGATACAGCGCATCAAGCCACGTGCCGCGCCGCACCGCGAAACGGGGATCATCGCGCCGGATGCCAAGCGCCCAATACCATTCGATTGCGGATTCTGACTTCTTCAAAAGAGCGGGAGCAGGGAGGGACATGAATCAAAAATCACTGGTTGGACATGAAGAAAAACCCGGTATTTTCCATGAAAAAACACCCTTCTTCTGACAAGCCCGGAAAAAAGGGGGGGTCGGTTGCATCGGAATTGCCGAATCGTATTGGATTCATCGCATTGCGCAAGCACAAGATGCCGCGGATCAGATCGCATCCAGAACTTCTTTGACCCTGCGGTCGTGTTCCTCCTGGTTGATCTCGCCGCGCTCCATGAGTTGCTTGATCTGCTTGATGCGGTCCGCGGGCGTGGAAGGGCTCCCGGATCCGGGCGCGGGAGAAGGGCTTAACTGTGGGCGGGCGGCAGGCGTGGATGCAGACTTTCCGCCCTGCAATTCGAACAGCGCTTGGACCTCGTCGGCCGACAGGGCGCGGTTGAACATCATCACGTCGTCCATCAGGCCATTGAAGGAACGGAGAGTCTCGTTTGCCACTGGAACGGGATGGGATCGGTTATTCCCGATGGTCAGATCAGAGGTGCTGGGGAGCAACTCTTCCACCAAGGGCTTCTGTGCGCCATCGGGCTGCCTCCCATCGACATAAAGCCTTGCCTCCGCACCACCGAATGTGCCGACGACGTGATGCCACTTTCCGTCGAGCACATTCCCATCCGGACCGGAAGACACAATGGTTTTCTTTCCGCCATGCCTCGATGCCACATTCACTTGGTATTGACGTGAGTCTTGGTGTGTATCTTCCGGGGAGTTCCCGGATATGCTCATATATAACCCGGTTTCCTCCCCCCTCTTGGAGATGATTTTTACATATGAATCGCAGGAAGATCTCTTGATCCAGACTGACAAGGTCAAGTGGGGGGGATTCAGCGAGTCATTGTTCCGCACCGTAATGTAGCTATCTTTCGGACCAAACTTCATCACGCCACCACGCTGGGGGTCCGCAAGCCTATCGACAGCGACCGCCTTCCCGTCATTTTTGTATCCGCTAAGGTCCGTAATCTTATCCCCGACCGGCTTTGTCTCGAAATCCAAATACAGCACGAGCCCCCGCTTGAGGTCCTCGGGGAGATCGGCTGGTTTCGTGGCGGGATCGGCTCCATGTGTGGCGGCGGAAAAGACGACGGCAAGGAGAAATCTCGCGCCAAGCCCGCAAAGGGAAGAAATCGACTTCCGATGCCTTGGCGCTCTTTGCGCCCTTTGCGCGAGGTCCTGTGTTTTTGTGTTCATTGGACGATCAAATCGCATCCAAAATTTCTTTGACCCTGCGGTCGTGCTCCTCCTGCTTGATTTCGCCGCGCTCCAGGAGTTGCTTGATCTCCCTAATGCGGTCTGCGGGACTGGAAGGGCCTTCGGGCGCGGGTGCGTGAGAAGGGGTTGATTGAGGGCGGGCTGCAGGTGAGGATGATGGCTGTCCGCCCTGCAACTTGAACAATGCCTGGACCTCGTTGGCGGACAGGGCGCGGTTGAACATCATCACGTCGTCCAGCGTGGCGTCGAGAGATTTTCCAACGGCACCGGCCAGTGGGTCAGCAATTTGCTGACCGATGGCAAGGTCATCCGTGTTGCGTTCAGGTCGGTTTCTCGATAACAAGACATTGCCCGATGGTGCTCCATCCACATATACCCGCTGTTTTTCACCGTCAAATGTAGCGACCAGATGGTGCCATTTCCCATCGGCCACACTAATTTCAGAACGGCACCTGTCGGCACCGTTGATTATGAACACACTTTGCAGCGGCCGGTTTATTGTGAACAGAAAACCATGCTGTGCGTTTTTATCAAAAATGGTTGCGCCGCTAGCAGTGGGTTTGTTGATCCAGCACGCGAGGGTCAACTTCGCAGGGTTTAGCGAGTCGTTGTTCGGCACCGTGATATGGCTATTGGTCGGGCCGATCTTCATTGCTCCACCACGTTGTTCGTCAGCAACCCACTCGACTGAGACTGCCTTCCCGTCATTTTTGTATCCGCTGAGGTCCGTAATCTTGTCCCCGACCGGCCTCGTCTCGAAATCGTAATACAACACAAGCCCCCGCCTGAGATCCTCGGGGAGATCGGGGGATTTCTTGGCAACGTCAGCTCCTCGTATGTCGGCAGTAAAAGCGACAAAGACGATGGCGAATATCGCGCCAAGCCCGCAACGCCCGCAAAGGGAAGAAAAAGACTTCCGATGCCTTGGCGATCTTTGCGCCCTTTGCGCGAAATCTTGTCTTTTGAGGCTCATAGACAACTAAATCGCATCCAGGATTTCCTTGATCCTGCGGTCGTGTTCTTCCTGCTTGATCTCGCCGCGCTCCAGAAGCCGTTTGATCTGCTTGATGCGGTCTGCGGGAGTGAGGGTGTCTTCGGGTGCGGGAGAAGGGGTTGATTGTGGGCGGGCTGCGGGCGTGGATTCGGATTTCCCGTCCTGCAGCTTGAACAAAACCTGGACCTCCTCGGCGGACAGGGCGCGGTTGAACATCATCACGTCGTCCATGAGAGTCGGCTCTTGAATGGGATCCCAATTGCTTTTCCCGATGGCCAGATCTGAGAGGGTGGACTTCACTTCCCCCGAATAGGGTTTTCGTGGACCAGCGGGTTGTTTGCCGTCCACATAGACCTTTGCCTCCGAACCATCGTAGGTGGCGACCACGTGATGCCATTGGTTGTCGGTCACACGCCCATCGGGACCGGAAATTGCACTTGAGTAGCCTTTGAAAGGATAGAAGGACACCTTTCCTTCATTTGGGTTTGCATGGTTGTATTTTCCAGCCAACAGAAGACCCCACCAATCTCCGCCCTCATCATTTTCACTTTTTCGAAATATGTTTCTCACACCCTTGCAAATAGATGCCTTGATCCACACAGCCAAAGTCAGATGTGGGGGATTGAGCGAATCATTGTTCGGCACTGTGATGTAGCTGTTCTTCCGACCAAACTTTATCACGCCACCGCGTTGGGGGTCCTTCACCCACTCGACGGCGACCGCCTTCCCGTCATCTGCGATCGCTTTTCCGTCGTTTTTGCTTCCACTCAGGTCCGTAATCTTATCCCCGACGGGCTTCGACTCGAAGTCGTAATACAGAACAAGCCCTCGCCTGATGTCCTCGGGGAGATCGGGGGATTTCTTCGCAACATCGGCTCCCCGTGTGCTGGCGGTGAAAAATGCAAAGACAACGGCAAGAAGAAATATCGCGCCAAGCCCGCAATGCTCGCAAAGGGAAGAAAAAGACTTCCGATGCCTTGGCGATCTTTGCGCCCTTTGCGCGAGGTCCTGTGTTTTTGTGTTCATTGGACAATCAGATCGCATCCAAGATTTCTTTAACCCGGCGGTCGTATTCTTCCTTGTCGATCAAGCCCTGCTCCATGAGTTGCTTGATTTGCTTGATGCGGTCGGCGGGGGTGGATGCGCCTTGGGTTCCGGCCGGGGCTGCAGGTTGAGGAGACGCGGCAGACGCTTGCGCGAGCTCCTCGCAGCACACCCGGAATCCGACACCTATATCCGCGTTTTCTGGCTCCCATCCAACACGCGAGATACTGCGTGCACTATTCGGTTTATCGGCCCAGCAACCGCCTCGTATCACTCGCTTGGTGCCTGAGGCAGGTCCTCGAGGATCGATTTTATTCCCTTTGAAGGGTTCATTCTTAGCCCAGTCAGCGCACCATTCCCAAAGGTTGCCATGCATGTCATGCAACCCCCACGCGTTTGCCTTGAACCGTGCGACCGGCGAGGTGAACGGGTAGCCATCTGTGAGCGCAGCCACCGTGAAGTCAGCGGGAATTCCCGCCAGCGGCGGCATATTTTTCAAGGCCTGCTCCAGCGTTTCATCGGCCACATTGCACAACCCATTACTTTGTGCGTCGTTGCCCCATTGGAAATGTGTTGTTGTTCCGGCACGACAGGCATATTCCCACTCGGCTTCGGTCGGCAACCGGAGTGGCCTCCCGCTTTTTTTGCTGAGCCACTCGCAAAAACGATTGGCATCATTCCATGTCACACAGGAAACGGGATGATCGGCATCCTGCTCGAATCCCGGGTGCCGCCAGTCACGACCTGAAATGGGCTTGTTTGATTTTGTCGGTCTGTCCCAGAAGGTCGCCCAGCCGCGCTTTTCCGAGTCGGTTTGATAGCCGGTCTGGACCACGAAGGCATCGAACTGCCGCCGGGTCACCTCCGTGGTTGCCATGAAAAATGGTTTGCTAATCGTCACCTCACGCGGAGGAGTATTATCCTTCGGTTTGTCTGCTTCCGCCCCCTCCAGAAACTTCCCGGCCGGGATCCATTTCATCTGCATCGTCACATTCTGCCCCAAGTCGAGCGTGAGGTTCCTGTCCGGGGATGATTCCTTGGCAACATCGACTCCCTGCACGATTGGAAGGAGATAGCTTGAACTACAACAAACCAAGAAGTTGAACCACAAAGAACGCAGAGCGCACAGAGAACCCCGTGTTTTTTTGAGTTCTTTGCGTTCTCTGCGGCTAATTCTTGTATTCCATCTTAAAGACGCATCAGTATGTTGATTGTTCATGTGGTGTGCTTTCGTGATTTTCAAATGGCGTCCAGAACTTCCTTCACCCGCCGGTCGTATTCTTCTTTGTCTATCAAGCCCTGCTCCATGAGTTGCTTGATTTGCTTGATGCGGTCGGCGGGGGTGGAGGTGCCATGGCTCTCAGGGGCGGGCGTTGGGCGTTCCTGCGCGGCTGGCGCTGCCGATATTTCCCCGCCCTGCGATTGGAACAGTTCCCGGATCTCATCGGGAGACAGGGCTCGGTTGAACATGGCGACGTCATCCAGAGTGCCGTTGAGCGAGGCGCCGACCTCTCCCAACTTGGGGTTCGGGTTGACGGGGTTCTGTCCGATGGTCAGGTCAAAGGTGTTCGCCGCCGAACGCCCTTCCCAGCGCTTCCCATCGCCCTGCGGCACTCCATCAACGTAGAGCCGCTGCTCATTGCCATCGTAAGTGGCGGCAATGTGGTGCCAGCTCCCATCGCAAACCGCGACCCCGGACCCGCACCATTTCCCGTTGACTGTGAACCCAACCTTTCCAGTCATTCGGCCACCGGGGCTCATGCTGAGAGCAAACCCCTTGTCATAGCACTTGTCGATGATGCGGCGGCACACCTTGTCCGTGTAGGTTCTCTGGATCCAGCAGGCGAGTGTCAACTGCGTGGGATTCAGCGAGTCGTTGTTGGGGACGGTAATGTGGCTGTTGGTCAGGCCGATTTTCGCCACTCCTCCACGCCGGGGATCCGAAATCCACTCGACGGCGACGGCTTTCCCATCGTTACCCTTCCCGCTCATGTCCAAAATCTTGTCGCCTGCCGGCTTTTTCTCGAAATCATAATACAACACGAGCCCGCGTTTGAGATCCTCGGAGAGATCGGAGGATTTCCTGGCAACGTCGGCTCCCTGTGTGCTGGCGGTGACAAAAGAAAAGACGACGGCAAGGAGAAATATCGCGCCAAGCCCACAACGCACGCAAAGGGATGAAATATCCCACGTTCCCGCACTCCCGAACCTTGGCGATCTTTGCGCCCTTCGCGCGAGACCCATCTGTCTATTTGTGTTCATGGACGATTAAATGGCATCGAGGATTTCCTTGATCCTGCGGTCGTGTTCCTCCTGCTTGATCTCACCGCACTCCAGGAGCCGTTTGATCTCCTTGATGCGCTCGGCGGGAGAGAGCCTGTTCTCGGATTCGGTAGCTGGCCGTGCAGACGCGGCAGAGGAGGATCCAGACACAAAGCGGATTTCTTTGATCAACAACCAATCGGAGTCGTAATTTCTGATCAGTATCTCGAAACGACTCAAGTCAGGCAAAGGAACTTCAATAGTTTTCTGCACGTTCCCATAGGTAAACGGTCCGCATTCCGCCACCACCTCCCCCCGATCATAAATTCGAATTGAGAAGTTTTTAAAAGCAACGCCGGAGTAGACAAGCTTGGAGAGCGCAACGGGCGAGTTCACAGAATAGTGAACCTCCTTCCCAGTGTGTTGATTGAAGTAAATCGGCTTCGCCCTGATGACATCAGTGGGATCACCTGTATCCATCACGGCGAATTGGGTCCCCTTCGATCCCTTTTGAGTGCCTCTGGGGTATGGCTTCGCGCTTTTTTCCTTGATGAATTCGACCTTCAGAGATGCGGGATCAACAAAGCGATTTGCACTGTTTTCACTGTTCTGAGGAGGCATGATCGACGCGGAAGGCCCTTCGGCTCCCGGCGCAATGGTGGGGATCAAAGCGAAGCCGATGGCAGCAACAGTGCCTCCGACGCACAGAAAGCTCAGTTTTCTTTTCATGGAAGGGGAGACAAATTCATACCGGCTTGCCAGCCTTTGAACAAAAGGAAACTCAAGGCAACGCCTCCGGAATTGATTTGGAGCAAAAATCGCCGGGAAAGGCGGTGAGATCGATGTCATTCGGCTTGGGCGAGCGATTTCAGCCGATAAACCGCAGGTGGGCAGATTTTCGCGGATTATCGTCCCCGGTGACTTACTTGCTTCTGGCGTGCCTCCCGCGACGCAGGAGGAGAAGTGCCGCAGGCATAGGGATTAGTTCAATCGGCCTGTTCGGCCATTTTTAGCTTTCGGGATCCAGCAAGCCGCTCAGCAATCCATACCTTGATAAGGGATTGTCGGGGCACCCCCAAACGATCTGCTTCAAAATCGAGTTTGGTGATCATCCAGGCAGGAAAGTCCACATTGACACGCTTGGCCTGATGGCCGGGTCTGACCGCCTTCGACAGATCGAGATACGGAAGGATGTCCTCCTTGCCATCATCGAAAATCTTATCCAGTTCTTCCGATGTCATATTGCTGTTCCTCCTTTTCGCGTGCCCGTCTCACTGAAAATATCCGGATGGCATCGCCTCGTAGTGTGTAAAAGGCCACCCATATCTTGTTTTTTGTTTTCCCGAGGAGCGCATATCGCACCTCGGTATCGCTGCGAGCCGGGATGACCAATCGATCCTCGTCCTGCCAGAGGATCCGGGCCTCGCGGAAGTCAATCCCATGCTTCTTCCGGTTGTGATGGCTCTTGATTGGATCATACTCGAACTCCACGGTATATATTCTATACCGTCACGGTTGCCTCGCCGCAAGGATAAATTTTCTGCCGAACAACTGATAGCATGCATGTTACGCAATCTCTGCACCTCACAGTCAACTTCGTCGGGCCCAGCGAACTGGCCTTTGAACAAAGGGAAACTCAGGGCAACGCCTCCGGAATTGATTTGGAGCAAAAAATCGCCGGGGAGGCAGAGGGGGAACGAGTCCGCAAAAAATGCATTCCAAAAGCCATTTTATCAATTTGATTTCCCGGGCGAGGTCATACCATGACGCATCCTGAACAATGGCAGTTCCCCCAATGCGCGCATGACAATTGATTCTAAATGGCTCCCGGCAATCCCCGGCACGGACCGGCATGTGTTTTTTCGGGCGGGTTTCGAACTAGATCGCCGCACAGCGGTGACGTTCCGGATTTTCGGGGCTCACTGGTTCAAGGTCTGGCTTGACGGGGATTATCTGGCAGAAGGACCGCTCCGGTTTTGCGAGACGAACCCGGAATATGAGACCTTCGAGCGGGTGCTGGAACCGGGCAAACACGTGCTGGCATGGCATGTTCATCAGATGAATATCGACACCCGCCTGACAGGAACCGGAGTCATTCCGTGCGTTCATGCGTTTGTCAGCGACGCTGACGGCAACACGATCCGCCTGGATTGGAAAGCCGTGGAAACGGGTGCCTGGCGGGCGACCGGGAGACGACTCGGGTGCGTGCTCGGGTGGGTCGAGTGGTGCGACCGGCGGAAGGTTCCGGCGGATTGGAAGTCGGCCGGTTTTTCCGACGCGGATTGGGCTTTCCCCGATGATTTTCAGGTGCCTTGTGTTTCCTTCCAGGAAACGCGACTGGGAAAATTGCGGCGGCCGACCTGCGCTGGGACGCTCATCGGGAGCGGCGAGTTGGTCAACATGAGCATCATTGACCACGATCCGACCTCCGGGTTCTTCATCCGCGAGTTGGACCATTTCAGCCTTCCGACGCAGGGCCGCTGGTGGAGATACGATCTCGGCCGGGTAAGGCTCGGATATCCTGTGCTCAAGGTCCGGACGAAACCTGGAACGATCATTCAGGTAGCCTATGCGGAATCCCTCACCTTCGGCCGGGTGCATCCGTATCTGAAAACCGGCGGCGGACAGGACTCGTGCATGCTCGACCATTGGGTGACTGCGGGCGGGGAGGAGGAATTGATCCCGCTGCATCCGAAAGGCGCGCGCTTTATCGAGATCCACATGATCGGCACCGCGCCGGAATTGTCTGATTTTTCCTTCGAGGACCGTGTCTATTTTTCCGAGGAATCGGAGGGGTCATTTTCCTGCGGGGACGAACTGCTCGACCGGGCGTGGAAAGTCGGACGCGACACGTTTGTCGCGTGCTCGGAGGACTCGGTGACCGACAACCCGCATCGCGAACGCGGCCAGTGGCTCGGCGAGGTCGAGGCACCGTGCATCGAGATGATCTCTGCCTGCTATTCGGACTGGCGGATCCTGCGACGCAGCATCGAGCAGGCGGCTCTCTGCGCGTCGCCCGAGGGGATCCTTCCGGCGGTCTATCCCGGCACGCGTGACTGCATCATTCCGTCGTTTGCCATCCAGTGGGTGAAGGCGATGCTTGATTACGTGCGGCACACCGGCGACCGCAGACTGCTTGAACCGCTCCACGCGGCGGCGGAAAAAAACTTGGATGCCTTTTGGCCGGATGTGAGCGGGGAAGGCCTGCGGGTCAACCCGAAGTATTGGAATTTCATCGACTGGGGGTATCGCGGCGCGAACACGGTTTTTCTCAGCGGGGCACAGGACGAAGCAGCGGCGGACCCAGCACTTAGCCTGTTCTATCTGGAAGCATTGGAATCCATGGCCCTCTGGTCGGAGTGGATCGGAAAGCCGTCAGACGTATGGAAAGCGCGGGCAGAACAGATGCGGGGGCACATGCTGCGCATGGTTGAAAATACCGAACGGGAAGGAACGTGGGATGCCTATGGATATCACGCCACAACCCTGTCGCTAAGGTGCGGGCTCGTGACCAAATCCGGCGATGCGGTGGCGTTCCTAAAAAAGTTTCTGCTGGGTTGCTTCCCCAACGACCCTGCTGCTCCGCGCCTCGCCGATGTGACCGTTGAGGCCGAGCAGGTGATGACGCCGTATTTCGCGCACTTCAGCTTTCCGGCGCTAGCGGAACATGGCGAGGTGGATTTCGTGTTCGATCAAATCCGGACCTGCTGGGGCTGGATGCTGGATCAGGGATGGACGACCTGGCCCGAGATGTTCGATCCCCGCTGGAGCCACTGCCACTACTGGTCATCCACTCCCACATGGATGCTGACACGTTGCGGCCTCGGATTGACCCCCGCGTTCGACCGTGGTGCTGGGCATTTCGACTGGACGTTTCAGCCCGGCGCATTGAAACACGCGAGAGGCAGGATTCCCCTCCCCTCGCTTGACGGCAGCAACCCCGGACAGATCGACATTTCCTGGGAAGAGCAGCCGGACAAAAGTCATCTCTACTCGATCCAATCGCCCATCCCGTTGCAAATCCGGCACGGGAAAAATGAGGATGCGATTCCAACAAACACGAAGTGCCAATTTGTTGTCCGACCCGGCAACCAGGAATGGACCCGCGTTTAGCCATGAGAACAAAACGGACGACACGGAGGTTCGTCCCTGAATGGCGCTCAAGCAAAAGTGGCATGGCCGTCCCGGCCATGTTTCTCAGGGAAGATCATCGGCGGGACGCCGATGCCACGTCCAAAATCCAGCGCCATTCAAGTCAGCCCTCCCTATGTATCTTAATCTGCGGGAATCCTGTTAATCTGCGGTTCAACTTTCTGAAATATCCATGAACAGACATCACATCAAAGCCGTATTGTTCGACCTCGACGGGGTCTTGGTTTTCACCGACCGGTTTCACGAGGCCGGCTGGCGGAGGCTGGCGGAGGACGAAGGCTGGAAGTTTTCACCCGATCTCGCCCACAGCCTACGCGGCGTGAGCCGGATGGAGGCGCTCGATGTCATCCTCGAGAGGAATGGAGTGACCGGTGCAAATCCCGAACAAAAAGAGGCCTGGGCGGACAGGAAGAACGCCTACTACAAGGAATCCGTGGCCGGGATCGGCGCAGGTGATGTGCTGCCGGGATCACTGGAATTTGTGCGCGCGTTAAGGGCTCAGGGAGTAAGAATTGCGCTTTGCTCGGCGAGCAAGAATGCACCGGACGTGCTACGCCTGCTCGGGATCGGCGACCTTTTCGACACCGTCGTGTGTGGATTTGACATCACACGCTCGAAGCCCGATCCGCAGGTCTTTTCGATGGCAGCAGAACGACTCGGGATCCCGGCATTCCACTGCCTCGTCTTCGAGGATGCGCCGTCGGGTGTCGAGGCGGCAAAGCGGGCCGGAATGAAATGCGTGGGCGTCGGAGATGCCAAGGGCCTGCCGGATGCGCCTTCGGTTATCTCGCATTACAACGAGATCGACATCGAAGCGCTGCTCGATTCCGGACGTCCGTTCCGCCCGGAACCGCACGGATGGAACCTCGTCGAAGGGCCTTTTCGCCCGACAAGGTCGCTCTACTGGGAGTCGATGTTTGCCGTTACTAATGGCGTGCTCGGTGTCTGCGGCAACCTTGAGGAAGGATACGAAGGAAGCGTCTCCTATCCGGCCACACTTCTCAACGGATTGGTCGGTTACATCCCCTATTCCTACATGTGGGCGTTTCCGGGATATCCGCCCCGCGGGCATTGCGTGCTGAATGTCTGCGAGTGGACGCATGTCTCACTCACGGTTGACGGGACACGTTTCAGTCTCGCGCTCGACGGGATCAAATCCCACCGCCGGTGGCTGAATATGCACGAGGGCGTATTGCACCGCGAGATCGAATGGACCACCCCGAAGGGAGTAAATATCACCATCCGCACGCGAAGGATGGCCTCGATGGAACGCCGTCACACCGCGCTGATGACGTATGAGGTGTCGGCAGACGCCCCGTGCGCCATCGTTATCGAATCGCTGACCGACTTCTCACCGAAGAGTCGGCATTTTGGAAAGCCGGGGATGGATTGCAAAAAACTCAAGGTGAGCGGGGATCTCCTGCTCGCTGAATCAGAGTCGAACACCAGCGGCCAAAAAGTCGCCATCGGCATCAGGCATCGGGCGATGCTGGGTGCTTTACCGGCGGCCACGGAACTGTCGCTGGACGGCTCGACCGGAACAGCCCGCGTGGAAGGCGCGTTCAAGGCAGCCGGTCGGATCGCCTTTGAAAAAACCGCGGTCATTTTCTGCGATCTTGAATCCCCGGACCCCCGCACGGCGAGGGATGCGGAGCTGGCCGATTTGCCTGATGGAAAAACGCTGCTCGCAGGACAGGCGGAGTTCTGGAAAAAATACTGGGCGATCGCCGACGTGGAAATCGAGGGCGATCCGCTCGACCAGCTCGGCGTCCGGCTGAGCCTGTTCCACAACCGCCAGAGTAACCCGGAGGATGGCTTCCGCAGCGTCGGCGCGAACGGGCAGACCGGCGACAATTATGGCGGACACGTCTTCTGGGACACCGAGCAATACATCCTGCCGCCGATGCTTTACACCGAGCCGCAATCCGTGCGGGGACTTCTCGAATACCGATACCGGATTCTCGACAAGGCGCGCGAGCAGGCGCGGTTGATGCAGGGCACGGGCGCGGAATATTCCTGGAATTCGATCACCGGCGAAGAATGCGGACACGTCTTTGAGGCGGCGCAGGGACAGGTCCACCTGCAAAGCGATGTCGCTTGGGCGATCGATCGCTATGTCGAGGCGACCGGCGACCGGGAGTTCCTCCACGACATGGGCGCGGAAATCGTGTTTGAAACCGCGCGGTATCTGAAGGACCGGGGCGCATTCTCGCAGCACAAGGGCGGGCAGTTCGTCCTCAACGCGGTCTGCGGGCCGAACGAATATTCCTGCGGCGTGGACAACAACGCCTACACAAATTACATGGCAAAATGGCATTTTCAGTATGCCGTCGATGTGTTCGAGAAGATGAAGGCCGGGGCACCGGCGAAGCTCGCGGCGCTGGCAGGGAAGCTCGCCCTCGAACCCGGCGAGGTGGTCGGCTGGCGCGAGGCGTCGGAAAAAATGTATCTTCCGTGGGATGAGGCGACCGGGGTTGTGCCGCAGGACGACAATTTCCTCGGGCGCGACCCGGTGGACATGGCAAAGGTGCCGCTGCATACGGACGTGCGCTCGCTGGTGCATCCGTTGGTCCTGTGGAAAAATCAATGGATCAAGCAAGCCGACGCGGTCCTCTTGATGTTCATGCAGCGCCACCAGTTCGACGCGGAGACGGTGTGCCGGACCTACGAATTTCACGAGCCGAAGACGAACCACGGGTCGTCGCTGTCCGCCTCGGTCCACAGCATCGTCGCTGCAGACATCGGCAAACTCGAGGACGCCTACCACTTCTTCCGCGAGAGCGCCCTGATGGACATCAATGACCTGAAAAGCAACACGGGCGGAGGCGTCCATTCTGCCTGCCTCGGAGGAACCTGGATGGCCGTCGTCAACGGGTTCGGAGGAATGCGGGACGATCCGGATGGACTACGGTTCCGTCCGCAACTGCCCTCCCGGTGGACCCGCCTCGCATTCCAGATCGTCTGGCGCGGCACACACCTTGGAATCGAGATCGTCCGGGACGTTGTGAAATACCGGCATCTCGATGGACCGGAAATTATTTTCCGGCACGGTGACCAGACAGTATCGCTTGCGGAGAAGGAAGCGAAAGAGTTTGCGCTGTGAGGAAAGAAAAAACGGCGGACCGGCGGGCTCAAGATAAGTGGCAAGGGCATCCTGCCCATGCGAAATTTTCCGCCCACAGGCAAGATGCCTGTGCTCCTTTGGATCTGGCTCTCTCACACGCGATGCAAAAGGAGCATGGGCTTCCAGCCCGTGAACGAAAGATTCACCGGGCGGAACGCCCATTTTGTCGAGCCCACAGGCAGAATGCTCCCATTCTCTGCAAAACTGCCAGTATTGGGCGGGGCGCCCGTTTTCCTTGGGTTTTTTCCTCCCGTTGTTTTTGGAAATGAAGCCCTCCCTGTTGTTTGCGGTGGCTCTGGCGCTTCATACCGGAGCCGCGCTTGCAACCACCACGGGAGACCCGGTAACCCTCGTCTCGAAATTCGGCGGGACCGACGAATTCGTCTATTACATCTGGGACACCGGCGACGGACGGTGGATCCCCGGATCGCGGGGAATGGCAAAGGCGGATGCCCCCGCAGAACTTGTCTGGTGGAAGCCGGGCGACTATCGAACGCAGTGGACCGGCATCACATTGTCGGGACGCAAACAGAGCGGCGAAGGGAAAACCGTAAAAGTTGTCGGTGATGCGAAGCCGCCGGGAGAACTGCTGGCTTCCGGAACGCCCGCGACATTCCGATCCCGCGATGCCTACGGCTCCAGTTCGGCTGAACTGAAATTTGGCGGGCTGAAGAGGATCGACTGGCTCGTCATCCATCCGGGCGATAGCGGCAATTTTCCGCAGGACTTTTCCATCCAGACCAGCACGGATGGCGGCGCGCGCTGGCAACCTGTCATGAGCGCGGACTTCTTGTTCTTTCCGGATCCAGGAAAAAACGAGGTGTGGATTCCGCTGAGGGGAGTCGCGGCGGATGCGGTGCGCGTGATGGTCCCGCGCGGGAATGATCTCGGCGGCGGCAGCTACGGGTGGGACATCGGAAAAATCGAGGCGTTCGGCGGAAGCGATTTCCCGTGGAGCATCGAAGGCGGCACGTCCTCCGATTTGCAGGCATGGAACAACCTCTGGCTCAACTTCGGGCTCGCCGCCAACGAGGTCCACGAGCGGTTCGATCCCTGGTGGTCCACCGAGCGTCCGCTTGACGGGGGGATGCGCGGGATGGGCAGCACAATCTGGCAGTATTGGGATGCGCTCAAATTCAGTTGGATGGGAAAAACCTCCGACACCGAACGGCTCGAAGAGGTGATCGGAAAAATTGATGTCGGGCCGGACGGCTACGTCTGGGCGGCACAGGGACACGAGAAGCATCTCGACCACAGCCGGCACTACACGACGAATTCCAGCTTCATCCGCGCCGTGGCGCACCACTACCTCATGCAGCGGGACCGCGCGTTTCTCGAACGCAAGGACCCGAAGACCGGCGAATCGATTCTGGAAAAGGCGCGGCGGGCGATGAACTTTCAGTTGGAAAACCTCCACGGCAAGGACGGACTCCTGGTCTTCGACGATCCGCAGCATGACGGCACCGCCTCAAGCCTTGGCGGGAACTACTGGGACTTCTGGCTCTTCGGCCACAAGTCGGCGTTCGACAATGCCATCTTTTACGACTCCCTCCGCATGATGGCAGAACTCGAGGAATCACTCGGAAACACCGACCGCGCCAAGGAACTCCGCGACCTCCGCGCAAGGGTCCGCACACGCTTCAACGAGACGTTTTGGGATCCGAAAAATGGCCGCTACATCGGATGGGAGGACGTCAATGGCAAGCGCCACGACTATGGGTTCACGGATCTCAACCTGCAGGCGCTGGCATACGGCCTCGCGGATCCGGAACAAGCGAAGAGCGTTCTGGACTGGATGGACGGAACCCGCGAAGTCGAGGGAGACGATGCGCATGATGTCTATCATTTCGGATTCGCTCCCCGATCAACAACTGGGGATGCCGCACACGGCGATCCGAGAATGGTGAACACATGGAATGGCGAACTCGACGTCACTCCCGGCGGCACTGCGGCATTCGGACAGCAGATCCAGAACGGCGGCTCGATCTTTGTGACCTCCTTCCACGACCTGCTCGCCCGCCGCGCGTGTCGGGGCCCGGAGGATGTTTTCGCGCGGTGGCGTGGAATCGCGGAGGAGTTCGAGAAAGATCAACTCCGCCGCGACCCGGACAACGGCCGAGGCCAGAGCGATGTGGTCGGGATCCTCCGCGAGTTCCCGGAATCCGGACTCATCCCGTATTTTTTTATCGATGGAATCCTCGGACTGAGCCCTGTGGCAGGCGGGCTTCGCATCGAACCCTCGCTGCCGCAGGCATGGCCCTCGGCAACCGTCCGGGATTTTGAGTTTGCGGGAAAGAAGTATTCCATCACTGCCGACCGGTCGGCATCCGGGCCGAAAATGGAGGGTGATCGAATCGTCGTGCCTGCCGATGGCGCGTGGTTGCTCTCACCCGATGGCAAGCTCTCGAAAGCGGAAAGAAGCATTCCGTCCAGCGGGCCGGCATCACCAGATACGCGACCGGAAAACCAGGGAGCATGGGCGTCCCGCCCGTGTGTGGCGCAAAACGGTATCCATGCGGAGACCAGTCACCAAACCGGCGGGACGCCCGTCCTCCTTGTAGAGGCAATGCCTCCATCTTCTTCAACCGGGCGGGCGGTTTACTATGAGACGTTCCGCGACGGGCGGGATTATTCAAGAATTCTGCGAACCGCGTTTGCCGCACGCGGATGGGAGATCGTCTCATCCCCGGATTCCCCCAGAGGGAAAATCCTGCGCGTGCACTTCCGTTTCGATCAGAAAGCAAAGGAGGGCCTGCTCATCTTCGATCTTCCTCCGACCCACATCACCGGATTCCGGTTGAAGATTCGGAATCCGGAAGCCAACGGATCGCAGGCGATGGTTTCCGCGATCTTCGGGAGCACCGACGGCCGTGCGGTTGTTTTTGCGGATCAGACCCTCCCGGCCGACGGGCTGTGGCTCGATTACGAAGGTGAGATCGCAAAGGGCTTCAATAATGTATTGGCCGCAGGAAAGCCGTTGCCGAAGGAATCCCTCGCCGGAGCCGGACGCGCCGCCCTGACGGTTAACAAATTGTTTTTCAAGTTCCGCCTTCCGCCCGGCTTGCCACAGGAAGTCCGGGAGTTCACAGTCGATATTTCCCTGCTTGAAGCATTTGCCAGATGAACACCGCCCAACCTCCCCACGATCACATCCCCCTGAAAAACAAGCTCGGCTACGCGTGCGGGGCGATGGCGGACAACCTGATCATGAACGTCTTCTCGTCGCTCGTGCTGCCGGTTTACAACATCGGGCTCTTCATCAGCCCGGTGATGCTCGGCTGGGCGATGGCGATCCCGCGGGCGCTGGATGCGGTCATTGATCCGATGATGGGGAACATCTCGGACAACACGCGTTCGCGCTGGGGGCGGCGGCGGCCATACATCCTTGGCGGCGCGATCGGCTGCGCGCTGATCCTTCCCCTCCTCTGGATGTCGCCGGTCAAGACCGACTGGGGTGTCTTCTGGTGGCTGACGATTTTTGGGCTCCTCTACTTTCTGGCCTACACGGTTTTCATCATCCCGTATCAGGCGCTCGGGTTCGAGATGACGACCGACTACGACGAGCGGACGCGGCTGCTCGCCTGGCCGAACTACGTCGGAATGACCACGTCGTTCCTGCTCCCATGGCTCCCGAGGCTTATTGCATACAGTGGTTTCGGCGGTTTGGTTCCCGGCGCGATCTACGTGAGCATCGGCGTCGGCGTCATCGTGCTTTTCGGCGGGATCATGCCGGTGATCTTCGGACGCGAGATCGCGCGGGCCGAGGGACAGGCAACCACCACGTTCCTCCATGCCTTGAAAGAGGCCGCCTCGAACCGGGCGTTTCTGATCGTGGCCCTCTCGAACGTCATCGTCCTCACCGGGCTCGCGACATTTGTCAACCTGAGCCTCTACGTGAATATTTTCCTGATCTACGGGGGCAACCGGGATGCCGGTCTGGCGCTGTGCGGCGTGGCCGGCTCCGTCTATGCCGGCGTTTCATATGTGAGCGTGATCGTGGCGGTCTGGATGAGCACGCGCATCGGAAAAAAGGCGGCGGCTCAGATCCTGCTCGTCCTGACGCTCGTGGGTGTCGCAAGCCAATGGTTCACACTGCGTCCCGACATGCCATATCTCCAGCTGGTCTCCACCGTAATCATCGGCCTCGGCTTGCAGGGGACGTGGATGACATTCTTCACGATGGTCGGTGATGTCTGCGAGGAGGACGAACTCCAGACCGGCCTGCGCCGCGAGGGGATCTTCAGCTCGGTCGGCGCGTTCTCGCGCAAGATGGCCGTCGCCGCCGCCTCGATCCTGGGCGGAGCCGCGCTGAGCTGGGTTGGATTCAACGCGGAAACCGCCGCCACAACCGGCATGCCGGAATCGGTCGGCGTCGCGCTCAAAGTCGCTTTTGTTTTCGGCCAGGCGGTCGTCGTTTTTCTCGGATTCGTCGCGATCAGCTTTTATCCGATCACCCGGAAGCGGGCGCTGGAAACGCAACGGATCATGGCAGAACGGCGGGCGAAGGCCCGCGGATGAACGCAACTTCAGCAGTTCCCGAGTGTTAATAAGAGTTTTATGAAAGAAATCAGCATGACGAAGTGGACCATTCTGTGCGTATCAACCCTCCTGCCGCTGTTGCCGAACGTGGCAGCGCTTGATTCACAATCTGGAACATCGGCCGTCGCGACCTCCTCCCGCCACGACGATCCGGCGGCCTCGGAGAAGGCCGGGACCGTGCAGTGCATGGGGCTCGGAAAAATCCCACTGATGGTGGGTGATGCCAGCGCGGCTCTGGATGGCGACCGGACGACGCTGTGGTGGTCGAAAGAGGGCGGGCAGCAGGACTTCACGATTGATCTCGGACATCCGGTGAAGGTCCGTTCGGTCCAGATCGAATGGGGTGAGAATTTTCCGTCGGATTATGAAATCCAGTGGACGGAAGACGGCGGCACATGGAAGACCGCATTCACCGCGAAGGATTTTCAGAACACGTTCCGGGGGAAATCAAAGGTTGAGTCGAGGGCGGGGTGGACCTACCACATGATCGAGCCCCCGGTCACGACACGGGCGCTGCGGATCCGCGCGGTGAAGGGCAAGGGCGACGGGTATCAGATTTTCGACATCTTCATCAACGAATGCTGTCCGTTTTCCTACGAGCCGGTTCCCGCCGATGCGCTCTACCGCGACCCGAAGGCCGACCCTGATGCGCGGGTGAAAGATCTTCTCAAACGCATGACGCTGCGGGAAAAAATCCGCCTGACCAGCGGGATGAACATTTTTTACATCCCGGGCTATGAACGCTTCGGCATCAAGCCGGCGCTGATGTGCAACACGAGCGCCGGCATCCAGATCCGCAAGGACCTCGACTGGGATTACACGCCGCTGAAAAAATCCACCGCCTTTCCGGTGGCCTCGGCACTGGCGGCCACCTGGGAGCCGGAGCTGGCATTTGATGCCGGCAAGGCGATCGGGGAAGAATGCCGGGCCGGCGGCATGTCGATCCTGCTGGGACCGGGCATCAACATCCACCGCACGTCCACCTGCGGACGGAATTTCGAGTATTTTTCCGAGGACCCGTTCCTTTCGGCGCGCATGGCGGTCGCGCAGGTCAAGGGGATCCAGAGCGAGGGCGTCGTGGCCACCGTGAAGCACTACCTTGCGAACAACAACGAGTTCCTCCGGACCGAAAGCAACGCAATCATCGGCGAGCGCGCGATGCATGAAATCTACCTGCCCGCATTCGCAGCCACGATCCAGGAAGGCGACGCGAAGGCGATCATGTCGTCCTACAACTGGGTCAACGGGAAAAAGTGCGGTGAGGACAAGATCCTGCTCACCGACATCCTGCGCGGCGAACTCGGCTTCAAGGGATTCGTGATGAGCGACTGGGGCGGCACCGAGGATGTCACGAACTCCCTCGACTCGGGCCAGAATATCATCATGCCGCAGATGAGGACGTTCGGCCAATTCCTGCGCGCGGAGCTCGAAAAGGATCCTGCCGGAGCCGAAAAGCGCCTCGATGCGATGATCGCGCCCACGCTCCGGGTTTTGCTTGAAACCGGAATCTGGAACCGAGTGCTCGACACGCCGGGGACTCCCGACTACGAGGCCCACCAGAAACTCGTCCGCCGGATCGGCGAGTCAGCGGTGACCCTTCTCAAAAACGAAGGCGTTCTCCCGCTCCAGACCGGCCAGAAGATCCTGCTCACGGGATCGCGGAAAGCCGTCACCAAAGCCAGCAGCGGCGGCGGTTCGGGATTTGTGGACGGCTTCGATCCGGTCAATTACCTCGACGGCATGAAGGCCGTCTTCGGCGACGCGGTCACCTACTCCGAAAATCCCTCTGACGCGGCGGTTAAAAATGCGGATCGAATCCTCTTCTTCATCGAAATGGGCGACCATGAGGGCAGTGACCGTCCGTTCGAACTGCCGGAGGAAACCAACCGGAAAATTGCCGACATCGCCGCAAAAAACCCGAACACCATCGTGATCGCATCCACCGGCACCGCATTCGGAATGCCCTGGCTCGAAAAGGTGAAGGGGCTGGTCCATGCCTACTATCTCGGACAGGAATACGGTGCCTCTCTGGCCAACGTCCTCTCCGGCAAGGCAACCCCGTCGGGCAAGCTGCCCTTCACGATGGAGCAGGCATTCCAGGATTCCCCCGCGTTCGGATACAACGTGATTGACGGCCAGACGGTCTGGCGGGTCAAAGACAAGCCGGAGCCGTATTTCGACATCCCCTACAAGGAGGGCGTCTTCGTCGGATACCGCTGGTATGAATCCAAGAAGAAGCCGGTGAATTTCCCCTTCGGCTTCGGACTCTCCTACACGACCTTCAAGATTGGCGACGCCAAGGTTTCGTCGGACACGATCACGAAAGACAAGCCCATCACCGTCAGCGCGACGGTGACGAATACCGGGAAGGTCGCGGGAGCCGAAGTCGTTCAGCTTTACGTCCACGACGAAAAGTCCAGCGTCGTCCGTCCGTATCGCGAGCTCAAAGGCTTCCGGAAAATTTTTCTCCAGCCCGGCGAGAGCAAAACAGTCACGATTCCCGTGGATTGGAAGGCGCTCGCTTTCTGGGACGGGAAGACCCATGCGTGGCTGGCCGAGCCCGGAACATTTGAACTCCTGATTGGAAACTCAAGCCAGGATGTGCAGTGCCGGAAGAGCATCGACTACAAAGATCAAGGCGGGAAAAACTAAAGCACCCGCCCCTTCCTCACAGCGTCCCAAACCAGAGAGTGAAACACATCCGCCTCATTTTTTTCTCAATCACCCTCCTGCTCGCCACGGCCGGAGCAGCCGATCCGCCACCTGCCGGCAGCACTCCGGTGAAGCCCAATATCGTATTCATCCTCTCTGACGATCTGGGCTACATGGACATCGGAGCGAACAATCCATCAACATTCTACGAGACACCAAACATCGACGCGCTCGCCAAAACGGGAATGAGGTTCACCCAGGGATATGCCGCCTGCTGCGTCTGCTCGCCCACCCGCGGCAGCATCATGACCGGCAAGTATCCAACCCGGTTCGGCGTGACGGATTGGATTCCGGGGGGGAAGCGCAAGGGAAAGCTGCTTCCGGCACCCAATGCCAATCACCTGCCACTTCAGGAGGAAACCATCGCGGAGGCGCTGCATGACCGGGGTTACTCGACTTTCATCGCCGGGAAATGGCATCTCGGAGGCAGGGAGTATTCCCCCAATGCCCAGGGGTTCGGACCCGGCTTAACCTCCAGTGATGGCTCACAATTCTGGTATCCCCAATCCGACACCCCTCCGCCGGACCACAAGGATGATCCGAAGACCACCGACCGCATCGTGAGCGAGGCTGTGAAGTTTATCGATGAGCACAAAGACAAGCCCTTCTTTGCCTACCTGCCCTTCCTCGCCGTGCATACCCCGATCGGAGCGCGTGCGGATCTCGTCGCAAAATATGAGGCAAAAAATCCGGAATCTCCCGCGACCGCTGATGCCTGGGGGCAGGAGCGTGACCGGAAAGTGCGCCTCGTGCAGAACAATCCGTCCTATGCCGCCATGCTCGAGCAGCTCGACACGGGGATCGGCCGCGTGCTTGCCGCGTTGGACAAAAACGGTCTCGCCGAGAAAACGATCATCATTTTTATGTCCGATAATGGCGGCCTCTCAACGAGCGAAGGCCACCCCACTTCCAATCTTCCGCTGCGCGGCGGCAAGGGCTGGCCCTACGAGGGAGGAATCCGGGAACCATGGATCGTCCGTGCCCCCGGTGTGACGAAACCCGGCAGCATCTGCGACACTCCGGTGATCAGCACCGACTACTATCCGACGCTTCTGGAACTCGCCGGACTGCCATTGAAACCGCAGCAGCATCTCGACGGGGTCAGTCTGGTGCCCCTTCTCAAGGGGGAAACGATGGATCGGGGCAAGCCTCTCTACTGGCACTACCCCCACTACAGCAACCAGGGCGGCCCGCCACACGGAGCCATTCGCGAAGGCGATTGGAAGCTCATCGAGTGGTATGAAGATGGCGCCCTTGAACTCTACAACATCGCGCAGGATATCGGCGAAAAGAACAACCTCGCCGCACAGCAGCCGGATAAAACGAGAACGCTGCACGAGAAACTCATCGCTTGGCGCAAAGACGTGAATGCCGTGATGCCCGCGGAAAATCCAGCGTTCCCCGCCGACGCGCCGACTCCACAGAAAACGTCGGAAGAACCGTGATGTTTCAAATGGAAATCAATCAACCCTCCCTTTAACAATCTGCTTATGAACACGTATTCCCACTCCCTCCCTGCGGCAATCCTCCTCCTGCTCGCCCAAGCCTTTCCGGCGGTTTCCGCGACTCCCGCGGACGATGCCCCAAAACGCCCGAACATCCTGGTCATCATTGCGGATGACATGGGGTTCTCCGACCTTGGATGCTATGGCGGAGAAATCGAAACGCCGAACCTCGACAGGCTGGCTGCCACCGGGCTGCGCTTCACATCGTTTTACAATGGCGCCCGCTGCTGGCCGACCCGCAGCGCCCTGATGACCGGATACTATCCACTCCAGACCGGATCGGATCCGAACAGCGGAAAATACGTGAAGTGGCATTCGACAATCCCGGCGGTGATGAAGCCGCTCGGCTACAGGACGTATCACTCCGGCAAATGGCATGTGCAGGGAACGGGTTGCGAATCCGCGCACTCGGCGGGCTTCGACCATGCCTACGACCAGGCACAGGGATATCGCTACTTCACGCCGAAACACCATACCCTCGACGGAGTGGCAGTTCCCCAACCGAAGGAGGAGGACGACATTTTCATGGACCGCGCCATTGGCGACCACATGCTGGATTTTCTCAAGGAGCACCAGAAAGAATATCCCGACAAGCCGTTCTTCGCCTACCTGTCCTTCATGAGCCCGCATTATCCGCTCAAGGCCCCGAAGGAATTTGTGGACAAATACAAGGGCCGCTTCGACGCGGGCTGGGATGTGATCCGGAAGCAACGCTACGACAAAATGATGAAGCTCGGGTTTCCGCCGGAATGGAAGCTTTCCGACCCGGAGCCGCATGTGATCTCACCGCATTCCCCGGCGAACTCGGAAGCGGAAAAAATTCAGAATGCCAAGCAGGGCTTCGAGGAAATCTATCACTACACCCCGTGGGAAACCCTCACCGACAAGCAGAAGAAGGAACAGGCCACGAAGATGGAGATCCATGCGGCGATGGTGGACCACCTCGACACGCAGGTCGGCAGGGTTCTCGATCTGCTGGAAAAAGAGGGGCAACTCGAAAATACGATCATCTTTTTCCTCTCGGACAACGGAGCCGACTCGACCCAGATGCTCCAGGATGTCCAACTCCCGCCCGATCTCGTTTACCAGATCGACCCGAACGCCCGCTGGGGAAGCGAGATGACCTGCCTGTCTCTCGGCCCCTCCTGGGCGGCCGCCTCGAACAGCCCGTTCCGACGCCACAAAATCTGGGTGCATGAAGGCGGGATCGCCACCCCGCTGGTCGTCCACTGGCCGAAAGGAATCTCGCTCAAGCCCGGCAGCTTTGTCTCCACGCCCGGACACGTCATTGACTTCATGCCGACCGTTGTGGACCTCGCGGGCGGCAAGCTCACTCCTCCCGCGCCGGAAGCACCGCCCTATCCCGGCAAAAGCCTGCTGCCCGCCCTCGCGGGCCATGACATCCCGCGCGATTTCCTCCACTTCAAACACGACGGCAATCGCGCTCTCATCAAGGGGCCGTGGAAAATCGTCTCCTCAAAAATCGATGGCAACAAATGGGAACTCTACAACCGCGACACCGACCGCACCGAGATGCATGACCTCGCAACCGAAAAACCGGAAATCCTCCGCGACCTCGTCCAGGAGTGGACCCGCATCGACACCAAATTCAAGGAACAGGGCGGATACAACGAAAAGCCGGCGGCACCGGCTGCGCCAAAGCACAACGGGGGCGGCTGAGCCACGAACGGAATGAAATCCCTTGCCCGAATCGCGCTGGCTGCGACGGCATTTTTTACCGCATCCCTCCATGTTGCGGCGCTCAGTGTGACTGACTACGGTGCCGTCCCGAATGACGGAGAGGATGACACAGCCGCCTTTCTGGAGGCGTTCCGCGAGGCGCAAAGCAACTGCGATAACCTGATTCAGATCCCCGAAGGCCGCTACACTCTTCGGGCAGACGGAAACCCGAAAACCCGCGGAGTGCTCTTTCCGGTGAGCAATGTGAACGGCCTGACAATTGAAGGTCAAGGTGCCGAGTTGATGATGAGTGGAAAGGCGGCCATCTTCTTCTTCGAAGAGTGCCAAAACATTGCCGTCAAAGGCCTGACCGTCGATTGGGAGCGCCCTCCATTCTCCCAGGGCACAGTCATCGCATCGACTCCAAACTCGTTCGATATCCAGATCGAGGACAACTTTCCGGTGGAAGGCGGGGAGCCCGTCGGCGCCTTCATGAGCTATGACCCGGTGACCCGGCTGCCCGATGGGAAAAATCTGGATGTCTATAAAGCAGTTGAACGGACAGAATTGGTCGGTCCGCAGTTGCTGCGCGTGCATTTGAACCGCCACATCCCGGTGCCAGTGGAAACGCTTCTGGTGCTCCGGCACGAGGTTTACGGAGCCAACGTCCTTCGTTTTGATCGCTGCTCCGACGTGTCCGTCAGCGACGTCACGGTGTATTCCGGTCCAGGGATGGGCCTGGTCGCGCGCATAACCACAAATATCTCACTGAAGCATTTCAATGTCCTCGTCCGCCCGGACTCCGGCCGCCTGATGTCCACCACAGCGGATGCCACGCATTTCAGCGGATGCAAGGGCACCGTCTCGCTGGAGGACTGCACGTTTGAGGGCATGGGGGACGACGGCGTCAACATCAAGAGCGGACTCTACCTGATGGTGCGCAAGCGGCTGGACGACCACACTGTTCTCTGCCAGCACAATCTGAAAATGCCCGATCTACCAGATGAGGACGACATACTGGAGATGTCCCACATGGACACCCTGCTGCCCTTCGCCTCAGGCAAAGTGAAGGCAGCTGAGATCGATCTTGGCTCGGAGAACTTGCACCGGATCTCGTTCGCGCAGGAGTTGCCGGCCGAACTCCATGAGGGTGACGTTTTAGGCAATGCGAGCAGGGTGGCCGCACTGCGCATGCGCAACTGCACGGTGCGGGCCGACAGGTCACGAGGAGTGCTCTGCCAGACCCGGGATGCGATAATCGAAAACTGCACGTTCCGCAACTGCCGCTCGGCGGGAGTTTTGGTGCTCACCGAGACAACCTACTTCCACGAAAGCATCGGAACCCGCAACGTAACGGTGCGCGGGAATCTCATCGAAAACTGCAACCTGTCTCCGACAAGGACGGAGGGTGCGCTGGCGGTCCTCGCATGGCTTCCAGGCAATGCCTACCCGCCGAAGCCCGGAGTGCACCGGGATGTGATCTTCGAGAACAACCGGATCATCAACACCGCGAACAGCGCCATCTTCGCAGTCGGGGTGGATGGGCTCACGATCCGGGGAAACACGATCGAAAAGGCCTGCGAGATGCCGACACGCGAGAACGGCCGGAATGCCATCAGCGTCATGAACAGTGCGCGCGTCGTCATAGAAAGCAACACCATCGATCCGAAGCTACAGGGAGCGGGCATGGTCGAGGCGGTAAGCAATTCGCCAGGGGCCTCGCCCGTCGCCCCCTGAAAACTCCCGACGAACCACGAAGAGTGCTGTTTTTCGCGAAGGATTCCTACAGTTTACCGGCTACTTGCGGTTGATGACGAGGTCATCGATGAGAACACTCGCCTCCGGAGGAAAATCATTTTCCATGCCGGACGGATTCCCCTTCAAGATGAAGTGCGGACGAAAAAGTTGTCCGGCCTCTCCGGGTGCAACCGTGAACTCAAACTCGACGGGAACCCACTCGTCCTCCGGTTGCGTCTTCGGTGAAATAAATGGGCTTCGGATGTCATCCTTGTCCTCTCTGCCCGCGAACGGAGCCACTGTTTCGGAGGAGATTCGCAACCAAAGGTGCGCGCCGGGAGGAAGGCCGTGCATTTTCACCCAGAACGAGCACTCATACGTCCCGGCCTGGCTTTCAAAACTCATCATGGGGGAAACCGGGCGCCAGTTGGCCTGTATCACGGCGCCTCCCTGAGGTAAGAAATACTGCAACGCGCACTCCCCCGTGTGAGAATCAACCCCCTCGTCTCCGGTGCTCACCCCAACCATATCAGGATTCGCCGGCGAGACATAACTCTCCCACTTGAATAGGATCTCATCCTTCTCAAAGGAAAACCGGGCGACTTCTTGGCAGAACCCTTGGATTCCCGTGATCCACATGGCGGCAATATATGGAGTGAGGCGGAAGAAGTTCATGACGTTCGAGGGAGGGAAAACACCAAACGAGCCTTATGTAACAGAATATGTCAACCGGCAACCTTTGATCCTGCGCGCCACTTGTCGGCAACCTCTCACTTTCCGACCAGCTTCCTGCCATGGCCGCCGCCGCGGGCATCGTGCCGCCACGCCAGCGGAGAAAGCCCCGTTTTGCGCTTGAAGAGATTTGAGAAGTGATACGGGCAGTCGAAGCCGATCCGGGCCGCGATCTCCTTCACCGGATGCTGGGTGCTGTTCAGCAGACTCTTGGCCTTGTTTAATCGGAGCTGCAGTTGATACTGATAGAGGGAAAATCCGGTGTGCTGCTGGAATGCGTGGCGCAGCGACGAATAGCTGACGTGCAATTCCCGGGCCAGATCCTCCCAGTCGATCTTCTCTTTCAAGCGCTCCATCACGAGGTATTTGGCCTTGCTCACCACCGCATTGTCGAGGGTTCCGGCGAGCTTCTCCTCGCGTCCCAAGGCATGGAGCCGGGTGAGCATCTCGTAGGTGAGCCCCGCCAGAAGCTGGTGATGTCCGACTGGCTCCAGCTCCAGAGCCTCGATCGCGTGCGTGAACAATTCGTGCCATGCCTCTCCCAGCCCCGGTGAAAAGACCGGCGACTTCGGGGAGAGGATGTTTTGCTGAACCAAACGGCGGGGCACATCGCCGTCAAAGCCGATCCAATATTCGTCCCAGCCGGTCTCCGGGTTCGGTGCGTAGCGGTGCCAGACGCCGGGAAAAAGCACGAACGCATCGCCCGCCTTGATGGGCAGTCTTCCCGCCTCCGCCGACTCGAAGACTCCCTCTCCGCGGATGATGTAGAGCAGTTGAAATTCCTGCAAAATCCGCCCCTGCTGCCATTGGAAGTGATACGCCGATGGATGCCTGGCCAGGGGATAGTCCGGAGAATGCGCCGGCGTCCAGCTGTATCCCGCCGTGGGCACAAACAGCCCCCACTGCTTGTCGCCAGGACTAATGGGCAGATAGCGGAAAAAGGTGTTTTTTGCGGGGGTCACGACTTGCATATGCTAGCGGGCGGCGAAGGTGGTGACAATCGCGGCCGCCAAAAAGTGCATTTCAAAAGCCATTTTATCAATTTGCCTGTTCCAGCCTTGAAGTAAGATACGAAGCTCAAACAATACGATCCCTCCCAACCATGACAACCATGACCTCCCGTGAACGCGTTCTGAGCTCCTACGACCGAACCGGCTATGACCGGATTCCCGTCAAACACGAAGCCACCCCCGAGGTGAACCGCGACCTGATCCACCACTTCGGGCTCACCAACATGGAGCAGCTGCTGCGGGTGCTCGGCGACGACTTCCGCTATGTGGATCCCATCTATTGCGGGCCGGAGCTACGGACGTTTCCGGACGGGAGCATCGAGGGCTACTTCGGGGAGCGCTACAAGCGTGCGGAATTCGAAGGCGGCAGCTATCTGGAAGCCAGCTATCTCCCCTATGCGGGCGTCGAGACACTCGACCAACTCGACCGCTCGCACTTTCCAAGCGCGGACTGGTTCGACTACTCGACGATCCGGCAGCAGTGTGAGTCCTGGAACGGGCAGTTCGCGCTTTGCTTCGGCACCCCCGGCGACATGGACTTCATCAATAGCATCGCCCGGGCACGCGGCATGGAGGAGGTGCTCATGGATCTTCTCGATGACAACGAGGTTTTCATCGAGATCATGCAGGCACGCTTCGACTTCTACTACGAGACCCACCGCCGCGTGCTCGAGGCGGCTGGCGGGCTGATCGATTTCGTCCACATCGGCGAGGACCTCGGCAACCAGCGCGGTCCGATGATCAGCAAGGAGATCTTCGAGCGGCACTTCGCGCCGAAATTCAAAAAATATTTCGACATGGCGCACAGCTACGGCGCGCGCACGATGATGCACATGTGCGGGTGCGTGGAATCGTTCCTGCCGCGGCTGATCGAGCTCGGCCTCGATATCGAGGATGTCGTGCAGCCGACGACTCCCGAGATGGACATCGCATTTCTTCAGAAACGCTATGCCGACCGACTGGTCTTTTGCGGAACCATGTGCGTCCAGAGCACTCTTGCCCACGGCACCCCGGCGGATGTCGAGCGCGAAGTCAAACGCCGCCTGGAGCTCTTCCCGAAGGGCGGGCTTTTCCTCGGACCGACGCATGCGATCCAGGTGGGATCACCCCTGCCAAACGTCCTCGCCCTCTACCGCGCGGCCGGCTCGCTCATGGAAAAACCGGACGCATCCATCCTCGCCATCACCGGCGACAGCGAGGAGACCGGAAAAGTCAACATGTCGAAACTGTTCTAGCGCTTATGACAACCCACCACGAATCGGCAACCGAGGACGGCACCGCGCAAAAAATCGCCCTGGTCACCGGTTCGTCGAGCGGGATCGGTGCGGCCATCGCGGAACGCCTGGCCGCCGACGGCTATCTGGCACTCATCAACGCGCGATCCGAGAATGCCGGCGCACTGAAAACCCGCGATGCGATCCTTGCCGCCGGCCACCACGCGGAACTCGCCATCGGCAGCATTTCCAAGGTCCACGACATCCGGCGCTTGTTTGCGGACATTCGTGAACGATACGGGCGGATCGACGTGTTGGTGAACAATGCCGGGATCTGTCCGTTCCACGAATGGGACGAGGTCACGGAAGAAATCTGGGACAGCACCCACGAGACAAATCTCCGGGCCGGGTTCTTCTGCACCCAGGAGGCCGCGAAGCTGATGATCGAGAAACAAATTGCGGGGCGGATCATGGCAATCAGTTCGATCTCCGCGATCAAGGGCGGCACGGTCCAGACCCACTACTGCCCGACCAAGGGCGGGCAGATCTCGATGATGAACGCATTCGCCGTCTGTCTCGGACCTCACGGGATCACATGCAATTCCATACTCCCGGGAACCATAGAAACACCGATCAATGCGGAGTATCTTGCCACCGGGACAAACCGCGCCAACCTGGAAATTCAGACCTGTGTGGGCTACATCGGACAGCCCCGAGACGTCGCCGGCATCGTCTCGTTTCTCGCAACCCCGGAAGCCCGCTACATCACCGGAGCCTCGATCCTTGTGGATGGCGGCGAACTGGTGAAGCACCTGTAAGCCTTGAAACCGCAGATGAGCACAGATTTTCACAGATTATTAATTAACAACAAGCAGGTTGCTCAATATCCATCCCTTCACACCCAAGGGTGAAATTTTCAGAGTCTCTTGTTCTGTCATATGTCCTTCCATCTGTGTGAATCTTGTTAATCTGCGGTTAACCCTTCTGCTGTATTTTGCTAAACTATATGTTCACAATCCAAATGTTGCGGACCGCGGAAATCGAGGTCCCCTGCCCCGAAGTGTATTGGATGGAGGGCTTCGGCGAGTGGACGAAGCTGCAATTCCAGATGGCGCTCATCCGGGGTCAGGGCAAAACCATTCTCGTCAACACCGGGTTCCCGGAGGATGTCACCGCGCTGACAAAAGCGTGGAGCGATTTCCTCGGCCCTCGTGGAATGCTTAACCGGCCGGATGCCTGGCGCACCCAGAATCTCCTCGCCGGGGCGGGCGTTGACCCGGCCAGCGTGGACTACGTGGTCATCACGCCGATCCAGCTCTACGCGACCGGCTGCCTGCATCTGTTTCCCAACGCGAAATTCTGCTTCTCACGGCGGGGCTGGGTGGAGGACATCATCGCGCCGACGTATCCGCACCACATTCCGCGGCCGGGCTGCATCAGCGACGACCATTTGCGGTGGCTGCTTTTCGAGAACAACCAGAACCTCGTGCTCATGGACGACGTGCAGGAGACCCTGCCCGGCCTGACATGTCGTTGGGTCGGCGTCCATCACCGTTCGTCAATGCTCGTCGAGGTGCAGACCGCGCGCGGGCTCGTCATGCTGAGCGACTGCGCATTCCACTACGCCAACGTCGAGGAGAACCGTCCGCTCGGCATCGCGGAGAGCATCATCGAGGGCCACGCCGCCTATGCGGACATCCGCAAGCGGGCGGACATCTTCGTCCCGCTCTACGAACCGCTCGTCCGGGAACGTTTTCCAAACGGCATCATTTCATGAGCAACGACATCATCAAAGACATCCGCTGCACCGACCTGCGGTTCTCGCGGACCCCGGACACCCTCAAGCGCCATCTCTGCACGCCGACGAGCAGGTTCAACGACGACCCGCGCTCGCGCGATGCGCAATGGTTCGGCCCGGTTGCGCTGACTCTTGTTGAAGTCGAAACCTCCGGCGGACAGACCGGCTGCGGCACGATCGGCGGGTTCACGTCGTCGGGTACGGACATCGTGGAGACCCATCTCAAGCCGCTCGCGCTCGGGCACGGCATTTTTGAAACCGAGCTGCTCTGGGACAAGCTCTACCGCTCGACCGTGCGGTTCGGCCGGCGCGGCGTTGCGCTGTCGGCGCTGAGCGCGATCGACATCGCATGCTGGGATCTGAAGGGAAAAATCCTCGGGCAGCCGGTTTATAATTTGCTCGGCGGAAAAGTCCGGGACCGGGTGCCGGCGTATTGCAGCCGGCTGTATGCGCTGGAAGATCTCGACGCGCTGGCCGAGGAGGCACGCGGGTATGTGAAGCAGGGATTCCGCGTGCTCAAGCAGCGTTTTGGATTTTCTCCGGTGGACGGAGTCGAGGGCATGAACCGGAACGTCGCGCTCATCCGCGCCGTGCGCGAGGCAGTCGGCGATGACATCGAAATTGCAGCGGATGCCTACATGGGCTGGGACTACGGCTACGCGGTCGAGATGGAGCGCCGCCTCCGGCCCTACCGCCTCGCCTGGCTCGAGGAGCCGTTCCTGCCGGACGATCTCGCAAGCTACGTGAAGCTGCGCGCCAAAAGCGCAACGCTGATCTCCTGTGGCGAGCATGAATACACGAAGCAGGGATTCAAGCACCTCATCGATATCGGCGCGGCAGACATCCTCCAGCCGGATGCCAACCGCGTCGGCGGGATCACCGAGATGAAAAAAATCTGCGCGCTCGCCGAGGCGGCCGGGCTGCCGATTTACCCGCATTCGAATGAGGCGCACAACTTCCACGTCATCGCCTCGCAATCGAACTGCCCGCTCGTCGAATATTTCCCGAACGTCGAGCCCGACACCGGAAATGAACTGTTCTGGAAAGTCTTCACCGGCGAACCCACCGCAGTGGACGGCCACCTGGTCCCCGGCGACAAGCCCGGACTCGGCATCGAGGTCAACCGCGCCGCAGTCGAAAAGTTGAAATGGACCCCGTGATCCCCGACTGGCTCACCGGCGTGCTTCCGGTGCTGCCGACGCCATTCACCGGGCAGGACGAGGTGGATGAGCCCGCGCTCCGGGCACTTGTGGATTTCGCCGCGAAGTGCGGGGTCAAGACGGTGGTGACTCCGGCATTCGGCAGCGAGTTCTACAAGCTGGATGGCGGGGAACGCCAGCGCGTCATCGAGACCGCCGTGGCGCAGGCCGCCACAAACGGATTGAAGGTCGTCGCGCAATGCAATCACACAACCCCGCGACTGGCCGCGCGACTGGCCGGCGAGGCGCACGGACTGGGTGCGGCGGCGGTGTCCACCGCGCTCCCCCGCGCGTTCGCCGCGAGCGAACGCCAACTCTTCGACTACGCGCGGAGGGTCTGCGAGGCGACGGATCTTCCGGTCATCGTCCAGGATTGGAATCCCGGCGGCAAAACTGCGGACGCCGGTTTTTTTGTCGAACTCCATCGCTCGTGCAAAAACTTCCGCATGGCCAAGCTCGAGGAGCCCGGCATCGGGGCAACGATCCGCACGATCCTGCAAGACACCGCCGGAGAGATCGGCGTGCTCAGCGGCTGGGGCGGAAGCTACACGATCCAGCTCCATCCAACCGGATTGTCGGGCATCATGCCGGGACTCGCGCTGGCGGATGTTTTTGTCCGAATCTGGGCGCATCTGGAGGCGGGAGAGCGGGTCGCCGCACTCGACCTCTTCAGCACCATCTCCCCCTACCTGCAATTTTCGCTGCAAACATTCGAGCAGTTCCACCATGCCGAAAAGTGCCTGCTCGCGAGGCGCGGAGTGATTGAAAATCCGATCGTCCGCGCGGTCACGGTGGACCTGGATCCTGAAGCCTCCGCCTACCTCGATCTGCTAACGGAGGGGATCAGCCATATAGCCGCAGATTGAAGCAGATTTTCGCAGATTTTTTACTGATTGGAAGACATGCACCATAATGACCAGACATTTCGCTCCTTCATCGGGTGTGCACGCTTCCCGCATGCAAAGCGCGGCATCCCTCTATCTTCCTCCTCCGCATCGGATGTCTTTTCATCTGCGGGCATCTGCGCCAATCTGCGGCAAACCCTTCTGCGGTTTTTAGGCTGATGGACAGCCCGTTTGTCGGAGTCGCTTTTCATGCCATCGGGGGAGCGGCCCACGGGTCGTTTTATGCGCCCTTGAAGCGCGTGCGGGCCTGGGCATGGGAATCCGCCTGGCTCGTCCAGGGCGTGGCCGCCTGGATGATCATGCCTTGGCTGGTATCCTGGATGACCGGATCGCATCCCCTCGCCGCCCTGTCGCAATCCTCCCCGCAGACGATCGGGTGGACGTTTCTCTTCGGCGCGATGTGGGGAGCGGGCAGCCTGACATTTGGATTGAGCATGCGATACCTTGGCATGTCGCTCGGGCAGGCGGTAGCGCTCGGCTACACCGTCTCGCTCGGCACTTTGGTGCCGCCGCTTTTTCTCGGGCAATTCTCCACACTCACGAACAATACAGGAGGGAGAGTTGTCCTCCTGGGAGTGCTGGCGTGCTTGGGCGGGATCGCCCTGTTCGGTCTGGCCGGCATGCGGCGCGAGCGGGAATGCCGGAAAGCGACCGATAAAGTCCGCACTTCGCTCGGCCTCGGCTTCGCGGTGGCGACATTCTCCGGCATCATGAGTTCGGGATTTGCGTTTGGCATCCAATCCGGCCAGCCAATCGCGGAAGCCGCGCTTGCCTGCGGCTCACCCTCCATCTTCAAAACGGGTCCCGTATTCGTGGTGGTGATGGCCGGAGGATTTCTGGTCAACTGCATCTGGTGCCTCTACCTCGGCTTGCGGAACCGCTCGGTGGGCGACTTCATCGGCAAAAACGACGGAAGGCACCACGACTGGCACGGATCAGCCGCGGAAACGCCGGAACCACGCGGACTCCTCAAGCGCAATTACCTCTGGGCCGGATTGGCCGGCGCGACCTGGTATGTCGGCTTCATGTTCTACGGGATGGGAACGACATTCATGGGAAAATTCGATTTCACCAGCTGGCCGATCCACCTGGCCTTCGTGATCGTGTTCAGCACGCTCTGCGGCATCGCAGCGCGCGAGTGGCGCGGAGTCAGCCGCCGCACCGCCCTCTGCGTTGCCGCCGCCATGTTCATCCTCGTGGCCTCCACTCTGGTCATCGCGCTGGGCAACCGGATGGCCACTGGAGCCGCCATCGCTAGCGTGCCGAAACATTGAGCATCGAATAGACTTTTATCTCGCAAAGTTCAAAGTCAGGAACAGGTTGACATGGTTCATCATGACCAAAGCCTGAAAGTTGCTTTTGGCCGGGTGGCTCAGTGCGCGGTTACCACCATTTTCTTCAGGCGGAGCATTCCGCGTCGGATCCTGGCTTTGACCGTGCCGAGCGGCTCCCCGAGGCGCTCGGCGATTTCCTGCTGGGTGAGGCCGCCGAAGTAGGCCATTTCAATGACCTCGCGCTGCTCGCTACTGAGTTTTGACACAGCCGCCCGGACCATCTCACCCCGTTCGGTGGCATCCAGATCATCGGCGGGTTGCCTGTCATGGGCGGATTCCTGAACCAGCGTCTCACTTTCGACTTCATCCTGGAGGCGAAACCTGCGCTGCAAAGAACGCAGGCGGTCGATCGCCTTGTTCCGTGCCATGGTGAGAATCCATGTGGCCGGCTTTCCCTTTGCCGAGTCAAAAAGAGGGGATTTCTCCCAGATCATGAACATCACATCCTGGGCGACATCCTCCGCATCCGTCCGGCTGTTGAGGACACGGAATGCCGTGGAGTAGACCAAGCCGACATAGCGGCTGTAAAGCTCGGCAAAACCGGCACGGTCACCCATGCCGGTTTTGCGCAGCAAATCAATATCCGCCTGAAGGACGTCGGTGGTTTCCACGACTTTCAGACTAGCCGTATTCCGGCCGCAGGCAACGGAATCGGAAAAAATCGCAGGTTACTGCTACTGGGATTTTTTGACCGGGCAGGTGCCGGTGGAGGTGGCGCAGCAGGAGCTCGGGCTTGTGCAGGCTTTCTTGGTCATCGGGCAGGTCTTCGTGGTTGCGCACTGGGTCGGGCACTTGCTGGTGGAACAGCATCCGGTGACGCCGAAGGACGCGACACAAACAACAGAGAGGAGGGTGAGGATGGATTTCATACTGGTGAGACCCTAGCAAAGAATTCTGTTTGCGCAAGTCGCCGGAAAAGTTTCTGCTGACACGCCCGACATGCCCGAGTCCCGGATCATCGCACCCACCCTCACCGAAGTCTACGCCGGCACAGCGCAGCGCTTCGGTCACCTGCCGGCATTTGCGCGGAAGGATGCGTCCGGGAAATTTGTCCCGATAACTTTCCGGGATCTTTATGAGAAAGGACTCGATCTGGCGACGGCACTCGTGCATGCGGGGGTTCAAGCCCGCGAGCATGTCGGGATCATCTCGGACAACCGTCTCGAGTGGATCATGTGCGACTATGGAATCCTGCTCGCCGGGGCGGCGGATGTCCCCCGGGGAACCGATATTACCGACGCCGAACTTGTCTACATCCTGACCCATGCCGATGTGCGGACGGTTTTTGTGGAAAACCTCACGACGCTGGAAAAGCTCCAGCGTTGTCACCACCGGCTCAAGAAGGTGGAAACCATCATCCTCATGTCCTCCGGGGGAGAACCGCCGCGCGGGGTTCTGCGGCTCGAGGACCTGCTGACGGAAGGGGGAAGGCGGCGCGCGGAAGGCGACCATTCCGCCTTAGAGCGGGCGGGAGCGGTCCGCCCGGACGATCTATTCACCATCATCTACACCTCCGGGACAACCGGAACGCCGAAGGGGGTGCAGCTCACGCATGCCAACATGTGCTCGCAGATTGCCAACCTTCCGTTCGACATCGAGCCCGGCGACCGGACGCTCTCGATCCTGCCGATCTGGCACAGCTACGAGAGGATTTTCGAGATGGTGGCCATCGCGATGGGTGCCTGCACCCATTACACGAGTCTCCGGGCGATTTCGGAGGACCTCAAGGTCGTCCGGCCGACGCTCATGGCCTCCGCCCCGCGGCTCTGGGAAAGCCTTTATCAGAAAATTCTCGCGAACGTGCGCTCTGCTTCGCCGCTCCGGCGCGCCCTGTTCCATGCGGCCCACACCTGCGCGCGGAACGTCCATCGGGCGGAGAGGTTCTTCCTCGGCCAGCAGCTGGACATGCACGGACGGGGACTGCTCGAAAACCTGCGCCTGGCCGCCGGCCATGCGGCCTCCTGGCTCCTGTCCATCATTCCCTGCCGGCTCCTGGACAAGCCGGTTCTCGCGAAGCTCAGGGCCATCGTGGGGGGGGAGTTCCGCGGAACGATTTCCGGAGGCGGGGCGCTCCAGCCACATGTCGACGAATTTTTCAACTTCATCGGTATCCCGGTGCTTGAAGGATACGGCATGACCGAAACCTCTCCGGTGCTGGCCGTCAGGACATGGGGAAATCTGGTCCTCGGAAGCGTCGGCCGGCCCTATCCGGAAACGGAGGTCCGGATCATCGATCTCCACACGGGGGATATTCTTTATCCATGCGCATGGAGGCGGGGTCGCGGTCGCGGGCTCCGGGGGGAAATCCATGTGCGCGGGCCGCAGGTGATGAAGGGGTATTACAAAGATCCTGAGGGAACAGCCCGGGTGCTGCGCGACGGGTGGATGAACACCGGCGACATCGGAATGGTCACGTTCAACAACTGCCTGAAAATTCTCGGCAGATCGAAGGATACGATCGTCCTGCTCAGCGGCGAGAACATCGAACCGGTGCCGATCGAAGCCCGCCTCACCGGGTCACCGCTCATCGAGCAGTGCATGGTTGTGGGCCAGGATCAAAAAAACCTGGGCGCACTGATCGTGCCGGCGCTGGACGGATACCGGGCGGCCGGACTCAAAGCGCAGGACCCGTCCGATCTGATCGCCCGCGAGGATGCTCACAGGCTCATGGATGCCGAGATCCGCAGGCTCATCAACACGGAAGCCGGCTTCAAGCCGTTCGAGAAGATCGCATCCTGGCGGTTCGTGCCGCGGTCATTCGAAGTGGGCGACGAGTTGACGAACACGTTCAAGCTCAAGCGGCACGTGATCACCGACCGCTACGCCACGCTTATTGAGGGGATGTTTGCGGCTTCTTGAGCATCCCCCGGATGCTTTCCAGCCATGCCGGAAAGTCGGGGTGTGAGGGGAACGTCCGCACGAGGGCAACCACCTCCACCAGCCCACGGTTCGGCTGCCCGAGAGCAACCAGATCCTGCGCCCGCTTGAAGAGAAGCCGCGGCCGGGTCTCCGTATTGAATTCCTCGGCCTCGTGGCTTGAACGCCCGGCCGTAATCCGGTCCGCTTCGACTTTCATCTGCATATCCCATGTGGGGATCAGCTGGGGGTCCCTTTTGTCACGCAGCACCGAGCGCACATTCTTGTCGAGAATGCCCGCAAGATCTCCAGGCTTGAGCTCCCAGTTTTTTGCGTCGGGAAGCCACTCGTCCAGCCGGAGCCATTGTGCAAAAACCGACTGGCTGAGCGGCTTGTCGAGCAGATTCCTCCACTCATCCTTCGAGGGAGCTTTCTTTTTCGGATCCGGGGCGGAAGGAGGAGCGAAGAAAATGTCGTCGGCATTCACCAATTCGTTGACGTAGGCCATCAGCGCGGGAAGCTGAATCTCGGGTTTCTCGAGGCCCTTCCTCTGAAGCGAAAGAAGGAGATACTTCAAATGCAGGACGAGCGCGGTCTGCATTTCCTTCGAGCGAAGCATGTCATCTCGGGACTTCTTCCAGTCCGCAAACGCCTCCGGCTTGTCTTTTCTTCCCTTGAACTGCACCTCCTCGACCGCCTTGGTATAAAAGTTTGCGGCTGCGGGACCGCTGGCAGAAGCCGCCTGGATCTGAGCCAGCAGCATTCCCTTTTCGGACGCCTTCCCCTGTTTCTGCTTCAACTCCAGGGTTTCGATCTCCCTGGCGAGGGCAGTCAGATCCGGCGGGGCGATATCCTGCTGCTGCGCACCGAGCATGGGAACTGACAGGAAAAGACCAATGGCTACGAAACGGGGGACATTCATGGGGCGGGGATCATGCCAGCTCCCCCGGAACCCGTCCAGTTCGTTCTGGTTGACAACAGGGCGATCCGGCCCCAAGGTCGGCACACTTATGACCGGGGTCAAATCCGCCCTGCGTCCAAGATCGCGAAAGAAAGAAACCATGAAAGAATTTTTTAAGACAGTCCGCTGGACAAACAGCATGTTCCTGATCGGGACATTTCTCACCACCATCACCGCCGTCCCGCTCTACATCTGGCACTACGGACTGGATGCCTTTCAAATCACGCTGTTCTGGTTTTTCCTGATCTCGACCGGCCTGAGCATCACGCTGGGATACCACAGGTTGTTCTCGCACCTGACGTTCCACGCACGCTGGCCGGTGAAGCTGTTCACCCTCCTTTTCGGTGCAGCGGCATTTGAGGGCTCTGCCATCGCATGGTCTGCCGACCACCGCCGCCACCATAAGTTTGTGGATCACGAGGAGGATCCTTATGACATTTCCAAGGGGCTTTTCCACGCCCACATCGGCTGGCTGCTGTTCCGCACCGGTCCGGACACGCCACTGACATGGGTCCGAGACCTCAAGAAAGACCGCCTCGCATGGTGGCAGCACGAGTATTACGTTCCGATCGCGATCGGAATGGCGTTCGCACTTCCGGCAGCGATCGGCTGGGCCGTAGGCGGTCCGGTTGCCGCACTGGGGGCATTCCTCATCGCGGGGGTCGCGCGGGTGGTGGTCGTGCATCACATGACGTTCTGCATCAACTCCCTCTGCCACTGGATCGGCGACCGTCCGTATTCCTCCGACTGCACCGCACGTGACAGCGTGCTCATGGCGATCTGCACGTTCGGAGAGGGCTACCACAACTTCCACCACGAATTTCAGCACGATTACCGGAACGGGGTGAAACCCTGGCAGTTCGATCCGACGAAGTGGACGATCTGGTTCCTCAGCAAGGTCGGTCTGGTGGCAGGACTCCGCACGGTGCCTGAAGAAAAGATTTTAAAGGCGCAAATCGCCGAGCATGAACGTCAGCTGCAGGCGCGCCTCGACCAGCACCCGCTGACCGACTCACTCCACGCCATGCTTGAAAATGCCAGGACCCGCTTGAATGTTGCCCTGGAACGCTGGGAAACCCTCCTCGTCCAATACCGCGAAGCCGCCGAGCGCCGGGGAGAGATCTCCCGCCGCGAAATGCGCGCCCTCAAAAAGGATGTCCGCGAGGCTGCGGATCAGCTGCGGGCGTCAATCCGCCACTGGGTGGAAACCCACCGATCGCTCCCAGCCCCGACCGCCTGACCGGGGGTTGGATAAGAACAGAGGGGGGGAAGCCCACCGGTAAAGGACGGTCTCGCACTGGTTTCTCTGCTGGCCGGTTTTCAGCGCTCATTTGAAACTTCAGATCACGGGAAAATCGGGTTTCTCAGATGGCGGTTGTTGAGGCGCTGACTCTGTGCCATGTTCCGCGAGGTTTTATAGATGGACAGCCTTTTCCAGGAACTGGTGGACGGATTCTATGCGGATGTCTATCGCTTCGCACTGTCGCTCGCGCGCAATCCGGACGAAGCCTGCGATCTCACCCAGCAGGTGTATGCCACGGCCGCCAAACGCATCGACCAGCTCCGCGAACGCTCGAAGGCAAAAAGCTGGCTGTTCACGACTCTCTACCGCGAGTTTCTGAAATCCAAGGCCCGCGCGAAACGACAGCCGCTTGCCTCAGAGGAGGAGATCGAAAAACTGGAGGATCCCGGAGGCGGAGGCGAGCAGCAAGCAGCCCACACGGAACTTCGCGAGGCACTTCTACACCTTGAAGACGCCCACAGAGCCATTCTGACCCTTTTTTACATGGATCAAATCTCTTACAAGGAAATCTCCGCGATTCTGGAGATTCCGATTGGGACAGTGATGTCACGGCTCGCCCGCGCGAAGGAGGCTCTGAGGGAATTGCTCAACCCGGGGAATAAAATCGCCTTCCGCGGATCGGATGGACAAAAACCAAAGGTGAAACAAGAATGACACGCGACGAGGCACAACTTCTTCTAGGACTCTTCCGCCCCGGTCTCGATGATCCGGCGGATCCGATGTTCTCCGAGGCCTTTTCGTTGATCGAATCGGATCCGGAACTCGCTGCATGGTTCGAAAGGGAAAAGTCTTTTGACCGGGGAATGCGTGCCGAGTTTGCCGCCGTCGCGCCGCCCTTCAACCTTCGCGACTCACTACTTGCGCACGAAAAAGTCATCCGGCCCTCGATTTTCTCCCAGGCACCCTGGCTTCCCGCAGTCCTTGCCGCCGCCGCGACCGTGGCTCTTCTCCTCGGTGTTGCGGCGCTGATGCGACCGTCTTCCATGGTCTCGGATCCGGCACTTGCCGCACTCGCACTCAAAGTCCCTGCCCTGACCGGTGCCCACAACCACTCGCTCGAATCTCCCGGCGATTTTGAGGCCATCCGCGCATGGTTGGAGGAGCATGGTGGAGCTGCCGATTTCAGCTTGCCACAGAGCCTGCAACATGTGGCTGGTGTCGCCTGCGAAATCTTGGAAGTCGAGGGGCAAAAAGTCACCATCCTGTGCTTTGATCTCGGCGGGGATCGTCTGGCCCACTTGTATGTGGTGAAGGCTTCGGGAGATAGTCAGGGAGCCGACCGCCAGCCATCATTTTTCGAGATGAACGGAGTCGCCGTGGCTGGCTGGCGTGAAAACGGCTACAACTACTTTCTGGCCGAGCGCGGTCCTCTCGAATCCGTCCGCCGGCTGCTATAAGAAATAAAATCCCGGGAATAAACTTTCGTTCCCGCGCTCTTCATGAAACGTGAAGAGATCATCACTCATCCATCGCGCCGAGGGGCTCTATCAGGCCTATGAACACCTGCTCAACTTCCTCCAGGACTTCCTGCTGCTCGCCATCCGGCTGGTCTGGGGGATCCAGCTCGCCCAGACGGGTTGGGGGAAATTTCAGGATCTGGCGAAGGTCAGCGGGTTTTTCAGGGATCTGGGAATCCCATTTCCTGAGCTGAATGCGCCCTTCGTGGCGAGCGTTGAACTTTTTGGCGGTTTGTTCCTGGCGCTCGGTCTCTTTGGAAGGCTGGCTCCCCTGCCGATCATCGCGACCATGGTAGTGGCGTATGCAACCAGCGAACAGGAGGCGCTATATGCGCTTGTTCACGGCAACCCCGATCCTGTTTTTGCAGCAGCCCCGTTTCTCTTCCTCTTTGCGGCTATCCTCATCTGGATCTTCGGGCCGGGCCGGATTTCACTCGACACACTCGGTGCAAAAATCCTCGCCGAAAAAAAACTTTCTGCAGGCAGGGAATAAAGTTTCCAGACCGCGCTCCCACACCATGAGAGGCAACCAACTCTCGCAAACCACAACACAAAAACGCAAAATGAAAACCACGACAAAAGCACTCATCGCAACAGCAGCCATCGCCGGAATCCTCGGGGCATCACCGGCTTTCGCAGCAGCCACATCCACGAACGCCGGGGCAAAAGTCACCGTCATGGATGACAAGGGGAAAAACTCCTGCAAAGGCAAGAATGGCTGCAAGGGTCATGGCGGATGCAAGTCCGGAGACAACGGCTGCAAAGGCAAGAATAGCTGCAAAGGAAAAGGCGGTTGCGCCACCGACGGTTCCAAACAATAGTCGGTTGAATTCGCATGGGCGGTGCGGCCAGCGCCGTCCGCCCATCGCGAAAACCGGCAACTCAGCATGCCAGCCAATGCCTTCAACGGCGGGACAAACTACGGAATCGGAATCGGCCTCCGGGTCCCGCACTACCGGCATATCCTTGAGAAAAAGCCGGTGGTGGATTGGTTCGAAATCATCTCCGAAAATTTCCTTGTCGATGGTGGACGACCGCTGGAAATCCTCGACTCCATCCTCGAACAATACCGGGTCGTCCAGCATGGGGTGGCCACGTATTTTGGATCTCCGGACCCTCTAAACCGCAGCCATCTCCGCAAACTCAAACGCCTCGTCAAACGCACCGGAACCCCCTGGCTCTCCGACCACCTCTGCTGGGGCAGCGTGGACGGCCGCTACACGCATGATCTCCTCCCCATGCCCTACACCTTTGAGGCCGTTGAGCACACCGCACGGAAAATCCGTGAGGCCCGCGACTTTTTGGAAATTCCGATCTGCGTCGAAAATGTCAGCAGCTACGCGGAATTCCACATCTCCGAGATGACGGAATGGGAATTTCTCAGCGAAGTCAGCGAGCAGGCCGACTGCGGGATCCTGCTCGATGTGAACAACATTTACGTCTCCGCGCAGAACCATGGGTTCAAGGCCCTGGACTATCTTGAAAATATCCCGCACCACCGGGTCGGCCAGATCCACATTGCCGGACATTCGAAATTTGAACGCTTCATCCTCGATACCCACGACCACCCGGTCCTGGACCCGGTCTGGAAACTTTATGACCGCGCCATCCAGTTGACCGGTCACACCGCCACGCTGCTCGAGTGGGACGACCGGATTCCCTCGTTCGAAGAAGTCCATGACGAAGCCCTCAAAGCCAGTGCCTACCTTGAAAAAAAGCCCTCCCTCCACGTCGCATAGTCTCCTCGCATTCCACACCGTTCAGCGACGCATGGCATCCACCATCATGCGCCGCCTCACGCCGGATGAAAGAATGCAGCCTCAGGATGCGGAGGGGCGGTCTTCCGAACTTTCCGCTGCGGAAATTATCAAACCCAACGACCGCCTCACCTCGTTTGAGCGCCTTGAGATTTACAACCGGCAGTATTGGTTCCGGCTGATTGATTGCCTGATCGATGATTTCCCCGGTCTGAGGGCTGTGCTGGGCGACAGGCGATTCTATCCGCTCATTATCTCGTATCTCGAGTCCCATCCCTCGACGTCTCCCCTGCTCGGCGATCTTGGGCAGCATCTTCCGGAATTCATCGTCCGCAAGCGCGCCCTGACTGCTCCGTATACGAAAATTGCCACGGATGTAGCGCGGTTGGAATGGGCCCAGATCGTTGCCTTTGACAGAGGCTCGCTCCCGGCCCTCAAGCCAACCTCGATTGCATCGACGCCCGCGGACAAACTGTTTTTCCGACTCCAGCCCTTCATCACCCTGCTGGATCTCGCTTATCCCGTGGATGCGATCGTGCTCAGGCTCCTGCGAAAAGACCGCGCCCTGCGCAGCGAAACCAGCAATGCCGTGGGAGAAACCCACCAATCGAGAAAATCCGCCATGGCTGGAAGGATTCGCCCCGCCCGAACCCGCCTTCTAGTGCACCGCCACGAAAGCGCGGTTTATTTCAAGCCCCTCACGCCCGGACAGTTTCTTCTCTTGAAAAAACTGTCCGACGGTTCAAGCCTCGCGGAGGCCTGCGAAAGCCTGCTGGGTTCCTTTCCGCGCACCCCACCCCCAGACGTCCAAACCTGGTTCTCCAACTGGAACCACTTTGGATTCCTCGCCCGGCGCTGATCCTACAAGTCCAAAATCGCGCTCTCCCACATATGTCTCAACTCCAAGCTTCCCTCCGACCGCTCCGAAGGCTAAATGGTCGGGTGATGCAAATCGACAAACAGGAGACCGGGGCCTCAACGACCTTCAAGCTGTCGGGAGAAATTGATTTGCACGCCTCTCCGGACCTCCGGGCACAGCTGAGAACCTGCGTCCAAGGAAAGACACGCGTCCTCCTCCTTGACTTCACAGAGGTCACCTACATCGATTCGAGCGGCCTGGCGACATTGATCGAGTATGTGCGCGAGTGTTCGACCTTCGGCGGGAAGATGGCGCTTTTCGGGCTTCAGAAAAAGGTCCGCACAATCTTCGATCTGGTCCGCCTGAACGAACTGTTTTTAATCAGCAACACGGCCGAGGAGGCCGCTCTTGCGGTAAAATGACCCCGGCGCTGAGGGCGTTTTTTTTCCTCAACGGAGAAATTCTCTACTGGATTTTTGTCGGCCCGTTCCGCGGGAAGCCGCTGCGGATATCCTCAATGTTCCGGCAGATGGTGAGGATCGGAGTGCAGGCATTCCCCATGACGGCCCTGACGTCTCTGAGCATCGGGCTCACCCTGGCGATGCAGGGCGCCCAGGAACTCTCACGCATGGGCGCGGCATCGTATGTGCCAAATCTCGTCGCAGTCACAATCCTGCGTGAACTCGGTCCGCTGCTCGTCGGGGTCGTTGTCATCGGACGCAGCGGGTCGGCGGTCACGGCGGAACTCGGAACGATGAAAGTCGGCGAGGAGATCGAGGCCCTGGAAGTCATGGCGATCAACCCGGTCCGCTTCCTTGTCGTCCCGAGGTTCCTCGCGATGCTTGTCATGCTTCCTGTCCTCACTGTCTTCGGCAACTACATCGGCATGGCAGGAGGCTGGATGATCTGCCATTTTGCCTTGGATATGAACACGGCTGGCTACATCCAGCGCCTGATGGATGCCGGTCACCCGATGGACCTCTATTCCGGGATTGTGAAGAGTTTCGTCTTCGCCTGGCTCATCATCATGATCTCCTGCCAGACCGGGCTCGGGGTCTCAGGTGGGGCCGAGGGCGTCGGCCAGGCAACCACCTCCTCGGTCGTGAACTCCATCCTCGCCATGCTGGTTGCCAACGCCATCCTCACGGCACTGTTCTTCTTTTTCTAGCCATGGGAGAAACCGTCATCGAAGTCCGCGACCTGGTGAGAACGTTCGGATCCCGGACCGTCCTCAACGGCATCAGCTTCACCGTGGAAAAGGGGGACGCCATGATCATCATGGGAGGGTCCGGATGCGGCAAGAGCACCCTCCTCCGCCACATCATCGGCTCGATGAAGCCGACATCCGGATCAATCCGTCTCTTCGGCGAGGAAATCACCACGATGCCGCAGGGCCAGCTCGAACAACTGCGCCTGAAGTTCGGGATGAATTTCCAGTTCGGCGCGCTCCTGCAATCCCTGACAGTTGGGGAAAATGTGGCCCTGCCGCTGATCGAGAACAGCCGGGTGGATCCGGACATCGTGGACCTCATCGTCAAGATGAAGCTCGAACTCGTCGGGCTGACAGGCTTTGAAAATCTCAAGCCGGCTGAGATCAGCGGCGGCATGCGCAAGCGCGTCGGCCTCGCCCGCGCGGTCGCACTGGATCCCGAGCTTCTCTTCAGCGACGAGCCAACATCCGGACTGGATCCCATCATGACCGCCGTCATCGACCGGCTCACTCTGGACCTGACCCGCAAACTCGACATGACCGCAGTGGTCGTCTCCCACGACATGACCAGCGCCTTCCGCATCGGAACCAAGATGATCATGCTCGGCGCAGGCAAGCGCGCCGGAACCATCATCGCCCAGGGAACTCCGGACGAAATCCGGAATCATCCGGATCCCGAAGTCCAGCAGTTTATCAAAGGCGAGCCCGACGGCCCTGTCCCATTAAAGCTCTCACCCGAAGATTACATCGAACGCCTGCTCGGCCACCCGCGCCAGAAGGGCGTCGATTATTAGGCGGCACCAGCGGGATTGGTGAGTGACAAAACCTGGCGGGTTGCCTTGTAATGCCCGCAGTGAATGTCACGGTTCTGAAACTTAACTGCCCGGACGCGGTCGGCTTGCTTGCACGGATCACCGGCTTCATCGCAGCTTCCGGAGGAAACCTGCTGGACGTCAGCCAGTATACTGACCCGGCAGCCAAGTGGTTTTTCGCCCGCTTGGCATTCGACGGCGGCAGCGCCTCTTCCGACCCGGACACTTTTCAAAAGGAGCTTTCCGCGCTCGCGGACTCGATGAAAGCCGAATGGACGATCCGCCCGGCAAAGCGCGCGATGCGCACGGCCATCCTGGTCAGCAAGCAGGACCACTGCCTTGCGGACCTGCTGTGGCGCTGGAAATCGGGCGAACTGAACATCTCGATATCCGGGGTTTTTTCCAACCACGATACCTGCCGGACGCTTGTCGAGCGGGAGTCCCTGCCATTCGAGGAGCTGGATTTCTCATCGGACAAAGAGGCGGCATTTGTGCGACTCGCGGAGCGGCTGCGCTCGCTGGACGTCGAACTCGTTGTGCTCGCACGTTTCATGCAGATTCTGCCAGGATGGCTCTGCCGGGAATTCTCAGGCCGCGCAATCAACATCCACCACTCGTTTCTTCCAGCTTTTGTCGGAGCAAACCCCTACCGACGCGCGTTCGAACGCGGGGTCAAACTGATCGGTGCAACCTGCCACTATGCCACCGAGGAGCTCGACAACGGTCCGATCATCGAGCAGGAAGTGGCGCGGGTGGAGCATTACCACGAACCGGATGACCTCATCCGACTCGGAAGGGATTGCGAACGGCTTGCTTTGGCGCGCGGAGTGCGGTTCCACGTCGAGGACCGCGTCCTTGTGCACGGCTCCAGGGCTATCGTGTTCCGGGACTGAAAACCTGCTTGGTTCCCCTATTGCCTACTGGGTTCCCTGCATCATCGAACCCATCATTCCCGGACCCTCCCATTTCTCGGGCCGGTTCCAGGGAAGCGCGCTTCCGCCATGCTGGGCTTCGGACGTCTCATCCGTAGCGCAGCCGGGTAGGAAAGAAAGAATTACGCCGAGCAGAAGGCTACTCAGCAGTGGCTTGATAAATGACATTGTCACCGGGCTGGATGCTAACGCCGCGCGAAACACTGCTCCCGACGATATCCGCGATGGATGTCGAAGGTTCGACAGACGTGACGCGGACTTTTCCTACGAGCTGGTTTCCCCGCTTGACCAGCATCTCCGCATTTCCGACAACCCCGTTGCGATCGCCGAGGTTGAGTACCACGAAATTCCAAGCCTGATTGACGGCGAGGATCCGGCCCTCAAGCCCGTTGCGCATCTTCAAAGCGACGCGATCGGCATCCTTCTTGCGAAGCTCTTCGAGACGGGCGTGAGAGGAATCGAGATCGGCCTGCAGCTTCGTGATCAGGGCCTCTTTCTCCTGCAGAACAACCTGCTGGTCGGCGCTTGGCCCTTGAACGGCAGGAGCCGCCTGCGCTGCGCTCAAAGTCTGGATCTGCGCATCCTTCGCCTGGATGTCCGCAGTGAGCTTCGTGATCTCCGAGTCCTTCGTTCCGACCTGGGTGGTGAGTTCGGTAAGCTGGGACTTGGCTTTTTCAGCGTCGCTCTTGACTGTATCCAACTGCGCGGCGGCTTGATCTTTTTCGGCGGTTATGGTCACCAAGGCGTCCTTGGCTTCCTTCAAGCTTTTCTGGGCCTGTTCGGCAGCAGTCGCTTTTTGTTGCGCCTCCTGTTGCACAGTCGTGAGCTGATCTTTGGCGGCAGAAAGGCTGCCTTTGTTGAGAAAACCGAGCGCCGTCGTGGCAAGCGTCACGGCGATGGAGGCATAGAGGAGAACTTTACCCATGGCTGATATAATTGGTTAAGAAGCGAAAATGTGAATAACTTATCGCCCATAGCGCTGCAAGCTCAAATGCAACAAATTCCGTGTATTTTCTGTTGCCTTCGAAATTGCCGACTTTAATGTGACGTCGCCAGGGACTATGGACTGAGGACGGACGAACCCCGCCAGGGCAGGAATGCAGCAACGGCACTCCTCTCCCCATTGCCGTAGCTCTCTGGCCTTTTTCCCCTGCCTTGACTCACCGCTTCCGGCGGATAATCTCCTACCGAGATGGAGAACCCTTCCAGAGAAAGCGTTCGAGAAGTGCTGTATGGCTATCTGGCCGGAAAGGGCCTCCGCAAGACCAGCCAGCGGGACGCCATTATCGAGGCGGCATTTGGAACCCGCGAGCATTTCAATGCCGAGGAGCTGCTCATCATGGCCAGGAAAATTGACATCTCCGTCTCCCGTGCAACGGTCTACCGCACGCTCCCGCTTCTTGTTGAGAGCGGTCTGTTGCGTGAATTGGACCTCGGGGGAGAAACGAAGGTCTACGATCCGAACTTTCTGGAACACCCGACGCACAACCATCTGGTCTGCGTGGATTGCCGGAAAATCATCGAATTCGAGGACCCGAACATGGAACTTTTGGAAAACTGCATCACCCGCCGGCTCGGGTTTTCCCCGACAAACAAGATGGTAAAAATCGAGGCGCACTGCGACGAGTTCAAGCTTCGCGGCACCTGCACGAAACGCCCCGCGGAGACAGAAAGCTGATATTATGTGGAAAGGCCGGTTCAAACAGGAGGCCTCGGATCTCCTGAAATCCTACGGACAATCCGTAACAAACGACTGGCGGCTCTACCGCGAGGACATCCGGGGAAGCATCGCGCATGCCCGCGCGCTTGCAAAAGCAGGAGTTCTGACCCAGGAGGAATTTGAACAGATCGAGTCCGGCCTGGTGGAGATCGAAAAGGAGATTGCCTCCGGCACATTTGCGTTCAACGAGGACCTTGAAGACGTCCATATGAACATCGAGGCGGAACTGACCAAGCGCATCGGGGCGGCGGGCGCGAAACTCCACACAGCTCGCAGCCGTAACGACCAGGTCGCCCTGGATTTCCGCCTCCACCTCATCGGTTGCTGCGAGGAGATCAGGGAGGGAATCCGAGGGCTTCAGCGTTCGCTCATCGGGCTTGCCGGCCGCCACCCCGCCGCCGTGATGCCGGGCTACACGCATCTCCAGCGCGCTCAACCGGTTTTTTTCGCACACCATCTTCTGTCCTATGTGGAAATGCTCGACCGCGACGCCGGGAGGGTCGCCGACTGCGCCAAACGCATGACTTGCATGCCGCTCGGTTCGGGTGCGATCGCGGGCTCGACGATCGTGTTGGACCGTGAGGCAATCGCCGCGGAGCTGGGATTTTCATGCGTCACAACGAACAGCATGGATGCCGTGGCCGACCGGGATTTTGCCTGCGAGCTTCTGGCAGCATTGGCCATTCTGGGAATGCACATCTCCCGCCTCAGCGAGGACATCATCCTCTGGGCCTCGGCGGAATTCGGATTCATCGAGCTGAGCGACCGGCACACGACCGGATCCAGCCTCATGCCGCAGAAAAAGAATCCCGACATCGCCGAGCTCGCACGCGGGAAAACCGGCCGTCTTTACGGAAACCTCATCGCCCTCCTCACGACGATGAAGGGTCTCCCTCTCACTTACAACCGCGACATGCAGGAGGACAAGGAAGGGGTCTTTGATTCGGTGGACACCGTGCGCGACACGCTCGCCATTTTCTCCGAGATGATCGACGCCGCCCGACTGCGGGAAGATCGCGCCCGCGCCGCGGCATCGGATCCATTGCTCCTCGCCACCGATCTGGCCGACCGCCTGGTCGAGGGAGGAGTAGCGTTCCGGCAGGCGCATGAAATCATCGGCCGCCTGGTGGGGCGGGCGCACGAACTCGGGCTTCCGCTCGACAAGCTTGACCCGGCCGAATTCCTCGCGGCCTCCCCGATTCTGACCCCGGAGATCGTCTCGGCCAACTTCGACCTCGAAGCCGCCCTGTCGGCACGCCGCGCCACCGGAGCCCCCTCGCCCGGAAATGTCGCCCGCGAAATCGCCCGGTGGACGTCACAACTCGGCTGATGGACACAACGTCGACCGCCAGCGGGGCCTGGCCCACACTTCACTCCGAGACCCTCTGCGACACACCCTGGCTTTCGGTCGCGCGCGAAAAGATCGCGACCCCCTCGCGGCCGGCAGGCGTGGAATGGACGGTGATCCGCCGTTCGCTGGCAGCCGTTGTCGCCCCAAGGACTCGGGAAGGAAACTACATTCTGATCCGGCAGGAACGCGTCCCGGTGAGGCGCGAGTTCTGGGAGTTCCCGGCCGGGCAGGTCGATGGAGAGGTCACTCCGGAAAGCATCCTGGCGACCGCATCCCGCGAGCTCGGGGAAGAGGCCGCCCTCTCCTGCCGGGCACCGCTTGTACCGCTCGGCAGATATTTTTCCTCTCCCGGTTTCACCGACGAATGCTGCCATTTATTTCTGGCCGACGGCGTCGAGGCGGAGCCCGGCCTGAAATGTCATGATGCCAACGAGGCAATCCATGGCGTTCGCAGCTTCACTCCCGACGAACTCCAACGGGCGGTTGCCGAAGGGGAAATCTGTGACGCAAACACCCTGGCCTGCTTCGCCAGGCTCCAGGCAAGGGGGCTGTTCTGATGAGTTTGAAAAAGTTTTTTGATTTCCGGGACTCGCGCGACGAGGCCAAGCCTTTTATATCCCACCTGGAGGACCTCCGCTCCACGCTGATCAAAATGGCGATCGCCCTGACGGCGTCCATGGCGCTCTGCTTCCTCTTCCGCAATGAGCTGGCGGTAATCGTCCAGCGCCCGCTCATAACCGTGGACCCGGAGCGCGCCGCCAACCTCCAGTCGCTCGGCGTCGCGGACTCGTTCACCATCTCGCTTGAGCTCGCCTTCTACGGGGGGATCATCCTCGCGTTTCCGTTCCTTCTGCTTTTCCTGGCGGAGTTCATCCTCCCCGCGCTGAAACCCTCGGAGAAGCGCCTCCTTTATCCTGCGGCGGGAATCGGATTCGGCCTCTTCCTCGCGGGCGTGATCTTCAGCTACTTCGTCGTCCTTCCGCAGACGCTTGCGTTTTTCTTCAACGACGCCCGCTCGATGCACTGGCAGCCGACATGGACGGTCCGCGAATACTATTCGTTCACCACGCAGTTCGTCATCTCGTTCGGTCTCGCCTTTGAGCTTCCACTGGTCGTCCTGTTGCTCGTGAAGCTCGGGATCGTGGATTACACCCTGCTGCGCCGCACGCGGGCGTTCGCAGTGATCGTCATTTTCATCTTCGCGGCGATCATCACCCCGACCTCGGACATCCTCACCCTCATGCTCATGGGCGCACCGATGTATATCCTCTACGAAATCTGCATCGCGATCTCGTGGCTCATGGCCCGGCGCGGGGGCGAGTAGGGATTCATGGCGCGTCACCGCCGTGAGTTTGCCGCGGCAACCCGGCTTCCCCATTCTAGGAGTTCAGGGGTGCAATCATCCCGGTCGAGGGCGCATTCGATCAGAACCGCCCCGCGATGGGACATCGCCTTGGCAACCGCATCCGCGAGCTCTCCGGCAGTGCGGGCACGCAGCCCCAGGCCATTACCCTCGCCGGCGTTGAACACCTCCATGAGTCCGGCGTAGTCCCAGTTCTTGATGTTGTTGTAGGGCCCGTCGTGGATCTCGACCTCGATCGTGTAGCCGCGGTTGTTGAGGAGGAAGATCACCGGATCGGCACCGTGGCGGATCATCGTGGACACCTCCTGCGCCGTGAGTTGAAAGGATCCATCTCCGATAAGGGAAAGCGTCCGGCGCCGGCTGCCCGAGGCGAGGGAAACCCCCAGCGTCGCCCCGGTGGCCCAACCGATCGATCCGTATTGCATCTGGAAAAAATACCGTGCCCCGGCTGGAAGGCGGAGCTTCTGCCCGTTGAACCACGAGTCCCCGGTTTCGATGACCAGATCGGACTCCGGAGTCAGCAACCCCTGGATCTGACGGCGGAGTTCCTTGATGGACAGCGGCACGCTTTCCGCAGCGGCCACGGCGAGGGCGGGCTCATCGTGCTGGCGCCGGTAGCTGACGATGGACGCGTCGTTTCGCGTCACTTTTCCGGCAAGCGCCTCAAGGAACTCGTCCAGCCGGATACCGGAAAAATCAAATCCCTCCATGCGGAGGAAATCCGGACCTGCGTGCAAAAGTTTTCCGGGAGGAGTCAGTGTCGTCCAGCCGGTGGTCGTGTAATCGTTGAAAACCGGTCCCGCAAAAATCTGGCAGTCGCTGGATTCCACGATCTCCGCACAGTTCGGGCTGCCGACATCCCCCCAATAAGTGCCGATGAAGGCGGGGTGATCCTCGGGAACGAGCCCCTTGGCATCGGGCATCACCGCGACCGCGCACCCGAGTGCATCCGCCAGCTTGAGAAACCCGCCGCAGGCATCAGCGGAGCGGAGTTTGACACCGCCGACGAGAACCGGCTTCACGGCCTTCTTGATGCGCAGAGCAGCGGCGTCCACCGCGGCAGCGAGAGCAGCCGGGTCGGAAGATCCGGACGTAGGAGGAAGAGTCAACGGAGCGGGAACCGGGACCTCTGCGCCGGCAAGATTGCAGGCGATCTCAAGGTAGACCGGCTTGCGTTTAGCGAGGCAGGTCGTGACCGCGGCATCGATCATGCGTGGCGCATCCCCGACATGGCGGATATTGAAGGTGGCCCCGACCACCGGCTCGAAACACTTTTCGGCCTGGTAAAAGTTGTGCTCGGCAAGCGTGTGGTGGAGAAGGTGGTTCGCCGGGGCATCATTGGTATTCGGACCGCCGGAAACCACCAGAAGGGGAAGGTCGTCGGAATACGCCCCCGCCGCCGCATTGATCACGCTCAGCCCGCCGACCATATAGGTGACCACCACGACCCCGAGCCCGCCGGTCGCGCGCGCATACCCGTCGGCCGCATATCCGGCATTCAGCTCGTTGCAGCATCCGATCATCCGCAATCCAGGCTGCTTCAGAAATTCGTCGAGAAGCACGAGGTTGAAATCCCCCGGGACAGAGAAAAAATCCCGGGTTCCGGACTGGACGATGCGGGTGGCGAGATATGAACCGACGGTGGATTTGCTCATGGGAATCAGGCCGCGTGAAAGGGTTTCCGGGCCGAATTGTCGCGACGGACCTTCGCAAAGTCAATTGCCGGCCGGATTGTCTTTGCATGTTTCCCTTTCCAAGAGTTATGTGCGCCGGATGACAATCCTGCGCAGAGCGCTTCAATCTGCTGTCGCCGCAGCCCGGGCAAACCTTCTACCGGGCCTCCTGCTCCAGTGCCTGATGGTCGTCTTCCTTTCCGCCTACGTGGCGCATGAGGGGACGCGGATGTTTTTGGCGGAGGTCGCGCGTGTCCGACAGGAAGCCGGATACCTCTTCGCCTTTGTCTCGTATGCCACCGCTGCCGCGCTCCTGCCGGAGATCCTGCGGATCGCCTTTTTCCAGGGCGGCCGGCCGACAAAACGGAACCTCTGGCTGTTTCTCACCGCAGCACCCGCATGGGGATGTCTCGGAATTATTGTGGATTTTTTCTATCGTTGCCAGAGCGAGTGGTTTGGATCGGGAACCGGCTTGATGACGATCCTGCCGAAGGTGCTCGTCGACCAACTGCTGTTCAGCCCGCTCATTTCAAACCCTCTCACGATCGCCTGGTTCATCTGGCGCGACGAGAGGTTCCGATCCACGGCATGGAGGAAGGTTTTCCGGCCAGGATTCTATATCGACCGCGTTTTTCCGGTCCAGGTCTCCGGATGGATCATCTGGATCCCGGGGGTTGCGCTCGTGTATTCGATGCCGCCGCTTTTGCAAATCCCTGTGGCCGTGCTCATCCAGGCATTCTGGGCGCTGGTGTTCACCACGGTCGGTCAGGCATCGGACAAAACAGTCTGATTGTGTGACAAAAACGTTTCTTTTTCCCGCTTCCCTGATTTTCGGCGGGTGATAAATACGCATTGCCTTAATCATGAGCACAATTAACAAAACCCCGATCGGGCGTGCAACCGGCCTCGCAAAGGCCCTGCTCGCCACCTCTCTCCTCTCGGTCCCGGCATTTGCCGGAACGGTCTCCACAGAGCCTGTCCAACCTTTATCGACCCCGCTCGCCGACTGGTGGAACGGCAAATACATGACCGGAAACTGGTTCGGTGTCCGCGATTCGCTCGCCGACATCGGCCTGACGTTCAACGGCAAGTATTACGGCGCGTTTTTTGGTGTCGTCTCCAGCCAGAACGGCGCGCGCGGGATCTGGGACCAAGGGATTGAATTCGGTGCTGAGCAGAATTTCGGGAAGCTCCTCGGAGTGGAATCCCTCAACGGCGTGAAGGGATTTGCCCAGTTCCGCTACCGGGATTCCCAGATTGCCGCCGACCCCGGCACGTTCGTCCAGAGCAACAGCATGTTTGATCCGACAAACTGGTATTCCGGCACGCAGTTCCGCGTCCTCCAGTTTGGCATGGAAATCGGAACCGGGGAGCTTCTCCCGGTCAAGGACATGGTTGTCCTGCGCGGCGGTTGGCTCCAGCCTCAGAAAGAATTTATCGACCAGCCGCTCTCGAAGCTGTTCCTCAACAATGCTGTGAACAGCGCCAAGGGCGTGGGCGGAAACATCCCGTTCTCATCGAGCTTCTCCACATGGGGCGGCACACTCAAGGCAAAGCCTGTCGAGTGGTATTACCTCAAGGGCGGCCTCTTCATGGCCTTCCCGCAGGCGACCGCCAGCGGCAACCACGGCCTTGCCTACCAGGGCTATGGACCCGACCCGAGCCAGAATGGGCTCATGGCCATGGCCGAGACCGGAGTCACCCCGAAGATCGGCGCGTCCAAACTTCCGGGCAAATACGTGGTCGGCGGATACTATTACGGCGGATGGAAAAACTCGTTTTTTGGAACGCGTTCGCTCGGCCAATACGGCATGTATCTGCAGGCCGACCAAATGCTCTTCCGCGAGCCCTCCGAAGAACCCGCTCCGCTGGCCAAGGGCCCGTCGGATGGCAAGAGCGTGGCCACCGGAAAGGACTTCAAAGGCCCTGTCGCACCCGAAAAACCCAAACTCTCGGAGCAGGGCCTGAGCACATTCAACCTCGTGAGCCTCGCGCCGAAGTATAACAACCTTTTCCCGTTCTACTTCCAGACCGGCCTCGTCTACACCGGGCTCATCCCGCACCGTGACCAGGATCTCACGATGTTCTCGGTGGCCTACGGCAGTTACAGCTACTACAACATCGAGAACCTTCAAAACACAGGAAAGGTCAACCAGCCGAACTACACAATCTTCCTCGAAGGCGGCTACCGCATCCAGATCAACCAGTGGGCGTTCCTCCAGCCGTTCATCCAGTATGAGATCCGGCCGGCCGGCACGGGCGCCGTCAAGAACGCCACGATCCTTGGCTTCTACACCGGGCTGACATTCTGATTCGTTCCTGAAAAGGGTCAGCTATACAACCGCCGCCGCGAGGAAACTCCGGCGGCGGTTTTTATTCCTTCCCAAGAAAGATTTCCCCCGCACGCCGCCGTGCATGCAGGTTTCCAGGAAGGCTGACCTTGGCCGGACCACAGTCGGCATCCAGCAGGGAAAGCACCCGCCGGGTCTCGGCAAATCCCGGTTCGGGAACCCCGGATTTTCTAAGCCACCGGATCACCGCGCGATAGCGGAGCGCGTCCGGCATTTCGCGGAGCTCCCTGCACGAAAGCCTCGCTCCTGTCTCCGTGACCATGCTTTCCATCCATTCGTCCTCCATGCGGAAAATCTCCGCCGCACGGAGGACCGCATCGCGGAAGCTCGGCCCGAATGCTTCGCGGATTGCCGGGATCACAACATGTCGGATCCGGTTCCGGGTGTGGGCTGCCGAGGCATTCGATCCATCCTCTCGGTAACGGATCGCATTCTCATCAATATAGCGGTCGATCTCCTCGCGACCGACGGCCAGCAACGGACGGATGATCGTCAGTCCGTCGCGTGTGCTGACCGACTTCATGCCGGCCAACCCGGCAGCCCCGGATCCCCTCAAAAACTGAAACAGACACGTCTCGACCTGATCATCGGCGTGGTGGGCCAGCAGGAGCTTGCGGCAGTGGTGACGCTTCGCACACTCGCGGAAAAAGGCGTATCGCAGTTCCCGTGCGGCCGCCTCCGTCGAAATCCGGCGGCACTTCGCGAATTCATCCGTCCTTGCCCGCGCGCTTTCCATCCCGCATCCGACCGCCGAACGCCGGACAAACTCCGAGTCCGCACGCGAAGCGCGCCCGCGCAGTCCGTGGTCGAGGTGACAGACGATCAGCTTTTCAAAACCCAGTGATCTCAGCGCGTGGAGCAGCGCCATCGAGTCGCGCCCGCCGGACACGCCCACAAGGAGCTTCCGCCGCCTGGAAATCTCTTTCAGCGCCTGGGCCACAGAAGACTCAAAGGGATCAATCATGGCGGACATGGGACGGCATGGGGCTCACGAAAAGCGATGGTGATTCGGTCCATCGCCCTGTTCGCTGCAGCGCATGGTTAGGCGCTTCGTTCGATGCGATGACGCCAATAGCCAATCTCTCGGCTACAGTGCATGACAGCATAAATGGTGACGCGTTCGTGTCGTGGCTCCCAGCGATAGTAGATGACGAATGGGAAACGGCTGAAGACGTAGCGGCGAATCTCCGGCTCCTCGACAATGCGCCACCGAGTCGGCGCAGCGACCAAAGTGGCGACGGCAGACTCGACACTCGAAACGAAAGAATCAGCCACTCGGGCTGAGGCTTCGTGGAGGAAATAGTTGGTAGCCTCCGCATACTCGAAAAGCGCCTCCGGGTGAAAACCGTAGCTCGCGGGCATCAGATTGCAGCGCGCACGGAAGCCACAAGCTGCCGCACGCGAGCGAGCGCCTCGTCGCCGGGGATGAGTGACACCTCGCCAGCCTCAACCTCCGCAATGCGTCGGCGCACCTCGGCAACTTGAGCGGCGGCGATGTCCGATGGAATGTTGTGCGCCAGACTCTCGACGATTCGGTCGGCGAGTTCGGCGCGCTCAGCGGCAGAAAGCTGCTCTGCCTCTTCGAGAATGTGGGCAACGGCTTGAGTCATGAAATCAGAATACAAGCCGTTCGGATTCGGGCAAGTGCGCAGAAGCGCCCAACAATCAAGCTCAGCGACGGCGGAGCGAAGGAGAGACATACGAGCTAGAAAGCAATGCCGCACGAAGTGGACGCGCACAAGTTAGAAACAGCAGCTATCGTGACACGTGGAGCCGTTCGCTGCAGCGCATGGTTAGGCGTTGCGGCATTTTGAAAATCGGCGTCGGAAGTATTCTTCATTGTTTGGTCCTCAGAACCTAAAAACGCTATGCCTGCTAGGATGAAAAACAGCGTGAAGAACAACCAGAAAAGCGGCAGCCAGATGGGCATGTTTCGGTCGAGAACGGAGTCGCTTGGATGCCGGCAATTGTAATAAACGTTCACACGCTCGCCAACGGGATACCCGGAGAGATGTTTTCCGGCGGCTCGCTCGGAATCGGAGTTGCAGGTGTGAAAGTAGAGGCGGTCATTCGTATAACGCTCTCCGTCCACCGCATACTCATAGGCAACGCGAGGGACATAGCCATCCGAGTCCTCGTCTAGGCGGCTTTCCAAGATGGTTCCTGTCGTCGTCAGCCAATTCCGCGAAGCACGCCGACGAATCAGTGACCTCAGGAGATAAACACCAGAGCACAGGCCGACCAGGATACACAGAATCCCGGAAAGGTGAGAACTAATCTGCATAAATAGTAAGCCGTCTAACTCACAATGCGCGTAGCGGCGCCTAACGTTATATTCATCGAAAACGTTTTGATAGTCCGGAATGTTCCAGAGCTTGATGTGGGATATTATACGCAGTTGCTTCGCGGGCAATCGCTGTCTTCGGACCCAACCCGGATCCAGAACATTCCCCGCTCTGAGCCAGCAGAAAATTGGCCGTTATCGCATGGCCTGCGCTCTCTGCGCCTCCGCGTGAGACATTCCCTCATCTTCTCCCGCTGGATCCGGGTTTACTTTTTAATGACTTCGGCACCGAAATAGGGATGGAGCGCGGGGGGCAAAACCACCGATCCGTCCGGTTGCAAGCCGGATTCCAACAGCGCGACGTAAAGTCGTGCAAGTGCTGTGCCCGAGCCGTTGAGCGTGTGGCAGAATCGGTTCTTGTCACCCTTGAAGCGGAGGTTCATCCGGCGGGCCTGGTAGTCCTCGAAATTCGAGCAGCTCGAAACTTCCAGATAGGCATTCTGTCCGGGTGCCCAGACCTCGATGTCGTATGTCTTCGCGGAACCGAAACCCATGTCGCCGGTGCAAAGGACGATCGTCCGGTAGTGCAGGCCGAGCAATTGCAGGACGTGCTCGGCATCGGCCGTGAGCGACTCCAGCTCGGCGTCGGAATTTTCCGGCAGGCAGATTTTGACGAGCTCGACCTTGTCGAACTGGTGCATGCGGATCAGCCCGCGCGTTTCGCGCCCGGCGGACCCTGCCTCACGGCGGAAGCACGGCGTGTAGGCGGCGTATTTGATCGGAAGCTGCGCAGGCTGGAGGATTTCCTCCCGGTGCAAATTCGTGACCGGCACCTCCGCAGTCGGCGCAAGAAAAAGCCCACCCCCATCGACTCCATACATGTCGTCCTCGAATTTCGGAAGCTGCCCGGTCCCGACCATGCACTCGCGGCGGATCAGGAACGGCGGGCTCACTTCGGTGTAACCATGCTCCCGGGTATGGAGGTCGAGCAGAAAGTTGAGCAAAGCGCGCTCAAGCCGCGCCCCCGCACCGGTGTAGCACGCGAACCCGCTCCCGCTGATCTTCACGGCACGGTCGGGATCGATGAGGCCGAGCGATTCCGCGATGGCGACATGGTCGCGCGGGCTGGCGACGGCGGGCTTCCCCCCCCACACGCGCACGACCGGATTCGCGGATGCATCCGCTCCGACCGGCACGCCGGGCTGCGGGAGATTCGGAATATTCAGCAGAAGCCCGTTCTGGTCTGCGGCCAGCTTCTCGGATTTTTCCGTCAGCACCTGCATCTCAGCCGAGCGTGCCTTGACCTCGGCTTCGAGCGCCGAGCTGTCCTGCTTGCTGGCGCGCAGCTTTCCAATTTCCTTGCTGAGCCGGTTCCGTTCGGCCTGCAGCCCCTGCAGGCTGGTTTCTGCCGCACGGCGTTCGACGTCGAGAGCCAGGACCGCGTCCACGGCGGATTCGTGACCGGGGCCGCGCGTCGCGAGACGGGCTTTGACGGAGTCGGGATTTTCGCGAAGAAGTCGGATGTCGAGCATGGGTTGGACAGATTGAACAATTTTGGCAGAATGGGCTAAGCAAAAAATACCATGTCCGCGCAATACCGCGATTATTACCAGACGCTCGGGGTTTCGAAAACCGCCGCGGCAGACGAAATCAAGAGTGCCTTCCGCAAGCTCGCCCGCAAATTCCACCCGGATACCGCGAAGAACAAAAAGGAGGCCGAGGAGAAATTCAAGGAGATCAACGAGGCCTACGAAGTCCTCGGCGACCCCGAGAAACGGAAAAAATACGACGAGTTCGGATCCGGTTGGCAGCAGGCCGGTGGACCTCCCCCCGGTTGGCAGCAACCGGGCGGCGGATTCGGCGGTGGTCGCCCGGGTGGCGGCGGAGTCGAATTCGAATTCGGCGGCACCGGGTTCAGTGACTTCTTCGAGCAGATGTTCGGTGGTGGCCGGCGCGGAGGTGGACGCGGATTCGGAGGGTTCGGCGGCTACGAGGAACCTCCGCAGCGGGGCGAGGACGTCGAGGCGGACATCATGGTCACCCTTGAGGAAGCGTTCCACGGATCCACCCGTCAGATTTCTTTCCGGCGCGGGGAGTCCGGAAAAATCGAGACGTATACCGTGAAAATCCCGAAAGGCATCCGCGAAGGCCAGCGCATCCGTCTCGCCGGACAGGGCGGCGCCGGATCGGCAGGGAAGGGAGACCTCTTCCTCCGCGTGAAATTCCAGCGCCATCCGGACTTCGAAATCCAGGACAACGACCTCATCTATGACCTCGAAGTCCCGGCCTGGGATGCCGTGCTCGGATGCGATGTCCATGTCCCGACGCTCGAGGGCCGTGCAAAACTCAAAATCGCCCCCGGCACGCAGTCCGGAAAAAAGCTCCGCCTCCCCGGAATGGGGCTCCCGCTCGCAGGAGGTAAACGTGGCGACCTCTACGCGGTCGTCGCGGTCACCGTCCCCATATCCCCAGACGCGACCGAAAAAGACCTCTGGGAAAAAATCGCCGCGAAGCACCGGTGACTTGGCTTGCAAATGATTCGATCAAAAAATTCAAAAAATTCCCGCTTTTTGTGAGGCCTGCTCCATTCCTAAAAAAGCTTTCTGCTCCAATCGCAGTCTTATTGGTTTGGTGCCCGTCACTTTTTTCGGATGGGCTTTTACCGGGAGCCTCGGAAGTCATCAAATTGCTTTCGGAGGGAAAACAGCAGGCAGCAGAAACGAAACTGGCCGAGGCGTTGCGGCGGAATCCCAAAAATTTCGACTGTGCGTTTCTCTCAGCAGTTTGCGCCCGGAGCCGATTCGACACCAAGGGCTCCGCCGCCGATTTTTTGACGGTCACGACAAACAGGCCGGAATCTGCAGAAGGTCTGGCTTCGGCCTGCATTCTGGGCATTGACGCGGCCCCCGATAAAACCACGGCACTGTATTATTTCAACGCTCTCCTGATCGTGGGTGAGCGAAACCCCGGATCCATACCCATTCACTGGCTCACTGCCGTGATGGCGAGGGCATTGACACGCGACGGGCAAATCATGTTGTCCCCTGACCAGCGCAAGCGGATCCTGCAGTGCGGAATCCGAGAGTATGACGCGGTTCTCGCGCTCATGGCTCCAGGTCCGGGAGCAGTGCTCATTCATCAAACGATGGCCAATCTCTTGGATGATGTCGAAGGCTACGAAGCATCGTGGAAGCACCGTGAACTTGCCATCAAAATGGAGCCCGCCCCATGGAGCCTTCATGCCGCCGCCATGACACTCCGCAAGCTGGAGCGGCCAGCGGAAGCTCTCCCCCTTCTGCAGGAGGTCGTCAAAAAGGAGCCGAAAAATGCCTCTTACCATGACTCGCTCGGAAGAACCCTCTGGAGACTCGGACGCAGGGAGGAGGCCATTCGCGCATGGGACAGCGCGTCCAAAATCGAACCCAACAACACCGGGTATTTGAGGCTTTGCGCCATGGGCCATCGCAGCCTGGGCGACTACGCCTCCGCGCGGAAATACACCTGGAAGTCGCTCGCCAAGGACCCAGGCAACCGCGACATCAGGATCTGGGATGCACGATTCGCCGCACTCGCAGGGGAGCCGGATGCCAAGGAGAAGCTCTTGAAGGCGGGATCATTCGACTTCAATGGAAACCCCGTGGAAATCAAAACCCATGCGGATCCCTGGCTGGGTGCGGTGGAAACAGGCGATTTGAAGGCCTTCCAGCAACTACGTGGATCATCCGATATCAATGCGCGCGATCCGGCCGATTTTCACCAGACCGTCCTGATGAAGGCGGCTCAATCCGGTTGGGAGCCGATCGCGGCAGAGCTCATCCGGGCGGGCGCGGACCTGAACCTTCTGGACGACAACGGTGACACGGCGCTCCATTACAGCGCTCAATTCGGACATCCCCGCGTGATGAAGCTCCTGCTGGATGCCGGAGCAAAAACCGACCTGCAGGACAAGTGGAAACAGACACCCCTGATCATGTGCGCCTCCAGCTGCAACTGGGATGGTTTTCGCGTGTTGATGGATCATAAAGTCGGGCTGGAGCTGGCGACCCCGCATGGCGGCACGGCGCTGCGATACGCCGCCGGATACGGGCAACTGGCGATGGTCAATGAACTTCTGGCAAAGGGAGCCAGTGCCAACCAAGCCACCCAAAATTCCGGGGAAACCCCGTTGATCAACGCCTGCGAGTGGGGTCACTCACAGGTTGCGCTCGCGTTGCTTTCCTCGGGCGCGGAGGTGAACGCCCGGGACAAATCCGGGCGGACCGCTCTCCATCATGCGATCTCCCCGATCCTCAACATCCCGCTTGTCGAACTGCTTCTGGAAAAAGGAGCAGATCCAAAGGTTGCGGACAACAGCGGCACGACGCCGATCACCCGCGCGCGCCTGCTCGGATACGAGGAACTCGCCAAGGAAATGGAAAAAATATCCGGGAGCCCGGAGCCGTTCCGGTTTCCAGAAATTCGGCCGCCGGATGTCGGCGGACCGGCGGCCGGGCAGAACGCCCGCGTTTTCGTCATACCGATCCTGCTGGCCCAAGGCCACGAATCCGGCAGCGATGGTGACAACCCGGCGAAAATCAAAAAGGCTGCGCGCAAGGAACTCAGCCAGTTGTTCGGGATTGAAAATGCCGAGGCGCTTCAAATGGAAATTCAGGCGCTCGAAAGCTTCCAGCCCCGGCTCCGCGAGGCCGGAGATCTTCCCGTGGGAGCCACTTCCCTAAGTCTTCAAAATATGCTCAAAGGGGCTGCATGGAAAATCCACGGCTTTTGCAAAAAGGAAACGCAGGACGATTCCGCCTGGCCTCAGGCTCATATTCTTTACCTGACGGACCTCGGCATGAAAGCCGGGTTCCTTGCCCCGGATGTCGGAGGCAGACTCATCACCAATGCTTCCAAAGTCCTGAAAGGAAGATTCGCCTCATGGAAGGAATTCGCCGCAAGTTTTGTCCTTGGCGCACGGCTGCACACGGGCTGGGAGGCCGACCGCTACGCAAACATCTGCGACCGCATCGTCGAGGCCGGCATTCCCTGGCCATGACTTCCGGGGCACGACTCCGGATATACGGAGAGTCCCGTTGAGAATCGGCGTCAAAGTTGTTCCGGGCGCATCCAAAAACGGGATCGTCGGCTGGCTGGGCGAGGACTTGAAAGTCCGGATCCAGGCACCAGCCACCGACGGGAAGGCGAACGACGCGCTCTGCAAATTTCTTGCCGGGGAATTCGGGCTCCCCGTCAGCGCGGTCAACATTTTCTCCGGCTTCGCATCCCGGAAAAAAATCGTGGAGATCGAGGGACTCGTGCCTGAGGCCTTGGAAAAGGTTGCGGGCGGACGGGCCTGAGCCCGTTACTTGCTGCCCGGCTTGACTGCGGGGGTGCCCTTCAAATCCTCCGGAAGGTTTTCCGGATCGAACACCTCCGGGTTCATCTGCACAAGCGAGACAAACGGACATCCGAAATCCGGCAGTGCGCCACCGCTGCGGTCTACGATCGATCCCGCCGCCGAGACGATTCCGCCGTGGTCGCGCACGATCTGGATCGTCTCCTGCACCCGGCCGCCGCGGGTCACCACATCTTCCGCGACAAGAAATTTCTCGCCGGGTCGGATCGTGAATCCGCGCCGGAGAACGAGCCCGCCGGTCCCGTCCTTCTCCGCAAAAATATGCCGCTTTCCGAGATGCCGGGCGACTTCCTGGCCGACCACGATGCCGCCTACGGCGGGTGAGATCACGGTCGTGGCTTCAAACGCGCCGAGTTTGTCCGCCAGCCAACCGCAGACGCGTGCCGCAATCGCGGCATCCTGAAGCAGAAGCGCGCACTGAAAAAAATCGCGGCTGTGCATCCCGCTGCGCAGAACAAAATGCCCGTGGAGCAGCGCCCCTGTCTGACGGAAAAGATCCAGAACTTCACTCATGGCCAAAAAGATGCCGCTAGTCAGGCATCAGGTCGAGGCCTTTGAGCGTATTTTCGTCAAAGCGGCCACTCTGCCGGAACCCAGCGCTCTGCTGCCAGATCTTGAGGGAGGAGACGAGGCCGTTGTTCGGCATGCCATCCTCCGGGCCGCTGTAATACCCGAGCAGCTTCAGGTTTTTCTGCGCCTGCCGGACAACGGCCACCTGCATCTCCGGCCCGACGGATATATACGGGCCGCCTTTGAAGATATCAGCGATGGCGACATAGGCCGGCACAGGGGCCTGACCGGCAATCCCCAGCCGATCAAGCGTCTGTCGGTTCAACTCCCCTGTCACCTTGAGGTTTTCGGCAATCTGGTAGCGCCGGATCGCAGCCCCGGTCTGGCTTCCCATCTGGCCATCGGGCGTGCCTTTGTAAAATCCGAGCTGGGAGAGCTTTTTCTGAGTGGCCAGAACCGTCTCATCGGCGTGGAGGACAAGCGGCAAAAGTGCCGCAAACAAAATGAGGGCGAACCTTTGTGACATGGCATGTCCTCTAGCGGATTTCACGCGTCTAGGCAAGCGAAGCACTGCCGGGGGAGCTCAGTTCTTGGATGCGGATTCCTCAAGAGCACGGATCTCGGCATCGAGGATGCCATCCTTCTCCGGCGAAAGTTTTTTGCGGACCAGCGCGAGCGATTTCGCAGCCTCGGCCTTTTTGCCCGCATCCAACAGCGCCATGATGTAAGGAGCCGCGACATCGTAGAAAAGGTTCCCGCCGCCGGTATCCGCCAAGGAACTCACCTGCCGTCGGAACTCCTTCCCGGCCTCGTCGAGCTTTCCGGAATCCAGCAGCGACTGCATCTGCCGCGCCACGACCCCCACGCTTAGATCCGAACGCTTGCGCTTGTTTTGGAGCAGAATCAGGCGCTCAAGCTGGTCAGCGGCCGCCGTATCCCCCAGCTCGCGGGCTACTCCAGCCAAAGCCTGTTGATACCTGGTTTTCAAATCCGCATTGCCAGCGAACTGGACCAGGGCGGCCTCATAAAACTTTTTGCGTTCCGCAGGCGAGACACCGGATCGGACCAGAAAATCCCCCCGGGCATCCCAGGCGGCCGGGTTCATCATGCAGGTGCGGACGGCGCTCTCAAACGCCTTGGCGGCGAGGGCGGAGTCGCCCTTGCGCTCGATGATCCCCGCCATGGTGAGATCGTTAACCGATGCGGCGAATTCCGGCTTGTCGCGGAAGCTTGCGGCAAGCAGCCGGAGATCATGATCGCTGATGGTCTTCCACGACTGGGGATCCAATGCATGGCCGGTGGCGTAGTTCTGCGTCGCATAGCGGGCGCAATCGAGCTCCCACCTGTCATCGGCTTTCATGTAGCCGAACCAGGCATGGCCTCCATCCGCCCCCTGCCCTGTGAAGAAAAGCGTCGGCAACCCCTTTGCCTTTCCGCAAAGCATGGCGAAATACGCCTGATCCACGCAGATCCCCCCGCGTGCGCGAATCGTTTCCAGAAGATACGGGTCCTCTTCCCACGAATACTTCTGCTTCACAAGCCGGTCGTTCCGATAGGAAACCATCGGAAATGCCTTGTCGAAGCCCGCGACAGGAAGACGGATGTTTTTGCGCGCCCAGGCGAGTTCGTCCTGTCGGACAAACGCATCCACGACAAACTTCAACTGCCCGGCGGAAAGCTTCCTCAAATCGAGCAACGTTCCTCCGGATTCGTTCGCGGCGACCCAGGCGGCAAATTGATCGGCGGCCGGAAGCTGTTCCCGGGGAACGAGCGATTGCGTAACCTGATCGTGCGGCCAGAACCCGGGCGGTTTGGAATCGTTCACCACCGCAAGTGCGATCACGAGCTGCCGGTAGTTTTTCCAGTTTTTGGGATCAGCTGCACGGATATCACGAAGGTTCGCTAGCACGAGAGGCAGATAGTCGTCCTCGCTGAGATTGGAAAAGAAGCTCCTAGAGAACGCATCGTCCTTCATGAACTCCGCCGCAGCCTCGGGGGGAAGAATTTCCGACAGGGCTCCGTGAACCGGCTGCTCTCCATCCGGCAGAAGCTGCCGGAGGATCTCCTCCGGGGGTCGCTGTGCCATCCCGGCTGCTTTTGCCTCTGAGATTGCCTCCAGGCCGGAGTCGTAGCCCGGGCCGACAAACGTAAGATTTCCGGTTTTCGGATCGTTGAAAAGATGCCGCCGGAGAAGCCGGGCCATCTCGTCATCGCCGGACCGGGTGAGAACATCACACCACCGCCACAATGTCAGCCACGACGTGAATGCCGGATTTCCCGAAGATCCGGAAACCCCCATTCTTCCCGGCTGATAACCGGCGATCAGGGCCGCTTCCAGGCTGTCCCGGGCCGCCGGAAGCCCCTGCGCGATCAACGAATCCACATCCGCCGGCGTCGGTGGGCGCCGGACATCCAGCGCGCCTGCTGCCACGGAAAATGCGATCAACAACGCGGCCGCCAGCCTCATCCGAAGATCCCTTTTTTCTTCGGCGGCTCGCGCATGAGCGACTCCATGCGGTTGCGATCCCTCGCATTTGCCACCGCCTGCTCCTTTGAGATAGCCCCGGAAAGATAGAGGCCGGAAAGATCTTCGTCGATCGTGTGCATGCCATCCTTCGCCCCAATCTCGATCAGCCCGACCAACTGCTCCCACCGCCGCTCCCGGATGCACGCGCAGACGCCCGGATTGGCCACAAGCGTTTCCGTCGCAAGAACGCGCCCGTTCCCCTCTTCGTTTGGAATGAGGCGCTGCGAAACGACAGCCTCCAGCGCATTCGCGAGCTGCGCCACGATCTGAGGCTGCTGGTCTCCAGGAAAAGCGTCCACCATCCGGTCAATAGCCTTGGGAGCATCGATCGTGTGAAGGGTCGCGATGACAAGATGGCCGGTTTCCGCTGCAGTAATAGCCGCGCTGATCGTCTCCGGATCACGCATTTCTCCTACGAGGATCACGTCCGGATCCTGGCGCAGGGCATGGCGGAGCGCCTCGCTGAAGGATTTGGTATCACTGCCGATCTCACGCTGTTTGACGATGCTGCGGGCGTTTTGAAAGATGTATTCCACCGGGTCCTCCACCGTGACGATCACTCCGCTCATCTGTTTGCTGATGTGCTGGATCATGGAGGCCATCGTGGTGCTCTTTCCGGATCCCGTAATACCCGTAACGAGGACGAGGCCCCGCTGGAGGGCGCAAATGTTGAAGATGCCCTGCCTGTGTCCAAGTTGGCCGAGTTCGGGAATCTCATGCGGAATGTATCGAAACGCAGCTTCGAGTGCGCCGCGGCTGAAATGGGCATTCGCGCGGAATCTCCCGATCCCGTCTACCTGAATGGCAAAGTCGAGTTCCCACTCCTCCTCGAGGCGGGCACGCTGGGATTCCGTAAGGATTCCGGATATCAACTCGCGGCAGAACTGGACCGTGACCGCGCGCTCGTCCAGAGGAGCAAGGCTGCCATTGATTCGCACCATCGGCTGGGCGTCCGCGCAGAGATGCAGGTCGGATGCCCCCGCCGCAACCGTGCGGGAGAGGAGGTCAACGAGGTCGAATGGGTTGTCCATGATTCTATCTTCTTGTGGCCTGGGTTGAGGAACTGATTCCCCGCAGCGACCGTGAGAATTCCTGGGGATTGTCAGAAATTTCCAGCGCAGCAGCCTCGGTTACCGAACCTTCCCGAACGAGGTGGAGCAGGGCGTTGGCGAACGAACGCGCCATGCGCGGATCGCCGCGGGCAATGAAGTCCTGAAGCTCGGACATCCGCCCCTCCGCGACAAGTTTGCGTGACAATGCGGAGTTGGAAAAAAATTCGCAGAGCAACGCCCGTCCGCCGCTTGCCGCGGGAATGAGCCGCTGGCAAAGCACCCCGAGCAACTGTGTCGAAAGCGTTTTCCGCACCGATTCCCTCTCGTCTGGAGGAAAGAGCAGTTCGAGCCGGTCCAGCACATCTCCGCACGAGGAAGCATGCAGGGTCGTGAGAACGATGTGCCCCGTTTCTGCGGCCTGGATCGCCGTCAGCGCGGAATCAGCGTCACGGATCTCCCCAAGAAAAATGATGTCGGGGTTCTGCCGCAGCGACCGCCTCAACCCCTCGGCAAAGGCGGGAGTATCGATCCCGACTTCGCGCTGCGTGAAAAGCGACTGCTTGCTCTCAAAAAGGAATTCGACCGGATCCTCGATCGTGACGATGTGCCGCGCCATCGTCGTATTGATCCACTCCAGCATCGCCGCCAGCGAAGTGGATTTCCCGGATCCCGTCGGACCGGAAACAATGATGATGCCGGATTTTCTGGCTGTCCATTCCCGCAGGATTTCCGCCGGGAGCCCGAGCGACTCCAAGTCAGGGATCTCCTTGCGAATGCGGCGGAGGACCGCCCCGCGCGATCCGAGCTGGCGCAGAAGGTTGACACGAAAGCGCACCCCGTCTTCGGTGGTCAGGCTGGCATCGCGGTCAGAGTCGGAGGCCCCTGCCCCGCAAACGGCCCAGAGCGCGTCCATATCGCGTTCGTCCGGATGCTCCGACTCCACGGGATGAAGCTCCCCGTCAATGCGCAGGACAGCTGGCCGTCCGGAGTGGATGATCACGTCGGAGGCCCCGTTCACGGAGGCCGCGCGCAGGATTTCGTCGAGCAGAGGAGAAATCATCGCAGAAAATCTACCAGTCAACCGCTGGATGCGTCGAGCGTGAACGGCTTTCCGGGCGAGCCGCTTGATCAAGGAACGCTGCCGGGGGCCTCGCTACGGTTTCAGGGTGCCGGATAGTTTGACGGCTGCGATTCGCGGGAAGTTCCCGTGGAGAATCCCGGCGTTGACGGCTTCGATCTGCAGCGATTGCGGCGCGCAGGAAAATCCCAGAGGCATGGGACCGATCGCAACCGCCCCTTTGCCCAGGTCCTCATTCACCGTGACTCTGGCTGTTCCCGAGGCTGCGTCATAGGTCAGCCGGTAGGAGCTGTTGACCACCCCCTTGGCTCCAGTCCACGGCACGGTCTCCAAAACGGTCTTTTTTCCAGCCTGTATCACGACCAGAGACACCTCCTTTGAGGCGGCTTCGAGGAAGACGGCATCGCCGGGATCCTCGTCGAATCCGGCAGGTGGCTTGCTCGAAAATCCGAACCGCATGGATTCCGTGTCAAAGACGGAGGCGGTCACGTCGAGCGTCAGCGAGGCATAGCGATCCAGATCCGGAATTTCCGCGCCAAGCACCACATTCTGGGGGCTTGGAAAATCCTTCACCAGCGCGATCCCCGACCCGGTGGAATCTTTTCCGCGGATGGCGAGACTGATCCCGCCTTTCCCCCCGGCTCCCGTCACCGACCAACTGAGAGGGGACGGGACGATCTCTGTTTCCGTGGACCCGATGGGAAGCCCGTCCAACGGACGTCCCAACTTGCGTTCCTTTCCGTCGACAAAGAAATGCTCCTCGATGATCGGTGCGTCTTCGGCACGAAGCGTGCATGTCATGAGCCCGAGAAGAATCGCGAATCGGTAGATTTTCATATGGTGGGGTGTGAAGTGGAGGGGTGATGCTTCCGGGAGGGCGTGTCGGCTTTCCCGTTTCATGACCTCTCTTGCGGGATCAGCCGAGAAAAAAATCGTATCCTCGCCGTGGTTTGCGGTCGAGCATGGCATTTGCCTCGTCGTCGCGAACGATGCCGCCGGCTTTGGAATCCCATTCGATTTTTCGACCGAGCCGGCTTGAGATGTTGGTCATGTGGGCGATCACATCCGAGGCGAACGCGGCTTCAAAGGACGTGCCGGACGGGGCACCGGTCTTGATGGCGTGGATGAAGTGGTCCATGTGGGTGCGGCCTTCGTGGACGTCGAGGGACTTTTCGCCGGGTTTGAGCGTCAATGAACGCAGGGCGTTGTTGTCGTGCGAATAGAACGCGGAGCGGTCCACTCCGATCCAGCCATTTTCGCCGAAGAAGGTGGTCCCGTGGTCGCGTTTGACGACATGGTATTTGTCGAGCTCCGGCCGGGCCACGTCGCTCGTCATGAAGCGGAGTTTGAGCCCGTCGGCGAATTCCGCGTGGAGGTCCCACTTGCAGATGGTGTTGTAGAACTCGTTGCTCATGTCGAGCTTGTCCCGGAGGTGTTCCTTCATGAGCGGGAGAAGTTCCTCTTTGGTGAACTCCTTCGGCATTCTCGCCGTCGCTTCGTAGCGGACCGGCGGCTCGAACTGATGCCCCGAGCCCCAGAGAGCGATATCCAGCGGGTGGGCGCCCCAGCCGCCGACGTAGCCGAGCGACGTCTCGTAGCGGTGCCACCCCCCGAAGTTGTCGGTCCGGTCCGCGGTATAAGGATTCATGTCGGCGGGGCCGATCCAGGTATCGTAGTCGAAACCCTGCGGGACGGGTTCTTCGATGAATCTGCCGAAAGGGGAATGCCTGACATTATTGACATCCTGCCGCATGTCGGGACACCAGGCGTGGACTTCCTTCAGTTTGCCGATGTAGCCGTTGGCGACGAGGTCGCAGGCCTGGTGGAAGGCTTTGATATCGCCGCGCTGGTTTGTGCCGAACTGGAAGATGAGGTTCTTCCCCGCGAGTTCCTTGCGCAGTTGCTGGGACCACCGGATGGAAGGGCTCAGGGGCTTCTCGACATACATGTGCTTGTTTGCGCGGGCGGCGGCGATGGCGAGCGGAACGTGCCATTGGTCGTGGGTGGCAACGATCACGCCGTCAATATCCTTGCGGGCGAGCAGTTCGCGGTAATCCCGGTGGGGGGTGCAGACGTTCCCGCCGTATTTTTGGTTCAGCAGTCGCGTGACATTGTCCCGTTTGCTCTGGAAGCAGTCGGAGAGTCCGGCAAGCACAGCCAGATCCTTGTTGACCTTGTGGAGGGCGAGCAGTCCGCCACGGTTGCCGACACCGATGATTCCAAGGGAAATCCGGTTGCTCGGCGCGTTCTGGCCGAAGACCGAGCGGGGGACGATGGTGGGAAATCCGATGGCCGCGCCGGCGGCCGCTGCGGCGGTTTTGATGAAGTCACGTCGTTTCATGGGGAGGATTGGGATGGATCAGAGAGCTGAGAGGTAGGCAATGGACTTTCTTGCGAGTTCGACCGAGCGAGCGGAACCTTCGGCGCGGTGCATAAACGGGGAAATCAGCACATCCGGACGTTTGGTCTTCAGGATGGCGAGCATCGGGGCGAAATCGATGGGGCCGATCCCGGGGAACTGGGCCTCGCCGCTGGCCTGTTCCGGCATCGTCTTCCCTGCCGGGTTCCTCTGCCATGCGTAGAAATAAAAGACCTTCGTCGCGCATGCATCGAGGAACACCTCGGGCGGCACCTCGCGTCCCTGGGTATGGAACGGCGCGAACGCGAGGCCCAGCAGCGGGTGCGTGTTCAGGTCCATGAACGCCTTGAACGAGTCGAGGCCGCTCAACAGGAAGTTTCCGCCGTGATTCTCGATGGCGATCCGGCACCCGTTTTTCTCCGCCAACTCAAGGGCCGGCTTGTAGCCTTCGAGCTCCCGCTTCATCATTTCTGTCATCGAGCCGGATGTGACTTTCCCGCTGGACTGGATGCAGAGCGTGCAGCCGAGATCGCTCAGAGGCTTTGCGAATTCCCGATACCCTTTTCCATAGCAGGTCCCCGTGGTCAGGCGCAGCCCGTTGGTCCTGCAGTATTCCAGGGCGGTCGGGAATCCGCTGGCGGTGATCTCATCGTATTGCCGGCTGGTTTTGTTGTCGGCCGAGTCAACCCAGAGATCGATCTGGCCGGACTCCGGGATCAGACCGGTGATGAACGGGGCGATCTCGAAAAATGAAGTTTTGTCGAAGAGGTGCGAGGAAAGGATCAGGTTGCGGGCGAACCACGGCACCTTTGCATCAGCCGCCCGGACCGGGCTGCAAAAGCCGGAGAACGGCAGGAGCCCAAGACAAAGTGAGGACCGCTTCAAGAATGTGCGGCGGCTCACGCCGGATGCCGGCTTGTGGAGCTCTGGATTCATTCAGGGCATTAACATAGCGCAAACGGAATTCCCTGCGTTCGATATTTTTCAAGAAAAATAATGAACGCGCGCGGCTGCGCCTCCGAGCGGCCCGGGTCAGTTTCCGGCCGCTGCCGAAACGGAGTGGTCCGGCCTATTTCGCCGCCGCTTTCAGGTATTCCAGATTCTTTTTGAGACTGGCCTCGCCATCGCGGGCGGATTTGCCTTCGAGTTCGACAACGATATAGCCACCGAAGTTCTGTCGCTGGAGTTCCTTGAGGACGGCGGGAAGATCGATCACTCCTTCGCCGTAGGGAACCACGCTGGCGTCGAGGGCTCCCGTCTTGTCCATGTCCTTCAGGTGGATCAGGAAGATTTTGCCCTCCAGAATCTTGAGGTTTTCGAGAACGTCGCCTCCGGAGCGGGCGTAGTGGCCGTTGTCCGGACAGGCGCCGGTGTTGTCGAGCCCCTTGATAGCGGCGAGAACCGTCTCGGGTTTGTAGTAGGGGAGCTTCGAGTCGCTCGCGTGGTTGTGGACGGCGACCTTGAGTCCGCATTCCGCCGCATGCTTGGAGTAGAGGCGGATCGCTTCGGGGGGAACCTGGATGTTGATGTATTCCGCGCCGAGCCTGGAGGCGAGCTTGCAGTTGGCGATGATCTCGGGCTCGCTGCTCTGGATGCAAACCCCGAGGCTCACCATCTTGATTCCGTGCTTGGCGAGAAGCTGTCCGACCTTGGCTGCGGCCTCTTCGCTCATTGACGGCGAGACCTTTTCCTCGATGCCATCGCCAATTTTCTGGCCGATGTAGCATTCGACATTTTTGGCGCCGGCAGCGCTGATTTTTGCCAGTGCCTCGTCGAGAGTGAAGCGGTTGAAGCTGAACGTCTGCACGGCGACTTTCAGCGGCGCGGGAGTTTGGGCGATGCCGGCGGCCGGGAGGATGAGGAGCAGGGCGAGGAGCGTGTGTTTCATGGGAATTTGTTAGGATACGTTGAAGGTTTCGGTGAACCATCCTTCGCGAACGACCGGGGTGATGAATTTATTGGCGGCATCGTTGCCGGTGGCCTGCATCCTGGTGGCGTCCCAGCCAAGGCTCCGTCCGGTTCGCAGCGCGAGGTTTCCGACGAGCGCGGTCTCGGTGAGGCCGGCCGCGTAGTCGAAGTTCGTCGTCGCGAGTTCGGGTTTATTTTGAAGGATGGCCTCCACCCATTCCGTGCGGATGCCGCCCTTCGTGCGGGCGAGGGTTTTGGGTGGCAATTTGCCATCTTTTTTCCAGCTATCGAGTTTCCCCTCCGGATAGATGAGGGGGACGGTAATCGGAACGCCGGCTGTCGCCATGACGCCTTCCTCGCACACGATGAGCCTCCCCTCTGGGGTCGGCTTGGTGCCGGCCATGATCTTGGGGAGTTCGGGCCGCATGGGGACTTTTTTTCCATCCACCATCCGGTTCCCCTCATACCAGTGAAGCTGCAGAGGCCCGCAGGTGGCGGTGGCGGGAAAATGGAAGATGGCATGAGCGCCGCCGGGGATGGAAATGTCGGTGCCATCGAAGGTCTCCACCACCTCGACCTTGTCCGGAAGCCCGAGATTGAACATGAAATACGGCACGTCCATCAAATGACACGCCAGATCCCCGATGACCCCGGAGCCAAATCTCCACCAGCTCCGCCACAGATACGGATGGATCCCCTCGCCGTAGGGCAGGTACTCGGTTGAGCCGATCCACTCGTTCCAGTTGAGCGTGGCCGGCGGCGTGAGGGCCGCAGGATATTCTTTCAGTCCGTAGGGCCACCACGGGCGGTTCGTCCAGACATGGACCTCGCGCACCGGACCGAGCAGCCCCGCACCATACCATTCCTTGAACAGGCGCAGCCCCTCGGCGGTATGGTTGTGGATGCCCATCTGCGTGATCTTTCCGGATTTCTTCGCGGCGGCATGCATCTGCCGGGTGCCCCAGATCGAATTGCTCATCGGCTTTTCGCTGAAAACATGCTTGCCGGCATGCAGGGAATTCACCACCTGATGCGCATGCGAATGGTCGGGAGTGCAGACGAGGACCGCGTCAAGCTTGTCACCCATATCGTGGAGCATCTCGCGGTATTCGGTGAATTTTTTCGTGTGGCCCGGCACGACAAACTCCGTCGTGTCCTTGTTCCAAGGCTTTCCGGCCAGCCCGAGCAGGCGGGTGTCCACATCGCAGATTGCGGCGAGGTTGACTTTCGGATTCCCGGCGATGTCCACGACGTTCGTCCCGCCCTGCCCGGTCACGCCGATCACGCCCACATTGAGCTTGGAGTTAGCCGATACCCCGGACTGCCCGATGGCGAATCGCGGAAGCGCCCACGATCCCGCGACGGCGACTGTGGATTTGAGAAATGCCCTTCGGTTGATCATATGTCAGTTGATTAAAATGAAACGACGCAGTGCCAGAGGAAAGAATACGCCCAGGCGTCCAGTTCCTCCCAGGATTTCTTCACCGGGTTCTCATCGCCCAGGATTTCCGGCAGCCGGGCCTTGGCATCCGGCCATGGCTCGACCGTTCCCGCAGGACGACGCACGCCCGACGGATCGAGATGCGGATTCCGTTGTGAAGGGGTGAACCGCGGCGGTGCGGGGGACGGGGCCGAACGGGAATAGGTGCCATACTCGCGGAACGTATCGGTCATGATCCGGAGGTTCTCGATCGAAGTGTCGTTCTGCATGATCGCTCCTGCGTCGGCGATATAGCCGCCATCGACCGCGACCTCGCCGATGACACGCCGGCAGAATCTGCGGACCTCTTCCGGCTTGCCGAAGCTGAGCAGTTGGTTCGGGATGCCGCCGCTGATCGCGAACTTGTGCCCGAGCTTCTTCTTGGCTGCGAACACGTCATCCTTGTCGCAATGCACGATGATGCTGCCTGCTGGGAGTTCGAGGAAGGAGTCCCAGTGGTGGAACCATTTCCCCTCGGCATAGAAGAGCGTCTGGTGTCCATCCGCCCACAGCTCCTCGATGATCGGTTTGAGCGTGGGCCAGAAAAAGCGGTCGAATTGCGCGGGGTTGATGAATGGCACGCAGCCGCGGTGCATCCAGATCGCGACCGGCAATTGCCCCGAGGGGTCGGCTGAAGCCTTCGCCACCGCCAGCATGTGCGGCATCATGGCCTCGGCTGCGGCCATCACTTCGTCCGGGCGCTCGTGCATGTCCATGGTCAGACCGATATATCCCCGGAACTTGTCGGCGAGGATGTCGAACGGGCTTTTGAGGATCCCGCAGATCGACGATGGCATCGAGCATTCCGTCCGCAACCGCTCGACGGCACCCCCGAACGCCGAGAAATATTGAGTCAATGCCATCCCCCCCT
>Ga0247840_10000194_pt1 | contig 122463 bp, 121 predicted proteins | sample LaCruzMarch2015__FD_192404 | JGI IMG/M metagenome (GOLD analysis project Ga0247840, IMG submission 192404) | Freshwater microbial communities from meromictic Lake La Cruz, Castile-La Mancha, Spain - LaCruzMarch2015_17m | ecosystem: Environmental > Aquatic > Freshwater > Lake | place: Spain... | reverse complement strand
GCAACTTCCTGTGCGCTTTGACCCCGCTCTCTGGCTGCCACGATCCGTTCCCGTAAATCCATGCTGTATGTTTGCATACAGCCAACCCTACCATATCTCGCGTCAGATTAAATAGAAAACGCTCTAAGCGCTTCACGCGCGGTAGCGCTCCGGCAAAGCCGCGATCAGGGTTTCTTTCGGGGTGCGCTCGCAAAACTCGCTCAGCGTCTCATCTCCCTGGCGATTGGCTTCGAAACTCTTGAGAATCGCATCGAGGACGACATCCACGTCCGTCGCAAGAATTTTACCCTTCAGCAACTCGTTGAACCTTCGGTCGCGGCCCAGACGGCCGCCGACGAAGAGGTCGTAGGCATCCACCATTTTTCCGTCCACCTTGGTCCGGGCTCCCCGGAACCCGATGTCCGCGATCTGGTGCTGGCCGCACGACGACGGGCATCCGCTGAAGTGGATGCGGATCTTGTCCTGATACCAGCCGCTGCGCTGCTCGAGTTGCCCGATCAGCGACATCATCCGGTTCTTCGTTTCTGCGACCGCGAGGTTGCAGAACTCGATGCCCGTGCATGAGACGCATCCCCTGCGGAAATTCGACGGAGCATATACCAGCCCGGCAGCATCCATCTCGGCCTTCATGGCGGGCAGGCTGGAATCCGGAACGAACGGGACGATGAGGTTTTGCTTGTTCGTCAACCGGATCGTGTCCTTGCCCGGCGCACAATACTTCTTCGCGAGGGCTCCGACTGTGGCGAGTAAGCCGTCGCGAAGGCGACCGCCGGGGAAATTGATCCCCACCCAGGAAAAGCCTGTCTGCGCCTGGGGGTGGATCCCCATGTGATCGGTTTCCTGGTCGCGCGGGAATTCGAAATCCGTGTGCGCTTCCAGCTTGAAGCCGAGACGTGACTCGACTTCGGAAAGCATTTTTTCGACCCCCCAGTCGGCCACGAGAAATTTGAAGCGGGCGCGGTTCCGCTTCGCGCGATACCCGTCGTCACGGAACACCTCGCTGATTGCCTTGGTGACCGGCCAGACTTGATCCGGAGCGATCCAGACCGGAAGGACCTGCGCCATGTGCGGGGCGCTGGAGAGTCCGCCGCCAACCTTGACCCCGTAGCCGGCACCGTGCTTGTCGCTCTTCAGCCCGAAGAACCCGACGCAGTTGATGTCCGGCTGGTGGCAGTGGATGTGGCACCCGCTGATCGCAATTTTGAACTTCCTTGGAAGATTTGAGAATTCCCGGTTATTCGTGAGATTCCGGCTGATTTCCAGAAGCTGGGGGGTCGCATCGATGATCTCCTCCGGGTTCAGCCCGGAAACCGGGCAGCCCACAACATTTCTCGTGATATCCCCGCAGGCCCCGCTTGTCGTGATTCCCACCTTCTCGAGCTGGTCGAAGATGTCCGGAACATCCTGGATCCGCAGCCAGTGGAACTGGATCGTCTGCCGTGTCGTGATGTCGCAGAACCCGTGGGCATACTGGTCCGCTAGCGAAGAGAGCACGATTGCCTGATCACCGGTGATTCGGCCGCCCGGAACCTTCGTCCTCATCATGAAATACCCGCTGTCCTTCGGCTTCTGCCGATAGACCCCATACCACTTCATCCGGTCAAAATCGTCGTCCGTGATCGCGTCGAAACCGACCTTCGCATAACGGTAAATGTCGTGAATGACGTCGAGCCCGTCCTTTTCCAGCTTCGCCTTCTCCTGGGGAGCAACCTCGACCAAGCCCTTTTTGACAGCATCGAAGTTCGGTTGAATATTGATCATATTGGTAGTAATTTGGGCGGCGAAAGAATTCCTGCAACCGACAAATTGGGCAAGGCCAAAAAATCTCAGTAATACCGCGGCGGCTGGCCGGTCGATTCGAGGACCGAGAGCCAGATATCCTTGCCGGGATCAACGGTCCGGCGGGCGGACGTTGCGACTGCGATCGGGACGTGAACGTAGACGCTGTGCCAGCGTGCGACGATGAGGCCGGTTTTTCCAGCCATTCCGGCATGGACGGCCGCCTGGCCGAGACGCATGCAGTAAATCCGGTCCTGCGGCGAGGCGGGGACGCTGCGGATCATGTAGCTCGGGTCGATGTATTTGAGCGTGAGCGCCGTTTTGCACTTGCTGAAATGTTCGGTTAGGCGGTCCTTGAGAAAGTGGCCGATGTCGCCGAGGCGCAGATTGCCTGAGGCATCGGTCTCGCCGGTTTGTCCGAGAAGTTCCTGTCCGGCTCCCTCGGCAACAATCACGACCGCATGTCCGCGGGAGACAACGCGCTGACGGATGACTTCAAGGAATCCGTGATCGCCCTCCAGCGCGAAAGGAACTTCCGGGATGAGGACGGCGTTGACCTCTCCGCTGGCGATGGCGGCGGCGCAGGCGATGAATCCGGAATGGCGTCCCATCAGTTTCACGAGGCCGATCCCTCCGCGGGCGCTGCGGGCTTCTGTGTGGGCGGCATGGACGGCATTGACAGCGGCGGCGGCGGCGGTTTCGTAGCCGAAGCTTTTGTCCATGTAGATCATGTCGTTGTCGATCGTCTTGGGAACGCCGACGACGGCGAGCTTCGCTCCGCGCTTGCGGGCCTCGCGCTCGATCGCGAGCGCTCCGCGCTGGCTTCCATCTCCGCCGATGACGAAGAGGACATTGACGCCGAGCTCCTGCAGCCGGTCCACCATGCGGAGGACATCCTGCGGGCCGCGCGAGGTGCCCAGCCAGGTTCCGCCGAACTCGTGGATATTGGCGACCGCTTCCGGGGTGAGATTCACGATGGCGTGTCCATACTCCGGAATGAGACCCTCGAATCCGTAGGGAATGCCGTAGATCCGCCGCACGCCATACCGGTAATACGCCTGCATGACGATCGCCCGGATCACGTCGTTGAACCCCGGGCAGAGGCCGCCGCAGGTGACGATCGCGCAAGTTGTCTGCCCCGGATCAAAATAGATTTTTTTCCTGGGACCTGCGACTTCGAAGCACGGGAATTCTTCGCCGTCGGCGATCATGCGCGAGACGTCCGGCAGCTCGTGCTTGACGAGCACCCGGTGGTCGTCGCTGTAGAAGGCATGGCCCGGGGTGCACTCGGCCATGAGTTTTTCGAGGGGGGACGCGATTGTCCGCTCACCGAGTGAGCGGATGTTCAACGACGCCGGATCGAGTTCTACGGGCACGGGAGGCTCCTATTTGTTGTCCGCGTCGAGTGAGGCGCGGACTTCGTTCTCGATTTCGGCGTAGAGGGCTGCATCGGCCTTGAGGGCTTCCTTCGCGGCATCGCGGCCCTGTGCAAGCTGATTCCCTTTGTAGCTCAGCCAGGAGCCCCGCTTTTCGAGGATTCCCTTTTCAATGGCGAGATCAAGGAGTGAGCCGGTGCAGGAAATCCCTTCGTTATACATGATGTCGAACTCAGCCTCCCGGAACGGAGCGGCCACCTTGTTCTTCACGACCTTGACCTTTGTGCGGTTGCCGCTCACCGATCCGTCGCTGTTCTTGATCGCGCCGATCCGTCGGATGTCCACGCGGACGCTCGAATAAAATTTCAGGGCCTTGCCGCCGGGGGTCGTCTCCGGGTTGCCGAACATAACGCCAATCTTCTCGCGGATCTGGTTCGTGAAAATGCAGACCGTGCGCGACTTGGAGATGAACGCCGTGAGCTTGCGCAGGGCGTTGCTCATCAGGCGGGCCTGCGCGCCGACGACCGCGTCGCCGATCTCACCTTCCAGCTCGGATTTTGTGACCAGCGCGGCCACCGAGTCGAGGACGATGATGTCGAGAGCATTCGAGCGGATAAGCGTCTCGCAGATCCGGAGCGCTTCCTCGCCCGAACTTGGCTGGGAGACGAGAAGCTCGTCCAGATTCACGCCGAGCTTTTGGGCATACTGCGGGTCGAGCGCATGTTCCACATCAACGAAGCCAGCCAGTCCCCCGCGCTTCTGTGCCTGCGCGATGGCGGTGAGAGTCAGGGTGGTTTTTCCCGAGGATTCCGGCCCGAAGATTTCGACGATGCGGCCGCGAGGGAAACCGCCGACGCCCAGCGCCCGGTCGATCAGAATATTGCCCGTCGGGATCACGTCGACAGGCGAGACCGAGGCGTCACCCAGGCGGCGGATCGCCTCGCTGCCGTAGTCTTTTTCAATTTGCTGAAGCGCGAGTTCGAGGTTCTTCGAGCGTGCTGCCGCTACTTTGTCGTTGGTGTCGTCGGATTTGGCCATGGTGCTTTTCGATTGATTGTGCGGACGGAGACTATGCGCTCTCGGTTCCTCTCATGAAATCAAAAACTCGCCCCGGATCGCAAAAGGCGCTGGAAAACTGATCCAAAACGGCATGGAGGCCTGCGAGACCAGCAGATTTCGGGGCGATGGAAATCCTGGTTGCAACGATCTGGATCAAGGAAATCAGAAATTTCTTCCGTTTCCATTGAACATTTTTATACCAGGCGGCGTCTAATCATTAACCACCTTAAGCAAATTTCAGCGGAAGTGACTCATGTGCAACCGCTGGGGGATGCCGGAGCGTAATAAACCAATAATCCCAATCATATTTATGGCCATCGAAGATTCTGACACAGGATTCCAGCTTTACCTGAGGGAGATCGCCCAGTTTCCCCTCCTGACGGTCGAGGACGAAGTGAAGTTGGCGCGCAAGATCAAACGGGGGGATCAGGAGGCTCGCTCCTTGATGGTTCGATCCAACCTGCGCTTGGTGGTGAAAATCGCCCGCGACTACAGTAACTACGGTCTGCCGCTGCTGGATTTGATTTCCGAGGGGAACATCGGCCTCATGAAAGCCGTGGAGCGATTCGATCCGAAAAAGGGCGGAAAACTGAGCACCTATGCCGCCTGGTGGATCAAGCAGTCGATCAAGCGCGCCCTGGCGAACCAGAGCAAGACGATCCGCCTGCCGGTCCACTTGGTGGACAAGATCGCCAAGATCCGGCGTGTTTCGACCCAAATGACCGAGGAACTCGGGCGGGAGCCGACCGATGACGAGTTGGCCGAGGAGATCGGTCTTTCGCCTGCAAAAGTCACTGCTCTCAAGAGCGCGGCCATACGTCCGACATCGCTGGACCAGCCGATCGGTGATGACGATTCGACGCAATTCGGCGAGCTCGTGGGAGATGCCGAGGCGCAGGATCCGTTTGAGATGCTCCGCGACAAGGACCTGCGGGACGAGGTGGGAGATCTGCTGGATGTGCTTGATGAGCGCGAACGCCGGATTATCAACTGCCGGTTCGGGCTCGACGGGAAGAAGCCGAAAACCCTTGAGGAAGTCGGGGTGAAATTCGGTGTGACCCGCGAGCGCATCCGCCAGCTCCAGAATATCGCTCTTTCAAAGCTTCGGAAGGCGCTTGGCAAAATGGAGCGCCCGAAATCCGAGGCATTGGCCTGATTATTCCAGGGGTTCATTCGCGGAAGGTGCCGATGGCGCCCGCTTGGCTGAACCGTCCCGTCAGGTGAGGACATGAAGACGGTGATCCATTGGTTTCGGCGGGATCTGAGGATTTCGGATAACACCGCATTGAGCGCCGCCGCGCGGGAACAGGCGCGAGTCATTCCGGTTTACGTGCTCAGCGATTGGCGTGGCGCTCACCGTTGGACCGGACCGACCCGCCAGCAGTTTCTCTGCGGGTGCCTTTCTGCCCTGGCCGGCAATCTGGAGGCGATCGGGGGGCGGTTGATCATTCGGCGCGGAGATGCCGTCGGCGAGTTGGAGAAGCTTGCCGCCGAAACGGGAGCGGAAGCGGTGTATTACAACAGGGATCCCGATCCCCATGGGCGCTTGGTGGAGGAGGACCTCGCAAAGGCTTGCGAACGCAGAGGACTCCGGGTGCATTCGTTCAAGGACGTATGCATCCACGAGGGCAGCGAAATTCTCAATGGCTCGGGGCAGCCGTTTCGTGTGTTCACTCCCTACTCGAAGGCATGGACAAAAGTCCCGCGGCCCGCGATGAGCCCGCGCCCTCGCGATCTGGGAACTCCGACCGGAATCGCATCCCTGCCACTGCCCGCTCTCCCGGATTGGGGGCTCGACCACGCGTCGCCCGGTTTGCTGGAAGCCGGAGAAAAATCCGCGAGACGCCGGTTCAAAATATTTCTCTCGGGCGGCCTGACCGGCTACGCCGCAGGTCGGGACCTTCCGGGGGGTCAGCGGACTTCCCGCATTTCGCAGGACCTCCGTTTCGGACTGCTTTCCATCCGCGAGGTATTTGATGAGGTGGAGAGCGCCACGGCCGGCCTTCCTGCGGCCGGTCGCGGGAGTGCGGAGAAGTTTTTCAGCGAACTCGTCTGGAGGGAATTTTACATGCAAATCCTCCGGCATTTCCCCAACGTGCTTGAGGAGGAATTCAACCCGGTTTTCCGGGGTATGCGGTGGCCTGGAAATCCGGAGCACTTCCAGCGGTGGAAAGATGGCGCGACCGGATTTCCGATCGTGGACGCCGCGATGCGCGAACTCCATCAAACCGGTTTCATGCACAACCGGGCACGCATGATAGCTGCGATGTTCCTCACGAAAGACCTCCACCTCGACTGGCGGCTCGGAGAGCAGTTCTTCATGCAAAAGCTCACCGACGGAGAGATCTCAAGTAACAACGGGGGATGGCAGTGGAGCGCAGGCACTGGAGCCGATGCCGCCCCGTATTTCCGGATCCAGAATCCATGGACGCAAACGCGCCACTATGATCCCGACGGGGTCTATATCAAAACCTGGATTCCCGAGCTCCGGGATGTTGCGCCGGAGAATTTTTTCGACCCTCCGTCCGGCGGATCATCTCTGGCCAGGAACTATCCCCTCCCGGTTGTCGACCATGCGCAGGCCCGGGAGCTCACGCTGGATCTGTTTGCCTCCCAAAAAGCAAAAAGCCCTTCCGGCGCGGGCCGGAAGGGCTTTTGTTAAGCTCTCGGATTAGAACGTGAAGGTGACCTTCGCTCCGCCGTAGACCGTGCTGGGATCTGTTGTGCCCCAGAGGTTGTAGAAGGCGTAGCTGTAAGCCACATAACCGGTCACGCTGACAACGCTGCTCAGCTTGACGGGCAGGCCAACACCGACTTCGATGTTGTTCGCGCCGTTGAAGAAGTCTGTTGAGCCGTCAGACGTGAGCCGCGGGTTGAACTCGAAGTTCGTGCCGTAGGCGATCCACGGAGTCAGCGAGATGATGTCCTTGTAAACCGGGATGCTGCTGTCCACGCGGAGGAGGAGGTAGCTCGAAGCCGTTTTAACAAGGCCGTTCGCGGAACTTCCGAAGTTCGGGCCGAGGTTGAAGTAGTAAGCCAGCGACGGGGTGACCGTCACGGAGCCAAAATGAAGGTTGTAAGCCGCCTTCACATTGAGCTCGTTCGCATACAGGTTCGCGCCTGTCGGGAAGACATAGTAGAAGATATACCCGGCACTGAGGGCGAGATCGCCGATCGTGTGGGTATAGTTCAGATAGATGTCGTCTTCCTTGTAGGAGGTGTTCTGTGTGCCGAACGCCATCCATGAACCAATGGTCAGCGTGTCGCTTGGGGTGATGTTCCAAGTGAAGCTGAGGTCGGTCCAGTAGATGCCCGAGCCGTAGTTGCTGTTGTTGCCGTAAGCACCATGGGAAAGGACGTTCACGCCGCGGAACATGTAGAGGCTGTCCCAACCGGTGCTGAGGGATGCCCCCCACCACTTGGTGGCTTCCTCAACCACGACCTTTTCCTTGAATGTTTTTCCATCTCCGGCGAGGAGCGGGCTGCCCGCCAGGACGGCCGCCAGGCTCACCATCGATACGATTTTGGTAGCGAGTTTCATTTTGATTTTCTTTTCCTTTGTTTTTTTTGTGGGAAATCCGGCTGTTTGGGCCGGATTCCCCGTTGGTTCATGCCAACCAAGGCATGTTGAGTGCCCCGAACAGCATATGTTGTGCCAAGTTAATTACTAGGGGCGACAGGTCTGTCAAAACTTTTTCAAAGTTTTTTTGAACAAATATCATCAGTTGGTTGTCACGATTTGATCACCTTTGATACAGACTGGATTTTTTGGTGCCACTTGCGGGGGGGGGCGCGATCTGATACAGGGTTCGTTTCCCGATATGCCCACCTACGAATACGAGTGCGAGAAATGCCGGAAGACCTTCGATGTTTTCCAGTCGATGAAAGATCCGGTTTTCAAGACCTGCCCCGAGGCGCAGTGCCGGATGCGGAAGTGGGGCAAGGGAGGGGTGCGCAGGCTTCTGGGCACCGGGGCGGGGCTGATTTTCAAAGGGAGCGGGTTCTACATCACCGACTACCGAAGCGAGGGCTACAAGGAGGCTGCCAAGAAGGACTCCAACGAATCCAAACCCGCAGCAAAGACCGAGGCAAAATCTGAATCCAAGGCAGAGAAGCCCAAAAAGGAAACCAAGCAGCCGAAGAAGAACCCATGAGCGTCCGGGTCTGCAGCCAGTGTGGCACTGAAAACGATGTCACGCGGGTGTTCTGCGCGAACTGCGGCATGCGGCTACCCGAGGCTGCGGTGGCATCCGCCGGCCCTGCAACCGCGCTGAAGCCGGCGGTCGGGGGCGCTCCAGCGCTGCCCAAACCGGCCGGCCGGCGGGGTTTCAAGCCCGCGAGGAAGCCGTCCGAGCGCGGGCTCTTTAGTTTTTTGTTCTCCCAGTTGGTTTCAACCATCCTGTTGGCTGCATTTTTGGCCGCGCTGATCCAAATGGTGCGTGAGCCTGACAACATCCCGCCCCGCTCCGGGGAGAGCGGGTCCGCTGCGCAAGACGTCTATGAAACGTTGCGCGGACTGGCTTCTTCCACCCACCCGGGGAGTTGGACCGTCAACCAGAATGCGATCAATTCGTTTCTGGAAACGATGATCAAGGGTGCCTCTCCGGATTCCGCAGAGTCGGTTGTCGGAGCAAAATTTCAGCGGGCATTCGTCCGGCTGGGCAACGGCTGTGCGGATTTGGGGATCGAGCAGAATTTTTTAAGCCGCAACATCTACCTCCTGTTGGAATTCCAACCGGAACCTTCGCCCAGTGGCCTCGGGGCAAAGATGACTGGTGGTGCAATCGGGAGGTTGCCCGTCCCGGATGTTCTGCTGCCGGTTTTCTCGCGGTTCTTTCAATCCACGCTTTCCGGGCTCGGTCAGACCCTTGCTCCCGTCCGTCAGGCGCGGACGGCAGACATTACCCCCCAGGGCGTGAAACTTCAATGGGACGGCAGCGGAACACCTGCGCACTGATTGCGCTCAGCCTGCTGGCATCTGCCTCAGCCTCGTTTGCTGCACGGGATTCCCTGCTGGCCGGTCGCACGACGACTTCCTCCGGTCAGTTCGTGATCTATTCGAAGGATGCGGCGCGGCGATCCCTGATCGCCAAGCGGGCCGAGGCAAGTCGATCCACATGGAATGCCAGACTTGCCGCGGATGAGAACTGGACACATCCCATCATCATCCAGGATCTGATCGGGAGCGCGAAACCGCGTGGAAACCCGGGCGTCCAGACTGCGATTTTCGAGGGCGACGGAGGCGCGCTAAAGGTTCAGATCAGCATCTATGATCCATTGATTCTCCGTGGACAGGCGCTCGACGCGGAAATTTTCCGTGCGCTCGGGTTGGAGTGGATTTATCGAAATCATCCGCTGAAAGCCGGCAAATCGTTTCATTCGCCGCCTGCGTGGCTCGTGGAAGCTCTGACCGAAGAGGTGAGAATTCGTGACAATGATACCCCGTCCGGCGTCTATGCTGCGCTTCTCCGGAGCGAGCAACCGCCGAAGATCGAGGAGTTCCTGCGCGCCAAGCCGGAGTTGATGGAAGCAACCACCCTGATGCTTTACCGGACCCAGTCAAACGCGCTTTTGAAGACTCTTCTTGGTCAGCCCGAGGGGGGGCGGGGGCTGGGGGCATTTCTGTCATCACTGGCCGAGGAAGACGGCGACATGAAGACATTGCTGGCGGCATTTCCCTCCCTTGGCAGCGAGTCGTCGCGACTGGGCAAGCTCTGGACTCTTGCCATTGCGAGGGACTCCACATCCAAGGGAACCGAACCGCTGAGCGTTGGCGAAACTGACCGCGCCCTCCAGTCGGTCCTCGAACTCTCAATGCCGATTGACCCGAAAAAGCCCGAGCTTGGCAATGCTGCGGGAGCCGCTGCCCTCCCCGCGATGGCAAAAAGCGAAGGAGGGGCCTATCTCATGCGCCAGAAAGCGGCGGAATTTCTCGCGCTCGAGTTCCGGGCTCATCCGTTGCTCAAGCCGGTCATCGCGGAGTATCGGAACATCGCATCGATCCTTTCCCAGAAGCCCAAAAAAAACCTGGAGAAGGAGATCGAGGAGAACGGAAAAATTCATGATCTGCTTTTGCAGCGGACGGGAAAAGTGGACGATTACATGAACTGGTTCGAAGCCACCCAGCTTGACACGCTGAGCGAAGAATTTCTGGAAGTCACCAATCTCCCATCTTCCGAGCGTCGCAGCGATCCAATCAGCAGGCATCTCGACGCCGTCGAGGTGCGTGGGTGGTGATGCGGGCGGCTCAGCGAAGCAGCGCCACCGCAAGGCTCCGCCAGACAAACGCCCTGCCGACTTTGGTGTCCCGGCGTGCCGGGTCGGCCTCGATCATTTTGAGGGTTCCTTCCGCTAGTTCGAGCGGCAGTTGGCAGGCGGCGCGAAGGCGCCGGGGCCGGACTGCTTCCGAGTAGCGGCTGCCATCGGAAAGGTGCGAGCGGGTGATGGCGAGCACCTCGGGAAAAAGCTCCGGAGCAGAGTAGTTCCTCCCGGCTTCGGCATCCGCGTGGCGGTCGCGCAGAATGTTGATCCACTGTAGCCCGCAACCAAAAGAAAACCCGAGCCGGCGCATCTCGTCGCGGGGCATCCGGGAGTAGTCCGGGATGTGCTTGAAGCAGATGTCCGTCCAGAATTCCCCGACGCATCCCGCCACAAGCCCGGTGTAGTGCCGGGCTTCTTCGAGCGGGAGAGGGGAAGCGGACGGGAATATTTTCAGGTCGAAGATCTGTCCGGAGCGGATGGTTTCCCAGACGCTCTCGATTTCCCGGCGATCGGGTGATGCGCGCAGCATTTCGAGGAGGGACGGCATGGCTTCGAGAAGCTCCCGCTCGGCACCGGTGAGGCTTTCAAGAGCGCTTGGAAACTGGTGCGGCCAGGATGCGGGAAGCCCGCTGAGAAGATCGGTGCGAAGTTCCTCCGGAGCGTTGGCAACATCTGCGATCGAATCCGACGCGCGGGCGAGAAGGTAGGCGAGCGAGAGCGTCGGACGGACAGGCCGTGGAAGGACGCGCAGCGACAGATAAAACGACCTGGCAACACGTTTCAGCAGGTGATCCAAGTCCGGAAATTCAGGTGTCATCCGGAGTCAGGATGAACGGGCGATCATTTCTGCTCGAGCCAGGTGCAATAGGTTTTGACCAGCGCGTCGGAAATTTCGATAAGCCGGAGCTGGGTCCGGTCGAGATACTGGTGGAGCCCCGTGGCAAAGATCGTCTCGATCGTCGTGAAGTCGAGGTTCGAGCGGAGCATGCCGGAGAGACGTTCGGCTTCGTTTGAAAAATGCGCGCGCTCGCAGCCGGAGATGCTGTGCAGCGCGATGTCGAGCTTGTCCGCGCAGAAGCGCAGCGAGCGCGGGAAGTTGTCGTGGAGGATCAAAAATGCGGCGACCCCCCAGCTCGTGACCTGCCCGTGAGAGATTTTGAGGAAAGCCTCCATCGCGCTGCACGAGCGGAGCACGGCCATCCACTGGGTGATGTCCACCGTTCCGCCGATCTGCTCGCCGGTCGGCAGGAGGATGTGGTATTTGATGTCGAGCACGCGCGAGGTCGAGTCCGCCCGCTCAAGGAATTTTCCCGCTTGCAGGAACTGCCATCCCTCGCCGTGGGTCATCGTCGCGTCGGTGATTCCCTGGAAGGAATGAAGGCTGTCCACCAGCGAGCGATAGAAGTCGATCGGGCTCTCGATGAAGGCGGCGCGGGCGGCGGCGCTGAGGAGATAAAGATACAGGCGGTTGATCTGCTCCCACATCTCGCTCGAGATCTGCTCGCGGACCATGCGGGCGTTTTCGCGCGCTGAGGTGACGCAGGAGATGATCGAATGGTGGTTGCTCTTCTCAAACGTGACGAACTCCATGACCGCGTCGCCGGAAATCCCGTCGTGGAGATCGTTGAAGAGCTCCTGGTCCTCGAGCGTGGCCAGGATCGGAAGCCAATACTGCTGGACGGTGCTCTCGTTCTGGTCCTCAAAATCCAGCATGAGCTGGATGTTCACGTCCAGAACGCGCGCATTCGCCTCGGCGCGCTCGATGTAGCGGCTGAGCCAGAAACAGGCATCTGCGACGCGGCTCAGCATGGCTGCCCCCCTTCGTCCAGAACCCAGGTGTCCTTGCTGCCGCCGCCCTGCGAGGAGTTGACCACCAGCGAGCCCTTACGCATGGCAACTCGCGTGAGGCCGCCGGGAATGATCGTCGTCTTTTCGCCGGAGAGGATGTATGGGCGCAGGTCGATGTGTCGACCCTCGACGCTGCCGTCGATGAAACAGGGTGAGCGCGAAAGCTGGATGACCGGCTGGGCAATGTAGCCGCGGGGGTCGGCGATGATGGCTGCACGGAATTTTGCGATCTCTTCTTTTGAAGCATGCGGTCCGATCATCATCCCGTATCCGCCGCTCTCGTTCGCCGCCTTGACGACGAGCTCCGGGAGGTGGTCGAGGATGAATTTCCGGTCGCTCTCGACTGCCGAGAGATACGTTTCGACATTCGGCAGAATAGGCTCCTCGCCGAGGTAGAATTTGATCATCGCGGGAACGTAGTAGTAGGTGACCTTGTCGTCCGCGACGCCTGTGCCGAGCGCGTTGGCAAGGGCGACATTGCCAGCGCGGTAGGCCTCAACGATCCCGGGCACCCCGAGCACTGAGTCCTTCCGGAAAACCGTGGGGTCGAGGAAGTCGTCATCAATTCTCCGGTAAATGACATCCACCTGCTTCAGCCCTTTCGTGGTCTTCATGAAGACGCGCGAATCTTTCACCACGAGGTCCGGGCCGACGACGATCTCGATCCCCATCGCGCGGGCGAGGAACGAGTGCTCGAAATACGCGGAATTGTAAACGCCGGGTGTAAGGACGACGACGGTCGGATCCGGGTTTCCGTTGGGTGCCGCATAGCGCAGCGTGGCCAGAAGTTCCTGCGGATAGCGTCCCACCGGGCGGACGGCGTGCCGGTTGAAAAGCCTCGGGAAAACCCGTTTCATCGCCTGGCGGTTTTCGAGGAGATAAGACACTCCCGACGGGCAGCGCCCGTTATCCTCCAGAACCATGTAGCGCCCATCGGCTCCCCGGATCAAATCCGTCCCGCAGATGTGAATGTAGATGTTATGGGGGAGGTCGAAGCCGACGAGTTCCGGACGAAAGTGTTTCGCGCTCCGGATGATTTCTTTGGGAATGATCCCCTCCTTCACGATCCGCTGGTCGTGGTAGATGTCGTGAAGGAACTGATTCAGCGCGTTGAGCCGCTGGATGAGGCCTTTTTCAATGACCGCCCATTCGTCAGCGGGGATGATCCTCGGGATCAGATCGAATGGCATGATTCGCTCGGTGCCCTCGTCGCCGCTGTAGACGGTGAACGTGATGCCCTGGTTCAAATACGAACGCTCGGCCAGCGAGCGCTTTCGGTCGAATTCCATCGGGTCCATCCCATCGAACCGGTCCAGTAACTGGCTGTAGTGCGGACGGACCTTTCCGTCTGACGAAAACATTTCGTCAAAAAACGGCCCCGTTTCGTATTTCTGGAAAAACCCCTGCATCCCAACCGAAACCTTGCAGAGCCGCCGCCACAAGAAAAGCGGAAAATGTGATGCGAGGAGGAGTGCTACTTCCCGATGCAGAAGCGGCCGAAAATTTCACCGAGGATTTCCTCGGTGTCGGCTGAGCCGGTGATGCGTCCGACCGCGTCCAGGGCGTCGCGGAGTTCGATGGCGGAAATCTCAGGGGGAGCTCCGGATTCGAGAAGCGCGGCCGCGGCTTTCAGTGAGGCGGCTGCGGATTCAAGGAGGATTTTATGTCGGGCGTTCACGGAGGCGAGCGATTGCCCGGCGGAGAGGTGGCTGCCGCAGGTCTCGCGGAGCATGGCTTCGACGAGCCCCGGAAATCCCGCCCCGGTTTTCGATGACACCCCGATCGCGGCGGCAGGGAGGCGTTCGCCGCTGGGCACGAGATCAACCTTGTTCGCGACGAGAATTTCGCGCTCGCGCAGGGCGGGTTCCTGAAAATCGATCGAGGCATCGACGACGTGCAGAACGAGGTCAGCCTGCTCGATGGTCCGCCGCGCCCGCTCGACGCCCTCGCGTTCGACCGGGTCGGTCGTCTCGCGCAGGCCGGCCGTGTCGGTGAGGCGGAAGAGGATGCCCCGCAGGCAGGCTGCTTCCTCGATCGTGTCGCGCGTGGTGCCGGGAATCGGGCTGACAATCGCCCGCTCCATCCCGAGGAGCCGGTTGAGGAGGCTCGATTTTCCGGCGTTTGGAGGCCCCACGATCGCGACCCGCACGCCCTCGCGCAGGACCCGTCCACTCTCCGCCGTCGCCAGCAGTCCCGCGATGCGATGCCCGGATGCGGCGATCATCTTGAGGAGAGATTCTCCCGCAGCCGGGTCGATGCCCTCCTCCGGAAAATCAATCCAGGCTTCGAGGTGAGCGACGATTTCCAGAATTCCTGCGCGGATGGCATCCGATTCCTCGCCGATCCGGCCTTGAAGCTGTTCCGCGGCAGCGCGAAGCGCGAGCGGGGTGCGGGCGCTGATGAGGTCCATGACCGCCTCGGCACGGGTCAGTTCGAGTTTGCCATTCAGATACGCCCGCTGGGTGAATTCGCCGGGTTCGGCCGCGCGTGCGCCCTGTCTCAGGATCAGTTCCAGAATATGGGCTGCGAGGAGGATGCCTCCGTGACACCCGATCTCCGCCATGTTCTCGCCCGTGTAGCTCGCAGGCGCTGGAAACACGGTGACGAGCACCTGATCGACCGTCGCGCCATTTTCGGTGATGCGACCGAGGGTGGCATGGCGTGGAGCCGGCGGATGCGATTCGGGTTGAAAAAGTTTATCGAGAATGGCGATTGCTTCCGGGCCTGAGATGCGGATCAACGCCACGGCCCCTTCTCCCGGCGGGGAGGAAATGGCGGCGATGGTGTCTCCCGGCTGCATGGATATCAGGCTGTGGCGAGCTTTCCGCGCGGGATTGCCCCTTCCGAGTCCATGGCCTTGAGCTCAGAGACGAAGCGTCGGTTCTGGTCCATCGTGCCCACCGAGACGCGGATCCATTCGGGCAGTTTGTAGCTCCGCATGGCGCGGACGATCAGCCCGCGACGGAGAAGTGTCTGGAAGACGGCATCCCCGTCGCCGACCCGCACGAGAACAAAGTTCGTGACGCTCGGGACGAACTCCAGTCCCATCGCCGTGAACTCCGCCTGAAGATAATTGCGTCCCTCGTGGGTGAGTTCGCGCGTTCTCTTCATGTGATCCAGGTCGTCGAGGCCTGCCAGCGCGCCGGCCTGCGCGATTCCGTTCGCATTGAATGGCTGGCGGGTTTTTTGCAGAATGGCCGCGACTTTTTCCGAGGCAAGGCCGTATCCGATGCGGAGGTTGGCAAGGCCCTGGATTTTCGAGAACGTGCGCATCACCACGACATTCCGTCCCTCGCGGACATAGCGGATGACATCCGGCGGGTTGTCGAGAAACTCGAAATACGCCTCGTCAAAGATCACGAGGACATGGTCCGGAACGCGCTCCATGAAGCGGTCGATCGCCTCCTGTCCGACCATTGTGCCTGTCGGGTTGTTCGGGTTCGCGACGAAGAGCTGTCGGGTTTTCGCCGTGATGGCGGCGAGCATGGCGTCGAGGTCGTGGGTGTAGCCGGGATCCGGCACCTCCACGGTCGTCGCGCCAAAAAGTTGTGCCATCAGGGTGTAAACCGCGAACGAGTGCTTTGCCGTGACCACCTCATCGCCCGGCCGGAGGAACGCGTGGCCGATGAATTCGATGATCTCGTTCGATCCGTTGCCGAGCAGGACATTTTCGCGCTTGAGCCCGAGCTTTTGAGCGATGCCGTTCCGGAGCGCCCAGCCGCCGCCGTCCGGGTAGAAGTGCGCGCGGTTGAGCGCCTCCCGCATGGCTTCCAGGGCTTTCGGTGACGGGCCGAGCGGGTTTTCGTTCGAGGCGAGCTTGATGATCTGCGATGGTTCGAGGCCCATCTCGCGGGCCAGTTCCTCGACGGGTTTCCCCGGTTCGTAGGCGACAAGGTCCAGGACATGCTGGTGTGCGGAATTCCACATAGAGACATTCATTGTGGAATTTTTCCCTGATTGCGTCAAATGTGCAGCAGAAACAATCCCATCATCATGCGTGCCACCGCCTTCGCCCTTTTATTTGTCCTCCTGTCCATCGCAGCACCGGCCCTTGAAATCGAGGGGATCGGAATTCCTCAGACGGCGACGGTTTCCGGTCAAACGCTCCGCCTCAACGGCGCCGGTCTGAGGACGGTTGTTTTGCTTATCGTTCCGGTGAAGGCATATGTGGCGTCGTTCTATGCTCCGTCCCCGCTTCGGTCGGAAAACGCGGTCCTGGCATCCCCCGGGCCGATGCAGTTCAACTTCACATTCCTGCAAGCCGTGCCGCAGGGACAGGTGGCCCGTGCCTGGCAGGCGCAGTTCGAGGACAGCGTGTCTTGTACCTATCCGGGATTTGCGGGGGACCGCGACGCGTTCATCAAGATGTTCGGAGCCTTGAAGAAGGGGGGAGTTGAGACGGTCGAACTCGATGCGGATGTGACGCGGGTTTACGACGACGGCATCCTCAAGGGATCCGTGCAGGGCCGGGATTTTCAAAAGGCATTTTTGAGCCTCTGGTTCGGATCCAAACCAGTGATGCCCTCGCTGAAGTCCGCGCTGCTGGGGAAATAAAATCGCAGAATCGCCTCTCTGACTATCCAGATTTCACCAACACGTGGACGGTGATTTCCGGCGGACAGAATAGCCTCGCAGCAACTCCACAGGCACCAGTGCCGCGCGACGTGTAGCCGGGCATGCCGTCTTCCACCCATGGGCCGGCGAGGAGGCGGTTGGGGACAGGGGCATTCCTCAATACCGGGATTCCTCCAGGCAGGCAGAGCTGGCCACCGTGGGTGTGGCCGCAGAGCATCACGGAATATCCGAGCGCGGCAGCCTCTTTGGCCACCTGCGGGCTGTGGGCCAGAAGGATTGAGGTCGAGCCCGGAGGGACTCCAAGTCTGGCCCGGGCGAGGTCATGGGTCTGGAAAAACCTGGGATCGTCGACGCCGCAAAGATGGATCCGCTCATCTCCGCGCGTGATGGCAGCATTTTCATTCAGCAGGACGGGCAATCCCGCCCGTTCGAACAAGGTGACCCGGCTCAGGAAATCGTGGTTTCCAAACACGCAGAACCTGGGGTGGGGGAGCTTCGGAATGAGGCGCAGCATCAGCTTCAGGGAAAGGTCTCCGCTCTGCCCGATGTGGTCGTGATAATCGCCGGTGAGAACGGCCGCGTCGCATGCAACTCCGGACATTTTATCTTCAACGACGTCCATCAGCGCAGGGTCCAGATCGCAGTGAAGGTCGGTGATTTGCGCGAGGCGGAATCCATCGAATACCCTGGGAAGCCCGGGCACAAGGACGCGGTTCTCAACCACGCGGACATCGAGGAAATTCCGGTGTGCAATCGCGGTGAGTCCGGCCATCCGGATGCAGGTGGATATCACGGCATCCTTCCGGAGTGACGCGGCGCCGGATTTTTTCCGGATAAGCTGCCGCTCGCGATCGAGCCGCTTCTCCAGTGCCTCGAGGCCCATCCGGCTGGCAAGTGCCGCATGTTCTTCATTGGAGAGGAGGGTCATGGTTGGAGTGTAATCCCGGCAGCCCCTTTGCGTTAATCGAAAAAAGACGCCTTGCCTCCGGGGGTAAAATCCTTCTGTTTGGGTGTGCGATGGAGTTTCTTTTTGACCGTGCTGAGAAACCGGCTCCCCTCTGGGCGAAATTTGTGACCGTTTGTGCCCTGCTTGCGGTGTATTCCGCTTTGTGTCTATGGGTGTTCTCCACCTCGATGATGAAGTGGGAGAAGGTTTGGGACTACCGGGTGGTCTTCCTGAACGGATGGCTGACAACCGTGAAAATCTCTGCTGCGGCGCTTGTGATGAGCGCAATTTTCGGGGTGGCGGCCGCGCTCGCACGAAGAAGTCCATTTCTTCCCCTGAAATACACGGCGGTATTCTATGTCGAGACCGTGCGTGGGCTCCCGCTGATGTTCCTCGTTCTTTTTGGGTTCTATGGTGTCGCCAACATCCTCGGATGGGACGACCGGATGGCCGTCGGCGTGCTTGTCCTGTCGCTCTTCAGCGGGGCCTATATCGCGGAGGTCATCCGTGCGGGGATCGAGAGCGTCGGGCGCTCGCAATGGGATTCGGCGCGCGCGATCGGGCTCACTCCGGCACAGACATACCGGCTCGTGATTTTTCCCCAGGTTTTGAAGCAGACGCTGCCGCCGCTTGCGGGACAGTTCTCCTCGCTGATCAAGGACTCGTCGCTTTTATACATCGTTGGCATTTCCGAGCTGACATTTGCCGCGCAGCAGGTGAACTCGGCCACCTACTCAACTTTCGAGGCCTACCTGCCTCTCGGCGTGTGTTACCTCCTTCTCACACTCCCTCTTTCGTTGTGGACCAAATCCCTGGAGGCCCGGGTTCGCTATGAGACGTAGGGAAATTTTGCTCCTCGCCTCGATCATCCTGGCGGGATGCGCTGGCCCCGAGGTTTTTACCGAACCACGCGAGTCCATGGTCCGGCGCGAGGCGGAATTTTTTTGCCTCGGCCCGGCGCAGCCCGGTCCGCCGGAAAAGCTTCCCCGCGGAACCCTCCTGCATATTCTGAGAAAGGATTCCTCGTTTTCCTTTGTCAAACTTGGAGATGCTCGGACCGGCTATATCGATTCATCCCATATTGTCCCCGCCCCGCCAATGGCTCACGCGGTTCCGTTTGACCCTCCGGAAATTTTCGAGGTTGTCGAACCTCCTCTACCCGATTTCCGCGAGGTGCCCGCCGAGCTTCCCCCGCTATGAGGATCGGGCTCAACAATGTTACGAAGGCATTTGGCGCGAACCGGGTGCTCGACGACGTGTGCTTCGAGGCGGAATTCGAACACGCGCTCGCGCTGGTCGGTCCGTCGGGCGGCGGGAAATCCACGCTGCTCCGCCTCCTCGCCGGGCTGGATCGCCCTGATTCCGGCAGAATTTTTGTGGACGGTGTGGAGATGCCTCAATCCGAAGAGGACCTGCGCCATTACCGTCGGACGATCGGGATCGTATTCCAAGCCTACAACCTTTTCCCCCACCTCAGCGCGCGTGACAATGTGATGCTTCCGCTGATCCAGGTGCACGGTTTGTCAAAGACGGATGCTGCCGGCCGCGCGGATGAGGTGCTGCGTCGATTCCAGCTTTCCGACCATGCGGCTAAGCAACCCGGACTCCTGAGCGGAGGCCAGCGCCAGCGGGTCGCCATTGCACGGGCACTGGCGATCAACCCGAAATTTCTGCTGCTCGACGAGCCAACATCCGCGCTCGATCCCGAAATGACGGCAGAAGTGCTTGATGTCATCGCCGAACTCCGGGAGTCGGGAAGCCCGATCATTCTCGTCACCCACGAAATGGGATTCGCCAGAAAATCGGCCGATCTAGTCGCCTTTGTGGCGGATGGAGGGATTTGCGAATGCCGTCCGGCGGAAGAATTCTTCGGAAACCCCGCGTCGCCCGCGACGAGGAAGTTTCTCGAAAAAATCCTGAAATACTGAGGCGCCGTTTGCCTACCTTGGTCTCGGGGAGAGGATCGCCCGCGAGAGAATGCCGCCCGAAATGTTTTTCGCGGCAAAGCCGTTTTGAACAAGGATCCGGGTCGCGTAGTAGGCACGCTGGCCGGAGTGGCAATAGACAAGGATCTCCCGGCCCATCGGAAGTTCGCCTAAGCGCTCCCGCAGACCGTTCAGCGGGATATTTATCGCGCCCGGTGCATGCCCGCCGGAAAATTCATCCGGGTCGCGCACGTCGAGGAGGAATCCTTCCTCACCTGAATTCCAATGGCTGAGCGGCATATCATTCCGGAGAACGTCCGCCGCGACCATGCCGGCAAAATTGACAGGATCTTTTGCGCCTCCGAATTGCGGTGCATAGCATAGCTCCGCTTCTTCCAAATCATAGACAGTCCCTTTCATCTGGATCGCCATGGCGATTGCGTCGATCCGCTTGTCGATGCCATCCTCTCCCGCGGCCTGGGCACCAAGGAGCCGTCCGTCGGATTTCCGGAAAATCACTTTCATCGAAAGCATCTTCGCGCCTGGGTAGTAGCCCGCGTGCGATCGCGGGTTGATGTAGATCTTTTCAAAGTCGTCATCCCCGAGGCGGGCGAGCAGTTTCTCGCTTGCTCCAGTGGACGCGACCGCGAGTCCGAAGACTCCGCAGATCGCGGTGCCCTGCGTTCCGCGATAGCTTGAGCTGCGGCCGGCGATCACATCTGCGGCGATCCGCCCCTGGCGGTTCGCCGGACCTGCGAGTGGAATGAGAGTCTGTTGGCCGGTCACAAAATCTGTAACCTCAACAGCGTCTCCGACGGCGAAGATATCCGGATTGCTCGTGCGCATGTGTTCATCCACGCGGATCCCGCCTCGTTCGCCGAGTTCGAGTCCGGCCAGCTTCGCCAGAGAGGTTTCCGGCCGGACCCCGATTGCCAGGATCACGAGGTCGGCCGCATGCGCCGCACCGGATTTTGTGAGGACTTCCAGCGCGCCATCACCGGATTTCTGAAATCCTGCGACGCCATCGCCGAGAGCCAGCTTGACGCCGTGCTTTTCCAGATGCCCTTCGACCAGCCGAGCGATCTCTGGATCCAGCGGAGGCATGACCTGGTCGAGCATCTCGACCACCGTCACATCGAGCCCGCGGTGGACCAGATTCTCAGCCATTTCCAATCCGATGAACCCGCCACCGACGACGACTGCGCGCCGGGCATTCTTCGCCTCGATCCACGAACGGATGTTCCTCGCATCCGGCACGGTCCTCACCGTGAAGATCCCCGGAAGATCAATCCCGGGCAGGGGCGGCCGGATCGGGGCCGCTCCCGGCGAAAGCACCAGCTTGTCGTAGGACTCGGTTGAAACCTCTCCGGTTTCCACGTTCCGCAATGCCAGGGTCTTGTTCACCGTCGAGATTTCCGTCACTTCGCAGCGGGTGCGCACATTTATCCTGAAACGCTCGCGGAAAAGCTGCTCGTCCGCCACCAGCAGGCTGGATTCTTTCTCGATGACTCCACCCACATGGTAGGGAAGCCCGCAATTCGCGAAAGAAACATACGGCCCGCGGTCCACCATCAGGATCTCCGCTTTCTCGTCCAACCTCCGCAGACGCGCGGCGCAGGAGGCTCCTCCCGCGACTCCGCCCACGATGACAACTTTCATTTGTGGCTTCCTCCGCAGCAGGCGGTTTGCTTGTTGCCTCCCGCGCAGCACGGGGCCCCCGTGTTGTTCCACGGCATCCTCGCGACGAGGATTGCCAGCGGACAGATGTCCGTAATGCCCGCAAAAATCATACCTGCTCCGATAAAGCCCGCCAGCGCATACCACGCGGGGGCCAGAACCGCGCCGAGAATCACGCCTGTCAAAACGAGCACTCCCATGACGATCCGCATCTGGCGGTCCAGCGGCAACACGCACCGCTCCCCTCGCAGGCACGGCTTGCCTGCAGCCTTCCATGCGTTCACGCCTCCCTCAAGCACCACGAGATTCTTCACGCCCGCCGCCTCGAGTTTTTCAGCGGCCTGCTTCGCGCGGATCCCGCCCTGGCAGACCACCACGCACCGCCGGATGCCGTCCAGCTTCGCCGCCCAAGCTCCTGCATCGAGCCCCTGGAGAGGATCGCATTCAGACCCTTCGATATGCTCCGTGGCGAACTCGCCTTGCGACCGCACATCCAACAACAAATCCCCGTTATTCACTTCTCCCGTTTTGATGGTTTTCATAAATTTCAAATAATACTATATAACCATACACGCAAGTAACGCAAGGAAAAATTGAACTGTGTGCGGGATCATTTGAGATGGTTGGCTGCTCCCGGCTTAGTGCCGTCGCCGGCTATTTATTCGCCGTCGTTTCGAACAACTTCCTGTATTGGGGATAGCCCTCTTTTTCGAGATCCGCCGCTGGAATGAAGCGGAGGGCCGCGGAATTGATGCAGTAGCGCACGCCGGTCGGGGCGGGGCCGTCCGGGAAGAGGTGCCCGAGATGGGAATCGCCCTTGACCGAGCGGACTTCGGTGCGGACCATTCCGTGTGAGGCATCCTTCTTCTCCTCAACTGCGGCCTCGTCAATCGTACGGGTGAAACTCGGCCATCCGCTCCCGGAGTCGAACTTGTCCTTCGAACTGAAGAGCGCCTGGCCGGAAACGATGCAGACGTAGATACCGTCGCGGTGGTTGTCCCAGAATTCGTTTTTGAACGGCGGCTCGGTCCCGCACTGGGCGGTGACGAATTGTTGGAGTGGTGTGAGCATGGGCTTGGTATCTTCGGCCAGCGCGGTGCGGATACATAGCGCGAGCACGATCAGCGCGGCGGTTTTCATTTCAGAACCCTCGCACGGAAATCCGCAGTCCGCCAACGGGAATTTCGGGCGGGTTCCGCAGGAATTTTCTGGATGGCGCTGCGCAGTCAGCGCCGATTTGATCTGAAAATATATGGGACGGCACGGCGGCCATCCCTCCATGCATTTGGGTTGTCCCCGATTTTAGCCAGCTCCAGATACAGACCCGTCAGCACAAAGAAACAGGCGGAGGATTTCTCCTCCGCCTGTTTGCCGGTATAGATTCAATTTGAAATTCAGCTGTTGAACCGGCGGCGGCGCATGTTCCAGAGCATGAAGGAACTGCCGATGCCGATGAGAGCCCAGGTTTTCGGCTCGGGGACGGCTACGACGCTGCCGTTTATTGAGAAAAGCCCACTGTTTACAGCATCGTCAGCGTAATATGCGGCAGTTCCAGCACCTGCTGAACGATTGACATAGATCCGGAATTCGATGCTTGAGTTGACTCCTTGCAGGCTACTGTTTGCGCTCAAGTCGATAGTTCCACTCGCAGCAGCACCGTTCACAACAGAAAACGTTCCAAGGCTGTTGCTTGAGGTGAAGCCCGTGGCGGAACTCAGCAAATCGAAGTTGAAAGTTGAAGAGCCGCTGGACGCATCAGCGTTGTAGGTTACACCTGATATATTGAGTTTGTATCCGGACGATGGAGTCAGGGTAAAGCTATGATAAAGCTGAGCCGTAATGGAAGTGCCAAGCGAAGTGGCGCTACCTGCGTTTGCAAACCCCAACGATCCACCCGCAGGACCAGCCGTGGCACCAGATCCAAGAGACAAGGTTGCAGTATTCAAATTGGAAGCCGCAGTTAAATCTATTCCGGTTAGCGTATCAGTAATGAAGTTGATCGGATAAGCGCCTGATACATCTGCGCCGGTTCCGTTCTCCGTGAAGGAAATGAGTGTCGCCGCCTGCAGCCCTGCCAGCGAGGCTGCCGCGAGGCCGATGATTGTGAGTAATTTTTTCATGTTGTCCTTTGTTTGTTTTTGTCGAAGCCACACCGATGCGACATTGGGTGGCTGAGTCGCGCCGGGTCATTTCGAAGACCCGATTTCATTCAAGAGAACCAAGGGAGCGATGTGGGAGGGCTCCCCTCTTCCGGTTCCGTCCCGGAAGCTGACCCTTTACCGCCTGAACGGCTGCGGCTGCGGACCGCCGGAACAACATGAAGGCCCACACTTATTTCGGTGGCAAAAATGCCAGAGTGTTTTCCGCGCGCAACCGGTGATTTGTTACGTTTCTGTCACAGATTCACGTTGCGGAAAACGCCCGTGCAATCGGAAGCATCTCGCGTGCCAGATTGCACGTCATACCAATCATCCGAAAAATGAATTTCAGACAGGATTAACGAGATGGACAAGATTCCGGAAAAGGCACCTGCGAAAGTCGGCCCTGAAACGTATCTGCCCGCCGCGCATCCGCAGGAAATCAATCCTGTAAATCTTGTTAATCCTGTCTGATTTCTTCAATTGCCGCATCCGGGCCTATCCGACGACCGGCGGGCAGGAGCAGAAGACGTGGCGGTCGCCGTGGACGTTGTCGATTCGTGCGACGGAGGGCCAGAACTTGTGTTCGCGCAGCCAGGGAGCCGGCCACGCAGCGGTGGCCCGGCTGTATGGGCGGTCCCAGTCATCTGAAGTGACGGCGGCCGCGGTATGCGGCGCGTTTTTCAGAGGATTATTTGTGCGGTCAAGTTCGCCGCGCTCGATGGCAGTGAGTTCTCCGTGGATCGTGATCATGGCATCGCAGAAGCGGTCCAACTCAGCCTGCGACTCGCTTTCTGTCGGCTCGACCATGAGCGTGCCGGGGACCGGCCAGCTCATCGTGGGCGCGTGGAATCCGAAATCCATGAGCCGCTTGGCGACGTCCTCGACCTCGATGCCCGCACGTTGTTTCCATTCGCGGAGATCGAGGATGCATTCATGGGCGACGCGGCCGTGGGTTCCCTTGTAGAGGACGGGGAAATATTTTTCGAGGCGTGCGGCGATGTAGTTTGCATTGAGGATGGCGACCGACGTGGCCTCGCGGAGTCCGACGTGGCCCATCATGGCCACATACATCCAGGAGATGACGAGGATACTGCCGCTGCCATACGCCGCCTGCGAGACGGGTCCGACAGGCGAGTCTTTGACAAGCGGATTGCCGGGCAGGAATGGCGCGAGGTGGGCTGCAACGCCGATCGGGCCAACGCCGGGTCCCCCGCCGCCGTGCGGGATGCAAAATGTTTTGTGCAGGTTGAGGTGGCAGACATCGGCGCCGATATCTCCCGGCCGGCAGAGTCCGACCTGGGCGTTCATGTTCGCGCCGTCCATGTAAACCTGTCCGCCGGCTTCATGCACGATCCGGCAGATTTCCGTGATGCCTTCCTCGAAGACTCCATGGGTCGATGGATAGGTCACCATGATCGCGGCAAGCGAGTCGCGGTGTGCGTCCGCCTTTGCGCGCAGGTCGGCGATGTCGATATTTCCAGAGTGATCGCAGGCGACCGGGACGACGCGCATGCCGGCCATGACCGCACTGGCGGGATTGGTTCCGTGGGCGGAAGTCGGGATAAGGCAGACGTCTCGGTGCGTATTTCCTCGGGAGCGATGCCATGCGCGGATTGCGAGGAGTCCTGCGTATTCGCCCTGCGATCCGGCATTCGGCTGGAGCGAAACGGCCGCAAAGCCGGTGATTTCGGCAAGCCATGCTTCCAATTGGGCGGCCATCTCGAAATACCCGGCCGCCTGGTCGTGAGGCACAAGCGGATGGAGCGATGAGACGGATTCCCATGTCACCGGAAGCATCTCCGACGTCGCGTTGAGCTTCATCGTGCAGGAGCCGAGCGGGATCATCGAAGTCGTCAGCGAAAGGTCCTTGGCCTCGAGCCGCCGGATGTAGCGGAGCATCTCGGTTTCCGTGTGGTGGGAGCGGAAGACCGGGTGGGTGAGGAAGTCCGATGTCCGGCGCAATGAAGGGCCGATGATCTCAGGGAGATCTTCGGAGAAATCCCCTGGAGTTCCTCCGAAGACCTCAAGGATCTCCGCGAGGCTGTCAGTCGTTTCGTCCAGTGCGATCGCGATCGCGTGGTCGTCGAGCTTGCGGATGTTGATCCCGCGAGCGGCGGCGCGGATAAGAAATTCGTCCGCATGACGGGTTCCGAGCCACACGCGCACCGTGTCGAAGAACGGACCAGGATGGACCGCGTGCCCAAGGTGTTGGAGCGAGCCGGCGAGGCGCAGAGCAAGCCGGTGGACGCGCCCCGCTATCTCCCGTAATCCATCCGGTCCGTGATAGACCGCATACATCGAGGCCATGACCGCGAGTAGGACCTGAGCCGTGCAGATGTTGCTGGTGGCCTTTTCGCGGCGGATGTGCTGTTCGCGGGTCTGGAGAGTGAGGCGCAGAGCCGAGTTTCCGGCTGCATCCTTCGAGACGCCCACGAGCCTGCCCGGCATCCGGCGTTTGTGCTCGTCACGCGTGGCGAGGAAGGCGGCATGCGGGCCGCCGAATCCCGGGGGAACTCCGAACCGCTGGGCCGAGCCGATGACGATATCCGCGCCCAGCTCGCCGGGTGGTGTGATGAGCGTGAGGGACAGCAGGTCTGCAGCGACAACAGCCAGAGCGCCGGCTTCGTGGGCGCGGGCGATGATGGATCCGAGATCGCAGATGATGCCGTCTGTGGCGGGATACTGGAAAAGCGCGCCGAAGACCGGCTCCTGGGGACCAGACTCCGCCGGACCTGTGACGATGCGGATGCCCAGAGGTTCCGCGCGGGTGTGGAGGAGGGCGATCGTCTGCGGGTGGCAGTGGTCGGCCACGAAAAATGCATCGCCACCCTTGATGTCATGGCAGAGCGCCATCGCTTCGGCGGCCGCTGTGGCCTCGTCCAGAAGCGAGGCATTCGAGATCTGCATACCGGTGAGGTCGCAGACCATGGTTTGGAAATTCAGCAGCGCCTCGAGCCGGCCCTGTGCGATTTCCGCCTGATACGGAGTGTAGGCGGTATACCATCCGGGATTCTCAAGGATGTTTCTCCGGATTACCGCCGGCGTGAATGTCCCATGGTAACCGGCGCCGATGAACGACTGCGCGATGACATTGCGGTCCATGAGGCTCCGCAGGTCGGCAAGCGCTTGTTCCTCGGTGCGGGCGGCTGGTAGCGCCAGCTCACGGTCGAGCCGGATCGAGGCGGGCACGGTTTCTGCGATCAGCGCATCAAGAGACGGTGTTCCGACCGTCCGGAGCATGCTTTCAATTTCCGCCGCGCACGGCCCGATATGGCGGGAGGCAAATGCGCTCATTCCCCGATCTGGGCCTTGTAGGAGGCGGGGTCTTTGAGGGCTGAGAGCTCGGCGGGATCCGCGAGGCGGATTTTAAAAATCCAGCCTTCGCCGAACGGGTCGGTATTGAGGAGTGCCGGGGTCTGCTCGAGGGCGTCATTGCGCGCGATGATTTCGCCGGAGACCGGCGAGTAGATGTCGCTGGCCGCTTTGACGGATTCGACGACGGCCGCGACGTCGCCTGCCTTGAAGGACTTGCCGACCGCCGGAGGTTCGGCAAAAACGATGTCGGTGAGCTCGGCTTGTGCGTGTTCGGTGATGCCAACCGTGCCGGTATCCCCTTCGACGAGGATCCATTCGTGGCTTTCTGCGTAGCGGAGATTGTCAGGAACGTTCATGGGTCTTTTTGGTAAAGGGGTTTTTTGTGAACGCAAGCGCGGAATTTTTTTCCCCGCACTTCGATCTCGATTTCCTGCCCGGGCTTTGAGGCAGCCGCCGGGAGATAGGCCATCGCGATCCCGCAGCCGAGCGAGGGCGAGAGGGCGCCGCTCGTCGTCTCGGCAACCTGGACGCCATCCAGAAATACCGGGTAGTGCGGGCGGATCGGCGGGGATTTTTCTACAACTTTCAGGGCCACCAAACGTCGTGCGGGACCGGCGGCTTTCTGAGTCAGGAGAGCCTCTTTTCCGATGAAAGACGGCTTGCTGAAATCCACGAAGAACCCGAGTCCGGCTTCCAGCGGGGAGTGGTCGGGCGAGAGGTCGGAGCCGTTGAGCGGGTAGCACATCTCGAGGCGCAGGGTGTCGCGCGCCCCGAGGCCGCAGGGCTTCGCGCCCGCTGCAAGTGTCCTTTCCCATGAGGATGTGGCTTCCGCCGCCGGCATGATCCACTCGAATCCCTTTTCCCCGGTGTAACCGGTGGTCACGATGAAGCCGTCCCCGATTTCCAGAACGCGATTGCGCTCATGGGGCATGCTCCTGCCGAAGAGCTTCTCAAAAATTTCTCCTGACCGTGGCCCCTGGACGGCCAGCGCCCCGAAGTCGGCGCTGCGGTTTTCAAAGGTTACGCCTTCCGCGAGGCGGGATTTCATCCAGGCGGCATCCTCGTCGATTTTGGCGGCGTTCACGACGAGGAGAAACTCCTCCGCGTCGAGCCGGTAAACGATGAGATCGTCGATGACCCCTCCACGTTCGTTCAGCATCAGGGAATAGTGGGCGTGCCCGGTGGCCAGCGCGGTGGCATTGTTGGTGAGGAGCGAGTCCAGCCAACCCGCACAGGCCGGGCCGCTCACAAAGAATTCGCCCATGTGCGAGATGTCGAAGACCCCGGCCGCTTCACGGACGGTTTTGTGCTCGTCAAGGATCCCGGAATACTGGACCGGCATCTCCCAGCCGGCAAAATCGACTATCCGCCCCCCGGCGGCGAGATGGGAATCAAATAAAGGTGTCCTCATGTTGGGCGCAAAATATGCCCGAGGGATTCGCATTGATGAAGGACTATTTCAAGGTTTGTCCTTCCGGGGGCTGGTCGGGATATGGCAAAACTCCAGACTGACACCTTGCTCACGCGGTGGCTTCTGGGTTGAGGTTTTGCCGAGCTACAGCTACATGGGAGGGGCGATATGGAAGAAAATCCCCTTGCCTTGCCGTCCGGCTACCAGATCGAGCATTTCCAAATTGAGTCGATTTTTTGGAAGAATGAAACCGGGATTACGTATATCGCGATCGACTTGCAGTCCCGGAAGCGAATGACGATTACGGAACTCCTGCCCGAGTCCACTGCAACGCGTAATGATGAATTGATAGTAGGTCCGCTCACGCTCGCTGTTCAGGCCAACTGGGAAATGATACGCGAGCAGTTTCTCGGTGAAGCCCGTTTTTTCGCCTCTTTCTCACACCCCGCGATTGTTGCGGCTCGCCAAGTTATTGAGGCCAACGGAACCGTTTACATGGTCGCAGATTACGTGGAAGGCGAGTGCTACGAGGCCATGCTGCGGAGGGGCGGACCCGAACCAGACCAGCACTCGCTCATGGCGATCATTTCCCCGATACTCGACGGTCTGGGCGACCTTCACGAAAAAGGACTCCTCCATTGCGGCATCAATCCCGAGCATATCCTCATCACGCCGCACGGTCAGCCTGTCCTTATTGACTTTAGTTTTGTCTGTGCAGACGGCAGCGGGGTGACGGCGAGCACCGTCGGCTATTCCGCAATCGAGCAATGCCAAACACAAGGGCAGCTCGGCCCATGGACGGACATCTATGCCCTTGGGGTGTTGATGTGCCGCGCCATTACTGGCGACACTCCCCCCATAGCGACCGATCGTCTCGCGGGCGACAGTTTTCAGTGGCTCAGTTACCGGAAGATCCCCGGTTATTCCGAGGAATTCCTCCAGGCCGTCGATTGGGCGTTGCGTGTGCCTCCGGAGGAGCGTCCGACGGGAATTCGACTCTGGGCGCAGTATCTGTGTTCGCAACCTGCTGAGCCGAGCGACATTCAACAGCAGGAGACCTCGCCCGTCGTTGCCGACACTCTCCCGCCGGCTCCTGAACCACTCCAGAAAGCCACGCTCAAAGCGGAACCTCATTCTCCAAAAATCGTTCCAAAGGCATATCCCAAAGCCCATTCCATGGCTCCTCAACTGAAAAATCCACGGTGGGGCAAATCCCGGTCCCGAAAAATTTGGGTGGCGGGAGCAGTTGGAGCGATCTGCCTTGCTCTGATTTTGCTCGTCGTGTTCGCTTCCGGACTTTCACCGGGAAAACAATTTCAAGGACGCGTCGCTAATTTTCCTCACGAAAAGGAATTCAAGGAGGGAATGGCCTGCCTTGACGGACCGAAGGATGAGACGCGCGGGCTAGATCTCATCTCAAAAGCCGCAACAGCCGGGAACGCCCATGCGCAATGCAAACTTGGCTATATGTATCTGACCGGCGAAGTCGTGGAGAAAAATCCTGCCGAGGGTGCCAAGTGGGTGAGAAAAGCCGTCGATCAGGGATTATCCGATGCGCAATGCTTGCTTGCGTGGATGTATCTGGTGGGCGAAGGCGTGGAGAAGAATCCTGCCGAAGCTGACAGATGGTATCGCAAAGCCGCCAAACAGTCACGCGAAGCGGCCGAGCAGGGAGTTGCCGACGCACAATGCCGGCTTGGCGGGATGTGTGAGAGGGGCGAGGGCATTGAGAAAAACCCCGTCGAAGCCATCAAGTGGTATCGCAAAGCCGCCGAGCAGGGCGATGTCTGGGCGCAATCCCACCTCGGCTCGATGTATATGCGCGGGAATGGCGTTGAGAAAAACCCCGTCGAGGCTGTCAAATGGTGTCGCAAAGCCGCCGAGCAGGGAGTTGCCAATGCACAAGTTAACCTGAGCTCGATGTATGAGAAAGGCGAAGGCGTTGAGAAAGACCCCGTCGAGGCTGTCAAGTGGTTGAAAAAAGCCGCCGAATTCGGAAATGCCGTTTTACAGGAAAGGCTTGGCCGTATGTATCGCGACGGCGACGGCGTTGAAAAAAATCCTGACGAGGCAGACAAATGGTTTCGCAAGGCTGCGGAACTATATCGCAAGGCCGCCGAGCGTGGAGATGCACGGTCGCAAAAGCGCCTTGGCGAGATGTATAGGGACGGCGTCGGCGTTGAAAAAAGCCTCGACGAGGCAGACAAATGGTTTCGCAAGGTTGTGGAACTATATCACAAAGCCGCCGAGCGTGGAGATGCATGGTCGCAAGAGCGCCTTGGCGAGATGTATAGGGAAGGCATCGGCGTTGAAAAAAGCCCCGACGAGGCGAATAAGTGGTTTCGTAAAGCCGCAGAAATTTATCAAAAAAAAGCCGAGAATGATGCGAACTCTCAATTCATGCTGGGCCAGATGTATGCAAGAGGCAAAGGCATGGAGACAAACCCCGTCGAGGCCCTCAAGTGGTATCGCAAAGCCGCTGAGCAGGGCGATGCCAGCCTACAACTGATTCTTGGCCAGATTTTTATAAACGGCGAAGGCGTGGAGAAAAACCCTGAAGAAGCCCTCAAATGCTATCGCAAAGCAGCGGCGGATGGAGAGGAGAGTGCCAAAAAATGGCTTAAGGATAACGGATATTAACCTGCTGTCTAAAGAGGGTTCCAGACGCGCTGGAATCCGAAGTTGCGGAAATCTAAATGGAATCAAGAATTTCTTTTACTCTGCGGTCGTATTCGTCCTGTTGAATTTGGCCATGATCCAAAAGCGATTTGATTTGCCTGATGCGATCTGCAGGGGCCTGGTCTCTCTGGGTTCCAGAGGGATTTGTGAGAGGCTGAGCATCGCTTGTAATTTTCCCATCGCCCCTCGACGCCTGCTCCTTGTCGGAAGACTTTGAAGCCACGCGAATCCCCACCATCCAACCTGCTTTTGCGGGGTCCGAACCAACGCCACCCTGGTCTTTCGTGATATTTCCGCTACGCACACCCCCTCCCCTGATTCCCCTGTGCTTGTCTAATATGGTTTGATCGGTCCATTCATCGACATTCCCCATCATATCGCAGACCCCGTAGGCACTTTTATTTCCACAGGCCCCAACCGGCACGGGCCATGCCAGTCCGCTAAAAGCCAGAGTATTAGGACCGGGATTTGTAACCAGCAGTTGCCGCGCTTCGGCCTTTTTGGGTTCCTGGTCGGATCCGGTGGCAAACTTGTTATATTGGTTCTCGGGGGGAAGACTGGGATCATGATATGCTGCCTTGTGCCATTCGTCCGCGCTCGGGAGCCAATATTTAGCCTGAGGGCGACGCGGGATATCCACACCCTCGCTCCTGTCCCTCAATGGATATGCCCCATCCTCTGTCGTCAAGATGGTCTGTGCGCCGGACGGCTGCCCGTTGTGCAGCCAGTTGACATACCTCGCCGCATCGAACCAGCTGACATTCCAGACGGGCACATCTTCATATCCGGGCTTCACCTCGTGTGAGTAAGCGCCCGGCTCGCCGGACCGTATTATTAACGGCTTCACGCGCGTCGTAGTGATTTTTTCACCATTCGCACCCGTGGTGATATGACCCACGGACTCCGCGCTCGTCTTGCCATCTTTGTAGATCTGGTTCTTGTCTTCTTTGCCAACGGCATTAAGAAAAGCAACGTATTGGGCATTGGTGATTTCGTATTTCGAGATCAAGAACTCGTAATTGACCTGCCCCCCTTTGTAATTAAACACCGGATCGGGCGGGTTGCCGGGATTGTCGATGAGCACCATATCCATAGTCCCGGCGCTATGGTATTGATCTGGAGGAGATTGTCCCGCGGCGAGGTTGAGCGTAGCAATTGCAGACAAAATCAGAATGGATAGCTCTTTCATGCGGGCAATATTTATTGTAAGCGAAGCTCCGGATCAACCGGCCGTGATATGCTCTAGCCGCTGGCCGCTGAAAACTTGTCAGTGTTGGTCGTCGAAGTTGAGGTAGGTGTATTCGGTGAGGCTTTTCTCGTAGTCATCAAGCAGGCGCATTGCCTCGCTCGGTTTGAGGCGGTCGGATTTGATCGCGGCGTCGGTTTGGGCCTTCATGCGTCGGGCGAGTTCGTTGACGTCCCACTGGGTGAGCGAGAGGACCTGGCCGACCGTGCTGCCGTGGAGGACCTCCTCGATGTAGTAGCCGGAATCCTCATCCTCATCGAGGTAGATGTGCATCTCGTTGACGCGACCGAAAAGGTTGTGGAGGTCGCCCATGATGTCCTGGTAGGCACCCGCGAGGAAAAATCCGATGTAATACGGTTCACCGGGCTCCCAGCGGTGCAGGGGCAGTGTCTCCTTGACGTCCTGCAGGTCCACGAACTTCGCGACCTTGCCGTCCGAGTCGCAAGTGATGTCCACGAGCGTGGCGTTCCGGTCGGGGAGTTCGGTGAGCCGGTGGATCGGCATCACCGGGAAAAGCTGCCCGAGCGCCCAGTGGTCGAGGAGCGATTGGAAGACCGAGAAGTTGCAGAGGTATTGGTCGCCGAGCGCGACCTCCATCTCCTTCACCTCCTCCGGGACGTAGCGCATGTTCCGGAACATCCCGACGACTTCTTCCGCGATCTGCCAGTAGATCGTCTCGATCCGTGCTTTTGCGCGGAGGTCGAGCAGGCCGAGGTCGAACATCGACTGCGCTCGATCCCGGATTTCCTGCGCATCGTGAAGGCTTTCCAGACGGTTCTTTTTTCCGAGGTCGTTGCGGATCTCGAGCATGTCATTGACGATCTGCGGGTCGTCGGTTGCCGGGACCACCTCGTCGCCGCGGTTGTTTTTTTCGATTGAGCCGAACGTCTCCACGATCAGGACGGAATGGTGGGCGACGATCGCCCTGCCGCTTTCGCTCACGATCGTCGGGTGCGCCACGGATTCGGAATCGCAGACCTCCATGACAGTATATACGATGTCGCGCGCGTATTCGTTCAGGGAATAATTTGTCGAGCTGTCGAAAGTGGTGCGGGAGCCGTCGTAATCGACGCCAAGCCCGCCGCCGACATCGAGGTATCCGGGCGAGTGGCCCATTTTGGAAAGCTTGGCGTAGAACCGCGCTGCCTCGCGCACGGCCCGTTTGATCGTCCGGATGTCCGGGACCTGAGATCCGACGTGGAAATGAACGAGATTAAGGCAGTGTGCGAGGCCTGCCGCGTGGAGCATGTCGCTCGCTTCGACCAGGTCGGCCGTCGAGAGGCCGAACTTTGCATTTTCCCCTCCGCTTGTTGCCCACTTGCCCGCGCCCTTCGAGAGCAGGCGGACCCTGAAGCCGATCATCGGCTCGATGGCCATCTCCTTCGAGACGCGAAGGATATGGTGGAGTTCCTCGAGTTTTTCGACGACGAGAATGACCTTCTTCCCCAGCTTGCGACCGAGGAGGGCGTTGCGGATGAAGCTGGTGTCCTTATAGCCGTTGCAAATGACGAGGCTTTCGGGATCCGAGTGCAGCGAGAGCGCGGCGAGAAGTTCCGGTTTGCTTCCCGCTTCGATGCCGAAGTGCCACGGTGCCCCGGCATCCATGATCTCCTCCACCACCTCGCGGAGTTGGTTGACCTTGATCGGGAAAACCCCTCGATAGACATTCTTGTATCCGGATTCGGTGATCGCCTCCGCGAACGCCGCATTGAGGACCTCGACCCGGTCGCGCAGCAGATCGTGGAACCTGACGACGAGCGGGAATTGCAATGCCCGGTTGCGGGCCTCGGCGACGACCTCCATCAGGTCGATCTTTTCGCCATTCCGCTTCGGCTTCACGACGATGTGCCCAGCCTTGTTGATCCCGAAATAACCGCCGCCCCAGCGGTCCACGTTGTAGAGTGCGAGGGCCTCCTCGCGGTCGAAGTTTGCCATGATGTTAAAAATTGATGAACTGATATCCGCCCTGGCTGATCGCCTGTGCCTCCTCCTGAGTCATCCAGCGTTCCTCGTAGCCCGGTCCCCAGGAATCGGAGAACGCAATTTCGCCGGTCGCCTCGTTGTAGCCGGTGATCATGCGAACGTGCCCGTTCATCGGGTTGGGCCGGAGTTTTTTGGCGGCCTTTCTCGCTTCGCTGAGATTTTTCCCCCAGGCCTTCGGGTCCGACATCTGCGAGCGTTCCTTCGCGCGTCCGAAAAGGCTGTTGTCGAACTCCCGGTCCACGCTCACTTCCCACATGATTGGGAGCCCGCGGCCGATGCACTTCTTCACGTTGACCACGTTAATTTTTCCAGACTCGACCGCGAGCTGACGTCCTCCCCGTGTGATCGCCTCCTTTGCCCCGGCGGCGATCGCCGCGATGCTTGTTCCGCCACCTGCCCCAGTGTCGCCAGCCATGGCGAGGACATACATGTCCGAGGGGATACCCATGTAACGCATGGCACGCTCCCATGTGGCCGGCACGCAGTAGCCCTTCGGCCCCTGATCCACCATGGGAATATCCTTCAGGATGACGTCGCCATTCGGACGTTTCTCGATCCGTGATAGCAGCCGCTCGCGCAGCTCGGCATCCGGGATGCGGGACTTGCCTTGAAGGTCGGCCGTGGCGACCGGGAGGATCCTGATGGCGGCGTACTCATCCCGGGGAGCGGCGAGCAGGATCGCATGGCCGTTCCAATCCCAGCGCTTCACGGATTCGCGGGTCTGGCTGCCCTGGCCGAATTTGTCAGCGACCGGCTGGCCGAGCGCGGCGGTCAGCACGCTTTCGAGTTTGATTTTGTCGGTGACGATGGCGGCTTTGAAATCTTTGATCGCCCTGGTGCGTTCCCTGGCCTGCTTGACATCAACCGGTCCTGTGTTCGAGTCCACCGCATCCCCCTTGTTAGCGAACATCATCGAGATCCCGATGACGCCGCCTTTCTCCCCGTAGAGGGCAAGCGAGTACGGCCGCGTGCCCAAGACGAGATCACTTGCGCGGGGATATTTTCTGTAACTCGAGTCGGTTGTCGTGAGTGATTCCTCCGGCCATCCGAGCCGCTTCGCAGTCTCCGCAGCATCATCATCCCACAGGTTATCGTCAGTCCAGAGCGGGATTCCGAACGCGGTGTTCAGCTCCTCGAATGTCACTGCCCCCGCCTGATGACACAGGCCTGCTGCCAAAAAAAGGAGAGGGAGAATCCGGGCGATCATTTGCGAGGCCCCACTTGCCCTCCTCGCGCCCGGGTTTTCAAGTTTTTTCCTGTGGAATTTCGCATGGTTGCGCGGGAGATGGATTTGTGGGATGGATGCACGAAGCAACCAGACAAAATTTCATGCGAACCCTCTACTTTGACTGCTTTTCCGGAATCAGCGGCGACATGACGGTTGCGGCCCTGCGCGACCTCGGTGTGGAGGAGGAGGTGTTTCATCGCGCGATTGCCTCGCTCGGGCTCGGGGATGAGATCCACGCGCACTTCTCGCGCGGTGCCAAGCAGAACATCGCCGGCGTGAAATTCGACGTCCACGAACATCATGGGAAGCCGGAAGTCGGAGGTCGGAAGCCGGAAGGAATAGAGGCTCCGCACTCGCACGACCACGGCCATCATTCGCACGGGGATCACTCGCATTCGCATGAGCACCACCACGGGGAGGGGCATGTTCACGGGCGCAATTACCGGGAGATCCGGGAGATGTTGGAGAAATCCTCGCTCGCGGCTGATGTGAAAGCCCGTGCGCTGGCAGTCTTTCATCGGATCGCCGTGGCGGAGGGCCGGATCCACGGGATTCCTGCGGAGGATGTCGGATTTCATGAGGTTGGTGCGGCGGATTCGATTGCCGACATCGTGGCGGCGTGCGCGGGTATTCATGCGCTGGGACCGTTGCGGGTCGAGGCCTCTGTTCCTGTTGAGGGCACAGGCTGGATCACGTGCGCACACGGGAAGTTTCCGATCCCCGCGCCTGCGACGCTGGAAATTCTTTCCGGCATTCCCCTCCGCCAGGTCGGGGAGGAAAGCGAGTTTATCACACCGACCGGTGCGGCCTTGCTCGCAGAATTTTGCGTGAGGTTCGGGCCGATGCCGGAAATGAAAATTGTGAAGACCGGCTACGGGCTCGGCACGAGGGACACGCCGCTGCGGCCGAACGTCCTGCGCGCCGTTCTCGGTGAGGTGCAGGATCCCGAATCCGCCGAATCCGATGAGATTTCACAGATCGAGACGAACCTCGACGACATCACTCCCGAGCTGGCGGCGGCCGCGATGCAGCGGCTCTTCCAGGCCGGAGCGCTTGATGTGTTCTTTACATCCGCGCAGATGAAAAAGAACCGTCCCGGTTTCGTGTTGAGCGTGCTGTGCCATCCGGACAAGACCGACGACCTGGCGCGGATCCTCCTCACCGAGACGAGCGCCTTCGGGGTCCGGATCCACACGGCGAAGCGATACAAACTCCGCAGGGAATCCCGCGAGGTCGAGACGCCATATGGGCCGGTGATGATCAAGCTGGGGTTTCTCGGTGACGATCTCGTGCAGGCCTCGCCGGAGTTCGAGTCCTGCCGCGCGGTCGCGGAGGCCGCCGGAGTGAGCGTGCGCGATGTCCACCTCGCCGCGTGGATCGGCACGCCCCCGAAGCCGGCTGCCTGAGCGGAGAAATGCTTCCTGTGCATCACGCGGGTTGCGCGAATGCGATCTCCGCGTATTTTGCACCCATGAACATGCCCCAAATCTCACGCCGCAATATCTTCCGCCTTGGGTTTGCTTCGATCGCCGCAGGAATTTTTGGCGATCGGTTGATGGCGCAGGCACCGCCGCCTGCGCCCGCAGGCCCCTATACCCTGCCTCCTCTTCCGTATGCCTACGACGCGCTGGAGCCCCATATCGACGCCGAGACGATGAGGATCCACCACGACAAGCACCATCAGGCGTATATTTCAAACACAAACAAGCTGCTTGAAGGACAGCCCGTGCTGGCAAAACTGACGCCCGGCGAGCTTCTGCTGCAACTCGACAAGGCGCCCGAGTCGCTGCGCACCGGCCTGAGGAACAATGTCGGCGGACATGTGAACCATTCCCTTTTCTGGCTGATGATGTCGCCGAAGGGCGGCGGGGTGCCTTCGGGCGAACTGGCCGCAGCCATTCAATCCACATTCGGTTCCTTCGAGGAGTTCAAAGCCCGCTTCAGCGATGCCGCCGTGAAGCGCTTCGGCAGCGGCTGGGCCTGGCTGGTGCGTAACGGGGACGGCCGGCTTGAGATCGTTTCGACTCCGAATCAGGACCCCCCGCTGCTCGACGGACAGAAGCCACTTCTCGGGCTCGACGTCTGGGAGCACGCCTACTACCTGAAATACCAGAACCGCCGGCCGGACTACATCACCGCCTGGTGGAATGTCGTCAACTGGCCGTTCGTCGAAGAACAGTTCGCCAAAGGATAGCCGGTCAGCTGAAGAGATCCTTGAGCCGGTCGTAGAAGCTTTTGTGGATCGGGCTGTTGTCCTCGCCGCAGAGCTCGGAGAATTTTTCGAGGGCTTCGCGCTGCTCGTGGTTGAGACGTGTCGGGACCTCGACCTGGACGCGGGTGAGAATATCTCCGCGGGCTGCGCTCTGGAGAGCCGGCATCCCCTGGCTCCGGACCCGGAAGATCGCGCCACCTTGTGTTCCGGCGGGGATTTTCAAATTGACGGCGCCCTGAAGTGTCGGCACGCGGATTTCCCCGCCCAGGGCGGCAATTGTGAACGGGAGCGGCACCTCGCAGTGCAGGTCCATGCCGTCCCGCACAAAAACATCATGCTCCTTGATGTGAATGACCACGTAAAGGTCACCGGGCTGGCTGCCCCTGAGTCCAGCCTCGCCGCCGCCCGAACTGCGCAGTCGCGAGTCGCTGTCGATGCCCGGCGGAATTTTAATCTTCACCCGCGAGGTTTTTTCCATCCGTCCGTCGCCTTGGCACGAGCGGCACGGCTTGTCGATGATCTGGCCGCTGCCGTGGCACTGCGGGCATGTCTGGGCGACCTGAAAAAATCCGCGTGAGGCAACGACCTGTCCGCGTCCGCGGCAAGTCGGGCAGGTGACTGCCTTCGAGCCTTTCTGGGCACCGGAGCCGTCGCAGGTTTCACAGGCATCGAGCTTCCGGATTTCAATTTCCTTTTCGGCGCCGAATGCGGCTTCCTCCAATGTGATCTGCATGTCATAGCGGAGGTCGGATCCGCGCTGGCGTCCCGATCCGCTGTCTCCCCCGCCGAAGAAATGGTCGAAAATCCCACCCGATCCGCCACCCGCGCCGAAGACTTCGCGGAACAAATCGAAGGGATCGTGAAACCCTCCTCCTCCGCCTCCCATGCCCCCCTGCTGGAAAGCGGCGTGGCCGTAGCGGTCATACGCGGCCCGCTTCTGCGGGTCCATGAGAACATCGTAGGCCTCGCCGAGTTCCTTGAAACGATCCTCCGCCTCATGGTCGCCCGGGTTTTTGTCCGGGTGGTATTTGACCGCGAGCTTCCGGTAGGAGCGTTTGACCACCTCCTCGGTCACCGTCCGTTCGACCTCGAGAACTTCGTAGTAGTCGCGCTTTTTTCTGCTCATGCCCCGGCGCCCTTGGAAACCGTGACCGTGGAGGCGCGCAGAAGCCGGTCTTTCAACTTGTAGCCCTTGCGCATCTGGCGGACCACATGTCCTTCCGGAACTTCAGCACTGTGCTCCTGGGCAACCGCCTCGTGCCGTGCGGGGTCGAAAACCTCGCCCTCCGCAGGGACCGCCTCGATCCCGTGATCGCGCAGAAAATCCTGCAGCTGTTTTTGGACCATGGCCATGCCCTGAACGATCGAGGACGTGTCGGCAGCTGTCTTCGCGGCTTCGAGGCCTAGTTCGAAGTTATCAAGGACCGGCAGGAGCTTTTCCAGAAGGGAGGAGTTGGCGTAGCGGATCGCCTCCTCCTTTTCGCGAACCGCGCGTTTGCGGTAGTTGTCGAGGTCCGCCTGCGTCCTCATGGCGAGGTCCTTGAATCGGGCGGCCTCGGCCTGAAAATCAGTCTCCGCGGCTGGCTCCGGAGCATGGGCAGCCGGACCTGCAGCGGCGGATTCCCCGGGTTGCGCGGCGGCCGCTGGAATTTCTGAATGAGTTTTTTTCATGTCTTGGCAATGGCGATAAGAGTGATGTCGTCGTGCTGCGGGTGGCTGCCGGTGAAGTTTTTCACATCCTCGGCGACGTATCTCACGACGCTGGCCGCGCCGTGCGGCGCGCTGGCCTGAAGGCCCTGAACCAGTCTCGGAAGTCCGTATTCCATCCCCTCGCTGTCGAGCGCCTCGGTGGCCCCGTCGGTGTAGAGCAGGATGCAATCCCCCTTTTCCAGCCCGAAGCTGAAATCCGCGCAAACTCTATTGAAGACTTCCCCGCTGTCAATCCCGAGCGCCATGCCTTTCGGGCTCAGCTTTTCCACATCCCGCGTGGCGGCGCGGTAAAGCAGCGGCGCATCATGGCCGGCCCGCGCGAGGGTGACCTGGCGTTCGTCGGAATCCAGGATGAGGTAGGCCATGCTGATAAACATGTCCTCCTTGATATCCGGGTAAAGCTGGCGGTTGACGCGACGAAGCAGGTCCGAAGCGGAGGAGGTGTTCATGGCCTCGCTGCGGATGACACTGCGACACATCGCCATGATCAGAGAGGCGGGAATCCCCTTGCCCGAGACGTCGGCAATCGCCACGCCAAGACGTGTGGGATCCATCTGGATATAATCAAAATAGTCGCCACTGACCTGACGTGCCGGAATGTTCAGGCCGCTGAGTTCGTAACCGGGGACGATCGGCGGGTGCGACGGGAGGAGGATCGCCTGAATTTCGCGCGCAATTTCCAGATCGTGGTCGAGGCGCTTTTTTTCGCCCGCCTCCAGATAGACAGCCTCGTTATAGAGTGCGAATGCACCCTGCTCGGCGATCGCCTTGAAGACCTTCACGTCCTCAGGCCCGAATGGCGTGCTCATGGGTCCGTTGGCCAGGCCGAGCACCCCGAGAATCTTCCGCCTGTAAATCAATGGTCCGACGAGTGCGGACGGATGGTCCGCGGAGTCGGTGCCTTTTCCGCCAAGGACGCTGACCTGACCGCTTTCCCAGCACCGGCCGATGATGCCCTCTCCGCGTTTCACGGGGTGGAGCCTCAGAAAGCTTTCAAGAGCGATCGGAGCCGCAGAGGCCTGATCGAGCACGTGCCGGGGAACATCGACCATGGGAGGACACCCTTTCGAAATGAAAGCCGGGGAGAGCGAGTCATCGTTCTTTCCCGCCAGATAAAGTGCTCCGCCATGTGCCTCCAGAATACGGACCGCGCTTTCAACGATGAGCCGGTGAAGTTCCGAGCTGCGGACCCCCTCTGAGAAGGCTTCTCCGAGCCCGTGCAGAAAATCAAAAACCCGGTCCTCCTCGACCTCGATCTCGACCCGCTGGCGCTCCAGCTCGCTGACCTTTTTTGTAAAGGCATTCAGAATCACCAGCAGGGCGACAAAGGTTCCGAAGAACAGGGCGAGATAAATGTAGGTCCACATGAGGCCTCGAATGAGGGCAATATCCGGAACGCGGGTTCCGGATCAAGAACGATCAGTCATCAGCCCGATCCTCCTGCGTCAATTCCTGGCGCAGGTACTCGACGACATCCTTGAACTTCACGGCGTTATGGGCGTCGGCCTCGATGAGGGCTTCATGCGCCTCCAGAACGGTTCCTTTAGCGTCCTTCTCACTGTCCGCCACCGCCTGCTGCAGAGTTTCTGGCGCGCTTGCTGCCGGGCCGGCCTCAACGGAAAAAAGCTGATCAAGTCCAAGGTTTTCGAGGAGCGATGCATTCCGGTCGTTGACGTTAACCGTCCTCAGGCCGCCCTGTCCGATCTCGCGCAGCCGGAGAGCCACACCTGCCAGCGTTCCCATGAATGTGGAATCCATGAGTTCGCATCCCGCAAGGTCCACCACGAAGTCCCGGTGTCCGCGCTGGATCATCTGCTTGACGAACTCCTTGACGCCCGGGCTGTTTTGAAACGTGCCCCTGCCATCGACCTTGACCCAGACAGTCCGGCCGAGATTTCCCACGAGAATCGAAGAAGGAGCGCTCACAAATTTCCTGATTATCACTAGCCCCCGTGGGGGACAGTGTCAAATGCAGGCTACCTCCACATGTAGGACTGGCGGATGGCGACGATGCGGCCATCGACGATCAAAAGCACGCGCCAGGAAGTGACGCGGCCATTTTCGAGAAAATCATCCCCTGTGACCTCGAACATGGATTTCCGTGACCCGCGGGTCGAGGGATAATACCGTTCCTGCGCCAGAACATAGTTCGCGAGCCCGGCTTGGCGGTATTCGAGGCGCACCGTGACATCCGTCGGCTCTTTCGACTTCCAGAAGAAGCTGTAGTAATTTCCGTTGCGTGCCTGGATTTCAGTGCTGTCCACAGCGCCCCACAAGGCACGCTGACGATCGAACAGAGCCACTTCACTGACCGTGTTCACAGGCGGTTTCGAGACATCCACCGACGATTGTTGGATTTTTCGGAACTGAAAGGAATCGTCGAGCGCGAGGGGCAGGACATTGGCTTTTTCCAGTTTATTGGCGGGACCTTCGGGTGCTGCACAGCCCGCAATGGCAAGCAATGCGCACAGGAGGACTGGAATTCGAATCATCCCGCGGATACAAGCGCGTTTCGTCTCCGGTGTCAATTGTGGCCCTGCAGGACTCTCTGCCAAAAGGACGGGGGCACCCCTCTCGGAGCGCCCCCGTTTTCGGATGGCTGTAAGCCGGATTCTGTCCAGCCCGCGGCTTGCGCCGGGGCCTGGACGGCCATTTGTCTTGTCCCGGCCTTGCGGTCGGGACAGTCCTTTCGGACTGCGACTAATACCCGGAGGTCACCCGCGGCTTGCGCCGCAGGATCGGGCAGGCAACCCGGTTCCTCCTGTTCTGTCTTGCACCGCATGGGGTTTTTCGTGCCCCCGGACTTGCGCCCGGGGCGGTGGGCTCTTACCCCGCCTTTTCACCCTTTCCACCCGGCTTGCGCCGGGAGGAGGTTTATTTTCTGTGACACTGTCCGTTGACGGGGGCTTGGGCCCCAGTCCCCCGCGCGTTCTACGCGGCATGCTGCCTTCCGGTGTCCGGACTTTCCTCTCCCCGCCACCTTGCGGCTTGCGGAGAACGGCCGTCCGCCATCACCCGACAAATACACCTGCAGACGGGCAGAAGCAAGCGGCAGATGCTTTCCGGCAACGCGGGCTGGCTTGTTCTAGCGGAACTTCTGGCGCAGCCAGCCGAGAGGGAACCGGTCGCCCGGGCAGTCGGTCGGCTTCGGGTTGATCTCCTTGTGGCCCTTGACGATCGCCTGCTTCCCTTTGATTTTCCCGACACGGGAGCGGAGGTAGGTGACGAGTTCGTCGATTGCCGCGAGTTGTTCAGGGGTTGGCTTGTCGCGGTTGAGGTCGCCGACGAGGCAGATACCTAGGGCGATATTGTTCAAGTAGTCACTGGCGACATGGCCACCATTGATCTGCCGGGTCCAACGGCTTCCGATTTCGATTTCGCCGTTTCCGGAGGAATTTCCGTTTCCGATGACGAAGTGGTAGGCGAGTCCGTTCTGCATTTTCCTGACCCGGCGGTGATAGACGTCAAAAATTCTGGCATTCCCCTGGCGGGTGCCGCTGTTGTGGATGATGACGTATTTCCATCGGCCCTTTTGGACGCGGGCGTTGTCGATCGCGCGCCGGACCGCCGGGGTGAGGTAGCGGTAACGTTTGAAGAAACCGCCAAATTGCGACTTGGGCGGCGGCTCCTCGCCCTGATCTTTTTCCAGGCCGGATTTTTCTACGAGAATCGGAGCGTCCAGGGTCCGTCCCTCCGGAGTTTTTCCCTGCGGGATCTGCGCCGGGCTGATTGCGGGTGTGGCGGTTGGCGGGTTGGGTTCCGGAGTCGGGGAGGGCTTTGCCGGCTGGTGTTTGGCTCCTTCGTCAGGGAGAGGGATGAAGTCCGGGGTGCTGGAGGGTTTGGGGGAAACGTCCTTTTGGGGAGGCGGCGTGGGTTTTGGCTTCTGGGAAGGTTTTTCCGCTGGCTTGTGGGATTCCTCCGAAGGTGCGGCGGGTTTGGGTTTCGGCGTTTCTTCGGGTTCCTCCGGAGCGGGAGTTGCTTTTTTTTCGGGAGGTGTGGGTTGCGGAGTTGAGTGGGGCGTCGAGGCTGGCTTCGGCCGCGGAGTTTCCTCGGGTTCTTCGGGAGCCGGCTGCGCTTTTTTTTCCGGGGGTTTTGACTTCGGGGTCGGCCGCGGCGTCGAGGCCGGCTGCGGTTTTGGCCGCGGAGTTGTGGAGGGTTTGGGAACCGGACGGATGTCTTCCCGGGACTCAAGAAAGAGACGTCGCTTTTCCTCCTCGCTCATCTGGCCGCGAACGGGCGGAGCGGAAATCACGAAACCCGTGCCCGCAAGCATCCAGAGGATCAGCCATTGTTTCCGCACGCCCGAGAATACAAAAGGTTGTCGCGGGATCAAGCTGTGTCGTCGCTCAGGCGCCGAGCTGCTTCTGGACCTCGGTGCTGAGAGCCCGTCCGTCCGCGCGACCCTCGGCTTTGGCGTTAACGATTTTCATGACTGCTCCCATCTGCTGCCGGGTGGTCGCGCCTGCTTCAGCGATGGCGTCACGCACGAGCGCCGCAAGCTCATCGGGAGTGAATCCCGCCGGGAGATAAACGGTCAGGATGTCGATTTCCGCCCGTTCGTTCGCAGCCATTTCCGGCCGCCCGCCCTTCTCGAACCCCTCGACGGAATCGTGGCGCTTCTTGATTTCCTTGCGGACGATTGTCAGGGCATCCGCATCGTCGAGGGCACCGCCGGCGCCATGTTTTTCGATGGCGGAATTCATGAGAGCAGACTTGAGCATGCGCAGCACACCGAGTTTGAGCGTCTCGCGGGCGAGCATGGCGGCCTTGATATCCTGATCGATGCGGGCTTGGAAAGTCATAGGCCTGCAGCATGCCCGAGAAGGACGGATCGGTCGAATGGAAATTCCCGTTTGGCGATTCCGGCGGGATCTGAGTAGATTGCGGCGTGATCTCGAAGCAATCCACGTTTGTCACCGGATCCGACGAGGCTGCCGTGAAGAAGGCGGCGGTCGCCCTTGCTGCGGAGATTGCCCCCGGAGCGGATGCCTTCGGCCTCGAGACGATCGATGGAGCGGTCGACACCGTCGATGCCGCCGCCTCAAAAATCCACCAGACGTGCCAGGCGCTGCAGACGATGCCATTTCTGGGCGGGACAAAGTTGGTCTGGCTGAAAAGCGCGACATTTTTGGCCGATACTGTCACCGGGCGTTCAGAAACCGTAATATCCGCAGTGGAGGGGCTCTGCGAGATCCTCAAGGAACCGCTTCCCTCCGGGGTGACATTTTTGATGAGCGCCATCGAACCCGACAAGCGCCGATCGGCCTACAAGCAGCTTACCAAGCTCTGCAAAACGGTTCTCCATGACAAACCGGACCTTGGATTCCGGACGGGCGAGGAGGAGATTATTTCCTGGACGGCGTCAAAAGTTCATGAGCGCGGGTTGAAAATCTCGCACGAGGCGGTCGAGGTGCTCACGGCGAGGATTGGATTGGATTCCGGACAGCTCGACAACGAGCTCGACAAGATCGAGACAGCCTTCGGCCCGGGCCATCCGATCGAGGCGAAGGACATCCGGGCCCTGGTGCCTGCAACCCGCGAGAGCGGGATCTTCGACATCGGGAATGCCATCGCCGCGCGCGACCTGCCGCTCGCGCTCGAGACCCTCTCACAGCTCGTCCGCCAGCGGGAGAGCGGCATCGGGATCCTGCTTGCATCCATCGTTCCAACTGTCAGGAACCTTCTGGTCGTCAAAGATCTCCTGCACCGCCACCGTCTCCAGCCGCCTTCCCAGCCGCAGTTCTTCGGCTCCATGCTCAACCGGCTCAAGCCCGCGGATATCGAGCATCTTCCCAGAAAAAAAGATGGAACCCTGAATACGTATCCCCTCGGGATCGCGGCCAGGAATTCCGTGCACTACACATCCGCCGAGCTTTTCCGGGCCGTGCAGGGCTGCGCCGAAGCCAACCTGCAAATGGTCACAAGCCAGGCGGGCGACGAGGTCATCCTCACCCGCCTGCTCATGGGATTCATGCTACGCGGAAATTGACGGCGTTCGCTGCGTTGCCGTCCGCCCCGCGTCCATAATTTCAACTGTTATTTCGTGGAGTTTTCAAACCACTCGATGAACCCTTTGGGCCCGCCGGGAAGGTAGCCGGGATTCCGGGCGATTTCCTTCCCTTTGCTGTTCAGAAGGACAAGCGTGGGAAACCCCTCAACGCCGTATTTTGCCTGGAGCTCGGCATTTTGCTTCTTCACGCTGTCGGGTTGCGGCTTGTTGTTCGGGAAATCGAGTTCCACGAGAATCAGGTTCTTCTCGGCGAACTTTTGAAATTCGGGCTGGGAGAAGGTTTCTTTAGTGAGCTTGATGCACCATCCGCACCAGTCGGAGCCGGTGAAATCGAGGAGCACCGGCTTGTTTTCCTTTGCGGCCTGTTCGAGTGCCGCCTTGTAGTCGGTCTGCCAGGCGTCGCCGGCGAAGACGGTGGATGCTGCAAGAACGATTGCGGAGAAGAGGAGACGTTTCATAGAGAAAACACCATCGCTCCGGATTTTTGATTTTCAACTGCAAAGCGAGGCCGGGTCGAAATTCGGCCTGATGTCGGTATCGAGCGGATGACGGTGGCCGGCCGCGAGATGGTGCGCTGCGGCGTAGGCGATCATGAGGGCGTTGTCGGTGCGAAGCCCTTCCGGTGCGAACCTGAGGGAAACGCGGTTTTTTTCCGCGGCGTGCTCCGCCGATTCCCGCAAGCAGGCGTTTGTGCTGACCCCGCCGCTGATCGAGATGAGGTTGCGGTTTTGAGCCTGTGCCGCGCGGAATGCCTTTGCGACCAGCACGTCCACCACCGCCCTCTGAAACGAGGCGCAGATGTCGGGCAGATCCCGCTCGGAAAAGCCTTTCTCCAGAAAGATCCGCACCGATGTCTTGAGTCCGCTGAAGCTGAATTGAAAATCTCCAGAGTCGAGCATTCCTCGCGGAAAATCGAACCGCCCGGGATCTCCGCCGCGCGCGAGGCGATCGATTTCCGCGCCGCCCGGATAACCGAGTCCGAGCAACTTCGCGACCTTGTCAAACGCTTCCCCCGCGGCGTCATCCCGCGTCCGCCCGAGCAGGTTGTATTTCCCAAATCCTTCGACGTCGAAAAGCAGCGTGTGGCCCCCGCTGACCACGAGCGCGACGTGCGCCGGGATCTCCTCCGCTCCGAAAAACGGGGAGAGCAGATGGCCTTCGATGTGATTCACCGCGAGGAATGGAACTCCAGCCCCGATGGCGATGCCTTTGGCGGCAGCGGCTCCGACCAGCAGGGCGGTGGCGAGGCCCGGACCCGTGGTCGCTGCGACCCCATCCAGATCGCCGGGCACGATTTTGTCCAACACCTGCCCCACAACAAACGGCAGCGATTCCAGGTGATTTCGCGAGGCAACCTCCGGAACGACCCCGCCAAATGCCGAGTGGATCTGCGCCTGGCTGAAGATTTCGTGCGCGACGACATCGCCGAACCCGCGCAGCACCGCAGCTGCGGTTTCGTCGCACGACGTCTCGATTGCCAGGACTGTCCGCAGCCGGCTCAACGCGAGAGGTCGCCCTGCGAAAGGGTTTTGAATCCCTCTCCGCGCAGCACGGTGCCGGCGCAATCGTTGTCGTCCAGATGCATGGCGAGCACCGCGTGCCCGCGCGGGCGGATGAGCAGCGGATAGCTGAAGAAGACGTTCACCTCCGCCATCAGCAGGGCCGCCAGCACGCGGGCGAGGTCGCCCGGACCGCCCTCCAGCTCGACGACGAGCATCTCGCAGTCGCTGTAGGGAATGTCGTATTCATGAAAGAGATCGGTGACCCGCTCCGGATCGCTGACGATCATCCGTCCGATCGCGGATTCCGATGAATCCACGATACTGAGCGCGAGGATCACGATGCTATTTTCGTTGAGCAGCTTCACCACCTCGAGGAGCGCCCCGACTTTGTTCTGCAGGAAAACCGAGAACTGGCGGACCTGTGGGCTGTTCAGTTTTTCTGCGGTGGAGGCGGCCATCGGATTACTTGTAGGAATACACAAGGCAGAAATCGGCCTTGTCCCCTCCGATGAGTTCGATTCGCACAAAATATTTTCCGCTCGCATCCGGAACGAGCCCGGCTGCCGCGGAGTCTTCGTCCTGAAAAAGCTCGCCCTGAAGAGGACGTCCGGTCTCGTCATAAAGCGCCACGGCGAGCCTGGCATTCGGAGCTGTCGTCGCGGCCGAGAACCAGTATTCGTTTCCTGAAAAAAGATTCACCTGAAGAAACTGGGGCTTGCCGGCTTCCAGGACTCCCGACCAGAAGCCATCGCGGATTTTGTAACCCTCGTTTGCGAATGCCCCTGCAAGCTCGAGCGCGTGGCTGCGCGCCGCGACGGACTCCGCGGTCGGGGAGGGATCCTGCGCGGCGAGCAGTCCGGCTGAGCAGAGAAAAACAAGCAGCTTCTTCATGATTCCTTCGGGCTCCCGCTGATCGAGTTGACGAGCGACGTCATCGCGGAGTCGAGCTCATTGACCGCCTCCTGAGTGAGCGGGGCGCGGTTCTTGGTTTGAACGAGGGGCAGGACGATCCCGAGCTTCGCGCGCAGCTCCGCGATGAGCGGCTCGTCACGGAGCTTTTGCGGCAGTTTGTTGAGCTCGCCCAGAAGGAATTCCACGATGGCCGGCTGCCGGAGGAGTCCGGCCAGGCCTGGGTTGTAGTTCTTTGAGACAAACTCCGCAGCGACCTGCGTGCCGCGGATCCAGGCTCCGACGCTCACGAGGATGACGAGGTCCTTGTCCTTCTGCTCGATCATCGAGAGTTTGACCTCGTTCTGCGTGGCCTCGAGTTCCTCGCGGAGGGCACTCCAGTCGTTGTTTTCAGCGAAATCGGAGATGCTGTTCCCGCGGCCGAGCACGGTCTGGCTGACGTTGAGCTTTTTCGCCAGGTTGATGATTTCCTTTCCCGTGTTTTTGACCCCCTGCCCGTCCTGTGCCTCGACGGCGATGTAGCCATCCGCAACAAGAAGCCCGAGCATGAGCGCCATCTGGTCCCGGCTCGCGGTGCTCAAGGCGGGCTTCGGCGCGAACATCTGCGTCCAGTTTGGCTGCCCGTGGTCGTCGATCGCGGCAAAAAATTCCCCCGGAGTCGGGATCGTCACCGCCTCGGAGATGACTGCGGAGTTGATCTGGTCCTTGGTCATGGACTCCGCGGCAGCGGAAAGATCTGCCGTCAGGGCAGCAAGCCCGGCTGCAAGGAAGAAATATCGCGCTGACATGGAACGAACCTCTACACGCTCCTCCCGATGATTGCCAGCGCCATTCGCTGGGCGGGCGGCTGCAGCCGGATTCAGGCAGGTGATTCCGTGGCGGTGAGTTCGAGCGAGAAATCCACCGCGGGAGCCGAGTGGGTCAGCGCGCCCACTGAGATCAAATCCACGCCGGTTTCCGCGATTTCACGGATGGTTTCTAGCGTGATGCCGCCGCTGGCTTCGAGCCGGATGTTCGGCGGGCGGAGGCGCACCGCTTCGCTCATCAACCCGGGCGGCATGTTGTCCAGCAGAACGACATCCACCCCGCGCAGGCCAAAAAATGACACCGCCTGGTCGAGCGAGTCAGCCTCGATTTCGATGCGGAGCGCGGGATTGGCGGATTTTGCGCGGTCGATGGACTCTTGGATTTCATCGAGGGTGGTGCCTGCAGCGAGGTGGTTGTCCTTGACCATCACCATGTCGTAGAGTCCGGTGCGGTGGTTCGTGGCACCGCCCGCGGCGACAGCAGCCTTTTCCAGAACGCGCAGCCCGGGCGTGGTCTTCCGTGTATCAAGAATGATCGCTCCGGTTCCCTTGACGGCATCGACATATTTTCTCGCAAGCGTCGCGACACCCGAGAGGCGCTGGATGAAATTCAGCGCCGTCCGCTCCGCAGTGAGAATCGAGGCGGAGGAGCCGGCGATATTCAGCACGGCATCGCCAGTTCGAAGGGCTGAGCCTTCACTGAGGAGAACTTTGACAGTTAATGAAGGGTCCACCCGGCGGAACACCTCCGCTGCGACATGGCCGCCCCCCAGGCAGCAGTCCTGCTTTGCAATGATCCGTGCCCGGGCCGTGCGGTCCGGTGCCGTGAACCATTTGCAGGTGACATCCCCCGCTCCGATATCCTCCGAAAGCGCGAGGGCAATGATATCCTCAGGCATGGGTCTCGAGTCCGAGCAACCGGCGCTGCCACTTCATAAGGGCGGGCGAGTCAGCCTCCGCTGCGGTCATTTCAAGCGCGCCGCGCGGCGCGAGAATAGCCGGATCCAGTCCGAGTTCCGCGGCGACCGCATCGCGCGTTTTCTTGAGCGCCTCAAACCGGACCATGTGGTCCTTTGTCGAGCGCTTCCGCCGCACCTTCTCGATTTTAGGCCATTCATTTTCCGGAATCTGGAGGGCGAGAGCCAGGACGACCTCGAAGCTTTTTTTCCGCCTGCCGTTCATTCTCGGCGTCGAATATTCGCTCCCCTTGCTCGCCTGCTCCGCCACGCGAAGCATGTCCTCGTTGCCGATCACATGAAAGGGCGGACGGTCCCACGCGCGGGCTTCGGCATCTCGCCAGAACCAGAGGATCCTCAGAATCGCCTGGGCGCGGGGCGGGAGCGCGGAACTCCCGGAAATTCTCCAGACCGTATTGTCATCGCGCTCCTTGACCTCGCGGGTCGACGCGATCATCCGGTCGCGCGATTCCTCGAACCACTCCCAGCGTCCGAGTTCGCGGAGGTCGCTTTCCAGCCGGGCCGCGATTTCCAGCAGGTAACGGGTGTCGTTCAGCGCGTATTCGACCATCTGATCCGAAAGCGGCCGGATCGCCCAGTTGGCTTTCTGCGAGGCTTTCGAGAGTTTGATTCCGAAAAAATCCTCGACGAGCGCGGCCAGACCCAGGCCGTTCCGCCCGCAGAGCCTGGCTGCAATCATCGTGTCGAAGAGACCCTCTGGATCGAACCGGCCGGCACGGCGCAGGAGGCGGAGATCGTAATCGGCACCGTGAAAAACAAGGCGCCGGGAGCAGACGATGTCAAAAAGCGGCTGGAGGTCGAGCCCGGCCAAAGGATCCACGAGCCAGTGTCCGCCCTCCGCGCTCACCTGGATCAGGCACAGCTTTTCAAAGTAGCAGTGCAGGCTGTCCGCTTCGGTGTCGAGGGCGATCTGGGAGGTTCCGGCCAGCCTGCCCACAAGCTCCGCCAGACTGGCTTGGTCGGCGATCAAGGTTCCTCGATGAATTTCTCCGGGCGCGGAATTTCTCCTGCATGGCGCGCGCGCGGTTCGCGCACCTGCGTGGTGCCGTCTGTCGGCACGGTGACAAATGGTCCTCCAGCCAGCGGGGCGACCTCGCTGAATGCCAGCTCCGCTGCATCGCTATGCTTGCCTTCCAGAGGAAAGTCCTTGCGGAGCGGATGGTAGGGGTAGCCCTCCCACATCAGGATCCGGCGCAGGTCGGGGTGGTTCTTGAAGCCGATGCCCATCAGGTCGTAAACCTCGCGCTCATGCCAGTCCGCCGTCGGCCAGATGTCGCTTACTGTCGGCGCCTCGCAGTCGTCCTCGCTTACCGGAATCTTCAGCCTCAGATGAACGGCGGCATCCATCGAATACAGCTCGTAAACCACCTCAAACCTCGGCTCTTCGCCAAAGTGGTCCACCGCCGAAATATCCACCAGGTAGTCGAAACCGAGAGACTCTTTTGCGAACAGGCAGATGTCGCGCAAAGCGCCCGCGCCAAGCCCCAGCGAGGTTTCCCCGCGGAATTCCTTTTTCCCGGTGATCGCTCCGGAAAATTTTTCAGTGATGCGTGCGGCGGCGTCTGCGGCGGTCATAGCGATTCGATGAGTGCTTTTTTCTGATCCTCGATGGAGTGCTCGCCCATGATCTTTTTCTGAAGCTTCATGAGCCCGTCCAGCAGCGCCTCGGGACGCGGCGGACAACCCGAGATATACACATCGACGGGAATCAGGTGGTCGATCCCTTGCAGAACCGCATAGCTGCGATACATGCCGCCCGACGATGCACAGGCTCCCATCGCGATGCACCACTTTGGCTCCGGCATCTGATCCCAGATCCGCTTCACCGAAAGCGCCATCTTGTAGGTCACCGTTCCCGCCACGATCATCACGTCGCTCTGCCGCGGAGAAAACCGCATGACCTCGGCCCCGAACCTCGAAATATCAAATCGCGACGCGCCGGCTGCCATCAACTCGATCGCACAGCATGCCAGACCCATCGGCATCGGCCAAAGAGAGTTGCTCCTCATCCAGTTGATGGCCGCATCCAGCTGCGTGAAAATAATATTGCCCTCGATCTTCGAATCATAGGTCATCGGGCTCTGGTCGCTCATAGTTCCCCAGCAAGGTATTTTGCCTTTCGCCAGCGGCAAGTGCAAAATCCCCCGCTTTTCAATGTTAACCATCGATGAAGCTATGGTGTGTCGCGATCGCGATATTCCCGCGCTTTATTTTCGGAAAAATATTTTCGGAAAGTCGATTTTGATTTGATCGTGGTCAATGAAGTTTCCTGCGCTTTTATACAATATGTCGCCCCCGCCAGAGAATTCGCACACAATATATAGGGTTTTGTTCCCTGTCGAAAAACCAATCCTTCCAGTCATGTCGAATACAAATCCCACCACGATCCTGCCTGCGTCCGTTCTTGAAGAATACATCCAGCGCACGGATTGGCGGGTGAATGCGAATGCGAACCAGGGGTATTCGCTGGGTGGAATGATTTTGAATGCGGCGGGGAAGCTGACAGCGAACTACTGGCTCGATCATATCTATCCGCCGCTGGTTGGTCAGGCGCACCGTCATGCGGATATTCACATTCATGATCTCGACATGTTTTCCGGCTACTGCGCGGGATGGTCGCTGCGCCAGCTTCTTGCGGAGGGGTTCAACGGGGTGTCGAACAAAATTGAATCCGCACCGCCGAAGCACTACCGGACGGCGCTCGGGCAGATGGTGAATTTTCTGGGGACGCTGCAGAACGAATGGGCCGGCGCGCAGGCGTTCAGCTCGGTGGATACGTATCTCGCGCCGTATGTCCGGCACGACAACCTCACGGACGACGAGGTCGAGCAGGGGATGCAGGAATTTGTTTTCAACCTGAACGTGCCATCGCGGTGGGGCACGCAGACGCCGTTCACGAATCTGACATTCGACTGGGTGTGTCCGGAGGATCTGCGGAACACGCCGGCGCTGATTGGGGGCAAAGAGAGCGGCATGGTTTACGGCGAGCTCGAGAAAGAGATGGCGATGATCAACCGCGCCTACCTGCGCGTGATGTCGCGCGGCGACGCCCGGCAGAGGTTGTTCACGTTCCCGATCCCGACCTACAACATCACCGAGGATTTCCCGTGGGAGAGCGACACGGCGCAGCTCCTCTTCGAGGTGACCGCAAAATACGGGCTGCCGTATTTTCAGAATTTTCTCAATTCCGAGCTGCGTCCGAACATGGTGCGCTCGATGTGCTGCCGCCTGCAGCTCGACCTTCGCGAGCTCCTCAAGCGCGGCAACGGGCTCTTCGGATCCGCCGAGCAGACCGGATCGATCGGCGTGGTCACGATCAATGCCGCGCGGCTCGGCTACCTCTCCGCAGGCGACGAGGAGAAACTCTTCAGCCGCCTCGACCACCTGCTCGACCTTTCCTGCGAGAGCCTTGAGATCAAGCGCCGGGTCATCCAGGAAAACATGGACCGCGGGCTGTATCCGTTCACGAAGCGGTATCTGGGAACTTTGAGGAATCACTTCTCGACGGTCGGCCTCAACGGAGTCAACGAGTGCATCCGGAACTTCACGAAGGATGCCGAGCACATCGCTACACCGTTCGGCCGGACATTTGCGCTGCGGATCCTCGATCACATGCGCGAGCGCATGGTCGAGTTCCAGGAGAAGACCGGCCATCTCTACAACCTCGAGGCCACGCCGGCCGAGGGCACGACGTATCGTTTCGCCCGCATGGACCAGAAAAACCTCGAGGGCATCATCCAGGCCGGCACCCCGGAAGCGCCCTACTACACGAACTCCTCCCAGCTCCCTGTCGGATGGACGGATGATCCGTTCGAGGCGCTCCAGCATCAGGATGACCTCCAGAAGCGCTACACCGGAGGCACCGTCCTCCACCTCTACATGAATGAGCGAATGTCGTCCGCCCGCGCTTGCGGAGAGCTGATCCGGCGGGTCTTCACGAATTTCCGTCTGCCTTATCTCACGATCACGCCGACGTTCTCGATCTGCCCGAAGCACGGCTACCTCGCCGGCGAACACGAGTTCTGCCCGACCTGCGACGAAGCGCGCATCCAAAGCAAAAAGTGCGCATGCGAAGCGGCCTAGAACAATTGCGGATTTTGGAATGCGGATTACGGAATGACAACCAACACCCAAATCCGCAATCCGAATTGAATTTATGAAAACCACGCTGCCTGAAAACGAAAGAACCCGCTGCGAAGTCTGGACCCGAGTGATGGGCTATCACCGTCCCGTCTCGCAGTTCAACGCCGGCAAACAGAGCGAACACCGCGAGCGCACGCCGTTCCGCGAGGAGCGCACAGAGATGCGCCGCGCGGCCTGATGAAAACGGGCATGGGCGCCCGGCCCATGCGAAAAAATCCCAAGATGCAAGATTCCGCCCTCAGCGTCGGAGGCTTTGTGCCGTTCACGACCGTGGACTATCCCGGGCACCTTGCCGCGGTGGTATTTTGCCAAGGCTGCAGCTGGCGCTGCCGGTATTGCCACAACCCGCACCTCCAGCCGTTTTGCAAGGGTCAGTGGAGTTGGGATGACATTCTCTCCATCCTTGGCGAGCGCAGGAACTTTCTGGAGGCTGTCGTCTTCAGTGGCGGAGAACCGACCGCCCAGGCGGCGCTCCCGGCGGCCATCCGCGCGGTGCGCGACCTCGGCTATAAAACCGGCGTTCACACCGCCGGAATTTTCCCCGAGCGACTCGCTGATGTGCTGCCGCTTGTTGATTGGGTCGGCCTCGACGTCAAAGCGCCCTTCGACGAACGCTACGACCGGATCACCGGAAAGGTAGATTCCTTTGAAGCGCCCGCCGAGTCGCTCCGCCTGCTGCTTGCCTCTGGTGTCTCCTACGAACTCCGCACCACTGTTCACCCGGACCTGCATTCTTCTTCCGACCTGGATGCCATCTCGCAGACCCTGACCTCACTCCACGCCCTGCCGACGACTATCCAGCCTTTTCGGCCGGCCGGTTGCACCGATTGCGATTTGCTCGAATCCGCCCTCACTCATGCCCAACGCACAGTCTGACTGGAATGCCGCGGCGCGTCGGGACGTCGCGCCCTACCGTCGGTAGGGTCGGGCCTCCGGACCGACCGCAGGCCGGAAGCAATTTGTAGCCTCGAGCAAACCGGTGCGGGCTTCTTCATCGAGTCCGTTTCGGCTGTAAACTCCCTGCTCGTATGCTGCGGCGAACTGTCTCAGCTTCTGACCGTCGATTCCGGACGCGCTCTGCAATCGCTGCAACCAGGCCAGAGGAGTTTCGCCGGGCGTTCTTACGAGGTTCCTGCGGGAGGCGATTTTCTCCACGCGGACAAGCGCACTTTGCGCAGGGTCCATTCGGGAGCGTCCGCGCAATAGCGCCCGCACCGCCGCCACGGCCAGAAGAAGCGCTGCCGCAAAAAGCGCAGCCCGGACGAACAGGTCGGCATGATTTTTCCAGACGCTCTCGATGAATGCCGAGGTGAACCGGATCCACGACCACTGCCCTGGATCGCGTTCCTTCTCGATTTCCCGCGTCAGCTCGGGTGCGACAAACGATGTCGGATCAAACCGGATCCAGCGCTGTGCGGCAGGATCCCATGCTTCGACCCACGCGTGGGCATCCGAATCGCGCACGGTGATCGTTCGAAGCCAGGGATTCCACCGGCCGCCGCGGAATCCGGTCACGACCCGCGCGGGGATTCCTGCCATGCGGAGGAGGTTCGCGCTGGCCGCCGCGTAGTGTTCGCAGAACCCTTTGCGCCGGTCATATAAAAATCCTGCGAGATCGTCGGATGGCATCCGCCCGGGACGCATCGAATAAACAAACCCGGACGAACCCAGGAATCCGGCCAGCGACTCTAGATTTTCTTGAACGCTTCTTCCCACCGGAAGCACCCGGTTTTGCAGTGCCAGCATCCGCTGGTCTTTCACGATCTTCTCCGGCACATCCAGATCTCCTCCGGCAACGCGTGGAGCATCGCTTGACGAAATATCCAGCGGAACAGCCGGCCGCCCGGGCATGGCCTGCAGTGAATATCCCCATGCTGGCTGGGGAGCAGTTTGTCCTCGCGGATGGATTGCCGCCTGATCGCGCGACCAGCGGAGGCCATCGCTTTTATCGAGAACCTGCCCGCGCCAGTAAAGATCACCGGCCTGGGGAACCGGAGCGTTTTCTGGAAATGTGGCGATGAATGCCGTGCGCTCGCTTGATCTAATTTCGGAAAACTCCCCCGGATCCAACCGGTCGGTAAATCCGGTCAGCGCGGCATTGGTGCGCGACGACAATGCCGGAAAAAACCAGAATGCCGCCGTGACGACGATCCCAACCGGCACGACCAGCCGCAGCGAATCGCCCAGGATCTCGCGCAGGCCACGCCGGGCTTCCTCCGGAGCATGGACCTGCTCTGCAAAAAGCATGAGGAGCGCCGCGTCGAGCACAATGACAAACAGGGGGATTCCGGACGCGGAATCGAGAGTCAGCGAGGCCAGCAGGGCAATGGCGCAGAGGATGACCCAGAGCCCGCGGCGCGGAGTCAATCGGCCGAGCAGAAGCGCCGCGGCGGAACCTGAAGCGAGCATCGCGGGGAGATCCGCAGTGTCAGTCCAGAACGGCATGAGAAAGACGAGTCCCAGAAACATCCATGCAAACCATGCCGGGACGGCGACTCGCAGCAGGCGCAGGATCATGCCTGCCACAAGAACCGCGACGATTGCCGTGGAAAATGCGCCGGGTCCGGGGAAGAGCAATGCGTGGATTAAAAACCAGATTCCCAGCATCAAGCCTGCCATGCGTTGTGGAGATTTTTCACTCATGCGGTCTCCCCGAATGTCGCCAGAGCCACCCGGCAGGCGACCGGATTGCGTTCGCTGAATGTCCCTGTGCCAAGACGCAGCTCGAACGGGTGCCTCCCGCGCAGGCATTCGGAAACCCAAAAGCTCAGCTGATCGAGCCGGTCCTCCTCGTTTTGGAGAAAGCAAGTATCCTCCCATCTGAGAAGCATTTGTTCCGCGTTGTGGACGTCAAATGTCCTGACCGCAAGGCGGCCGTTCCGTGCAAAAACCTTCCAGTCCATCCGCGCGAGCAGATCGCCCGGTTCATACGCGCGGTGACCGCTCACATCTTCGGTTCCGGTCCGCATTTTTCCCCCGTTCTCACCGGCCGGACCATCCCCCGGCGGGGCTTGCCTCCATGAGTGGCCACGCGGGTAAACATGGTATTTCCCGCAATCTGAAAAAATCTTCCAGGCGAAGCAGATCCCCACGGGCTGGTTGCTTGAGACCCAGATTGACGGGACGGAAAATCCGCCGCGCCGGCTTGTCGGCACGCGAACTTCCACCGTCCGCGTCTCGCCCGCGCGCAGCAGGGGGATCGCTGCCGTCCCGTGCAATTTCCATCCTTCACGGAACCTCACCTTCAAGCCGAGGCGTTTGAGTTTTGATGCATTCGTGATCGAGAGTTCCAGGATGACATCCTCTCCCGCGGCGGCGGGCTCCGACCGGCACGAGGTGATTTCGATGCCGCGCATGTTGTCGTTCGTGCGGATCATGGCCACGATCCCGGCCACCACGAGAGCAATGACCAGGCCTTGTGCCGGACTGCCGAAACCATCCGCAAAATAGCCTGCGACAAAAATCGAAAATGCCACCGCCGCAAGAATCAACCCCGCCCATGTGGGGACGATGTAAATCCTCTCGGCTGGTTTCATCGCCGCACCGGAACCGCCTGGATCAGCGAAAGCCCCATCTCCGCCGCTTCCCGCGATCCGCCTGTTCCCGCAGCGAATTGCGCGAGACGGTGGATGACCACGGGCAGAAAGACTTCCTGGACGTCGTCCGGGAGAACGTGGTCGCGGCCGCGAATCAGCGCGAGCGCCCGCGAGGCGCGCTGCAATCCAAGTCCGGCGCGGGGCGAGAGCATCCACCCCCGGCCGTGCGCCGCTTCGAGAAGGTTCAGGATGTATTCCGAGACGGCTCCCGACACATGGATCCCGGAGGCCTCTTTCTGCCATGCGAGCAACCGGTCCGGCGATGCGAGGACCCGCAGGGATGAAAAGTCGAATCCTCCGCCGGTGTCGCGCTCGAGCAGCTTGCGCTGGGTGTCGCGCACGGGAACTCCTAGCTCGATGCGCATCAAAAACCGGTCCACCTGGGACTCGGGCAGCGGGGCGGTTCCGGCCTGGTCGCGCGGGTTCTGCGTTCCGAAAAAGAAGAACGGCTCCGGGAGCGCATGGGTCTGCCCCTCGATCGTCACCTCGTGTTCGTCCATCGCCTGCAGGACCGCGCTCTGGGTGCGCGGCGACGCCCGGTTCAGCTCATCGCCGAGAACCAGCTGCGCAAAAATCGGCCCGCGGTGGAAAGAAAATGTCTGCCTTGCCGCATCGAAAATCTGGCTCCCGAGAATATCCGCCGGCAGCAGGTCGTTGGTGAACTGCACCCGCTTGAAATCGAGGCCTAGCAACCGGGCCACTGTCTTGACTAGCGTCGTCTTCCCGACGCCGGGCGTGTCCTCGATGAGCAGGTTTCCCTCCGCAATCAGACAGCAGAGCGCCAGCTCCAACTCGCGCTCCCGGTCCACCAGTGCCCGACCGGCCTCCGTATGAAATTCCTCCAGAAATGCTCGCATCTCCCCATCATACACCGGATTTTCCGGTGACAAATCCCCGATGTGGCCGTCACGGCGAAAATCCGGCAAGACATCGCATTTCGCCCGCCCCTCGGGATCAGCGCTGGAAATTTCGCGTTCATCGGTTATTTTCCCCTGCCTCAGATGCCCAGCGTCCATATCAAAACCTACGGCTGCCAGATGAACGAGCGTGATTCCGATCAGGTCGCGAAGATGCTTGGCGAGCGCGGCTATCGGATGACAGACAGCGAGGCGGATGCGGACGTGATCCTTTTGAACACCTGCAGCGTCCGCGACATGGCCGAGCAGAAGGCCATCGGGAAAATGGGGATGCTGCGGAAGCTTCGCGAGGCGCGACCGCACCTGGTCCTCGGTTACCTTGGCTGCATGGCGCAGGCCCGCGGGGAGTCGCTCACCAAAACCTCCCCGCATGTGGATCTCGTCGTGGGAACCCAGAAATTCCACCGCGTGGCAGATTATGTGGATGATCTGCTTCGCCGCCGGATGGAGGTCCGCATGGACGACGTGCGGCTGCCGGTTGTGGATGTGGACGAGGAAGAGGGTTCGCAGGGAACCGTCCGCGATCAGGATCTTGCCCCCGGACAGAGCACGGCGTTCGTTTCGATCATGCAGGGGTGCAACATGCATTGCGCGTTCTGCATTGTCCCGCAGACGCGAGGAGCCGAGCGCGGGCGCACGATCGACGAGATCGTGGATGAGGTACGGAATCTCGCCGGACGCGGGATACGCGAGGTCACGCTGCTCGGGCAGATCGTCAACCTCTACGGTCGGCACGAATTTCCCGCCCGCGATGGGATCAGTCCGTTCGTCCAGCTTCTGGAGGCGGTCTGCGCGGTGGACGGAATCGATCGCGTGCGGTTCACCTCTCCGCATCCCATCGGGTTCCGATCGGATCTGATCGGGGCGTTCTCGCGTCTCCCGGAACTGGCCGAGCACGTGCATCTCCCGCTTCAGAGCGGATCGGACAGGATCCTAAAAATCATGCGCCGCGGATATACGGCGGAGAGTTTTCTTAAGCTGGTGGACCGCCTGCGGGAGGCCCGGCCCGGGATCGCGATCACGACCGACATCATCGTCGGATTCCCCGGGGAGACCGACGGGGACTACGCCGCCACGCGCGAACTCTGCGACAGCATCGGCTTCGATAACGCATTCGTCTTCCGCTACTCGCAGCGCCAGAACACGCCCGCCGCCACGATGCCGGACCAACTGCCGGAGGAGATCAAGGAGTGGCGCAACAAGGATCTGCTCGAAGTCGTGAACAAACATGTCGCCAGGCACCTCGGCTCGCTCGTCGGTCAGCACGTGGAAATCCTCTGCGAGGGAGCCAGCCGGAACAACCCGGACCGCCTCTCCGGACGCACCCGCACGAACAAAATCGTCGTCTTCGAAGGTGCTCCCCGCCACATCGGCCAGATCTTCCCCGTGCGAATCGTAAGGACGACTTCTTCAACGCTCTACGGTGATCCGGCTGTTCTTGGATGACTCTTCAAGGAAACGGACCGACCTCATTGGACCTCACGCTGCGGAGCGGGCAGGTGTTTCATTGGGACCGGCTGGAGGACGGCTCGTGGGTCGGGCTCATCGGCGAGAGGTTTGTGAGGGTCAGGGAAAGGAACGGGGCACTCGATACAGACGGGGGCAGCGCCGGTATTGTCCGCAACTACTTCTCGCTCGACCATCCGCTGGATGAGATTTACGCCGCGTTTCCCGATGACCCTATGAGCCGCGAGGCGCTTGAGATGTACCGCGGAATGCGGATCATCCGGCAGCCGCGGTGGGAATGTCTGGCGACATTCATCACGTCCTCAATGAAGCAGGTCGCCCACATCCGCGCGATGTCACTGGCGATCCGGAAGTCGTTCGGGCCGCAGATCGGGGAGGTCTTTGCTTATCCAAGTCCCGGGGTGCTTGCCGGTGCGGATGAGCCTTCCCTGCGCGCTTGCGGACTCGGATATCGGGCGGAGAACCTTCTCGCCACTGCCCGGATGGTTGCTGATGGAACGGTCGATCTTGAGGCGCTAACCCGGCTCGAAACGAATGATCTCCGGCGTGAACTCACGAACCTGCCCGGTGTGGGGGTGAAGGTGGCCAACTGTGTTTTGCTTTTCGCCTACGAGCGGCTCGATGCGGTGCCGATCGATGTCTGGATCCATCGCGTGCTTCTGTCCATGCGGCGCGGCCGGGATGGGACAGCCGCGCAGCTTGCCCGATACGCCCGACGCCGGCTCGGCCCGTATGCGGGATATGTCCAACAATACCTCTTCCATCGGGCGCGGGTTTCGTCAAAATAGGAGGCGTGAGCACCATGTATATCCAGGAGGATGACCGCCGCGAGACGATCGCCGCGGCTGTTGCCTCCGTGCTCATCCATCTTCTGATTGTCGTGGTGATCGCGCTTTCCATGACGGTTCCCATCTGGCATTTCCCGGTTCCAGAGGAAAATCAGGAGCCGATCGAGATGACGATCCTTCCCGCCGAGCCGCCGAAGCCGGCCGATCCATCCTACGTGCGTACGACTCCGCAAAACGTTCAGGAGGTGCCGAAAAATGCGCCCTTCGAGTCCGACAACAACACGCGTGCCGCCAGCGAGGCGGCACCGTCGGGCATGGAGGCTATGCCATCCGTGGATGGGGAAAAGTCCCCGGCCCTCGATCTTGAGAACCGCAACTACTCGGATGGAATGCAGGGCCAGCCATCCCCGCCGGCGGCGGAAGCGGTCCAGGAGCAGCCCGCCCAACCCGCGCCGACTCCGGCGGAGGCCGCAGCGCCCGCCGCCCAGCTCGCCCTGCGCGAGGCCCCCAAACCGGACCCCGCAAAGCCCCGCGAACCGCGCCCCGAGGTGAAGGCCGCCCAACCGAAACCACCCGCAGCATCCGGGTTTCAGCCGGAGACCAGGGTCACGAGAATCCGCGGAAACATTTCCAACCGGGGACGAGCCTCGGTCGATGCCGCCGCGACTCCGCTCGGGCGCTACAAAAAGATGGTGTCCGACGCGATCGGCTCCCGTTGGTATTATTACGTGAACAGCCAGATCGGGCTCCTGAACATCGGGACGGTTGACATCCGGTTCCAGGTCGGCCCGGAGGGGAAAGTGCAGGGTGTCAAAGTCATTTCGAACACCTCGAACGAAAGCTTCGCCTCGGTGAGCATCACCTCCGTCCTGGAGGCGGAAATCCCCCCGATTCCGCCCGAGGTTGCAAAACTCCTCGACAACGGGTGTCTCGAAATTGACTACTCATTTACTATTCTTAGCAACTGATGACATCCTTTCTGGCACATACCGTTGATTTCTTCGTCAAAGGCGGACCGTTCATGGTTTTCCTTCTGCTCCTTTCGCTCATCTCCTGCACAGTGATCATCCTCCGCGGGCGCGCGCTGCGCGAGAAGATGATCATCCCACCGCAGATCGGGATCGCGCTCGAGAAGCTCGCACCCGGTGACGACATCGGGCTTCTGCAATACGCCATCGACCGCTATCCGTCACCGGTTTCGCGCATTCTGAGCGTCCTCATCGCTCACCTCGACTGGCCGAAGTCGGAAAACCTTGAGGCGGTCCAGACGCGCGCCCGCCATGAGGTCACGCATATGGAAAAAGGCCTCGTGATTTTGGAAATCAGCACCGGCGTTTCCCCGCTCCTCGGGCTTCTTGGAACGCTCTCAGGCCTTGTCGGCATCTTCGCCGCGCTCGGTTCGACCGGTGACCCGGCCCTGATCGCGCGCGGGATCTCCGAGGCGCTCAACGCGACGCTCGTCGGCCTCGCGGTCGCGGTTCCCTGCCTGATCGCCTACAACTATTACCAGCGGAAGGTCGAGGTGATGGCGATCACGATGGAGTGCATGGCCTCCGACCTTCTGGCCAAGTGTTATCCTCATGGCGAGCTTCCGCAGGTCGAAAAGCACGTGAACTGGTGACCTATGCGGTTCTACACGCGCAAACGCAAATCTCCGGTCATCATCCTTGTTTCGCTGATTGATATCCTCGCGATCCTGCTCATCTTTTTCATCGTCACCACGACGTTCCGGAAAGAACAGCCGCGTCTTCAGATCAACCTCCCGGAATCGAAATCCGCCGAGTCGGTCGCCTCGGACAACAAAAAGCCGCTCCTGCTCCAGGTGAAGGGAGCCGAAGAGATCACGCTCGACAACCAGCCGGTGACTCTGGAGACCCTGGCGGCGACACTCAAAGGCGCCCGCGACGCAAATCCCGACCGACCGATCGCCATGCAGGCCGACCGCGAAGCCCCGTTCGGGGTCGTGGTCCGGGTTCTCGACGCCCTCAAGCAGGCCGGCATAAAAAACATCCCCGCATTCACTCAGCCTGAAGCCCGGAACTGATGCTCCTCGAAATCACCCAGCACGAACACCCCGCCCTCCGCACGAAAGGCCGCGACGTCGCGGAGATCGACGACAAGATCCGCGAGCTTGCTTTGGACATGATCGACACGATGTTTGAAGCCGAGGGCGTTGGGCTCGCCGCCCAGCAGGTCGGCCGTCCGCTCCAGCTCTTCGTCCTCGATGTTCAACAAATGAAGGATCGCCCCAGCGCGATGCGCATCGCCGGACAAACAGCCGACTTCGAGGAGCTCATGCCGCTCGTGCTCATCAACCCGGTCGTCGAGACCTTCGGAAGGACCCGCGTCGAAAGCGAAGGATGCCTGAGTTTTCCCGGTCTCCGCGGAGACGTCCCCAGGCCGTTTTCCGTCCGCGTGAAGGCCCGCTCGATTGACTGCCAGGATATCGAGTTCGAGGCGGACGGCTTCCTCGCCCGCGCGGTCCAGCATGAATTCGACCATCTGCAGGGGATCCTTTTTATCGACCGGATGAGTGAAGAAGAGCGCCTGGAGGAACTTCCGCCGGAAGTCCGCCGCCTCGCAAGGCCGGTCAAATAGCCCGATTTTTCTGAGCGCGAGGAGAGAAAAATCGTTCTTGTCGCGGGAGGGGTGGGGAAGGAACAATCCCGCTCACATGATCCAGGTGGCCATAGTCGGGGCGAACGGTTATTCCGGCGAGGAACTCTGCGCGATTCTTGCGCGGCATCCCTCAGTGGAAGTTGTCGCCGTGACGTCGCGCCAGCATGCGGGAAAGCGGGTGGGCGATGTGCTTCCGCGGCTGGCCGGACGCGGTGCATTTTCCTCCCTGGTTTTCTCGGAGCCGTCCATCGAGAACCTTCTGGCGAGCGGCGCGGAGTTTTTCTTCCTGGCGCTGCCGCACGGTCTGGCCGGGGAGTTTGCCGCTCCGCTTTGCGCGGCCGGCAAGCGGGTTGTTGACCTGAGCGCAGATTTCCGTTTGCGGGACGCGGAGGTTTACAGGGAATTCTACGGCGAGGCCCATGGGGCCGGGCACCTGCTCAAAGATGCGGTTTATGGACTGCCGGAACTCCACCGGGAGGAGATCCGGAATGCCAAGCTCGTGGCATCCGCCGGATGCTACCCGACAAGCATCCTTCTGCCCCTGGTGCCTTTGCTGAAGCAGGGACTCGTTTCGGGTGAGGACATCGCGGTGTCCAGCGCCAGCGGGGTGAGCGGAGCGGGACGCAAAGCGGAGACCACGCTTCTTTACGGCGAATGCAACGAAAGCCTGAGAGCCTACGGGCTCCCGAAGCACCGGCACCTCTCCGAGATTGAACAGGAGCTGTCCCTTGCGGCCGGGCATCCTGTCGCGATCACATTTGTTCCGCACCTCGCGCCGATGACCCGCGGGATCCATACGACGATTTTCGCGCGGCTTTCAGAAGGGACCGCGCCATCGGAGGTGCTGCCCGCGCTGGAGGCAGCCTACGCGGACGATCCGTTCGTTCGGGTCGGAAAGGCTTTGCCCGATACAAAAAATGTGAACGGGACAAATTTCTGCGATATTTCTGTTCGCTATGACGAGCGTGCGCGGCGGCTTCTACTGCTCTCTGCCGAGGACAACCTCGTCAAGGGCGCGGCCGGGCAGGCGGTGCAAAACTTCAATTTGATGGCGGGTCTCGAGGAGACCGCCGGATTATTTCTATGAACAAGGAGAGAAAGATCAAAGGCGGGGTCTGCGCGGCCGAGGGGTTCGTCGCGGGGGCAACGGGGTGCGGGATCAAGACCGGGCGCGTGACGCGCGACGACCTATCGGTTGTCTACTCGGAGGTTCCGGCGGTCGCTGCCGCTACATTTACCACGAACAAGGTCAAGGCGGCTCCGGTTAGGATCTCTGCCGAACACATCCGGCCCGGACGTGCCCGGGCTGTCGTGCTCAACAGCGGAAACGCAAATGCCTGCACGGGTCCGAACGGCCTTGCCGATGCCCGCGCCATGGCCTCCGCGACCGCAAAGCTTCTTCGCGTGAAATCCTCGCAGGTGCTTGTCTGCTCGACCGGACGCATCGGTGTGCCGATGCCGATGGATGCGATTCTAAAGGGGATTTCCTCTCTCAAGCTGAGCCGTGCGGGGGGAACACCCGCAGCGAAGTCGATCATGACGAGCGACACGTTTGCGAAGGAGATCGCGCTCGAGGTGACAACCCATGACGGTCATTTCCGGATCGGCGGCATGGCGAAGGGGGCGGGGATGATCGATCCGAACATGGCCACCATGCTCTGCGTGGCCACTACCGATGCCATCCTTTCCGGGCCTGCCCTCCGGACGGCGCTCCGCGAATCGGTGGAGGATTCCTTCAACCGGATCACCATCGACGGGGACATGAGCACAAACGACACAGTGATCCTCCTCGCCAACGGAGCGAGCCGGATCTCCCCGTCGCCGAAAATTTTCCGCCATGCGCTCGACATCGTGACCCGCGCGCTTGCCCGCCTGATCGTCGAAGACGGCGAGGGGGTTTCCCGGTTCGTTGAGGTCGAGGTCCGGCGCGCTGCCAGCAAGGCGGATGCCCGCCGTGCTGCCGAAGCGATCGCGAATTCCACGCTGGTCAAATGCGCTTGGGCGGGCGGTGACCCGAACTGGGGTCGCATCCTTGACGCCGTCGGCTATTGCGGCGTGAAGATGGACGAGGCGAAGACCGACATTTTTTATGACGACCTTCCTGTCGCGCTGGGAGGGGTCGTTTCCAAGACTCCGGTGAAAAAGCTCCGTCAGATCGCCGCAAAGAAGGCGTTCCGCGTCACGGTGGATCTCAAAGTCGGAAAAGCATCCCACATGGTGTGGACAACAGATTTGACGGAAGAATATGTACGCCTCAATCTCGGGGAGTAAATGAGCAGCATCCTGACGCCCGAAGCCCGCACGGAAAGCCTGATCGAGGCATTGCCTTATATTCAGGAATTCCGCGGACACACGTTTGTCATCAAATACGGAGGTGCCGCGATGGAGGACGAGGAGATCGTCGAAAAATTCCTGCGTGACGTCGTGTTCCTCGAAGCGGTGGGGATCAACCCGGTGCTTGTCCACGGCGGAGGCAAGGCGATCACATCGCGGATGCGCGAGGCCGGGCTCAAGGCACAGTTTGTGAACGGCCTCCGGGTTACGGATGCGACTGCCATCAAGATTGTCGAGGAGACGCTCGACGGGGAGATCAACCCGGCGATTGTCCGCACGATCCAGGACTTTGGCGGCCGGGCAACCGGGCTCTCCGGTAAGTCGGTGTTCGTTGCGCGTCGGCTCCCGCCGCAGGCGACGGAAGAGGGCGCGACGATTGACATTGGATTTGTCGGGGAGGCCGCCGGGATGAAAACCGACAAGATCCGGCTGGCGCTCAAAAAGGAAATCGTCCCGGTCATCAGCCCGATCGGCGCGACCGAGGAAGGGGTTGTGCTCAACATCAACGCCGACGTCGCCGCCGCCGCTCTTGCTGCGGAGCTCCAGGCCACGAAGCTCATCTTTGTCAGCGACGTCCCCGGGATCATGCGCGATCCGGATGATAAAAGCTCTCTCATCCCGTCGCTCACCGCGGAACAGACCGAGTCGCTCATCAAACAAAAAGTGATCGCGGGCGGGATGATCCCGAAGGTCCAATCCGCAGCTGCCGCGCTCCGGAAGGGAGTCCAAAAGACGCACCTGATCGGCGGGAGCATCCAACACGGACTGCTCCTCGAGATTTTCACAAACGCGGGCATCGGTTCCGAGATCGTCGCCTGAGCATTCGTTATTGAAAAACCGCTCCTCCGGGCTGAAGATGCCTCTGGAGCGCAATCATGAACGACTTGTTGGTCAGCCTGCTGGTCAGCGGCTCACTCGGGGCACTGATCGGGCTTGAGCGCCAGTGGGAGCGCCAGTTCGGGCACCCGGAGAAGCGCGTGGCGGCGGGGGTCCGGACGTTCACGTTCTGGGCTTTGCTCGGCGCAATTTGCGCATTTCTTTCCGGACACGGACAGCCGCACGCCTTCATCGCGGGGATTTTTGCGATGGTCTGCTGGCTGGGGATTTTTGTTTATACCCAGAGCATTGTGAAGCCGGGTGGCGGATTCACGACGGCGGCGACCGGCATGCTGACGTATCTGCTCGGCGGGCTTGTCGTGGCCGGTGAGGCGCGTGTCGCCTTGGTGGTGACAGTGGGGACGCTATTGCTTCTCACCGGGAAACCTTATCTGCACGGCCTCTCGAAGAAGTTTACCGCCGAGGATGCGCGGATGGCATTGCAGTTCCTCGCGGTGACGGGCGCGGTGCTTCCGTTGGTTCCCGACAGCGACATGGGGCCTCTCGGCGCATTCAATCCGCGATCCATCTGGCTGATGGTGGTCATCGTCTCCGGGCTCGGATTCGCCGGTTATATTGCAGTCCGTTTGTTGGGGACATCCCGCGGAATCGCGCTGACCGGGCTCGCGGGCGGTCTTGCCTCCAGCACCGCGACCACGCTGAGTATGAGTAAGCTAAGCCGGGAGCGCCCGGAACTGGCAAGGGACTGCACGCTCGCTCTCCTGATCGCCTGCACGATCATGCTCTGGCGCGTGGAGTTGCTTGTGGCGGCAATCAGTCCGCCGCTCGCCCTTGTTCTCCTGCCCGACTTTTTGCTGATGAGCATTCCGGGGGCTCTCTATGCAGGCTGGCGGTTCTGCTGCGGGCAGGCTTCCTCGGAGGCGTCCGGGGTTTACAAAAATCCCCTGAGCCTGAAAGTCGCGCTGCAGTTCGGCGCGCTTTACGCGGTGGTTGTTTTCGTCGTGAAGCTCGCAGTCCTGTGGTTCGGTGGTGCAGGGCTTCTGATCGCCAGCTTCCTCTCGGGGCTGACCGACCTCGACGCCATCGCGCTGTCGCTCTCGAATCTCTTCCGCGACACACAGGTTACCATGACGCTCGCCGCGCAGGGGATCGTTCTGGCCGCGGTCGCCAACTCGATCATGAAAGCGGCGCTGGCATCCTCGCTCGGGGACCGCGTGCTCCGGCGATTCACGCTCCTTGTTCTCGGTGCCACGGCTGTCATTGGATTGGGCAGCGTCCTCGCTCACAATCTGATTCCGTAGCGCTTTGCTGTTGATTCTGCGCGGGATTTCCAGCCAACTGGTTTTGTGGACAGCGACCACCAGACCGGGGAAGTGGATTTTGTTTCCGAAGATTCTCCGCCAGGGGCTCTTCTGGTTCTCCTTGCGGGAGCGGCGGTCGTGGGGGCGTTGACCGGATTGGTTGGCACCGGGTTTCTTTTTTTGCTCAAGGCGGGTGACGGATTGCGCGGGAAGCTGACCGGGTTCTTGGCGGAATGGCCACCGGTGTGGGGATGGCTGACGCTCGCCTGCATCGTGGCTGCCGCCGCTGCCGCCGCCGCATGGGCCGTCGAGCGCTTCGCGCCGAACGCGCGCGGCAGCGGGGTTCCCGATGTGGAAAATGTTCTTCGCGGAAAAGCCAGTCCGCATCATGCCGGGGTGCTTCCGGTGAAGTTTGTTTTCGGCTGGCTGGCTCTTTCCGCAGGTTTGCTTCTCGGCCGCGAAGGCCCGCTGGTCCAGATCGGCGCGGTCATCGGCGAAAAGACCGGAAGGCTTTTTCCGCGCCTGCGCGGCGCGTGGAAATCGCTGATGGCAGCCGGCGCGGGTGCGGGCCTCGCTACGGCATTCAACGCGCCGGTCGGGGGCACGATTTTTATCCTTGAGGAGGTTTTTCGAAAAGTCACCCCGTTGACATTTCTCCTCGCAGCGACCGCGGCATCGGTTTCGGTCTTTCTCCAACGGGCTGTCTTTCACATGCCGCAGGATTATTCCGTCCCCGCGATCCCGTCGGTTCCACCCGCGTCGATCTGGGTATTTTTTCTTTTCGGGCTCTCGGTCGGATTTCTCGGCCTCCTCTACAACCGGCTGCTGATCGGGTTTCTGGATCTGTCGGAAAAATTGCGGCGGATTCCGGTTCCCGCAAAGGCGGCGGTGATCGGATTCGTGGTCGGCACGGCCGGGTGGTTCGCTCCCGGCTGGATTGGCGGGGGAGACGAACTCACCCAAACCATCCTTTCCGGTCATCCTGGATTGGCGCTGCTTCTGGGAATTTCTCTCCTAAGGTTTTTCCTCGGCCCGCTGTCCTACGCAGCAGGAACGCCCGGCGGGCTCTTCGCCCCGGTGGTCGCGATGGGAGCCCTTGTGGGACCAGCCTCTGGAATTCTCCACCACGCATGGATGCCGGAACTCGTTCCATTTCCCCTGGCGTTCACAGTGGCAGGGATGGCCGGTTTTTTCACAGCGACCGTGCGCGCCCCACTCACCGGCATCGTGATTTGCCTCGAGATGACCGGCTGCTATTCCCTGTTTTTTCCGATGCTTGCCACCTGCCTCGGTGCCTATCTCATTCCCACCCTTCTCAAGTCCGCACCGATTTACGACGCACTGGGCGCGCGGGGTTCAAAGGCTCCATAGACTGTCACTCGAACCGGACCGCTTGGGCTGGCGGGATGCGGGATGCGCGGTGGGATGGCAGCCAGGCGGCGGCGATGGCGGCGGGGACGATCCAGAGCGGGGTTCCGGCGAGCACATCGAGCGGGTAGCGGAGTTCGATGGTCCACCCGAAAAACGCTTTGTTGATGACGAGCGTGAGGATCATGGCCATGGCGGCGCCGCAGGCGATGCCGATCCCGGAAGCAAACAAGCCGATGAGTCCCGCTTCGGTGAATACCAGCCACCTCACCTGGGCCGCTGAAGCACCCTGTGAGCGCAGGACTCCAATCTCCCGCTCCCTTTCGATGACAAGCGCCGTCAGGGACAGGAGGACCCCCGCCGCAGCGACGGCCACGGCGATCGCGCGGAGCACGGAGGTGACGGCGAATGTCTGCTCAAAAATCTTCATGACGCGGTGCCGGAGATCGGAGTTGGTGTAGATCGAGAATTCGCCCTGCCCGCCGAATCTTTTCCGGAACTCCTCCGCGATGGTGCCCGCGCTTTCCGGGTTCTTGAGGCGGAGGGCGAGCGAGTGGACGCGCGGATCGCTCCAGGATTTGTCGAAGTTGCCACGATCCATCATGATGAGCCCGGCATCCCGGGTGAAGTCCTTGATCACCCCGGCGATCTTCACCGGCAGCGGGCCGTGCGGGGATGCAATGGTCAGCGTGTCTCCGGGGCTGCCCCCGTGACGGTTCGAGAAGCTCTCAGAGACGAAAACATATCCGGGAGTCAGGAAGAGCGCTGCCGCATTGTCCAGGTTGGCCAAAAAATCCCAGTCCCCCCGTGCTTTTCCATCCACAACACCCATCGCCGCGACTCCGCTGCCGGTCGTCACATTGAGTTCCCGGAACGTGCCGGTCTCGCTCACTTCTGGATGATTCCGAGCCCAATCCACCGCATCCTGCGGGATAAAACTTTGCAGTCCGACAATTTCATTCGCGGCCGGAGCGATGAAGAGGTCGGCGACAAGGGTCTTCTCCAGCCACGAGGAGACGCTTCCACGGAAGGAATGAATCATCACCGAAATGCTGACCGTCATCGCCGCAGCCACAGCAAGCGCGGCAATCGTGATGGCGCTCCGGTGAAGTGATCGCACGAGCTGTTGGAGACCGAGGCGCAGCATCCAGCCAGGCAACTTGGCGATCGAGGCGCTGAGTTTGACCGTGCCCGGGACGACGAGAGAAAATCCGGCGATCAGGATTCCGACCGAGACGAACCCGAGAAATTTTCCTCCTCCCTGAAAAGCAATCCATGCGGTCGCCCCCGCTGCCGCGAGCATTCCGAGGCCGGAGAGAAACCAGTGCCTGGAACGGAATGAAAAGCCCTCCATCGCCGAGCCCGGGTGCAGGACTCTTGCGGGATCGCACGCAGCCGCCTCCATGGCCGGGAGCCAGGATGCGGCCAGTGATGCTCCGGTTCCGGCGGCTAGAGCTAACAAAGTTTGCCCGGGAGAAATGCTAAAATCTCCGATTCGAACAACGGTATAGAGCGAGGAAACGGTTTCCCCGACGGGCCCCGCGAGGAGGCGCGCCAGCGGGCCGGCAACCACGATTCCGAGAATTGAGCCGATGAGCCCACAGACCAGGCCCTCCCCGACAAAGAGCGCCGAGATCTCGGATTTTTCGGCACCGTTTGCGCGGAGGATTCCGATTTCGACCCGCCGCCGGACGACGGTTGCGGACAGGCTGTTGTAGATGAGAAATCCGCCGACAACCATCGAGACGAGGCTAAGCGCCGTGAGGTTCATCTGGAAGGCGGCGAGCATCAGCTCTGTTTCCGCTCCGCGACGCGAGGGCGGCGCGATGGTGGCATCGGGCGGAACGATTGCGCGCAGGGAATCCGAAACCGCGTGCGATTGCAGTGGATCGTCGAGTTCAATCTGGATCGAGGTCAGGCGGCCCTGCATGGCGAGCAACTCCTGCGCCCGGCCGATGTCCATTGCCACGATGCGGGGGTCCGATTCCACGGCCGCATCGCGGGTGACGAGCGTGAAAATCGGGTTGAGTTCCACGGAGCGTCCTGCTGCCAGGACCCGGAATGGTTCAGCGCGCCCCGGCACGGCCGCGATAGCCAGTGGCTCGCGGAGCCACGCCTCCAAGTCCAGCGAGGATCCGTCCGGCGCCCCGAGTTCAAACGCCCTCAGCCGCTGTCCGGTGAACGGGTCAACGCCGATTACGCGCAGATACTCGCCGGGCTGGTCCGGAACGGTGACGATGCCTTCCACCAGCGGGGTGGCGGAGCGGATCCCGGCAACCTTCGCGACGTCCGGAAAAATACCGTCCGGGAAATCGCCCCGAATTTCGAGATGCGCGTGGCCCGCCACGAGGCCCACGGCATTTTGAAAACTCGCAAGGGCTCCACGATTCGCAATCTGCACGGCGAGAATAACCGACACGCCCGCCGCGATGCTCAGGATATTCAACGCCGGCAGGAGCGGATGGCGTGTCCAAGGGCGGAGAACCTGCCGGAAGAACAGGCTGCCGAAGCGGGAGGTCATGCGAAGGCGGAAATGGGAAGGCGGAAGTCGGAAGTTGAAAAATCCCGCGCGAAGCGCGGCACTCGGGCGCGTGCGCCCCACTTCCGCAATCTGCACTCGGCAATCCGCACTCTCTTCATGATCCTTCCTTGACCGCCGCGCGGTGGAGAAGCCGTTGGAGGCGCTTCAAGGCGGCCGGCTCGTCGATTTTACTGCCGTCCTTGCTGTGGATGTAGAACGAGTCCATCGCGACATCCATCTCGGTCGTGATGCGGGAGAGTTCGATAATGAGTCCCGCCGAGCCCATCGCCCGGAGCAGGTCGTAAAGCAGGCCGAGCCGGTCGGGAGTCTGAATGTCCACGAGCGTGTAGATCGGGTGGGAGGTATTGTCCACGGTGATCCGGGTTGGCAGATCGAACTCCTGCGAAAGCTTGTAGCTTCGAAGCACGGATTCCTTGCTGATCATCGGGGTGAAATCGAAATCCTCGACCTCCAGCGATTCCGCGAGGCGGGACTCGACGCGCGTGACATCCCGCTGGCTTGTGACCGGCTCATGGCGCGTGCTTCCGACGCGGAAGATATCGAGGGCAAGGCTGTCGCCGCGCGTGAAGATGTCCGCGCTCAGGATGTTGATCTGGGCGGAGAGGAAGGCGCCTGCAATCCGCTCAAGCAGGCGCGGCCGGTCCCATCCACACACCCACACCTCGCTATGACCCTGTTCGGGGCGGGCCACCCAGTGGAAAACCGGGGACAGGGCCACCGTGTCCTCCTTGTGCTGGTTTTCAAAAAACGTGTGGAAGAGCCGCATGTGCGCCGCGATATCGTCCGGACCGAACATCTGAAAATACCGCTCCGGCAGGAAACGAAAGTGGGCTTCCGCCTCGTCGGTAAAATCTTTTCCGAGGATGCGGACGACGTTGTGCCGCTGTTCCTCCCGGTTCCGCCGGAGTTCCTCCGCAGCCACGGGTCCGCCCTCGAGGAACTGGCTCGCCCGGCGGTAAAGCGTCCACACAAGCCCCTCCTTCCAGTCCGACCAGTTCTGGTCGCTTGTTCCCATCCCGTCCGCGAGAGTGATGAGCATGAGGGCGTCCAGGTTCGGCCGGCTGTGGATGATACGGCAAAATTCCTCGATGGTGGACGGGTCCTCCAGATTGCGGGTCTGGGCCATTTTCGAGAGGACGTAATGGGAGTCAACGAGGGTGATGAGCATTCTCCGGCGCTCTGGGGAGAGCTGGAGGCGCCGGGCGACCTTGTGCGCGAGTACCGCGCTGGCCTCCTCATGGTTGCGCTCGTTCGCGGCCTTTCCGGTGTCGTGCAGGAGGAGAGACAGGTAGAGGATCGCTGGATCCTCGAGCTTCTGAAAAATTTTCCGGTATCCGCTCAGCCTCTCGGAATCGGCAAAGAGCATCCCGTCGAGCTTTTCGATGCAGACCAGAGTGTGTTCATCCGCCGTGTAGCGGTGGTAGAATTCATGCTGGACGAGGCAGTCGAGGGCGCCGAACTCCGGCATGTATCTTCCGAGGAACCCGAGGTTGTGCATGAGGCGCAGGACGGGGCCGACTTCGCCCTTGCGGGAGAGGATGGCGAAGAACGTCTCGCGCGCTGCGCTCGCGTATTGAAACGTCCGGTTCACGAGCGGGAGACGTCGCCGGATCAGGTCGCTCAACTCGGGATGGAACTCCAGCTGGCGGACCTGAGCGTGCTGGAACGCGCGGATCATCCGGTAGGGATCGTCGTTGAAAATCTCCCGCGATTCCGGCTCGAGCTTTCCGTGCCGCGCGATGAAGCCATCGAATTTTTCCGACTTCGGCTTCGCCCGCAGTAGCGCGAGAAATCCGGCGGGCTTCTTCGCGGGGACCGCCTCCATCCGCTCCAGCGCGGCCTCGGTGAGCAGGTGGATGTTCCGCGTGTGGCTGTAGAAGTCTCGCATGAACGCCTCGACTTTCCGCAGGATGTTTTTCTGCTGGTAATTGAATGCCACGGCGACGCGGCCCTGAAGCTGGAGCGTGAGGGTGTCGACTCCCCGGTCGTTGAGGTAGTGCATCTCGGTGCGCGTGCGCAGGAGGAAGTCGTAACCTTTTTCGAGCAGCCGGCGCTCGGTCTCGCGGAGGACTTTCCCCTCGACGAGCTTGGCGGTCGTCATGACGCCGAGCTTGAAATGCGAGATCCAGAGGAGGCTCTGGTAATCGCGCAACCCGCCGATGCCGTTCTTCACGTTCGGCTCCTGGAGGAAGACGCTGGAGCCGTGCTTGAGGCGGAGTTCGGCCTGGTTGGCAAGGCGCCAGGAGATGTATTCGTCCTCATGGCCCTTCACGCATGCATTCTGGAACTTTTCCTTGAAGACGCCGAAGATTTCCCTTTCCCCGGCAAGAAATCGCGATTCCAGCATCGAGGTCTTCGTGATCGGGTCCTCGTTCGCCTTCTTGACCGCTTGGTCGACCGTGCGGGTGGCGTGTCCGACTTTGAAGCCGATGTCCCACAGGAGAACGAGCGTCTGGCGGATGATCTCCTCGACGTCTTTGTCCTGCTTCTTTGTTCCGCTTACAAGGAAAAGGATATCAACATCGCTCGAGGGGGTGAGTTCGCGTCGTCCGTATCCCCCGAAGGCTACCACGCAGAGCCTTCCGGCGAGTCCCTTCTTCGCAACGACGGAGTTCACGACTCCCTCAAAAAGTTCCCGGAAGAGAATATCCACAAGCTCGGACCTTTGGCGCGCGATCTCACGTCCGCCGCCGCCGGCATTGTGCCACATCCGCAGCCGCTGCTCCTCGATCTTCCGGAACCCCTTAAAGATCGTGATCGGGTCGTCGGGTTTTCTTTTGGTGCGCTCCGAAAGTTCCCTGGCGGTCTTTTCGAGCTTCTTGTCGCCCGGGGAAATCATGGAGCGGCTGAACGGATTACGATCTCAACCCGTCGGTTGATCTGTTGCTGTTCGACCGTCCCGTCGGCGGGAGAGATGAGGCGGGACTCGCCGTAGCCGACGGTCTCGATGGCGTCTTCAAGGAGGCCCATATTCCCGGTGAGCCACGCCTTGACGGATTCCGCGCGCTTTCGGCTCAGTTCGAGGTTGTATTCGTCCGACCCGAACGAGTCGGTGTGTCCTTCGATGACGAAGCGGGCACCCGGATTCCTCTGGATGAGCATTCCGAGTTTCCGCAGGCTTTCAAGCGCTTCGGGCCGCAGGTCCGGGGCATCGTAGTCGAAGAGCAGATCGGTCGGCATCAGGATCGGGGCCGTCTCCGGTGTGAGAGGACCGGTTTGCGCAAGCAGGTTGTCAAGATTACTGAAGCCCCGCGTGCCGGCATCGCCTCCCGATTCCCTCAATCCGCCCGATAGCCCCGGCTTCGGAAGCTCGATGGTCGACGTGCCGGTGACAGCAGGTTTTTCAGCAAGGATTTCCTCGGTCAGAGCCATATTTTCCGGGAAGGCGGCCTCCTGGGATTTTACGGTATGGAGGGCATTTTCCAGCGATGGCATGGCAACCTGGGGAGTTTCAGAAAGGATCGCGCTGGCGAGATTCGGAGCGGGTTGGAGCGCCGGATTGGGTCCGCCGCCCTTTTCCAGGGCAACGCTCTCGTCCGGCAATTTGACCGCGACCGGCGCTGCGGCAGAACGTTTCACCTCGGAGGGAGCTGGATTCAGAAGACGCGGGTCAAGGTCCACGCTCTCGAGTTGAAAGCGTCTCGGTGGGGAAGGATCGTAATCCACTCCGCTCAGCGGGTTGATCTTAATTTTGTTCGACCAGACCAGAAATCCTCCGTGGAGGAGAAGCGAAAGAATCAGAGCCGGCAGAATCCATTTCCTGATTCCCGTTGCCGATGACCCTAGATCCAATTTGTGTGCCCGCTGGCTCATTGATTCCACATTATATGTGCGGACCGGCGATTTCCATGTTCCGGTGAGAAAAACATTTCCTTCCCGCAATCGCGACAACAAAACGGTCTAAAGATTGAGCTTTGCGGCGACGAGAAGCCCGCGGAGGGTCAGGAGAGGGTCCACTGCAGTGAAAAGCGGGAGCCCGGAGGAGATGAGTTCGGCGTCCCCTCCGGTGACAACGACCTTCGGGCGGTGGTGGGGGAACGCCTCGCGGCGGACCTGGCGGATAATTTCGGAAACCAGACCGCGATAGCCATGGACGGCACCGGAGAGCATGGCCCCCTCGGTCGAGCGTCCGACGGCGGCTCCCGGCTCGCGAAGCCGGATGAGCGGGAGAAGAGCGGTGCGGTCGTGCAGATATTCGGTCATGGCATTAAGGCCTGGCGCGATGACGCCTCCGATGTAATTTCCCTCTGCGGAGATGACGTCGAATGTCACCGCCGTCCCGAAGTCCACCACGATGGCGGGAACCCCGTAGTGTGCGGCGCAGCCGGCCGCGTTGGCGAGGCGGTCGGGCCCGATGCCGCGCGGGTTCGGGTAGTCGATGCCGACTCCGAGTCGGACATCCGGCCCGATCCAGCAGACGTCCCGTCCGCAGGCGGCATTCACCTCCCGGTTTTTTTTCGGCACTACAGAGGCCGCAACCGTCCCCGACAGGGAATGCCCTTCGGTGATTTTCCGGATTTGGGAGGCTTTGAGCGATCGGGTCGGCAGCCGGTGAACCCGGCCGATGCGGCCATTGCTCGCGACGGCGAGCTTGACGAACGAATTGCTGATGTCCACCAGCAGAACCCTGCCGGTCATCCCTTTTTCAGGTTCTTTTTGATCTCGTCGACGGAGGTTTTCGGTCGAAGGGCGGGCTTTTTACCGAGGTCGCTGTGGTCCACGTCATCGGGGACGCCCGCCGCATTGGCAAGGGCCTCTTCCTCAGGTGGCAGGAAGGGTTTGAAGCGCTGTTTGTCGATCGCCTTCATGTAGGCCTCGTGGGCGTTCACGGCTCCACTCATGAGCTGCTCCATGATGGCGTCATCCATGAACTGCATGCCTTCTCCTTTGCCGCCGACGATGACGTCCTGAAGTTTCTGGGTGGCTCCTTCGCGGACGATGGCCGCGACCGCGCTGTTGACGACAAGGATCTCATTGACCGCCACGCGGCCACCGCCGTCCTGCTTTTTCATGAGGAGCTGGGCGACGACGCCTCTGAGCGAGGCGGCGAGCATCGTGCGGACCTGCGCCTGCTGGTCGCTCGGGAACACGTCGATCATACGGTCCACGGTTTTGCGCGAGTTGTTCGTGTGGAGGGTGCCGAAGACGAGAAGCCCGGTTTCAGCGGCTGTGAGGGCTAGAGAAATCGTCTCCAGATCGCGCATTTCACCCACGAGCACGATATCCGCATCCTCGCGCAGGGCGGCCTTGAGGCCGATCGGGAATGTCGGGGCATGTTCCGGAACCTCTCGCTGGGTGATGATGCTCATCTTGTTCCGGTGAACGAATTCGATCGGCTCCTCGATCGTGACGATATGCCTGGAAAATGTGCAATTGATGTAATCGATCAGGGCGGCAAGCGTCGTGCTTTTCCCGGATCCGGTCGGGCCGGTGACGAGGACAATCCCGCCGCGCATGTGGCCGAATGTCTTGATGACCGACGGCACGCCGAGCTCCTCGAGGGTTTTGATCTTGGTCGGGATGATCCGGAAAACCGCCCCGTAGCCGTTCGTCTGCTTCAGATAGTTGCAGCGGAAACGGTTATTCTCATCCATCTCGTAGGCGAAGTCGAGGTCGCCGGACTCCTCGAATTTCTGCCACCTCCGGTCGCCGCAAATCTCGTAAAGCATGCCGGAGATTTCCTCGTGAGTGAGGATTTCCTCGCGGATGGGAACGATTTCGCCGTGGCGTCGGATTTTTGGCGGCTGGCCCTCGGCGAGGTGGAGATCCGATGCGCCGGTGTCGATGAGAACCTGGAAAAACTGGTTGATGTATGGCATGTCAGACGCTCCCTGTGATCTGCATCATCTGGTTCTTTTGCTCCGCGCGGTAGACCGCCTCCTCTGCCGAAATCGTCCCGGCCTCGAAGAGGGTCTGCAGGGAGTCATCCATGAGCTGCATGCCGAGCTTGCGCCCGGTCTGGATGATTCCCGGGAGCATGAACGTCTTGGATTCCCGGATGACGTTGCCGACGGCGGGGGTGTTCATGAGAATCTCGATGGCAAGCGCTCGGCCGGTGCCGTCCGCCTTCGGGACGAGCTGCTGGGAGATGACCCCCCGGAGGGATTCGCTGACCATGATCCGGATCTGGTCTCGCTGGTCGGTCGGGAAGACATCGAGCACGCGGTCGAGCGTCCGGGCTGCGTTGCTGGTGTGAAGGGTGCCGAGGACGAGGTGACCGGTTTCCGAGGCGGTAATCGCGAGCTGGATGGTCTCAAGGTCGCGCATTTCCCCGACCATGATCACGTCAGGGTCTTCGCGAAGCGCACCCCGCAGCGCGTTCGCAAAGGACTTGGTATGGGTGTGAACCTCGCGCTGGGTGACGTGGCACCCCCTCGAGGGGATGACGTATTCGATCGGGTCCTCAAGGGTGATGATGTGGTCGCGGCGGTCGCGGTTGATTTCATCCACTAGAGCGGCCAGAGTCGTGCTCTTGCCGCTGCCGACCGATCCGGTTACGAGAACCAGGCCGTTCTGATATTGGGTGAGGAGTTTGAGCTGCGGCGGAAGACCGAGCTCGTCCATCGAGCGGACTTTGCCGCTGATGATGCGGAAAACGAGGTCGTAGCCAATCCGCTGGCGGACGACGCTCGTCCGGAAACGTCCCAAGGTGTTCGAATAGGCAAAATCCACATCGCCCCGTTCGGCGAGTTGCTGCTTTTGCTTTTCATCCAGAAATCCCATTGCAAGCCGCTCGGTATCCGCCGCGGTCAGCATGGGTGCCTGGCGCCAGATCGGCTCCAGAATGCCGAACCTTCTCCAGATCGGCTTGGAATTGACGCTCAGGTGGATATCGGAGGCGTCTGACTCCTTCCCAACCATAAGGTATTGATCCACATGGTCTAGCGTGTGGACCTCATGTTGGGTTCCGACTTCGATAGCGGGGGTGTCCTGACTCACCATCCGATGCGTTTATCAGTCGCAGCTGTTCCGTCCAAGAGAATCCTTTGGTCCGATATGAATGCGTTCCTTTCCGGACACTGAATCCGGTATATCAAAACCATGATGCCCGGGCAGGCGTCTTCCTATTTCCCGGCCGGGATGGGTTCGGGAGGGGTCAACGCCTTCGAGAGAGAAGCGAGACCTTTGTATTTTTTCCCGGTTTTCTTGACCATTCCGCGGGAAACGAGGTTTTGGAGCTTCTCGTAAGCCCTGAGGCGGAGCATCTCCTCGCCGCCGCTGGCGGCATTGCGGGCGCGGAGCCGCTCGTGAACGACGTCAAAAAGCTGTTTAAACTCGAACGAGCTTTTTTTGGAGAGTACGGCGACCAGTTCCTCGGTCACCAGATCGGGGAGGCGCCGGGAGAACGCACTTTTCCTTTGCATAAGCATAAGGGGGCCAATGTAGCACGCATTTCCTGTTTGGCCAGTCAATTTTTCAATTCAGGCCTTCCCGCAGACAAAAACCTCGAATCCGAGCTCGTTCATGGCGGCTGCTTTTGCATAGAGCGCACGCTTGGCAGCTGCTTTTCCGGGGGCGTAGGCAACCTGGATGTGGTTGCTCTGGTGGCGGGCCATCATCTGGTCGCGGCTGATCCCGTTGAGGACGGCGTGCATGATCGGCCATTGCGGGGTGGTCAGGTTCCAGCGTTCCTGGGTTTCCGCCGCGGGGAGTTCGACGATCTCGGCAAGCCCGGTGTCAAATTTGAGTTTTCCATCCGCGACGAAGACACGGCTCCAGACGATCCAGCCCGGTTTGCTGATCCCCTTGAGCGTCCCGCCGCCGAGGCGGAAATACATCGAGGGCTGGCGTTCGCTTGATGCGCCGGTCCATCCGCCGGTGAAATGCTCCGGAGGAGCGGCTCCGCTGATCAGAAAGACCCAGACGTAGGCGTCGAGCTTGTCATCGGTATATTGGCGCCCCCAGCGCAGATCGTGCAGGGTGTTTTCCGGGGCAATCCCGAGTTCGCGCCAGAGCCGGTAGGTGATAAGCCCGTCGAATCCGGCGCATTCATCCACCTCATTGAAATGCGGGATAGCTTCGCCCGGGAAGAGCTCGCGTCCGTCCTCGGACCAGACCGGCGGGCGTTCGACGTTATTGAGTGTGCCTTCGACAAGGTCGGATGCGGGGGCAAGGTCTTTGAGGCCCTGTTGATACTGGATGCCGATGGTGGCACAGCCGAACTCGTCGGCGATACGGACGGCGGCGATATACATTTTGCACTGCTGGAGGACCTGGTGCTCGGTGAGGTCGGTTTCCTCGTTGCCGCCCAGACGGAACTGGAGGCCTTTTTCCCGATACCAATTGAAGACCCCCCAAGCGTCCTCATCCCGGACCGCGAGCATTTTCGCGTAGAGGGCTGACTGGCTGAGGCGTTCCTTGAAGACGCCGGTTTTGTGGAGAAGCTCGTCGGGGAGGATTGCGTTGAACATCCCCATGCAGCCCTCGTCGAAGATTCCCATGATCGCTTTGTCGCGTCGGAACTTGCGGGCGAATTTCTTTCCGAGAGTTGCGGCGCCGGCCGGCACAGCTGCCTTTTTGAGCGGGGTAACGTGCGACTCGTCGTGCTTGATCTTTCCTTTTTTCAACCACCGGCGGAGACCTTTGAGGAAGAATTCATCGGTGAAATTCTCGCTCCAGAGCGAGCTGTATTTGACCCCGGCCTTGGTCAGCGAGCCGTTGAGGTTGAGCATCCCGACGAGGCCGGGCCATGTTCCGCTCCAGTTTGCGACCGTCAGGATCGGACCTTTATGAAAGAGGAGTCCCTGAAGAATGTGGTGGCTGTATTGCCAGACGGCTTCGGCGACAACCAGCGGCGCGTCGGGTGGTATATCTCGGAAGACCTGTATGCCAAATTTCTGGCTGTCAATAAATCCGTGGCCCTTTGCCGGATCGAATGGATGAGCGCGCTTTACCGACCACCCTTCCTTTTCGATCGCTTCGGTGATCTGCTTTTCCATCGCTGCCTGCGCCGCTTCGCATTTTTGATTCGCCGCAGCGCGCAGGTCACCGTTGGCAACGAGATAGATAGTGCTCATCGAGGAAGGGAAATTGGATGTTTGATCCTAGCATGCATCCGTGCAAAATGAAGTGGAATCTATGACCCGATTTTCCGCTTCACCAACCCTGCGCTCCTGGGCGGAGGTGGATCCGGACGCCCTGCGGCATAATCTTTCCCTCGTGCGCCGGATCGTCGGACCGCACCCTGAGATTCTTGCTGTTGTGAAGGCAAATGCCTACGGGCATGGCACAGAACCTGTGGTAAAAGCCCTTTCAGGCGATGTGGCTGTTTTCGGGGTGGCGAACCTCACGGAGGCTCGCGCCGTGCGTGCGGCGAACATCGGGCGCGACGTCATGCTCCTGAGCCCATGCCTCCCGGCAGAGCGGGAGGAGGCGGTGAAGGAGGGGTTGATCGTGACGGTGTCGAGCGCGGAAGAGGCCGCAGGCTTTGCGGCGTGTGGACAAGCGCGAGTGAATTTCAAGGTGGATACCGGCATGAGCCGGGTCGGTGCTTTGTGGGAGCACGCCGGACTTGAGTTGGAGCAAATGCCCGCCGGGGTCGTGATCCACAGTATTTCAACCCACCTGCCCAGCTCGGATGAGGATGAGAATTTCACCCGTTCGCAACTGGAGGGATTTTCCAAGCTGGTCGAGACCTTGAAAACGTCGGCACCGGGAGCAAAGATCCACTCGCTCAACAGCGCGGGGATCATGAGGTTTCCAGAGCATGCGGGCGACATGGTGCGCGCCGGGCTGATCCTTTACGGAAGTTCTCCGCTGCCCGATATCGCGGCGCAATGCCGTCCGGTTCTGACGTGGAAAACACGCGTCACGCTGGTCCGGGAGCTTCCTGCCGGTGCGGGTGTCTGCTACGGGCGAACATATATTGCTCCCCGCCCGATGCGCATCGCCGTCCTCGCCGTGGGCTATGCGGACGGATTTCCGCGGCAGGTTTCCGGTCGCGGTGCGGCGGTGTTGGTCGGCGGAAAAAAGTGTGCAGTGCTCGGGCGCGTCACGATGGACCAGCTTGTCGTGGACATCTCGGAGCTCGATTCCGTTTCGCCCGGCGATGAGGCCGTATTGATCGGGAGTCAGGGAGACGGCATAATCACAGCCGAGGAACTTGCCGCTCAGGCGGGGACAATCTCCTGGCACATCTTCACTGCGATCAACAGCCGGGTGGTGAGGGTCTATTCCAGCTAAACTTTCCAGAGCTGGAGAACGCGCAGGTAGTTCGCGCGCTCGAAGGCGCCGGGATCCGGGGAATTCCTGTGGCTCAGGCACCCTCGCATCTCGGACACGTCCTTGTAGTCGTGCTCCTGCATCCAAGCCGTGAAGTCTTTGATGAGGGTTTCGAGCGACTGAGGCCCGTGCCTGAGGATGAGGGAGACGATTTGCAGGATATCCGCGCCGGCCATGACGCCCTTGATGGCATCGTGGACCTTGTGAACTCCTCCGCTGAGAGCGAGAGAGAGGGGGGATTGTCCGTGAAGGATCGCCATCCAGCGCAGGCGGAGCAGAAGTTCCGAGGAGGTCGAGAGGAAGAGCTTTGGCTCGACGTTGAGGTTCTCGATGTCGAGGTCCGGCTGGTAGAACCGGTTGAAGAGCACCAGCCCGTTCGCGCCCGCAAGGTGGATGTTTTTTGCGAGGTTCGGAAGCGAGGAGTAGAATGGCGACAGTTTGACCGCGAACGGGATTTTCACCTTTTCGCGGACCCCCGAGATAACTTCCATCACGCGCGCTTTGAGTTCCGCGCCGCTCTCCTCCTGATCGGTCGGGACGTCGTAGATGTTCAGCTCGATCGCGTCTGCGCCCGCCTCTTCCATGAGCTTCGCGTGGCCGATCCAGCCACCCGGGGTGCGTCCGTTGAGCGAGGCGATCACGGGGATCGAGATGCGCTTTTTCAGGCGGGAGATGTGGTTGAGATAATCCTCCGGCCCGAGCGCGTATTCGGCGGAGTCCGGAAAATAGCTCAGGGCCTCCGCGTAGGATTCCTCGAACGACTCGGTGAGGGCGGCGACGGCGGCGGATTCGCTGGTGAGCTGCTCCTCGAAGAGCGAGTGCATGACAATTGCCGAGGCGCCGCAGTCCTCAAGCCGCTTCGCCATGTCCGGATCATCGCCGAGCGGCGAAGCGCCGACAACGAAAGGGGATTTCAATTCCAGGCCGAGGTAGTTGGTCGTGAGTTTCATGAGTTTTTCTCCGGCAGACTGCTGGTGGCCATGCGGCGGTAAATTTCGTAGCGCGCATTGACGTGTTCTTGCGCGACGTGGGCGAGCGCGGTGGCGCGTTCCTTGTTGGTCGCCTCGAGGAAACGGTAGCGGATTTCGTTCTCGGTGAATCGCGAGAGCGGGAGCTTCGGAGCCGGCGAGTCGAGAACGAGCGGGGCGAGCCCGGCATCGCGCCGGCGGGGATCGTGCCGGTAGAGCGGCCAGTAGCCAGTGTCCACCGCCAGCTTCTGCTGCTCGAGCCCGTGGAGGAGGCTGTAGCCGTGGGCGATGCAGTGGCTGTAGGCAATGATCAGCGAAGTGCCCGGATACGCCTCGGCCTCGGCCAGCGCCTTCACCGTTTGGGAGTCCTTTCCTCCCAGCGCGATCTTGGCGACATAGACATCGCCATAGCTCATCGCATAAAGGCCGAGATCTTTTTTCGCCTGGCTCTTTCCGGAGGTGGCGAACTTCGCCACCGCGCCTGTCGGCGTGGATTTTGACGCCTGGCCGCCGGTATTCGAATACACCTCGGTGTCCAGCACCAGGATATTGACGTTTTCGCCGAGCGAGAGGATGTGGTCGAGGCCGCCAAACCCGATGTCATAGGCCCAGCCGTCACCGCCGACGATCCAGACGGATTTTTTCACGAGGTAATCGGCGAGCCCCGCCAGACGGGCCCGAAGATTCTCCGGGATCCGGTTGATCCGGTTGCGGAGCTCCACGACGCGGTCGCGCTGGGCGGCAATCCCGGCTTCGGTGGATTGGTCGGCACCGAGGATCTCCGCCACAAAATCGGCACCGAGAGGATCCCGGAAGGCGGCGAGCAGCTCGTGCGCCTGGGTTTCCTTGTCGTTTACCGAGACCCTGAGGCCAAGGCCGAATTCCGCGTTGTCCTCGAAGAGAGAATTTCCCCAGGCCGGGCCGCGCCCGTCGGTGTTGACCGTGTAAGGGGTCGTCGGGAGATTGCCCCCGTAGATGGACGAGCAGCCGGTGGCGTTCGCGATGATCGCGCGGTCCCCGAATAGCTGGGTCACCAGTTTGATGTATGGGGTCTCGCCGCAACCGACACACGCTCCGGAATATTCGAATAGCGGAGTGAAGAACTGGCTGTCCTTCACGATATCCGTCTTCAGGCGGGTGCGGTCGGGGGCCGGCAGGGACTCGAAGAATTCGAAGTTCAAACGCTCCTTATCGCGCAGCGGAGCCTGCGGGGCCGCGTCGAGTGCCTTGTGCTTGGCGTTTGTCTTATCTTTTGCCGGACAGACGTTGATGCAGAGGCGGCAGCCGGTGCAGTCCTCCGGAGCGACCTGGATCGTGTAGCGCTGGCCGCTGATGTCCGGAGACCGGAATGCCACCGATTGGAACGTCTCCGGCGCGCCGGTGAGAGCCTCTTCGGGATAATACTTGGCGCGGATGGCGGCGTGCGGGCAGACGATCACGCACTTATTGCACTGAATGCAGAGCGCCGAATCCCAGACCGGGAGCTCCTGGGCAAGGTTGCGTTTTTCCCACTTGCTGGTTCCTGTCGGCCAGACACCATCGGGAGGAAAAGCGCTCACGGGGAGTTCGTCGCCGCGGCCCGCCAGCAGGGTTCCGGAAACCTCACGGACAAATTCCGGAGCCTCAACCGGGATCGGGAACGGACGCGGCATCGTCGCCGTGACTTGAGAGGGAACAACGACCTCATGGACGCCCTCGACTGACTTGTCGACGGCGTTCCAGTTTTTCTGGACGAGGTCGGCACCTTTGCGGGCGTAGCTTTTCTCGATGGCGTTCTTGATTTCCGCGATTGCCTGATCCAGCGGAAGGATGTCGCAGAGCGCGAAGTAGGCGACCTGCATGATCGTGTTGATGCGCGCGCCCATGCCGGTCTCCCGGGCGATCTTGTAGGCGTCGATGACGTAAAATTTCAGCTTCTTCGCAATGATCATCTCCTGCGTTTCGTGCGAAAGATGGTCCCATGCGGCGTCAGCCCCATGCGGGGTATTGAGGAGGAAAATCGCACCCTCGCGTGCGGCTTCGAGGACCGGCTGCTGCTCGAGGAGGTGATACTGATGGCAACCCACGAAGTCGGCCGATTCCACCAGATATGGCGCATGGATCGGCTCCTTACCGAACCGGAGGTGCGAGACCGTGACCGCGCCCGCCTTTTTCGAGTCGTAGACGAAATACGCCTGGGCGTGGAGGTTCAGCTTCTTGGCGATGATCTTGATCGTGTTCTTGTTCGCTCCGACCGTGCCGTCCGAGCCGAGACCGAAGAAGACCGCCTGGTTGAATTTCTGGCCAGGAAGCCGGAAGTCCCTGTCATACCGGAGGGAAAGACCGCTGACGTCGTCCTCGATGCCGACCGTGAATTCCTCGCGTGGCGACTCCGCCTGCATCTCGGCAAACACAGCCATTGCCATCGCCGGGGTGAATTCTTTCGATGCAAGACCGAACCGGCCCCCCGTGACGCGTGGGAGGGTCGGCCATTTTGTTGCGCCTTTGGCGCGAACGACGGATGAAACGTCCAGAAAGAGGGGTTCTCCTGGCGCTCCGGGCTCCTTTGTGCGGTCGAGCACCGTGATGTGCTTTACGCTTGCCGGGAGGGCGTTGAGAAATGCCCAGCTGTCAAACGGACGATACAGCCGGACCTGCAGCACGCCCGTGCGCTGGCCGGTGCTGTTCAGGTGTCGGGATGTCTCGCGCAGCGTCTCCCCGCCGGAGCCCATCACCACAACAACACGATCGGCCTCGGGGTCTCCCGTGTAGTCAAAAAGGTGATATGTCCGGCCGGTGAGCGAAGCGAAGCGGAACATGGCTTCCTGCACGATGCCGGGCAGTGCCGCATAGAATGGATTGGCCGCCTCCCGCGCCTGGAAGAAGGCGTCCGGGTTCTGTGCGGTGCCTCGGATGCTCGGATGGTCGGGCGTCATCGCGCGCTTCGCATGGGCCTGGATCGCGGTCTCGTCCATCATCGCCCGCAGGATGTCGTCGGAGAGGATCTCCAGATCGTTGATTTCGTGCGAGGTCCGGAATCCGTCGAAGAAATGGAGGAATGGAACGCGCGATGGAAGGGTGGCTGCGTGCGCGATGCAGGCCAGGTCGTGGGCTTCCTGCACGCTTGCCGAGGAGAGCAGCGCGAAGCCGGTCTGGCGCACGGACATCACATCCGAGTGGTCGCCGAAGATGGAGAGCGCATGGGTTGCGAGCGAGCGAGCCGTCACGTGCATGCAGAACGGGATCAACTGTCCCGCCAGCTTATACATGATCGGGATCATCAAAAGCAGACCCTGGGATGCGGTGAATGTGGTCGAGAGGGACCCGCCCTGCAGCATCCCGTGCACAGCGCCCGCCGCGCCCGCCTCGGACTGCATTTCCACGATTTTCGGGACGTGGTTCCAGAGGTTTTGCGTCCCCTTGGATGCCCATTCGTCGGAGATTTCCCCCATCGGAGTCGAGGGGGTGATCGGGTAGAGCGCGATCGTTTCGCTGAGCCGGTAGGCGACATACGCCGTCGCCTCGTTTCCATCCATACTCCGCCTTGCTCCGCCGTTTTGAGTCTGCATGGTAGTATAAGTTGCGCTAATACATGCATGTGTAAAGGAAAAACGCCGTTTCCTTCTGGCTGCCCGTCGGGTGCGCTGGTCTAATCGCGGAATGATTGAAGTGCATGTGCTGGCCAGTGGGAGTTCCGGAAACGCTTTGCTGATCCGGAGCGGAGGCTGCTCGGTGCTTGTGGATGCGGGCCTGAGTGCGCGGCAGCTTGCGCTGCGTTTGGAGGCCTGCGGCGTGAGCACGGCATCCCTCTCCGGAATCCTCCTCACGCATGAGCACGGCGACCATACCCGCGGGCTCAAGGTGCTGCTCTCCGCGCACCGTGTTCCCGTTTTTGCCACCCCGCTAACGGCCGATCACCTGAAGCGGGCCGGCGTGGGGGCGGACTGGAACTTTTTTTCCAGCGGGGCGGCGTTCCCCCTCGGCGATTTCGAGGTGCTTGCCTTTTCCGTGCCGCACGACGCGGCCGACCCGGTGGGTTTTGTGCTGCGCTCCGGAGGCACTTCGTTTGCCGTCTTGACCGACCTTGGCTACGCGACCAGGCAGGTTGTGGAATCGGTGCGCGGCGTCACGGCCATGCTCATCGAGACGAACCACGACGAGGCGCTGCTCCAGCAGGATACCAAGCGGCCCTGGTCGGTGAAGCAGCGGATTCTCTCCCGGCACGGGCACCTTTCCAACGCGGCTGCCGCCGCGTTGGTCGCGGACGTGGCGACAGACGGCCTCACGCACGTGTTGCTCGGCCACCTCAGCAGGGATTGCAATTCCCCGGATCTGGCCGTTGGTGTCGTGGATTCCTGCCTTCAGGCAAAAGGCCACCGGCATGTGAAAGTCCGCTGTGCATCGCCGGAGGACGGCGCTCCTGTGATGACGGTATCTGTCTGACCGGTCAATCCACCCTTGCGGAGTCGGGATCGCCGAAGAGTTGGCGGTAGCCCTGTGCCCAGATCAGATAGGCGAGGGGAGCCGTCGCGAGTATCCCGACACAGCAGAGGATGATGCCGCTCATTCCCACGAGGCCGACCAGGATCATGAGCCCGAAGGCGGAGAACCAGTTGGAGTGAATGGTTTTCAGCGCTGTGGTGGTCGCCTCCCAGAAGCCGATTTTCCGGTCAATGATCAAAGGGAAAACAAACTGGAATCCGATGCAGAGGTAGATGGCAATGATTACGCAGAGCGCGGCCGCGACCATCAAAGGAACCTCCGACTTGGTGGTGGATGTCACGAAAATTGCCGGGGCGATAAAGACCGCCATAAGGACAAAAATCGCAATGACCTGGACCAGACCGGCAAGCAGGAGCTGAATCCAGTTCGACGACCGGAACCCGGCAAACAGGTCATCCATGTTCGCTTTCGTTCTCAGGGCTGATACGAAAAAATACAAGTATCCTGGCCACAGGATGTATGATGCCGCCATGGAGATGACGGCGAAAAACAGAAGAACTCCGACCGAGCCGATCAGCAACAAAGGATCCGCGCCTTTTGGTCCGGTGAATTTCTCCAAGAGCACCTGGGAAAGTTGCGCGGGCAATTGCACAATCACCGACAGTACAAAGAAAACAAGTGTCGATACGACGCAGACGCCCCAATTCTTCGCGAAGCACTCCCATCCCTTGGTGAGGCATTCGTCAAAGCGAATCTTACCCGGCTTCATCCGGTTCGGTTCAAGGTTTTTGAATCTTTCAGGAACCCCGATCTCCACGGGTGCGGCTCCCGGCGGCGGCAGATTTTCAAAGCTCGAGAGCGGCTGCCAGGACTCCATTCCCTCCTGCCAGGCCAGGTCGCCCGGGAGGAGTTTGCCGCTATTCAGGGCATTAGAGGCTTCCTGCTCGGTGAATTGGCCGAGGCTTTCCCGGTCACGGTTGACGAAGATCATGCCCATGATGCGCGAAGAATACGCAGATTGTCCGCCTGCCGTCAAACCCGCGTAAGCTGCGGATGAATTATCGATTCAAAGCGGAATGCCCCAGGCTTCAGGCAGATCTTCGCGGTGGCGGTCATAATGGCGCGAGAGGAATCCGGATTTATCCGCGGCCTCGCAGTTCTCAATGATGTCGTCGAAATAGAGCGTCCTGGCCGGATCCACGTCGAACCGCTCGGCCGCCAGGGCAAAGACTTTGGGATCCGGTTTCATGAGGCCGATGCGGTAGGAGTAGAGCCCGTCGCGGAAGATTGAGAACACATCGAATTCCCGTGTGATGAACCCGTGGTGGATCTCACCGATATTCGAGATCAGGAAAACCGGGACGTGTTCCGCCAGTCGTCGCGCGAGGGCGGTCATGACCGTATTTTCCTCGAAGATATCCTCCCAAACCGCGACGAAATCCGCCTCGTCGCCGGTGTCGTGGAACTCTGCGCGGACCGAGGATAGGAACTCCGCCCGCGAGGTGTGTCCGAGCTCGAACTCGTGGCAGAGGGTGGTGATCCGCGCGCGATCCGGCGGGGCGGCAAGGCGGTTTTTCGCGACCAGTCGGTTCGCGGCTTTCATGTAATCGAAAAATACGAGGACGTTTCCGATATCGAATATGGCGGCTTCAATTTTCATTTGATGAGGGACGCAAGGAATCGGGCTGCGGTGCGGGAGGAATCCGGGCGGCTGAGGCGTGTGGTGGCGGCGAGTCGCTCGCGGTAGAGGCTGCCCCCATCAGCGAACGTGCGACGGACAGCATCGGCGATTGCGGTCGGCGTCGTTGCCAGTTCGCCGGCTCCGCTTTCTATGATCAGACGGGCATTTCCCTCCTCCTGGCCGGGGATGATCTGGGTGATGATCATCGGGGTTCGTGCGGCGAGTGCTTCCTGCACGGTGGCTCCGCCCGCCTTGCTGATGAGAAGGTGGCTCCGCCGGATCAGGTTCGGGATCTCGGGCGTCCAGCCATGGATCTCCAACTCCTCGTTGCGCTCCGCCGACATGGTCTTCAAGGCCCGCGCCAGATCCTCGTCCCGGCCGACTGCAACCGTGAGGCGGATTCCCTCCAGGCTCAGGAGCTCGCCTACGATCGCGGGGGCAAGGTGGTGTGCCGAGTTCACCATGAAAAACACCTCGTATATGGAATCCCCGCGCGGCGTCGGGGGCTCGGCAAATACCAGAGGAACAGGAAATCCGGTCACCTGGATTTTTTCCGGCGATACCCCGGCGGTGCGCATCACCCCGGCGGTGGCCTCATTGGCAACAAGGAAGCAGTCGCTTTTGCAGCGATACCAGACCGAGTTGACCGTGAGGGAATCGGTGACGATTGTGGCGAGCAGCGCGTCTCCGGCATCCCCCTTCCGCCGCATCAGATCGAGCAGGTGGCCGTAGCCCGGATAGGTGCTCACAATCACGTCGGGATTCTGCTCCGTGATCAGCCCGGCGAGCCGGCGGGCGGCGCGGCCGAAGACGCCGATTCCGCTCCCCACGACGGAGGTCTTGTCGAGCAGGAAAAAAACCGCGCTCCAGAGCGCGGGCACATGGTTGATGGCGAACAGATAAAGCCGTTGAACCAGCCGGTTCATCCATCCATAGGCCTCGTTAAAAACGTCATGGACCTCCGCGGAGACACCCCCTTCCTTCAGGGCGGCCGCAAGGTTCCGGGCAGCGGCATTGTGGCCCTCCCCGAATCCCGCCGTGAGGATGAGGACGTTCTTCAGAGCCATTTCTTGCGCTTGAAGAATAGGAGCATGCCCACAACCATGCTCAGGCAGACAGCCCAGAAAAACACGTATCCGAACGGCCAGTTCAGCTCCGGCATGTTCCACTTCGAGTCGGTGTTGAAATTCATTCCGTAGACGCCGGCGAAAAACGTGAGCGGGATGAAGAGAACGGTCACCACCGTGAGCACGCGCATGATCTCGTTGGTCCGGAATCCCAGGCTCGAGAGGTAGAGGTCCATGAGTCCGGCGGTGAGGTCGCGGTAGCTTTCGATGATGTCGATGATCTGCGTGACATGATCGTAGCAGTCGCGGAGGAAGACCTGCGTCTCGCGCCCGATCAGGCCGGTGTCGTCACGTATGAGAGAGTTGAAAATCTCACGGTGCGGCCAGGCGGCCCGCCGAAGGTGGAGGAGCAGCCGCTTCGCCTCGTAGAGCTTTTTCAGTGAGGCGCGGGTCGGCTTGTCCAGAAGTTCCTCCTCGACCGACTCGATCGAGTCACCGACCGATTCCAGCACGGGAAAAATCTGGTCTACCGTCGCGTCGAGGAGCGCATAGGCGAGGTAGTCAGCCTTCATTTTGCGCGCATACCCCCGGCCTGCCCGGAGCCGTGCCCGGACATGCTCGAACACGTCATGCCCGCACTCCTCCTGGATCGTGATGACAAAATAATCCCCGAGAAATAGGCTGACCTGCTCGAAGGCCAGCTGGCTGGACTCATCGAAGTAGATCATCTCGCTGACGATGAAGAAGTGGCTGGTGAAATGTTCAACCTTCGGCCGCTGGGCCGTGTTCAGCACATCCTCCAGAGCGAGCGGATGGATGTGAAAGTGATCGCTCAGCTTGCGGAGGAGTTCGATATCTCCCAGTCCGTCGATATTGATCCAGTTGACCTTCTTCGGATCCAGCTTCGGAACCAGTTCCTCGAACGAGTCGAAATCGGACTCCAGAATGCTTTCGGCGTCATACTGGATGAGGCTGATCTCCGCTCGCTTTTTTGACCCTTCCCGCGGAAGGAGGGTGGCGGGCGCTGTGCCGGCTGGCTTGTAGTTGATCCGGATCATGGGCCTTTGGTTTGTGCCCGCCGGATTTTCGCCAGCGGATCACCTGCACGCTGGCCGAGCTGCGGATTTCTGACAACGGAAAAATGGTCCCATCCGCCGGGCCAGTCTCGCGGGGCTTTGCAGGAATCGGTGAGCTTTCCGATGCAGGTGAGATCCGTGCGGGGAAACGGCCATTCCTTCAGCAACCGCGCGGCCCGGCGGGCCGGGACCGCCAGGAGTAGTTCATAATCCTCTCCATCGGTGAGGGCGGCGTCTACCGTGCAACCTTTTCTCGCAGGAAGGCTGGCGAGATCCACCTCGAAACCGCAGCCCGAGGCTCTGGCAAGCCGGGGAAGATCGCTCCCGAGCCCGTCGCTGATGTCCATCATCGCATGCGGGCGGAGTTGGCTGGCAAGCCATCGGCCTTCCGCCAGCCGCGGTTCGAAATCCAAGTGATGGCCTGCCAGTGTCCCGCCGAGCCGTCCTGTGACAAATAGCAGATCGCCCGGACGGCCGCCGCTTCGCAGCACCGGACGCGCACCATCCATCGTTCCTGTCAAAGCGATCGAGATCGCGATCCCGCGCGGTTGGCGGGAGATTTCTCCGCCCGCGACCGCCACGTGAAATTTGCGGGCGGCACGCCGGATCCCCCGGTAGAATGCCTGCCAGTAGGCCCCGTCAACATCTGGCGGAGAAAAAATGGTGACCAGCGCGAATTTCGGAATCCCCCCCATCGCGGCGATGTCGCTGAGCGGCCGGCAGATTGCCTTCCAGCCGACGCGGGCGGGTTCGTGACGGCGCAAAAAGTGAACGTCCTCCACAACGCAGTCGGTTTTGAGAAGAACGAGCTGCTTGCCCTCCCGCACGACCGCGCAATCATCGCCCGGTCCGATAACGAGATCCCGGTGCCCCGCCAGTCCGCGCAGGATTTTCCGGAGCAGCGCGCCTTCGCTTTTCATTTGAAAAAATCCGCCCACGTGAGCGCCCCGACGATATTCAGTGCGTTGAATGTCGCGTGCATCCCCACCGGCGCCCACAAAGAACCGCAGCGTTCGTAAAGAAGAGCAAGCCCGGTCGCCAGAATCAGCAGCCCGGGAAGGGATGGGACATGTCCGTGAATCAGGGCGAACAAGACGGCCGTCACCGCAATGGCGGCGGGTCGTCCCCAGTGCGACCGGAGCACCCCGTAGAGGCAGCCGCGGAAAATCAGCTCCTCCGTGACCGGCGCGGCAAGGACGGCCACCGCGAAGACGGCCGCCCGGTCCTGCCATCCCTTGCTGTGCAAAAGGAAGTCCACGATCGGCTGGGGGCTTTGTTCCGGCCCGGCGAGAAAGTAGATGACTGTTTGCACAAGAAATATCGGTGGCAGGAACATCAGCATCCAGCCGCCCACGGTCTTCCATCCCCATCCGCGCGTTTTCAGCCCGAATGCGCTCACCAGGTCGAAGCCGCGGAATACAAGAATCCCCATCACCAGGCAGATCAGGCCGGCATACAACGCAAACCCTGTGAGCACGCCGCCCAGATCGATTTTTCCCTGAGGACGTCCGAAGGATTCCGCAGCCATGGCCAGAAAAAGTGCGACCAGCCCCCCAGACAGGACGCCTTCCGGCCATCCCCAAGGAGCTGTTGGAAATCCGCAGGGATTCGAGAGTGCGAGCGGTAGGGCGCGCCGGAATGCCAAGGCGGCAAAAACCGTCGTGATTCCCAGAATGAAAAACTGCGCGAACACGCGGAGATCGTTAACGGATCGACGGGAAAACTTCCAGCCCGGTTATCCGGGCGTTCCTGAGGCCTGCTTCAGCGGGCGCACCGGCGAGGTGTTGAGCGTCCGGACGCGTTCGTGGATGCCGGGAGCGATCTCGGGCTGGCGGGCGTAGGCCATCGCGAACATCTCAAGCCGGGCGTCGATATTATCCACGAAATGGAGGGCCATGGCTTCCGGGGTTTTCGGCTCGACCGGGGAGCCGAACTGAAGCTCCCCGTGGTGGGATGCGACGAGGTGAAGAAGGTGCAGCCGCACATCCTCGGAAGCCGGCTCGATCGATTTCCACTCATCCAGAGGCATCTTCCGCCAGAGCGAGTTCACGAGTTCGACCCCGATGCTGATGTGCCCGAGCAACTCGCCGCGAAGCTCGCGCGGGATTTCAAATCCCATCTCGCCCGGGCACATCTCCCACAATTTCCCCGTGTCATGGAAAAGCACTCCCGACAGAAGGAGGTCGTGGTGAAGATTTTGATAAACTCCGCACAGGGCATCCGCCGATCGCATCATCTGCGCGGTGTGGCGGAGCAGGCCGCCGCGATGCGCATGGTGGTTCACCCGGGCCGCCGCCGCCCGGCGGAACCGGTCGCCATGTTCGTCGAGAAAAAGCAGGCAAAGCGCCCTGAGGCGCGGATCCTCCATGCCTTCGCAGAATTTCCGGACATCCGAGAAGTCCCGTTCAGCGGCCGCAGCCTCCTCCGCGCTGCCCGCGAAAAGCCCGGCTGCGTCCTCCGCGCGGAGCGGCTTCATCCGCCACCGCCGCCCGTCGAGCCCGAAGCTTCCATTGATGAGAAACTCCCCCTCGATCTCCACGCAGGCCCCGCGGTCGAGTTCCTCGCAGGAATCAAATGCAGCCGTGTCAGTCCAGGCCCGCAGCGTCATGACATCGGAGGCATCCCGGAGCTTCACCTCCCAATAAGGTTTGCCGTTTGCGGAATCCTTTCTGGTCAGTTCCTCGACCTGCCCGCGCACCCGCGCGGAGAGCGGTCCCGTGCGGCAATCCTGTCGCAATTGCGAAATCGTGCGTCTGGAGTCGTCAGACATTCCGCCCATGATGATCACCCGCCCCCCAAATTGTCCAGCCCCGCGCCCGCAACCACCCATCGCTCGCGTTTCCGCATTACATAACTTTGATGCGGCCGCATCAAAGTTATGTAAATGAATAGGAGGGAAGGGGGATGGTTTTTAGGAGGTGATGCGAATATTTGGTCCGCATTTTGGTTGTGGTGGGTTATGCTTCCCGCATGTCGGAAATTCGCATCGGTATTTTCGGGGCTTCGGGGTTTGTGGGGAGTGTATTACGCCGGCATGCGGCCAGCGCGGGGATGGAGGCGGTTTGCTTTTCGCGTCGGGAACAGCCCGGGTTCCGCGTGTTTTCCGGAAGCGGGGATTTCTCCGGTCTGGATGCGGTCGTCAACCTCGCGGGGGAGCCGATTCTCGGGCTGTGGACCGCGGAGCGGAAGAGGAAGATTCTCGAGAGCCGGGTCGCCGGGACGAGACGGATTGTCGAAGCGATCCGGGGGACTTCGGTCCGCACGTTGATCAATGCTTCGGCGGTCGGAATTTACGGAGACACGGGAGAACGGGAGGTTGATGAATCTGCGCCCGCCGGGGACGGGTTTTTGGCGGAGACATGCCGGGCATGGGAGTCCACTGCAATGGATGCTGCTGCGGGCGGGACCAGAGTCGTGATCGTGCGCATCGGGTTTGTGATCGGGGAGGGCGGAGCGTTACGGATGATCCGGCCGCTGTTCCGGGCAGGTCTTGGTGGAAATCTCGGATCCGGCCGGCAATGGATGAGTTGTGTTCACGTTGAGGACGTGGCTGGAATGATCCTCTGGGCGTTTCGGAAGCCGGACGTCTCCGGACCGGTGAACGCCGTCATGCCGGAGCCGGTGAGGAATTCCGCATTCACACGGGCGCTGGCCGCATCTGTGCACCGCCCCGCAATTTTTCCGGTTCCGGCATTTATCCTGCGCCTGGCACTCGGGGGGCTTTCACACGTGATGTTGGACAGCAGTCGGGTTCGTCCGGCGGTTGCGTTGGGACTCGGGTATCCATTCAAATTTCCTGTCCTCCCCGCCGCCCTGGAGTGCGCAAACACGAAGAAATAGCAACGGATCTGGCTTCCCATGCGCGGCGCTCATTTGTAGGTTTTCAAGCGCATGGACAAGAGATCGAAAATTTTTGTGGCCGGGCACCGGGGGATGGCCGGAAGCGCGATTGTGCGGCGTCTGCAGGCTTGCGGGTATGAGAACCTGATCCTCCGCACGCGCAAGGAACTGGATCTTCTGGACCGTTCTGCAGTCAGGAATTTTTTTGAAGCCGAGCGACCGGAGGTGGTGGTGGATGTGGCAGCGCGGGTTGGTGGGATTGTGGCAAACTCGGAAAAGCCCGTGGAGTTCCTGCTCGAAAACCTGACGATCCAGAACAACGTGATCAGCTCGGCCGCGGATTTCGGGACACGGAAGCTTCTCTTCCTCGGCAGCTCCTGCATCTACCCGAAATTCGCCCCGCAGCCGATTTCCGAGAGCGCGCTTCTCACCGGCGAGCTTGAGCCGACAAACGATGCCTACGCGCTTGCAAAAATCGCCGGGGTCAAGCTCTGCCAGGCCTACGCGAAGGAATACGGGAAGAACTTCATCTCCGCGATGCCGACGAACCTCTACGGACCGAACGACAACTTCGACCTCCACACATCCCACGTCCTGCCGGCCCTCATCCGCAAGGTCCACGAGGCGAAACAGTCCGGCGCGAAGGAGATCCCGATCTGGGGAACGGGAAGTCCCCGCCGCGAGTTCCTTCATGTGGACGACCTGGCTGATGCGTGTGTGTTTCTCCTCGAAGACTACGATGCTCCCGAAATCGTCAACATCGGATGCGGTGAGGATGTCACGATCCGCGAGCTGGCGGAGACGGTCTGCGAAGTGCTCGGGTTTCAGGGAGGCCTTGCGTTCGACACGTCCAAACCCGACGGCACGCCGCGCAAACTTCTCGACATGACGAAACTCTTCGCACTCGGATGGAGACCGAAGATCTCCCTCCGGGATGGCATCCGCAACGCCTACGAATACTTTCTCGGCACACAGGCGAAACCCGCCTGAACGGCCGTTGACTGCCACGTGCCAAGGCCACCCGGATTTTCCCGGGCTCAGGCCGGGCGCGCTTTTTCCAGAACGAGGCGGGTTCCGCGTGCCTGCGGGAGGTAGGCCACCCGGTCGAATGCCTGGCGGATGATGTGAACGCCCAGCCCGCCGGGACGGATGTCCTCGAGCGCCCGGCTCTTGATTTTTGCCGGATCGCACTTCCTCCCGTAGTCGCGGAGGACGAACCGGATTTTGTCCGACAGGGAACTCATCTCTAAGCGGACCGGCTTGCACTGGTGACCGTAGGCGTGGCGGATGACATTGGTGCAGGCCTCATCGAGGGCGAGAACCATCAGTTCCGAGGCGCAATCGTCGAAGCCGTTCGCGGAGAGAAACGATCTCACCCGCGCGCGGACGTCCGCCAGGTGGCATGTGTCGCTGGTGAAACAGACCTTGTCCGTCATTCGAATCCTCCTGCAAGAATGGTGAGGTCGTCGAGCTGGCGGCCGGTGCCCCGGTGCCGGCGTTCGGCCAGCACGATCCGGTTGACAAGCTCCTCCGGCGAGACGGCAGGCCCGGAGGCCGCCTGCGCCAAAGACTCGTCAAAAAGGATATCGGTGCCCTGGCGGCGCGATTCGCTGAGTCCGTCGGTGTAAACCACAAGCCGGTCGCCCGGATCGAGGACCACCGTCCCATGGGCGTATTCGACCTTCGGAAGAATCCCGATCGGCATCGCTCCCGGAGTGTCCAGCTTGCAGACGCTGCCATCGGCTTTTGCAAGCAGGGGGAGGCAGTGCCCCGCGCTGGCGAGCTCAACGCGGCGTTTCGCCGGATTCATCTTCCCTATCAGCGTGGTGATGAACATTCCCCGGATGATGTTGGCATGGAGCGTCTCGTTCAGGAGGGCGAGCGCCTTCGAGGGGGTGGTGGCGGAACCGAAGACGAAATGCATGGCGCTCAGCGTCTGCGCCATCAAGAGTGCCGCCGAGATCCCCTTGCCCGAGACATCGCCAACCGCAAAATAGATCTCGCCGCGTCCCCCGGGGAACACGCCGTAAAAATCCCCGCCCACGTTAGCCGCGGGAGCATTGTATGCGGAAAAGCACGCGCCCGGGATGCGTGCCGGAATCGCCCGGGAGAGCAGCTCTCCTTGGATCTCCGCAGCGATCGCGAGGTCCCGGTCCGTCCGTTCCTGCGCCCGCATCCTTTCGACCGCCCGCAGCTTTTCAATCGCGATCGCGGTGAGGTTCACATACGCGCAGAACCCCTCCAGATCATCCTCATCGAATGATTGCTTTTCGCGAGGGTTGAGGATTTGGAGAACGCCGATCATCTGCGAATCCCGCTTCAGCGGCGCGCACAGGATCGATCGCGTGGTGAAGCCGGTCATCCGGTCAGCCTCCTTGAAAAACCGTTCATCCTTGTAGGCGTCCGGGATGACAAGCGGTTTGCCGTGTTCGAGCACCCAGCCCGCGATCCCCTTGCCGCGAGGCACCGTCAACTTCGGCTCGACATAGCCGCTTTCACCGCGCGTCGCGATGGAAAGTTCCAGATTGCCCGACTCGGAATCCATGAGGAACAGCGAGGCTGCCTCGGCAAGGAAGACCCTCCGCGCCACATTCAGAATCTCGCGCAGCAGCTCCCCGTAGTCGGTGATCGAGTTGATCGCGGCGCTGACCTCAACGAGTCCTTTGTAAACCTGGAGAGATTTTCGCAGAGCTTCCATGTCATCGGACATAGGTGTCACCCTCCCACGAAAGACAACCTTTTTCCAGAACTTCCCCGCTGCGGCTACTCGGGAACGGCGGAGAGCACTTCATCGAGCGCCCGCTCGAAATCTTCAAGGCCGGTGCTCGGTATGATGACGGTGTTCCGGCGTCCATGGGCTTCCTCTGTGATCCGCAAAAACCGTCCGCGTTCGTTCTCGCGGAATTCGATGAAGAAGTGTTTGCGCTCAACCTGAAGTTCGCGCGATTCGAGGATCGTGTCCATGTAGGGCTCGTTGGGAGAGACGGTTATTAGAATGCATGCCAGCCCAGCAGCACAACAGAAAAGTGACGGCCGAGGATTTTGCAGGGCGACTGCTATTGCTTCTCCAATGTGGCCCAGGCTGGAGGCGGGGCTTCGAAATGGAGGAGTTCTTTGGTCAGGGGGTGAATAAACGAGATTTTCCACGAGTGGAGTTCGAGCGGGGGCTGGGATGGGTCGAGGGTCATGGCCGAGCCGAGTGCTCCGTTGGCGAGGTAGGCAGGATCGCCGCAGATTGGAAATCCAAGTTGCCAGAGATGGATGCGGATCTGGTTCGTGCGGCCTGTCATCGGGCGGACTTCGAGCAGCGCGGTGCCATCGGCATGGCGCTGGATGACGCGGAAGTCCGTGCGTGCGGGCAGGCCGCATTCCTCATCCACGCAGCGCGAACCGATTTTACCGGGTTCCGAGCTGATCGGCGCATCGCAGGAAAACACGTCCTGGCCGGGATGGCCGTGGATGCATGCGAGATAGACTTTTGCGATCCGTCCTTCGGAAAATTGCGGATGGAGAAGCTTGGAAAAGTGGCGGGTGCGGGTCCAGACGATGACGCCTGTGGTATTCGCATCGAGCCGGTGGGCGGGACGCGGGCGCTGCGGGGCATAGGCGTGCGCCAGGAAGTGCTGGAGGGTGTTCTTGTTGAACCGTCCGCTCGGGTGCACGGGGAGGGGAGCCGGCTTGTCCATGACGATGAGAGCTTCATCTTCGTGCAGGATGCGGATGCCGGCATTCACGGACGGTTCGACGATTCCCGGCATGTGAAAATCATATTTTTCACCGGCGCGGACAATCCGTGATCCATTGACTGTCGTGCCATCGACGGTTTGGAACCGTCCATCGGCGCAAAGGGCATCCCACTTTTCTCTGGAGTGGTGCGGAAAGACGCCGCACAAAAAATCCACGAGCAGACATCCGTCGAACGCCGCGGAAATCAGAACCGGGCGCAGGTTATCATAGGGGACGCTGCCGGGAAGGGGATCAGCAAAATTCCGCAGCGAAGATTCGCGGGCTGCAATCGAAAGCCGCATCTTTTCCTCGCTGGTCCGGAAGCAATACGGGCAGGATGTTCCCGGCACGTAGCGCGCGTCGTTCTGCTCGTCCGCGGTGAGCGGCGATTGGCAGACGTAGCACTGGGCGGAATCCGTCTCCCGGAGCGCCGGGTCGACCCCGACGCGCTGGTCAAAAACAAAACACTCCCCCCGGTAGTGGGCGCCGCCGCATTCCTCGAAATACTTCAGAATGCCGCCGTCAAGCTGGAGGATGTTTTTGAACCCCGCCTTCTCCATGAAAGGACCGGCCTTTTCGCAGCGGATGCCGCCGGTGCAGAACATGACAATCGGGGTCTCTTTCATGTCTTCCGGGAGTTTTGCGACCGCCTCGGGGAAATTCCTGAAGTGGTCGATCCCGAGATCGATCGCGCCATCGAACGTGCCGAGTTTCACTTCGTAGTCGTTCCGGGTGTCGAGGAGGGTAACCGGACGCCCTTCATCGAGCCATTCTTTGAGGGTGGCTGCCGGGAGCTTGGCGGTGGTTCCCGGCTCGATTCCCTCCACGCCGAACGCGATGATCTCCTTTTTAATTCGGACCAGCATGCGGGTGAACGGTTGGTTTGCGCTGATGCTGTATTTCGGGGCCAGACCTTCGAGTCCCGGCACGCTCCGGATATCATCCACCAAGTCGTCCACACGATCTCGCGGACCGGCGACAAACAGATTGATCCCCTCGGTGCTGAGAAGGATCGTGCCTTTCAGATCCTTGCAGCGTGTGAGCAGGCGCTCACGCAGGGGCTTCAGGTTGTCCAGAGGAGCAAAGCAGTAGCAGGATATGTTCGTGATGCCGGACATCGCGGGGACATTGGAGGGAGATCTGCTTGCCCGGCAAGGAGGTTTATTTCCTTAACGCGAAGAATTTTGTTCAAATCCGCCCCGGCAGAGACGAAAAGGGATTCGTGCGACGGACGACTTTGTTTTTCGGGATTTGTTTTCTCTCGTTTTTGTGTCCGCTCTTTGCCGGGCTGGAGTGGGAGACGACGTTCCGCGGGATGGATCCCATGCCGGGGGAGAAGGTGTATGTCGCAACGTTCCCGTTCCGGAATCCGACATCAGAAACCATCAAGATCACCGGCATCCAGACCTCCTGCGGATGCACTTCTGCAAAGGCGGACATCAAGGAAATCCCCCCGGGAGGCAGCGGATCCGTGCTGGTCCGCTTCGATGCCGGAAGCCGCACGGGCGAGCAGGTCAAGATGGCCATCATCCGGACGTCGGACAAAGAAAAGCACAAGCTCATCCTCCGGGTCATTCTTCCCGAGCGTTGACCTCCTTGGACTGGAGACAATTGTTTTGTGTGAGGATTGATATTGGAGGTTAATGGCAGCGGCTTATGGGAGGTGTTTTGCATCGGTCGTTTTTCCGGGATCTGATTCTCATTGTTCTGGCATTCCTGATATCAGTCGCGACCGGCATCCTGGCGAACCGGCTCCGTTCCGACCCGCTGCCTTTCCCCTACCGTGACCGCGCTTCCAGATTGAAGGAGACGGGAGTGAAGGATCCTGCGGTCGTGGCCATGGCGGCAGCCGAAGCCGCCTGGCGGAGTGGCTCGGCGGTTTTCGTCGACGCGCGCGAACCCGATTTTTTTGAGGAAGGCCACATCCCCGGCGCGGTGAATCTGCCTGTATCTGAAATCAAAAAAAGCCTGCCTGCGGGGATTCCCTCCGACAAGTTCTTGATCGTGTATTGTTCCGGCGGTGATTGTGAGGACAGCGGGGTTGTGGCCAGGGCCCTTATGAAAATGGGTTGCCGCGATGTGGCGGTATTTGCCGGCGGATGGGAGGAATGGTCGGCCGCAGGAATTTCCCGATGATCGCGCGTATTCTCCTCGCACTGGTTTTTGTTTCGGCCGGCGTGCTCAAGCTGCCCGATCCGCTCGGGGTTGCCGACGGAATGGCGGCATTCCGGCTACTGCCGGTCTGGGCGATCACGCCACTGGCACTGGGTATTCCGATTTTCGAAATGCTTGTCGGAATCTCGCTGTTTACGAAGCGATTCAGCCGGGCGGGCGCCCTTGCCGCGACCGGGCTCTCGCTGGTTTTTGTTCTCCTGTATGCCTCGGCGGTTGCGCGAGGACTCGATGTCCGGTGCTCGTGTTTCGGGGCTCTGGAGTTCTTCCAGGTCTCGACTGGGGCCGGGCTGGCCCGGGCACTTGCGCTGCTCGGGCTCTCCGCCTGGGTGTATTCGCGGGTCAGCCGGCGAGGCGCTTAAGGCTGTGGAATTCCATGCTGTCCACAAGCGCGAGCCAACTCGCCTCAATGATGTTGTCCGAGACTCCCACTGTGCCCCATGAGGAGTGGCCGTCGGTCGAGACAATGAGGACGCGCGTGCGCGCTGCTGTTCCCCGCGAACCGTCCACGATGCGCACCTTGTAGTCAGCGAGCCGCAGATCGTCGATCCACGGGTAGAACGGGCGCAGGGCTTTGCGGAGCGCGGCATCAAGAGCGTTCACCGGACCATCCCCCTCCTCGACCGTGTATTCTGAAACCCCGTTGACCTGGAGCTTGACCGTGGCCTCGCAGGTGGTGAATCCATGCAGGGCCGAGCGACGGAACGAGCAGTGGTATTCGCGCAGGTCAAAAAGCGGCCGGTGACGGCCGAGCGTGCGGCGCACAAGCAGGTCGAACGACGCATCCGCTGCCTCGAATTCGTATCCAGCAGCCTCGCTCTCCTTCACCTGGCGGAGGATGGCCGCGACCTCGGGCGCGCCTTTTTTAAAATCGAACCCGAGCTCCTTCGTCTTTGCGAGGATGTTGCTCTGGCCCGACATGTCGGAGACCAGGATCGTCTGGGCGTTGCCGACCAGTGCCGGATCCATGTGCTCGTAGCTTCGCGCCAGCTTTTGAACGGCGTGGACATGGAGCCCGCCCTTGTGGGTAAACGCGGCGGGTCCGACATACGGCGCGCGGATGTCCTGTGGAACGTTCGCTAACTCATCAACGAAGCGGGAGAGCTCCCGCAGGCGCGCGAGGTCGGGAACGAGCGACAGGCCCATTTTGACCTGGAGCGTGGGGATGACCGTCGTGAGATTGCAGTTGCCGACGCGTTCGCCGTATCCGTTGACCGTGCCCTGAACCTGGCTGGCCCCTGCGGCAACCGCCGCGAGCGCGTTCGCGACCCCGAGTCCGCTGTCGTTGTGTGTGTGGATGCCGACCGGCCGGCCCAGCGCGGAGATGACCTCTGCGGTGATCCTGCCGACCTCTTCCGGAAGCGAGCCGCCGTTCGTATCACAAAGCACGACGAGATCGGCCCCGGCATCCTGAGCAGCCTTCACGGTTCTCAGGGAATACGCTGGATCGTCCTTGTAGCTGTCGAAGAAATGCTCGGCATCGTAGAAGACCTCGCGGCCGTTTGCCTTCAGGTGGGCGACGGTCTCGGTGGTCACCGAACGGTTTTCCTCCGGAGTGACGTTAAGAACCTCCGTAACATGCAGGAGCCATGTTTTGCCGACGATCGTGACCACGGGCGTCTTCGCATCGAGGAGCGTGCGCACCTGCGCATCGTCCTGAACGGTTACTCCGCCGCGACGGGTGCTGCCGAATGCCGCGATCTTTGCATGCTTCCATTTCTGCTTGGCGGCCTCCTCAAAAAACGCGACATCCCGCGGATTCGACCCCGGCCATCCGCCTTCGATATAGTCCACCCCGAACGCATCGAGCTTCTCTGCGACACGGATTTTATCCAACACCGAGAACGAGATGCCGGTGCCCTGCGTGCCATCGCGCAGGGTGGTGTCGTAGATCGAGAGGCGTTTCATAGAAAGAAATACCCTATGCCTGCACGGCGGCGGGATCAAGCCCAGCGAAGCCGTCCGTGCCAGTGCGTCAAATTGTCAACAAGCAGGCTGAGACTCCTTTTGCTCTATTTCCAGGCGGGAAATGTTTCCAGCAGGCCGCTCAGAATCATCTGGAGGGCGATGGCGGCGACGAGGATTCCCGCGAGGCGGGTGAGGACGTTGATTCCGGTCGGTCCGAGCCACCTGCCGACCGGGAGGGCGGTCCTCAGCGAGAGATAGGTGATCAATGCGGATAGAGCGATGAGGACCAGAAGAACGACGTCGCTGATCCAGAGCGGTCCATGCTGGCCGATTCCCTTGCTGGAAAAAACGATGACGCTGCTGATCGGTCCTGGTCCGGCGAGAAGAGGTGTGCCGAGCGGCACGATGGCGAAGTCACCTGCGGGGCCTGCCGGGGAGGTTTCCGGCTTCGGGGCTTCCAGCACCATTTTCAGGGCGATCAAAAGAATGATGATCCCGCCGGCAATCGTGAACGTGGCGATTTGGATTCCGAATAAATAGAGAATGGCTTTTCCTCCCGCCATAGCTCCGAGGAGGAGTGCAAGAACCGTGAGCGATGCCTTGCGGGCCACCGTCATCCTCGCTGCATCGTCCATGGTGGATGTCCGCGCGAGAAAAAGGGGAATGCCTTCCAGCGGGTTGATCAGGACGACAATCGCGATGAGCGTCTTGAGGATATCGGGGATATCGGGCATCGGGTGGAGAATGGCCCGTGCGGGTCGCTGTCTGCAACACGCAATTGATCGGGCCGGTCAGCGGACTTCGAGCAGGAGGATGAGTTGGCCTTCGCCCCATTGCGGGCCGCGGATGTAAAGAGGCGCGTTGCGGGCGAGGCGCGATTCGGTGGTGAGCAGGAGCGATTTACCGCGGAAGAGCTCGATGCGGACGCGGTAGCAGGCTGACTCCTGTGCCAGCGAGGTGATTTTAAAAAAGAAGTCGCTGCTCGGGACGAGCCAGTCGCTGCTCCATGCGGAGATCGTCTGCTTCTTCTGTCCGAGAAGATACAGCGAGTTGTAGCCGAAGACGTCCCGGATTGTTGGTGCGAAGTCCTGCAATTTCCGAGGCACCTCGCGCGGCGGATTCTCATTTGTGGAGAGAACGAGGGCGGCCCAGATGTTGTCCTCCGCAGCGAGCGGGGAAAGCGATGCCATCAATGCCAGCGCGATCAGGGTTTTCATTGGACCCTTTCATTGGCGGGAATGTGATCGACGCCATCGAGCCAGATCACGGAGGATTTTCCCCCTGCTGCCTGAAACGCGGAAGCCGATACGGACGGATTCGCCGGCGATGCGGAGACAACGGTCGTGGAACTATCACGGGTGTCGCGCGGCAGGAAAATTGCGGTCAACAAAGCCGCTGCGAGCACGCAGAACGCGCCGGCCCAGGCCAGCCTTGCGAGCCCGGCCCGCGGCGGGGGAGTGCCTTCCCGCCTGATCTCCCGGAGGATTTGCGAGTTGAGAAAATCCGGGTGGGGCAGAGGGATCTCGGATGCGGACTGCCTGAGTGTGGATTGGAGCGTGGGCCACATCTTTGCGGTGCGGAGGGTCTCTTCATCGAGAGTGGCTTCGAATGCGAGGCGCTCGTCCTCGTTGAGCGAGCCGTCAAGCCAGCGGTTGAAGCGGGATTCAAAATTCGTCATGGGTTCCTTTCAAGAGGGTCTGGAGGTATCGGCGGGCGTAGTAGAGGCGCGACATGACGGTTCCTGTTGATGTGTTCATCCTCGTGGCGATTTCCTCATAGGACAGCTCCTCGACCTCGCGGAGGATGATGACGGTTCGGTGTTCCGGGCTGAGGGCGGCCAGGGCCTCATCCAGCCGGATTCGCAGGTCGCGGCGGTCCATCCCGACGCCGGGGAGTTCGGGGGCGGAAGGCGTTGTCCGGGAAGCCGCATCCACGGCGAGCTCGGCGTCATCGATCGCACACTGGGGACGGTTCTGCCGGCGGCGGACAATATCGATCGAGGCATTCGTGGCGATCCGGTGGAGCCATGTGCCGAGCGGATGGCGTCCGTCGAATTTTGCGAGCGAGCGCCAGGCCTTGAGGAACGTCTCCTGGGCGACATCCATCGCGTCGTCGCTGTTCCGCAAAATCTGGAAGGCGAGGGCGTAGACGCGCTGGCGGTGGAGGGTGATGATTTCATCGAATGCCCCCGTGTCGCCACGCCGCGCGCGATCCAGCAATTCCTTTTCATGGTCCATAAGGACAACGCGCGGAGGGCGCGCGGAATTCAAATCAACTTTCCCCGTAGCGCTTGCGCCATTCCGCGCGGTATTCGCTCATAAAATCCACGACGCGGTTGCGGATCTTGAATACGTGGCGCCGGGCCGTGTTTGCGCGGCGCTTGTCCAGGAGCCCTGCTTCCTCCAGGCGCGAGGCAGCATCGAGCGCATCGTTTGCGGCTTTGAGCGCGCGCTTGAGGTAGGCGATCGTCATGCCGATCTCGGTCGATTCCTCGCCGCACAGCGCGGCTGCGAGCTTCGCTCCGCAGACCGCGGAGCGGGTCGCGAACCGGACTGCTTCGGGATGGTCGCGAAGGCGCTCGTTGGATTCGATCCAGTTGTTGATCCAGCGGTGCAGGCGCAGGGTATCCTTGTAAATCGGCGAACGGGAAAACTCCTCGAATTCCCCGCCGTCCTCCTCCATCTCGACCATTTCCTCCTCGCAGACGAGCTCGGCGATCTCGTCCATTTCGCGGTCATCCTGGCAGAAGTCCCAGCCCATCTCATGGGCGATCAACTCGTCGCGGTCCGGATGATCGACATATTTTTCGAGGAGGCCGAAATATTTTTCGGTATTCCGGTCCTGTTCCTGGAGGAATCGTTCCCACTGGTATTCGTCCCAGATTTCCTCCGGAAAAATATTGTCGTCATCTGACATTACGAAACCGTTAATTCAGCGGCGCGGGCACTGCAAAGGATTTTTCGACCTGAAGCCTGAGTTGTCCGCAAGCCGCCGCGATGTCGTGGCCTTTTTCCCTGCGGAGGGTGGCGTCGGCACCTCCGTGACGCACGATGGCAAGGAATTCCTCCTGCGCGTCCTGCTCCGGCCGTTCCCACGCCAGCCCTTCCACCGTGTTGTAGGGGATGAGGTTGATTTTCGCGCCGAGCTTCCGGGCGTGTGAGGCCAGTGACTTCGCCTGGGCGGGGGTATCGTTGATGCCGCGGATGAGGATGTATTCAAACGTGAGCTTCTGCTTCTTCCGGGCCGAGTAATCCGCGCATGCGGCCAGCAGTTCCGCCAGTGGATACTTCTTATTCACCGGCATGATTTTTTCGCGCACATCATCGGTCGCGCCATGGAGCGAGATCGCGAGGCGGACCTGGAGCGGCTGAGCTGCGAGCTGCCTGATACCCGGAACGAGTCCGGAGGTGGAGACTGTCATGTGACGGGCGCCGAGCCCGATTCCCCACGGGGCATTGAGGATGCCGATCGCGCGCAGGAGGTTGTCGTAGTTCGCCATCGGCTCGCCCATCCCCATGAAGACGACGTTGTTGATCTTTTCGCCGGATAGCTCCCCGACGCGCACGAACTGGGCGACGATTTCGCCGGCAGTGAGATTCCGCTTCCAGCCGTCGAGCCCGCTCGCGCAGAATTTGCATCCGTAGGCGCAGCCGACCTGGCTTGAGATGCAGATCGTCCGGCGGTCCGAGGCTTCGCCATAAAGCGCCGGGGATGCGGGGATCAGGACGCTTTCGATCATCTGGCCGTCGGACAGGCGGAAGAGGAATTTACGCGTGGTGTCAGCCGAGCCGGTCTCGCGGATTTTTTCCAGCGGGGTGAGAGGCATGCCTTCTGAAAGTTTCGCCCGCAGGCCCGCCGGGAGGTTTGTCATGTCCTCCCATGTTCCTGCGCGTTTGGCGTAAAGCCACTCAAGGATCTGGGCCGCACGGAACTTCGGTTCGCCCATGCCGACCAGCCTGGCTTCCCAGTCGTCTTTGGTGAGCGAGTAGGCTTCCACGGGAATCAGGGCTTCCGGGAGAACGCGTCGTTGTAGATGACCGTGCCGTCCGTCGCGAGAAGCTTCATGAGCCCGAGATAGGACCCGGACGGTCCGTAACACCAGACCGACCAGACGGGTGCCGCGCTACCGCCGCTCTGTTGAAGGGCGAAGCTCACGCTTCCAACCTTCCTGCCGTTCGCCTCCGCGTAACGCTGGGCGATTCCGAATGCGTCCCGCGAATCCACCGAGACCTTGTCCACGGAGACCGGGCTCGCCTGGGAAAAGATTTCGCGGAAGCCAAGGGTCCGTCGGTCCGAGGTGATTTGTCCGTCCGTCACCGTGAGGTTCCGGATGTTGGCATCATCCCCGCTGCGCTGGACGACAAGATACCAGGTGTCCGGATTCGGGTCCGCATTGTCGGCAGAGAGTTTGAGCACGCCGTCCCGGTATTTTGCGGGCAGGTTTTGAAGGCAGGCGAGCGCACCGGCGGGATCCGCGGCGTGAAGTGTCGCAGTCAGGGCAGCAATGGTGATGGCGAGGAAGGCTTTCATATTACCTGAATAGATACCCCGAATTTCGTTGCGGAACACCATTTTTGATTCAGACCGGAGATGCTTGGTTTTTGCATCCATTCGGTTTTCTACTTGCTTTCCGGACGATTTTTTGTGGTAAGTCGGTGGTATGAAAGCAGCAGCTGCCCTCCTGATCACACTCTTATTTGCGCTGTCCGCCCACGCGGACATCCAGGCTCCCCCTGCGTCCGATCAGGGGCCAACCCGGAAACTCGGCCGCGGCCTGAGTAATATCGCCTTCGGCGTCACCGAGATTCCTGATCAAATGGCGGCAGTCAACTACGCCGAGGGGAATTCCGCCGCGTGGAGCTACGGGCTTGTTCGCGGGGTGGGGCGGTTTTTCGCACGTCTCGGCTACGGAATTTACGAGGTCGCGCTTTTCCCGTTCCCGACCCACAAGGGCACCTACTACCCTCCCTACCGCAGCGACATTCCGTGGATCAATTCCGGATATGAGGAATTTCCGCCGGAGCTCGGCTTCAATACCCGTTACAACTACGTGCGCGATTACCAGCGTGATCCGAACTGACGGGCTGGGATTTTCAGCCGCCGGTGCCTGATGCGCCGGCGGCTTTTTTTTGTGCTTTCGCCGGGCGCCATTCGAGCTCTTTTGTTCCCGAGAGCTGATTTTCCCGGCGCGCCAGAAGAAACAGATAATCCGAGAGGCGGTTGAGAAATACGAGCGGCTCCCGAGCGGCGGGCGCTTCACTGGGGATCGAGCAGGCCTCGCGCTCTGCGCGCCGGGCGATCGCCCGGGCGACGTGGATGTGTGCTGCCGCCCGGGATCCGCCCGGAAGGACAAAGCAGTCGAGGTCTGGCAGCTTTCCTGCGAGAGTGTCCATTTCCTTTTCGATCCAATCAATCGTCTCCTCAGTGATGCGCGGGGTCTGCCCCGGTTTGAGAATGGTGGCAAGGTCCGCACACAGATCGAACACAAGCCGCTGGAGAGCAATGAGTGAGGTTTCGATTTCTCCTGCGGGCGAGGAGGCGGTCGCGGCACCCAGAGCACAGTTCATTTCGTCCAATGCTCCATACGCGGCCACTCGCGGGTGGTTTTTCGGGACCCGTTGCCCGGAGAAAAGGCTCGTTTCGCCGGCATCACCGGTTCCCGTGTAGATTTTCATGGACGCCCAATGCATCGCACGGATGGCAGGAAGCGCCAAGCCGGAAATCTGTTGCTACCAGTCGGCGTTCGATCCGCGGGTATCGAGGTGGGTGAACCCGGAGTAGCGGCCGATGCCGCCTTTGAAAAGGCCCTGTTTGCGCATGTCGCGGGCCGTGGCGGCAACCTTGCGGGGCGAGGAGTTGAACCTTACGTCGATCGCATTGTTGCGCATGTGGTAGGAATTGCTCTTCGCGCCGGGGCAAGTTGCGTTGTAGGCCGGGCAACGGTAAACCGAGAGGACTTCGCCGACCGGTTCGCCCAGGCGCACCGCCACCTTGTCGAGCGTCAGGAGCGTGGTCCGGATGTTGCTCCAAAGCTGACGCGGAGGCAGCGTGTTGTGAATGCGTCCATGGGCTTTCGCATGCGTGTTCATGATATCCTGCACGGAAATTTTCTTGAGCCCGATCCGGCTCAGGAATTTCCGGTAGGCGTCGCCGTTCGACCCGAGAACCCCGCGGAGCGAAGGAGGGACGCTGCTGTTGTCGCTTGCGCCCGGATCCAGACCGCGGAGGACGTCCATGACATTCCACATGGCATCCGCCTTTCCGGCACCCATCAAAAGCCCGGTGCCAGTGCACAGGATCAGCCCGAAAAGCCGCCGGCGTGGGATGTCAAATTCACGTGTCTCCATTCGTCAAAAAGTAAAAAGAAAGCACATTTCTCCGGATCGCAAAGTGATTTTTCAATAAAAAACGAGCAAATGGCGTGCCATTAGTGCGGCCATATTAATGGCAAAAGCACCATTTCTTATATGATCCGGAGCGGGCAAGCCTGAATGCGACGCCTTAAAATCTTTGCTTGCGCGCAAAAAAACATCGCCGTCTGAAAATTGATACGCTACGCGGGAGGAGGTGAATTTCTGGAGATCCATCGGGGGGTATTGCAAAGGGCTGTGGTCTGCAGCCTTGTGTCTGGCGATGATTTCCGTCGCGCGCGGTGCTGCAACCGATGGCGGCACGATGCGTCCTGTGGCCGACATGTTCCAACCGCTGTCGCGGCCGGCGGAGATGATTCATGAGTCGGCACTGCTCGTGCTGGCGATCACGGCGGGGATTTTTGTCGTTGTCACTGCGATGATGGTTTTTGTGGTTTGGAAGTTCCGGCGCAAGGGTCCCGAGGATGATTTGAAGGAACCCCCGCAGATTTACGGGAGCACCCACATCGAGCTGGCGTGGACGGTGATTCCGATTCTCATCACCTTCGTTCTCATTCTGGTGACGAGCCGGACGATCGGGGAGATCCAGAATGCGAGGATGCCCGAGGGAGCCTTAAAGATTCGTTTGGTGGGGCACCAGTGGTGGTGGGAGGTCCATTATCCCGATCTCGGCATCATCACCGCGAACGAGCTGCATGTTCCCGTGAGCAGCCGCGATAACGGCAAGCGGCGGCCCACGGAAATCGTTCTAGAGTCAGCGGATGTCATCCACAGCTTCTGGGTTCCCCAGCTGGCGGGAAAGACCGACCTGGTGCCGAACAAGCGGAACCAGACATGGATCGAACCCTTTGCGACGGGCACGTTTTTCGGGAATTGCGCCGAGTATTGCGGAACCCAGCACGCGAACATGCTTCTCCGGGTGATCGTCGAGGAGCCGGAGGATTTTGAGAAGTGGGTCAGCGGGATGAAGCGTCCGCCTGCCGTTCCCGCTGACGGGCTCGCCGCACAGGGGCGCGCGGCCTTTTACGGAAACTCATGCGTGAACTGCCACCGGGTCGATGGCACGGCGGCGGAGGGGGTCTTTGGGCCGGATCTCACCAAGCTGATGACGCGCCAGACGATCGGCGCCGGCGTGGCTCCGCTCACCCCAGAAAACCTTCGTGCCTGGGTGCGCGACCCCCAAAGCCTGAAGACCGGATGCCTGATGCCGGACATGAAACTTGCGGACAGCGAAGTGGACTCGATCACCGCCTACCTCCTCACGCTCCAATGAACCCCGATACCTACGATCCCAATTTCCGCATGCCTGATCCGGAGCGCATCGGCGAGGAGCGCGGTTCGCTGACCCGCATCATCCAGGAGATGGTCTTCACGGTGGACCACAAAAAACTCGGCCTGATGTATATCGCGTCCGGCCTGCTCTTCTTCGTGGTGGCGGGGGTCATGGCGACGTTCATCCGGCTCCAGCTTGCCGTGCCGCGGAACGACTTCCTCGATCCAGACACCTTCAACCGGCTTTTCACGATGCACGGCACCGCGATGGTTTTCCTCGTCGGGATGCCGATCATTTTCGGGTTTGCGAACTACCTGGTGCCGCTGATGATCGGGGCGCGGGACATGGCGTTCCCGAGGATGAACGCGTTCGGGTTCTGGGTGTTCTTTTTCAGCGGTCTGCTCCTGTATTTCAGCTACCTCGGCGCGCCGGGTCTGTATGCGGCGGGATCGGCGCCGGATGTCGGGTGGTTTGCCTACTCACCGCTCACGGCGAAGGCGTTTTCTCGCGGCCACAGCACCGACTACTGGACGCTCTCGCTTCTCATGGGCGGCATCGGGAGCATCGCCACATCCATCAATATCATCGTGACGGTTGTCTGCATGCGGTGCAAGGGGATGATCCTCGGGCGGATGCCGCTCTTCGTCTGGCTGTTTCTGGTGGTGGCGTTCCTCGTCATCATAGCGATGCCTCCGCTGTCCGCCTGCCAGATCATGCTGATCCTCGACAGGTATTTCGGCGCTCACTTTTTCGACACCCAGGCAGGCGGGTCAGCTGTCCTCTGGCAGCACTTCTTCTGGATCTTCGGGCACCCGGAAGTTTACATCCTGATCCTTCCCGGCTTCGCGATCGCCTCCGAGGTGATCCCGGTGTTCTCCCGCAAGCCGATTTTTGGATACCCGGTGATGGTGGCGGCCAGCGTGATGATCGCTTTCATCAGCCTCGGCGTGTGGGCACACCACATGTTTTCGGTGGGGATGACGTCGGTCGGCAACACGTTCTTCGCGATTTCGACATTACTGGTGGCGATACCCACCGGAATCAAGATCTTCAACTGGATTGGGACGATGTATGGAGGGAAGCTGCGTTTCGAGCTGCCGATGTTGTTCTGCCTCGGCTTTCTATTCCAGTTCCTGATTGCCGGTCTCACCGGGGTGATGCTCGCGATCGCTCCGTTCGACTGGCAACTTACCGACTCGTATTTCGTCGTGGCCCATTTCCACTACGTCCTGATCGGCGGACTCCTCTACACGATCTTCGCCGGCATCTACTACTGGTATCCGAAGGCGCTCGGGAAGATGCCCGATTTCAAGCTCGGCCTCTGGCATTTCATCCTCTTCACGGTCGGATTCCACATCACGTTTTTCCCGCAGCACATCTCGGGATTTCTCGGCATGCCGCGGCGCATCTATACCTATGACGCAGGCCGCGGGTGGGATCTCTACAATCTCATCTCCACGATCGGGGTCGTTTTCCAGGCCGCCGGAATTCTCTTCTTCGTCTTCAACCTGATCTATTCCTACGTGAAAGGCAAAAAGGCCGGCGACGATCCGTGGGACGCTTGGTCGCTCGAATGGGCGACAACATCCCCTCCGCCATCATACAACTTTGAAACGCTCCCGGAAGTCCGCAGCCGCCGGCCGCTCTGGGATCTCAAACATCCGGATGACCCGGACTGGAAATACGAATGAGCACCGCACCCGAAGAGATCGCTGAATGGAAAATGCCCTCGACCCGCAAGGTCGCAGTGATTTCGCTGATTCTGACCGAATCGGCGCTCTTCACGATTTTCCTCGTCGCGTACCTGTTCTACATGGGGAAGAGCCTGAACCCGCCGTATCCGTCGCAGGTTCTGGAATTCCCGCTGCTGGCGACGATCGCACTGCTCTCGAGCAGTGTGACGATCGTCTTTTCTGAAAAGGCGCTCCACAGGGGAAACAAGGGCGCTTTTCACATCTGGTGGGCAGTCACGATCGCTCTGGGTGCTTATTTCCTTTGGTTCACCGGGATGGAATGGAAACACCTGATTTTTCATGACAACCTGACGCTGGCCACGAACGTGTTCGGCACGACGTTCTATTCACTGGTCGGTCTTCATGCGAGCCACGTGATCATCGGACTCGTCCTGCTCACGATGGTTTTGATCCTGAGCCTTCTGGGGAAAGTTCCTGCCGACCACACCGAGCACCTCGAAATGATCTCCTGGTATTGGCATTTCGTTGATGCGATCTGGATCGTGGTGGTCACCGTGGTTTATATCATCAGCACCCGCACCTGACATGTCCGACGAACACAATAAAATCGAACTCCCCGCGCCGACCGGCTGGCCGATTGTCGCTGCATTCGGACTGGTGCTGGTCTTTGCAGGTCTTGTTACGAGCCTGGTCGTGACAGTGGTCGGGGTGATCACCGGATTGGCGGGAGCAGTCGGCTGGTTTCGCGATGTCTTCCCGCATCCCAAGCATGAATACGTCGAGCTTGTGCCGCCGCCCCAGCGCGCCTCGTCGGTGAAGCGTTCCCAGAGAAAAGTCGAGCACATGGCATTCGGCGAAGGCGGCCACCGCCTCCGCCTCCCTATTGCGGTGCACCCGTATCTCTCCGGCATCAAGGGCGGTCTTGCCGGCGGGGCGGTGATGGCGATCCTCGCATGCGCATGGGGATTCTTTAAATACGGAAGCATCTGGTATCCGGTGAACCTTCTCGCTGCTGCGGGCGTTCCCAATCTGGCCGTTGCGGGAGTCGAGACGCTCAAGCAGTTCAGCGTCGCTGGTCTACTTGTCGGCTCGGTGACCCACGTGACGGTTTCGATCCTCGTCGGCCTGCTCTACGTTGTTCTGCTCCCGATGCTGCCCGCACGGTTCGAGTGGTTCTGGGGCGGGATCATGACGCCGATCCTGTGGACCGGCATCGTGGCAGCCTCGCTCCGGCTTGTGAACCCGGCCCTCGCCCAGCACGTGGATTGGCCGTGGTTCATCGTCTGCCAGATCGCATTCGGCATGGTGGGCGGATACGTCGTCTTCAAATCCGAAAAAGTCGCAACCATCCAAAACCTCCCTCTTGCCGCCAAGCTCGGGGTCGAGGCCCAGCACACGGAACCATGAAACGGGCGACCCTCATTCTCTTCGTTTTACTTGTCGCCGGATGCGACTGGATGCCAGGCAAGCCGAAGCCCTCGGCCAAGTGGCAGCCGCCGTCTGCCGTGTCCGATTTCACTGCGCTCTACAACGGAAACTGCCTCGGCTGCCACGGTGCAGGCGGCGTGGTTTCAGGATCGATTGCGATGGATAATCCGACGTTCCTTTCCGTTCTGCCGCGCGATGTTCTCCGGAGTGCAATCGAAAAGGGCATTCCCGGAACTGCCATGCCGGCATTTTCCATTTCATCCGGAGGCACGCTCACGGACACCCAGGTGGAAATCCTCGTCAACGGGATCCTCGCAAAAAAACCCACCACCGCCGGTCCGCTGCCCGCGTATTCCGCCCCGCCGGGTGATGTTGCGCGCGGGAATTCCGTTTTTGCCGCCGCCTGTGCATCGTGCCACGGAGCGGACGGGACGGGTGGAGAAAAGGCTGGTTCCGTCGTGAACCCGGCGTATCTCGGTCTCGTCTCGGATCAATATCTTCGCACGATCGTGATCGCCGGACGCCCGGACCTCGGATGCCCGGATTTCGCAAACCGGATTCCCGGCCGGGCAATGACGGATGAGGAAATTGCCGACGTGACCGCCTGGCTCGTCTCCAACAGAAAAAACGAATTCGGTCAACCGCTCGTTCCTCCCGCGCCATCCCAGCCATGAACGAAGAACCCAAAAAACCCTGCGCCTGCGAAGGAAAGAAGACCACCCGGAGAGACTTTCTATTGGCCGCCGGATTCGGTCTCAATGCGATTGCGGGTGCGGCGATCGGAATCCCGCTTGCCGGCTACGTCCTCTCCGCATTCTTCAAGCCCAGCCAACTGGAATGGATCAAGCTCGGCCCGGTCGGCAATTTTCCCGAGGGGAAGACCCGGTTTGCAACCTATGAAAATCCGGTCCGCCGCGAGTGGGACGGTGAGACCGCGAACATCCCGTGCTGGGTGCGCCGGATCAAGGGCGACGAGTTTCAGGTCTTCGCCATCAACTGCACCCATCTCGGCTGCCCGGTGCGCTGGTTCGAGGAATCCAAGCTCTTCATGTGCCCGTGCCACGGCGGTGCGTTCTACGAGGATGGTGGGCATGCCGCTGGTCCCCCGCCGCGCGGGCTCTACACCTACGAATTCAAAGTTGAGAACGGTGTTCTGTTCATCAAGGGCGGCGATCTGCCCAACCTGTCCAACCAGAACATATGAACAAGCTCCTCAATGCCGCGCGCGGGGTTTTTCTCTGGGTGGATGACCGCCTGCACCTTGTGAAACTTTTCGAGTCCACCGCGGGGCACCATGTTCCTCAGAGCTCCGGGAGCTGGTTCTATGTTCTGGGTAGCGCGACCCTGCTCTGCTTCATGATCCAGCTTGCCACCGGGATCATGCTCGCGATGGTCTATGTGCCCTCGGCGGCGGAGTCCTATACCACTCTCCAATACCTGACCTATCAGCAGGACCTCGGTTGGTTCCTTCGCGCCGTCCACTATTGGGGATCGAACTTCATGGTGGGCATCATGCTCCTGCACATGACCCAGGTGTTTCTATTCGGTGCCTACAAATACCCGCGCGAAATCACCTGGATCACCGGCCTTGCCCTCCTGGGGCTCACACTCGGGCTTGCCTTCACCGGACAGGTGATGCGGTTCGACGAGGATGCCTACTGGGGGCTCGGCATCGGGGCTGCGATTCTCGGCCGCGTGCCGTTCCTCGGCGAGCAGATGGTCAACATGATGCTCGGCGGCCCGATCATCGCCTCCGAAACCCTCTCCCGGTTTTTTGCCCTGCACGTATTTGTGCTCCCCGGCGGGGTTCTCGCCCTCGTGAGTATCCACCTCCGGATGGTCCTTACAAAAGGCATCAGCGAATATCCGCAACCCGGGATGCTTGTTCGGAAGGAAACCTACGATAAGGAATACGCGGCCATCCTAAAAAAGGAAGGCGTTCCGTTTTTTCCGAAAGCCATCAGCAAGGATCTCGTGGCCTCGGCGGTGGTCATCCTGGCCATCCTCGCCTGCGCGGTCATTTTCGGTCCCAAGGGTCCGACCGGTCCGCCGGACCCCGTGCAGATCGACACCCTCCCACGCCCGGACTTCTATTTCCTGTGGATCTTTGCGATCGCCGCGCTCATGCCGGACTGGATGGAATCGGTCGCTCTACTCGGCGGTCCGGTGATCATCGGGCTCCTCCTCATCGCCCTTCCGTTCTTCAACGGGACCGGCGAGAGAAGCTGGCGCCGGCGACCGGTGGCCGTGATGACGGTCATTCTCGTCTATGTGGCTCTCGGCCTGCTGACCTACCTCGGCCACACGTCCCCGTGGTCGCCGGACATGGACGCCTGGAAAGGCGATCCCACGCCGGAGCAATTTATCCGCGGCCGCGCCCCGCTCGAGCTCCAGGGCTCGGTGGTCGTGCAGTTCATGCAGTGCCGGAACTGCCACGCGATCGACGGGATCGGCGGACACCGTGGGCCGGACCTGGCAGATGTCGGCGCGCGCCTGACCAAGGACCAGCTTGTGCGTCAAGTCATCCAGGGCGGAGGCAACATGCCCGCCTACGGAAAGAACCTCTCCCCTGATCAAGTGGATGCAGTTGTCGCCTTCATGGTTTCCCTGCGTCCCTCCGGTGTCTCAGCCGCCCGCGATTCTTCGCAACCCGGCCGGCCTCCGATGGAGTAAAAAGGGACATGGGCTCAGCATATTGCACGCATCGATATGAAAACCGGCAAATCTGCATTGCTTCTTGCCTGTCTCGCCGTTGTGGGATTGTCCGGAACGGTCATGGCAGCACCGCGCGGGTGGACTGCAGACTATGACGAAGCTTTGAAAAAGGCGGTGGCCGAAAAGAAAATCATGCTCCTCAATTTCATGGGTGACATGAAAACCAACAAGGAGATGGGAAAACTCCACCACGAACTCCTGCTCAAGGATGCCTTTTACGAATATGCGGAGGCGCATGGGATCATTCTCGTCGATATCGTTGTGGATGCAGCCGCCTCCAAGCCGAAGCTCTTCAAGTTTACCGAGAAAATCCCCAAGCAATACAACGTGGCCGGGTATCCTGTGATTCTGTTCGCGACACCGGAAGCCAAAGAGCTTGGGCGGACAGGATACATTGAGGGCGGCCCGGACGCATTTTTCAAGCTGTTCGACCAGTGGCGCGAAAAGTTCGCAGCCGAGCAGCCACGGGAATAGCCATTCTCGCTCTCCGCCTGCGGTCGTTCCGGAGGCCTTTGGCTTATGGCAGGGGCGCGATCTCCCGGCTCAGGGCTTCGTGGAGGAAACCCTGGAAACGAACGCGGCCATTCTCTCCATCGCGACCTTGATCTGATCGAGGCCGGTGGCGAAGCTGCACCGGACATGGCCTTCGCCGCTCGGTCCGAAGGCGGTTCCGGGAACGACGGCGACCTTTTCCTCGTTGAGCAGGCGCATCGAAAATTCTCGGCTCGTGAGTCCGGTGGAGGAAATCTTTGGAAAAACGTAGAACGAGCCTTTCGGCTTCGGGCAGTCGAGGCCCATGTCATTGAGCGCGCGGGTGATGAAATTCCGGCGCATCTGGTATTCGCTGCGCATCTTCGCGACGCTTTCGTCGCCGCGCTCGAGCGCCTCGATCGTGGCATCCTGGCCCATGATGGGCGCGCAGAGGATCGCATACTGGTGGATTTTCATCATGGCTTCGATGAGCTCGACTGGAGCGCAGGCGAACCCGATCCGCCAGCCTGTCATGGCAAACGCCTTCGAGACGCCGTGCAGGAAAACCGTGCGTTCCTTCATTCCGGGAAGCGAGGCGATGCTGGTATGGTGGCCTTCATCGAAGGTCAGCTCGCTGTAGATTTCATCCGTCATCACGACGAGGTTGTGCCGGATGCAGACCGCGGCAATTTCCTCGAGCTCCGCCGGGGTCATCGTGGCACCGGTCGGGTTCGTCGGGAAATTCATCATGAGGACGCGGGTGCGCGGGCTGACCGCCTTCTCGAGGGCCGGGGCGGTGAGCCGGAATCCGTCTTCCGCTCTGGTCTCAATCGGGCGGGCGACGCCGCGCGCCAGCGTGATGCTGGGGGCATACGAAACGTAGCACGGCTCGTGGTACAGGACCTCGTCACCGGGGTTCAGCAGGGCGCGCAGGGCGAGATCAATCGACTCCGAGACGCCGACCGACACGAGGACTTCCGAGAGCGGCTCGTATCGCACGTCGAATTTTTTGCGCACGTAATCCGAGATCGAGCGCCGCAGCCGGGGAAGCCCGAGGTTCGAAGTGTATCCGGTGCGGCCGCGCTCGAGCGCATAGATTGCGGCCTCGCGGATGTGCCAGGGTGTCGCAAAGTCCGGCTCGCCGATGCCCAGCGAAATGACATCGTCCATCGTCTGGACGATTTCGAAAAAGTCGCGGATTCCGGAGCGCGGGATGTCGCGGACGTGGTCGGCGATCTCGATGCTCACGGCGAGACGGAGAGCCGCTCGGTGACGGACTCGAAAAGGTGGAACGCGCCGTTTTCCTTGTAGGTCTTGAGCCGGAAATGCGTGGCGGTGGCTTGGACCGCCTCGATCGTGCTCAGCTTCTCGGCGACGAACGCGGCGGCATTGCGGAGGTTCGCGGCCTCGATCACGATGAGTAGATCGTATCCGCCGCTCACCAGGTAGCAGCTCTGAACCTCTTCAAATTTTGCGATGCGCGAGGCGATGCGGTCGAACCCGCCGTCGCGCTCGGGCGTGATCTTCACTTCAATGATCGCCGTCACCTTGTCGGTATCGTATTTTTCGCGGTTGATGATCGCCTGATAGCCGAGAACAATGCCCTCGGCCTCAAGCTTCGCGATGGCTGACTCGACCTCCTCGAGTTCCATGTCGAGCAGGCGGGCCATGTCGGCACGCGGCATGAGGGCGTTCTGTTGCAGGAGATCGATGATGGCATCCATGAGGCTGTCCAGAATGAAATCCCCGCCGCCGCTTGGCAAGCGCGGGAAATGCAAAAACCTTTTTTCCATCACGGCGTCCAGCGGATTTTTGTATGCGCCGGCGAATGGTCGGGCTTGATGCGGAGACGGCTGGCGAACATGATGCCGCCATGTCGAAGGTGACGGACAGCACAGTGATCCTAGGGTGTGGGTTTGCTGCAAAATATCCGGAAGGAGGCGGAAATTTTTCCGTTCCGCTCCAGTATTTGCTCGGTCTCAGGCGGATGCGTCAGCCTGCGTTGTGGCTTGAGGTGATGCATTCGACCGGTGATCCCGCGCGCGATGCTCGGTGGGCCGGGGCCTTCCGCAGGCGGCTGAGGGAGTTCGGGCTCGACGATTCGTTTTGCTTGGTCGTGTTTCCCAAAGGCACCGAGGAACAGGACCTTTCCCAGGCGCGGTTCTTCGGGCTTTCCCGACGCAAGTTGTTGGATCTTCTCGTTGGACCGACAGTTCTTCTTAACCTGAGCTATTCGATCAGGATGCCCCTCCTCGGGCGGTTTGCCCATCGCAAGCTTTGCAGCCTGGATCCGACCGAGGTGTGCTTCTGGATGCAGCGGATGGAGATGGGCCAGTCGCATCACGAGGAATTCTGGTCCATCGGCCTGAACATGCATGGCCCCGGTTCCAGAGTTCCCGCGACCACCGTTCCGTGGAAGACGTATTTTCCACTGGTCGACACGAAGCTTTTCGAAGCCGAACCCAGGCCGCCGGTGGACCGGTTCACGACGATCGGGCAGTGGTATTGGGACGGCATGATCGAGTGGGACGGTGAGTGGAGGGATTTTTCCAAGAAGGCCGCATTCGAGAAATTCGAGGCGCTTCCGGCGCTTTATCCTAAAGTCCGGTTCGAGTTGGCGATGAATCTTGCTGCAGATGATCCAGAGCGCGTCCGCATCAAGTCGCTCGGTTGGCGGCATGTGGTTCCACACGCGATCGCGCGTACCCCGCGCCTCTACTACGATTATCTGCGGAAATCGACCGCGGAGTTCAGCGCGGTGAAGTTGGAGAGCTTTGCCATGTCCGGGTGGCTGAGCGACCGCTCGGCGGTCTACCTTGCCCTCGGGCGGCCCGTGATCTCCGAACCGACCGGGGCGGACGCCTTCCTGCCGGATTCAAGCGGAATGTTTTTCGTCCGAACGATCGAAGAGGCTTCCGAGGCCGTCGGGAGAGTCTGCTCGGATTGGAAATCGCTTTCCCGCAGCGCCCGCGAGTGCGCGGTGGAATGCTTTGACGCCGTGGTGAACCTGAAAAAGATTCTGGGCTGAGGGCGTTGCCGGCTACCACTGAACGACCGAGCTGGCGTAGGTCAGACCACCCCCGAAAACCACGAGCAGAATGTAATCGCCGACAGTGAAGCGTCCGGTCCGGTTCGCCTCATCCAGAGCGATCGCGACGGCGGCGGCGGAGGTGTTTCCGTAGCGGTCGAGGTTGATGTGGAATTTGTCCATCGGGACATTGAGGCGGCTGGCCATCGCCTCGATGATGCGCATGTTCGCCTGGTGCGGGATGATGCATTTGAGGTCATCAGTCGTCAGGCCGCTCTGTTCGAGCGCCTGCTGGGCGGCCTTCATCATCGAGGTGACCGCCTGCTTGAATGTCTCCCTGCCGTTCATGTGCAGGGTGTTGAGCTTGAGGTCGGCGTTTTCTTTTGTGATCGGCACTGCGCACCCTCCGCCCGGCATGTGCAGGATGTCCCCGAAGTTGCCGTCGCTGCCCATGAACGTGGTGATGATGCCGTGTGAACCTTCCCTGCTCCGGAGGATGGCCGCTCCCGCGCCGTCCCCAAATAGAACGCAGGTGTTCCGGTCGTGCCAGTTGACAATGGAGCTGAGCTTGTCGGCCCCGATGACAAGGGCCGTGTTGTAGGTGTGGTTCGCCAGGAACTGCTGGGCGATTTCCACCGAGTAAAGGAATCCCGAGCACGCCGCGTTGACGTCGAAGCACGCGGCATTCTTCGCTCCGATCAACCGCTGGACATGGCAGGAGGTTGAAGGGAAAAATGTGTCGGGGGTGATCGTGGCTACGAGGATGAGGTCGATTTCCTCGACAGCGACCCCTGCATTTTCCATCGCGCTGCGCGCTGCGGCCGCGGCGAGGTGGCTGGTGAATTCGCCTTCCTTCGCAATCCGGCGTTCGCGGATCCCGGTGCGCTCCATGATCCACTGGTCGTTTGTATCGACCATTGCCTCGAGATCGGCGTTGGACAGAATCCGCTCCGGGACGTAGCTCCCGGTGCCGATGATCGAGACGGTGCGGTTAGGAAGAAGCGGTCTGGGCCGCGGAGATTTTTTCATGGTTTGATGATTTTATCGCTTCGATGATCCGCTCGTTGATGCGCTGCTCGACCGCGGCCCGGGCGACCCGGATGGCGTTGCGCAGAGCCCTTGGAGAGGAGTTGCCGTGCGCTTTGATGCAGATGCCATTGACGCCGAGCAGCGGCGTGCCGCCGTATTCGTCTGTGCTGGTGCGGTTTTTGATCGATACGAATGCCCCCTTGCTGAGCATGGCGCCCAGCAGCCGGATCGGCGAGCTTTTCAACTCGTCCTTGAGCCAGGAGAAAAACGACTTGGCCAAGCCCTCGATCGCCTTGAGGACGATGTTTCCGACGAAGCCGTCGCAGACAACCACTTCGACCGGCTTCCGGAAAATCCCATGGCCCTCGACATTGCCGGCGAACTCGACAGGGGCCGATGTGAGGAGCCGGTGGCATTCCTGGGCGAATTCCGTCCCTTTCGACGCTTCTGTTCCGATGTTCAGGAGACCGACGCGCGGGGACGGGCACCCCAGGATCTCCCGGTAGTAAATGCTGCCCATCACGGCGAAGCCAACGATATGCTCAGGCGAGGGATCGAGGTTCGCTCCGCCGTCGATCAGGAGAAAGACCCCGCCATCGCAGGGGATCAATACAGCAAGACCGGCACGGTCGATGCCAGGCAGGGTGCGCAGTTTGATTGTGGAGGCGGCCACAAGCGCTCCGGTATGGCCTGCGGACACAATGGCGTCAGCCTCCCCGGATTTGACCAGATCGACGGCCCGGCTGACCGACGAGTCCTTTTTTTTGCGGACGCTGTCGAGCCCGCTGTCCTTCATGTCCACCACCTGGGTGGTATGATGGAACGAGATCCTGCCGTCGAAGCCGGCGGTGCTGTGACGAGCCAGTTCCGCGCGGACGGCTTGCTCATCGCCCACAAAAACAATCGAGATGTCCGGGAAGTCACGAAGGGCGGCCACCGCGCCTTCGACGGGGTTTTTCGGAGCAAAGTCCCCGCCCATGGCATCTAGGGCAATTTTCATGCGGGAAAAAACCCGGCACGCCGGACTACTCGGCGCCGATCGTCAGAACCTGCCGTTTGTTGTAGTATCCGCAGGAGGGGCAGGCGGTGTGGGGCAGAATGCTGGCTCCGCATTGCGGGCATTTGCCCAGCTTGGGTGCGCGCCATGCGTTCGCCGCCTTGCGCGTGCGCAGGCGCATTTTCGATGTTTTGCGTTTGGGAACTCCCATAAATTTCTTCCGATTATGTTTTCAACTTGTCGAGCGCGTCCCATGCCGGGGCACCCCTCTCGGGAGCCTGCCTGCCGGAGCTCTGGGCACCGGCGGCGGAACACGCTGCTCCCGTATCGCATTTCGGATACGGAGGCAAGAGGAGATGAATATCCTCACGCACAAACGGGGTCAAGTCTATCTGTTCGCGCCCGGTGAGCTCGACCTGCATGGAAAACGGGTCCGCAATAATCTCTTTTTCCGTGTTTTCCAGGCATGCGACGCATTGCATGCGGACGCGGATGGAGAGGCTGCCGGTGGCAAAGAGACCTCCTTCGCTGACGCCGACATCGAGCGAATACGAGAGCGGTGAGACCGCTGTGGCCCCTGCATCCTGCAGATCCAGGCACGAGGGATCCTCCTCGCCCTCGATATGCAATGTCTCTCCCTGCGGAATTTGAAGAAGATGGACTTTCATCGGACAGGTATTGATTTAACACCCGTAGTTTGTCCGGTCAACGGCAAGGGATCTCCACCAGCCCCGATCCTGAGAATGTTCCCTGAGCCTACCGCTAGAGCGCTTTCTATTTAATTAGTCGTATAGTTGGCGTGCTGAAAGAAGTTCCTGCAGTGAGAAGAAGTGAAGGAATCCAAGGCCTGAGCCAAAGCTCCTTGCAGGCCAAGAAACGTTCTCTGGGC